>JAABUQ010006738.1_pt1 | contig 17153 bp, 22 predicted proteins | sample 5560001 | NCBI WGS metagenome assembly JAABUQ01 (sample SAMN10711888, study PRJNA513371) | rock metagenome | isolation source: Antarctica rocks | place: Antarctica: Victoria Land, Finger Mt nord | collected 2015-12-18
CGTCGACATCGTCAGTGCGGCCGATCATCTGACTCGCAGGAATCGGGCTGTCAGTGGGGAAGAGGTCACCGCTAGATTGGCGTTGCTTACGCATTCTGTAAGCAGTGTACACAAGAGACGTGAGCAAGTCAGGTTACTGCCCCGCGATGTAAGTTCCGTACACAGATTATGGGAGCAAAGCACACGAACACTGCGTACGCATCGTGCCGATGAAGAGGCCAGTCTCAGATTGGGCCGCCGGGTCATCATCGTGATGTGCCTTGACTACCCTGTGATGCGTGAGGACCACGGTGAGCATCGATGACGAGCTGCCGCGGATCGCGCGCGCATGTGGGCGGCAACTGAGCAACGGACGCTCAGCGACCTCGTCAACGAGGCCCTTCGCGAGCGGCTGGGGCGGCTGCGTGCGCCAAGTCGCAGGCCCTTCGTGGCTGTGACCACTGGCGAGGGGGGTGTACACCATGGCGTCGACATCACGAACAACGCTGGAGTCCGTGACCGGATGGGCGAGGCGTGATCCTGCCGGACGTCAATGTCCTGGTATTGGCCCACCGCAAGGACCAAGACGACCACCCGGCAATAAGACGGTGGCTCGAGGCCGAAGTCAACTCCGACCGGCCGTTCGCCCTGGCGGATGCGCGGGGCAATCTCCTCCCGGATGCCCACTTGGCGGCGATCGCGATCGAGGACGGAGCGACGGTTGCGACCCGTGACGGGGATTCGCGCGGTTCGGTTCAGCGCGCTGGCTCGACCCAATGGCTGACGGTGTAGCGGGAGGCCCAGCAGCAAACTGACAACGGTCCCCCGGCGCGGTGCCATCTTCTTCATGGTAGCTTCTCATGGCCATGATGAAGCGCCTTGTGATCTCTCGCGGAGGCCAGATATCAGTGCCGGCGGTGGTACGGAAACGGTGGGGGACACGCACGGTGCTGGCCGAAGACCACGGCGACTACCTGGTGCTGAGGCCGGTGCCTGACGATCCGCTGGCCGCGGTGCGTGGTGCGCTGACCGCCGAGATGAGCGGTGGTCCCGCAACCGATCAGCTGCGGGCGGGGGCACGAGCCGAGGAAGCCGCCATCGAGGCTATGCGCCCCGATGGGGTGCCAAAGACCTCCTCGAAATGATCGTGCTCGATGCGTACGGGCTCGTGGCGCTGCTCGCCGACGAACCCGCCGCGGAGGAAGCGGGTCGGTTGATCGCGGGCAACGCCACGGCCGTTACCGCCCCCAACCTTGCCGAGGCTGCGGATCGGCTTGGCCGCGTCAAGGGGATCGCGGTCCAGCGGACTCGCTCTTTGGTGGAGTCGCTCGAGCAATCCACCGCCCTCCACATCCGAGATACGCGCCGGGAGGATGCATGGTGGGCGGCGGAGATACGCGTGGCCGGATATCACCGCACGCGCTGTCCGCTGTCGCTGGGAGACTGCCTGCTGCTGGCGATGACAGGCCCAGGCGAGCGACTGGCAACGTCGGATCCGCATGTGCTGGCCACGGCGCAGGCGCGGGGGATTGGCTGGATCGCGCTGCCGGATTCATCCGGCCAGCGTCACGATCCGGTGTAGCGACCCCTCCCGGGATCGTGTTCGCCTCCGCGTTCCTGGCCGCGGGGGCGATCGTGGCGCGGCGGCTGCGGGAGCTCGGCAAGCCGGTTGACTTCGCCTACGAGATGGCCTTGTCCGCCATGGTCGGGGGGCTGGTGGGAGCGCGGATCTACTACCTGATCCAGAACTACAGCCTCGTCAAGCACGACCTGATCGGCAGTCTCTTCTCCGGCTCGGGACTGGTGTGGTCCGGAGGCGTGATCGGGGGCGCGATCGCGGTGCTGGCGTGGGCCGCCTGGCGCGGGATGCTGAACCTGGCCCTGCTCGACCTCGCCTCCGTGCCGCTGGCGATGGGATACGCGATCGGTCGGATCGGCTGCCAGGTCTCCGGTGACGGCGACCTGCTGCTCTCGGGCCTCGAGCGACTGCTGGTGGAGTTCGTGCGGCGCAATCATCGCGTCGCGGTCGGGCTCACCGCGCCGCAGATGGAGAGCATCGCGCTGATGCTCGCGGGGGTCGCGTGGCTACTCGAGCTCGGCCGCCGCGGAGGGATCGGACCGCGTACGCCGAGGATCGGCTTGACGCCTGGGGCTGAGCCGCTAAATTGATCGGTGGAAACGACTATGAAATCTTCGTTTAGGTTCACCAGCAGGGGCAAAGGAAAAACTGTGCCCCCCCGGCGTTCAAGTCCGCGGTCCCATCTGTCGATACGCGTAGGTAGATGATTCGCGCGCCCAGGGCATACATCGGGGGCTTCGGCACCGCCGGATCGCTCGTGGCGGGAGCAGCGGGACTGTTCGTGCTGGCCAGCGCGGCGGTGTCCTTCCAAGGCTGGCCGCAGCTCGACGCCGGCACCGCGCCTCCCGCGATGGTGCTCGCGAGCTACCAGCCGCCGACGAGATCGGCCGCCACGGAGCGGGTCACAACGGTTCTCGCTGCTCGGCAGACCGAGCTGGCCGCCGTCCCTGGACCGGCGGGTGCGCCCGGCCGGGCTGCGGTAGCTGCCCGCCGTAGCCGTACGCCGAGCGCCAGCGGGCTTCAGCCGGCACTGACGATCCCCGCCACCAACCCCACCGGCACTGCCGCCACGACGCTGGCGACGCCCCCGCCCGTGCATGCCGGCGGCCCCACGTCGTGCCAGTCGTGCGGCGGAAGGGTCTCCGGGGGTGGCGGTGCTTCGGGTACTCGGGGTGGCAGCGGCGCCGGTGGTGCCGCGAGCTCCACCACCGGCGCCCTGGGTGGCGTCGTGTCGGGAACCGGTTCCCACCTCGGATCGGTGCTTGGCGGAACGACGAGCTCGCTCGGTGCCCGGCTGGGCGTCATCGTGCCAGGAGCCGGCAGCACCGGCAGGACACTCGGCAGCACCGGTCAGGTGCTCGGGGGGGTGCTCGGCCACAGCGCCGAGCCGCTCGGGGGCGCGATCGGAGGCACCGGTCACCTCCTCACCGGGCCGCTCGGCGCGCACTAGCGCCCGACCGTTTTTCTCAGCCGGCCAGCGCCTTGGTCAGGAAGCGCAGGCTGACCGCCTGCAGCTCCTCGTCGTGCTGAATCGACCGGTGGTGGCCGCCGGGGATAACGATCAGGCGGCTGGCGGGGTGCTGCAGGTGCAGGGCCAGCTCTCGCGATTGCTGCACCGGAACCTGCTCGTCCCCCTCGGCGTGCAGCAGCAGCACCGGAGCCTCCAGCCGCTCCACGGCCCGCTCCAGATCGTGTGCCGCCAGGAGGCGGTCGAGCGCGGCGACGTCGGCCTTGAAGCTCAGACGCCCGCTGGCCAGCCCTCGCCGCAGACCCTCGGCGCCAGCGGGGCAGATAGCCACCACCGCGCGGGCGCGCACGCCGCCCGCCGCGGCCAGCGCCATGTAACCGCCCATGCTCGAGCCCCGCAGCGCCAGCGGCAGATCCGCGCCACAGCGCTCGCGCAGCAGGGCGGCCATGGCGTCGATGTCCGCCAGCACGCGGGCGTCCATCGGTCCTTCGCTCTGGCCGTGGCCGCGGGCATCGAAGGTGACCGCGGCGAAGCGGGCGGCGATCAGCGCCCGTGCGTAGTCGTGGTGGCTCTCCTTGCAGGATCCTGCGCCGTGCAGGATCACCACGCCTCCGCGCAGCGTCGCTGACTCCGGCGGAAGCCACAGCGAGTACGAGAGGCCCTCCAGCATCCCGCTCTCCACGGGGACTACGGGCTCGATCGTCCGCAAGCGGCGCACGCTTCGATCATGTCAGGGCCGGGGCGGGCGTGGCATGATCGGCCCGATGAGCGCCACCGTCTCAGAGCTGTCGCACGTGTACCCGGCCGGTACCTCGGTGAACGCCGAGGGTCACCTGGAGGTCGGGGGTTGCGACACCGTAGCGCTGGCGCGGGAGTTCGGCACGCCGGCCTACGTCGTGGCCGAGGACGACCTGCGGGTGCGGGCCAGGGCCTTCATGGGGGAGATGGAGGTCCGGCATCGGGACTTCCGCGTGCTCTTCGCCTCCAAGGCCTTTCCCTGCACCGCGGTCCTGCGCGTGATGGCAGAGGAGGGCCTCGGCTGCGATGTCGCCTCCGGGGGTGAGCTGGCGCTGGCGCTCCACGCGAGGTTCGAGCCCGCCCGGATCGCCCTGCACGGCAACGCCAAGTCCTGGCCGGAGCTGGAGCAGGCGGTCTTGGCGGGGGTCGGCTACGTGGTGCTCGACTCCTTTGACGATCTGGAGCGGCTGGCGCAGGTAGCCGCGGGACTCGGGGCTCGCCAGGAGGTGCTGCTGCGCGTGACCCCGGGAATCGCCGGTGACACCCACGCGTCCATCTCCACCGGTCAGGCCGACTCCAAGTTCGGCTTCTCGGTCGCCGACGCCCGGATGGCGATCGAGCGGCTCGACGCAACGGCCGAGCTGACGTTGGCGGGGCTGCACGTCCACATCGGCTCCCAGCTGCTGTCCCTGGGTCCCTTCCGCGAGGCGGTGGCGATGGTCGGCTCGCTGGGCAACTTCCCCGTCTACAACCTCGGCGGCGGTCTGGGAGCGGCGTATACCGCCTCGCAACATCCTCCGGCGATCGGCGAATACGTGGACGCGCTCGTGTCGGCGGCGCATGCCGAGCTCGGCCAGCACAAGCGGTTGCTGGTGGAGCCCGGCCGGGCGCTGGTGGCCAACTCGGCGGTGACGCTGTACACGATCCAGACGGTCAAGCGGAACGTCTCCACCTGGGTGGCGGTCGACGGCGGCATGTCGGACAACCTCCGTCCGATGCTCTATGGCGCCCCCTACGAGGTGGTGCTCGCCGACCGTCCCCTGGCGGCTGGGACCACGCGCTGCCATCTCGCCGGCAAGCACTGCGAGTCCGGCGACGTGCTCGTCCGTGACGTGCTGCTGGCAGACCCGGTCGCGGGCGACATCCTCCTCACCCCCGCCACCGGCGCCTACGGCTACTCGATGGCCAACAACTACAACGGGGTGCCACGTCCACCGGTGATCTTCTGCCGGGACGGCGACGCCCGCGTCGTGGTGCGCCGTGAGTCCTACGAGGACCTGATGGCGCGCGACGTGGCGCAGTGACGCCCGCCGGTCCCGAGACGTCGGTGTTCCGGATCGGCCTGCTTGGGCGGGGGACCGTCGGCGCGGCGTTCGAGCAGCTGCTGCCCCAGCACGCGGGGCGCGTTCAGCGGGTTACGGGACTGCGGCCTGAGCTCGTGGGCGTCTTGACCCGATCGGGCGGCAGCTTTCAGGACCTGCTGGCGCGCTCGGAGCTGATCGTCGAGCTGATAGGCGGAATCGAGCCGGCGCGCGAGTACGTGCTGGCGGCTATGCGGGCCGGGCGCCACGTGGTGACGGCAAACAAGCAGCTCCTCTCCCAGCACGGAGACGAGCTCTGGGAGGTGGCTCGCAGCGAGGGGGTGCAGCTGCGCTTCGAAGGGGCCGTGGCCGGCGTCGTCCCGGTGATCCGGGTGCTGCAGGAGTCGCTCTCGGGAGCCACGATCGATCGCGTGCACGGGATCGTCAACGGCACCACGAACTTCATCCTCAGCGAGATGGCCCGCACCGGGATGAGCTTTGCGGAGGCGTTGGCCGAGGCGCAGCGGCTGGGCTACGCCGAGGCCGATCCCTCTGAGGACGTCGACGGGCGCGACGCGGCGGCCAAGATGGCGATCCTGGCGCGGCTGGCCTTCGACACGCCGGTGCACCTGGACCAGGTCCGCTACGAGGGCATAGAGCAGATCAAGCCCGACGACCTGGAGTACGCCCGGGAGCTCGGGCTGGGCTTGAAGCTGATCGGCACCGCCGAGCGGATCGGCGGCGGGCTGTCGGTGCGGGTGCATCCGGCCTTCTTGTATCCCGGGCATCCACTAGCCTCGATCAACGGGCCGTTCAACGCGGTCACGGTGGAGTCGGCCACGATCACCGAGATCACCATGTCCGGTCCCGGCGCCGGAGGTCCCCAGACCGCCAGCGCCGTGCTCGGCGACGTCATCAGCGCGATGATCCCGCCGGCCTCGACGCCGGCGACGACCGAGTCGCTGCCGATCGTGCAGGACGTGGTCTCGGCGTTCTACCTGCACCTGGAAGTCGCGGACGAGCCCGGCGTCCTGGCGGCGGTGGCGCAGGTGCTGGCCACCGGGGGGGTCTCGGTCAAGTCGGTGGTGCAGAAGGGCCTGGGGGACCAGGCCCGGCTGGTGATGGTGGTGCACCCGGTGCTCGAGTCGCTGTTCACCGCCGCGATGGGGGAGATTGCCCGGCTGCCGGTGCTGCGCGCGCCGCCGCGGTCAATCCGGGTGCTGGAGGAGCAGTTCGGGTAGGGTCCGGCGCCGATGCGCGCGATGCCGCCGAGGTTGCGGTGGCACCCGAGTTCTTCTGCTTCAAGCTGCCCGACGAGGTGGCCAGGGGCCTGGGGGCGCGCACGATCGCCGTCGTCTCCACCGATGCCAAGGAGGGGGTGGCGCGTGAGGCCGGCGCCGACGAGATCGTCCGCTCCGACGGCCCCTGGAGGGATCAGGTCAAGGAGCTCTCCGGCGGGGGCGTCGACCTGGTGCTGGATCCCGTCGGGGGCGAGCGCTTCACCGACAGCATCCGCGCGCTGCGTGAGGGCGGGCCGGATCGTGGTCGTGGGCTTCACCGAGGGCTCCATCCCGCAGGTGCGGGTCAACCGGCTGCTGCTGGCCAACACCGAGGTCATCGGCGCCGGCTGGGGGGCCTATGTCCTCGCCAAGCCCGAGGTCACGCGTCAGATCGGGTCGGCCATCGACGACCTGATCGCCCAGGGGTTCGTGGCCCCGATCGTGGGCGTCCGCTACGAGCTGGAGCAGGCCGGCGAGGCGCTCACGCTGATCGACGAGCGTGGCGCCACCGGCAAGGTCGTGCTCGAGGTTCGCTGAGTGCGGGGACGGCTGGCTAGCCGCTTCGACGTTCGAAGAGGCCCTGCACGTCAGGCGGTACAGGATCTTCGAAGTTCGGGCTGGTCCAGACCTTCCCCTTCCACAGTCCGAACTGACGGGCCGTGCGCGCCTCGTCCAGCGGACCGAGCCTGGCCACCGGGCGGCCGTTACGCGCGATCACGATGACTTCTCCCTGAGCGGCACGCTCGGATAGGCGAGAGAGCTGCCTCCTGGCCTCGTGGATGTTGTAGGTCGCGGACATCCTTGGCTGAGCAGCTAAGAGTAGTCTCCAAGGAACCTCCAAGAGGCTCCAATTACTTGGAGACTCGTGGTATCGTCTTCCAAGGACTTGGAAGAGCTTGGACGTTCTTGGGAGCCATGCGCATAGCGAACCCCCCTGCATACAACGACCTCTTCGGCCAGATCGGTGCTGAGAGGGTCGTTGAGTTGATGCAAAAGGACTTCCAGCTGGGCGATACGAGCAACTATCACCATTGGGACAAGCTTCGGCATCTGAAGCCGCCGGAAGATCTCTCGCACGAGGAATGGTGGTTCGTGATCAAGTGCAGCCGCGGACCGATGATGCGGAGCGTTCCTCTCACGGACCGGATGGGAAAGCCTCTCTCCTACTCGACCCCAGACGTGATCCAGCGCCAGCTCCATTACGTGGATCAACGTTGCAGCGGTGAGATAGCCATGCCTACCGTCGTGACGACAGACGAGCAGGCGCGTCAGCACTACCTCGTCAACTCGCTCATGGAGGAGGCAATCCGCTCGAGCCAGCTTGAAGGAGCGACTACCTCCCGGCAGGTGGCCAAGGCACTCCTACGCTCCGGCAGGCCACCAAAGGACCGCAGCGAGCGAATGATTTTCAACAACTACCGGGCGCTTCAGTTCATGCGGGAGGTCGGGCGCAAGCTCACACCGGCGATCGTCTGTGAGCTCCAACGCATCCTCACCGAAGGCACTCTTGACAATCCCGACGCCGCCGGGCAACTGCAGACTCCAGGCGAGGAGCGCGTTGTCGTCCTCGATACCGCGACTGGCGACGCCCTGCATGTACCGCCGCCGGCCGAGCAACTGCCTGCGCGCCTGAGGGCCCTCTGCGACTTCGCAAATCAGGGCGAGGAGTCAAAGCAATTCATCCACCCAGTGGTTCGCGGGATCCTGCTGCACTTCTGGCTTGCCTACGACCATCCGTTTGAGGATGGCAACGGCCGCACAGCGCGAGCGTTGTTCTACTGGTACATGCGGACCCGCCGCTACTGGCTCGTCGAATATCTGTCGATCTCGCGCATTCTGCGAAACGCCCCGGCGAAGTACGCCAAGTCCTTCTTGGCCACCGAGACAGATGACGGCGATCTGACCTACTTCATCAACTACCAACTCCTGGTGATCAAGCGGGCGGTTGGCGTGCTTCATGCGTACTTGGCCCGCAAGGCGCAAGAAATGCGCAATGTCGAGCAGTTGATGCGCCGGTCTCAGGCCTTCAACCACCGGCAGCTTGCCTTGCTCAGCTACGCCCTCCGCGAGCCGGAAGAATCGTTCACGTTTCGCGCCCACGCCGAAAGCCATGGAGTCACGCACGAGACCGCGCGCAATGACCTACTCCCTCTAGTCGAGCGAGGGTTGCTTGCTCGGAGGACTGTCCGTGGTCGCCACGTGTTCACCTCCCCCGCTGACCTGCCCGACCTGCTCGCGTCGGCGACGTAACTACGCGGCCTGGCGCGCAGCGCCCGGCAGCCGGATGTTCACCGGCCCGTCCTCGCGGACCTGCGGCGTCGGCTGCCCCCGCTCTATCCGCTCGCGCTCGGTGCACCAGGCGGCGGAACCGGGTGAGCTTGGCGTAGGAGCGCTCGCTGGAGCGGAACGCTCAGAAGAGGTGACAGTAGAGCGTGAACGCGTGCCCCGCCAGATGCTGCGCTCCTGTGGCCGAGGTTCCGACCTGGCAGCCCATGCTCAGCATGACAAAGGAGGCGCTCATGGCGATGAAGCCGATCCCCGGGCCCGCCTCGTGAGGAACGCCAGGGGGCCGGGTCAGGAGCAGTGGCAGGCCGACCAGCAAGACCTCGTCGAGGGCGGTGAGGGCGTCGAGGGGCCCGATCGGGGCTCGGGGGGCCAGGCCGAAGGGGAGCCCGGCGGTCCGGGAGGCCAGCCACAGCGCCGCCAGCGCGGCGAACAGTCCCGCTCCGGCCCGCGCGACGGCCACCGAGCCCCCACGCCACGGCCTCCAGGTCCACGTCGCGACGAGTGCCGCGACCGCCGCCAGCCACCAGTGCCAGCGCCCAGCTGGAGCTCACGGCCTGCACCGCGCTCTCCAAGTGCGCGGCGGCGATGAACGCCCCCAGTCCCAGCGGGACGGGCAGCAGCAGCGACGCGCTGCACTCCTGCTCACGGCGCGGGACGGCGGCAAAGGTGAGAGCGCTCATCGCCTCACACGAGCACGGATAGGACTTCCTGGACCGGCCGCGGGCGTCCCAGGTGGTAGCCCTGCCCGTAGTCCACGCCCAGCTCCCGCAGTCGCTGCACCGTGGCGTCGTCGCCGACGAACTCCGCGACGGTCTTGGCGCCGAGGCCCCGCGCGATGTTGACCACCGACTGCACAACGAGCTGGTCGGTGGGATTGAGGATCAGCGCCTTGATGAACTCCCCGTCGATCTTGAGGTAGTCGAACTCCAGGTGCTTGAGGTAGTAGAACGAGGCGAAGCCGGCTCCGAAGTCGTCCAGCGCGAACTGGCAGCCGAGCGCTCGCAGGCCCTGCGCGATGTGACGCGCCTTGTCGATGTTCACGATCGCCGCGTCTCGGTGACCTCCACCACCAGCCGCTCGCTGCGCACCGGCCGGCGGCCGACAATCGCCTCGATGTCGTCCAGGAGCACCGGGTCGTTGAGCGTCTTGCCGGACATGTTGACGCTCAGGCTGACGTCGTGACCGGCACGGTTGCTCTCGTCCAGCAGCATCACCGCCTGGGCGAAGACCCAGCGGTCGATCTGCTGGATCAGGTTCAAACGCTCGGCGATGTAGAGGAACGTGCCGGGCGGGATCAGGTCGTCGTCGTCGCCCCGCAGGCGCAGCAGCAGCTCGTAGCGGTCCACCCCGTTGGCGCAGATCCCGTACCGGTTGGGCCATCAGCTCAAAGCGCTCCTGCCCGATGGCGGTCTTCAGACGCTCGAGCCACGATTGCCGCGCGACTACCGCCGCCCCGGTCACGTCCCACACGTCCATCTGCGAGGTGACGGCCGCCCGCATGGCCAGGCCGTGGAGGCGGTCGATCCCCAGAGCGGGAAGGACGGCATGGACCATGTGGCCGCCATGGTGCACGCCGCAGGTGAAGAAGATCGCGGCGGTGGCCAGCGCCAGGACGTTGGAACGGACCTGGTGGGTCTGCCACAGCCCGCGCAGGATCAGCCACGTGATCGTCAGGTAGCAGACGCCGATCACGGCGTTGAGCGCCGCGCCCACCTGCCAGGTCAAGCCACACCCCCGGCAGCCTGTGGCAGGAACGTCGCGCTCATCGCCGGGGATATCGACAGGAGCGGGGGGAGGGCTTAAACGCGGCACGCTGAGGTGTGTGTGTGGCCCCTCGCGGGCTCTGGCATGCTGCGAGCCGTGCCCGGACTGATCGAGCGATACGGCCAGCGGCTGCCGTTTGCCCCAGGGGACCCGGTCGTCTCCCTGGAGGAGGGCTCGACCCCGCTGGTACTGGCTCCCCGGATCTCCGAGCGGGCCGGAGCCGAGGTGTGGCTGAAGCTCGAGGGCGCCAACCCGACCGGCTCGTTCAAGGACCGCGGCATGACCTGCGCCGTCTCAGCCGCTGTGCGCGAAGGGGCGCACGCGGTGATCTGCGCCTCCACCGGGAACACCGCCGCCTCCGCTGCCGCCTACGCCGCCCGGGCCGGGTTGCGCTGCGCGGTGATTGTGCCCGAGGGCAAGATCGCCACCGGCAAGCTGGCTCAGGCGCTGATGCACGGCGCCCGCGTCATCGCCCTGCAGGGAAACTTCGACGAGGCGCTGACTCTGGTCCGTGAGCTGGTCCGCCGCCACCCGATCTCGCTGGTCAACTCCGTCAACGAGTTCCGCATCGAGGGCCAGAAGACAGCGGCGTTCGAGATCGCCGAGGCGCTGAACGGAGAGCTCGATGCGCTGTGCATCCCGGTGGGCAACGCCGGCAACATCACCGCCTACTGGAAGGGCTTCTCGGAGCTTGGGGCGAAACCGCGGATGCTCGGCTTCCAGGCCGAGGGGGCGGCGCCCCTGGTACTGGGAGCGCCGGTGGCGCGGCCCGAGACGGTGGCCAGCGCGATCCGGATCGGCAACCCGGCGCGCTGGGAGGAGGCAATGGGCGCCATGACCGCCTCTGGAGGCGCGGTCAAGGCCGTCAGCGACGAGCAGATCCTCGACGCCTACCGCCTGCTCGCGGCCACCGAGGGAATCTTCTGCGAGCCGGCGTCGGCCGCCAGCGTCGCCGGGCTGCTGGTGCACGGTGCCGGCGGATCCGGACGGATCGCCTGCGTGCTCACCGGCCACGGGCTCAAGGACCCCCAGACGGCGCTGGAGCAGGCCGGCGGGGTGGTTCCCTGCCCAGCCGAGCTGGAGGCGGTGGAGCAAGCGGTGCTGCAGTGACACTGACGCGTCGCCGCGTCGTGCGGGTTCCGGCCTCCTCGGCCAACCTGGGCCCGGGCTTCGATGTCCTGGCGGCGGCGCTGGCGCTTCATCTGGAGGTCGAGGTGGTGGAGACGGGAGAGTTCGCGGTGCACACCGAGCTCAACGTGCCGCGCGACCGGCACAACCTCGTCGTCAGTGCCTTCGAGCGGCTCCACCCCGCCGATGGCTTTCGCTTTCGCATGTCCTCCAAGATTCCGTTGACCGGCGGGCTCGGCTCCAGCGCCGCCGCCGTGGTGGCGGGCCTGCTGGCCGCCGATCACATGTTCGAGCTCGACGCCGACGTGCTGGCGCTCGCCAGCGAGCTGGAGGGCCACCCCGACAACGTCGGCGCCGCCCTGGAAGGGGGAATGGTGATCTGCGACGGCCGGCAGGTGCACCGCTTCGAGCCGCCGCTGGGCCTGGAGGCGGTGCTCGTGGTGCCCGCAGAGCCCGTGGCCACCGAGCTGGCGCGGGCGGCGCTGGCGCCCACCGTCCCGCGCGAGGAAGCCACCTTCAACCTCGCCGCCGTGGCCGAGCTGGTGCTGGGATTGGCGCGCACCGACTGGGACCTGATCGCCGCGGGTCTCCGTGACCGCCTGCACCAGCCCCACCGGGCCCACCTGTATCCCCGCTCGGCGGAGCTGCTGGAGCGCGCTCCTTCCTTCGGGGCGCTGGGGGCGACGATCTCCGGCGCGGGACCGGCGGTGCTCGTCTGGTGCCACTTTGAGCAGACGGGCGGCGTGATGGAGGCGCTGACGCGCGCGACGCGAGGGTGGGCGCAGGTCATCCGTGCCCCGTTCGAGAGCCAGGGCGCTGACGTTCGCTCGCTCTGAAGGGGCTCAGGCCGTCGTCTGCGAGCTGGCAACCAGCTTGGCCAGCTCCGCCCGCGCCGGCTCCTGGCCGAGCCGGCGCAGCAGCTCGTCGGCGACATTCAGGTAGTCGACGGCGAGATCGGGCCGGTAGTCGAGGATCGAGAGGGCGCGCTCGGCCGACTCGGCGTAGGCGATCGAGGCGCGGATCGTCGTATCGAAGAGCTTCTCGCCGAAGTGCTGGCGCAGGGAGTCGAAGGCCTCCCGGGAGTGCCGGGTGCGCATGTCGGCGATGTTGAGCACGACACCGAGCCACTCCAGGTCGGGGTTGAGGCTCTCCCGGGCCAGCTCGATCACCTCGAGTGCCTGCTCGACCCCCTGGAGGGCGAAGTACTGCGCCTCGGCTGAGAGCAGGGCGTAATCGGCGGCCACCAGAGCGTTGACCGTCAGCAGTCCCAGCGCGGGCGGACAATCGATCAGGATCACGTCGTAGTTGCTCCTGACCCCGCGCAGTGCCTTCTTCAAGGTCAGCTCGCGGCCCATCTTGCCGCCGAGCATGAGCTCCGCCTCGGCCAGGCCGAGGTTGGCGGGAATCACCCCGTTGTGGACCGCCTCGGCGGCTTTGACCCGCCCCGCGAGGAGGTCCGCCGCAGTGGGTGAGGCATCGGGATCGACGTCCAGGTAGTCGGACAGGTTGCCCTGCGGGTCGAGATCGATCGCCAGGACCCGAAGCCCGGCGCGGCGCAGGACGTCGGTCAGCGTGCGGACCGCCGTCGTCTTGCCGGTGCCACCTTTCTGGGAGAGGACCGCGATCGTGGCCATCTCGGCGGCACTATAGATCAGGTGACAGCCCGTGAAGCCGAGCGCCCGTCGGCACCGCCGGCGCGCATGCCGCTGACCTCCGGCACGTCGACGAAGTGCAGATGGTGGCGCCCGATCACGATCTCGTCCTCGGCCGCCAGGGTGCTCCACTCGACGCGCTCACCGTTGACGAACACGCCGTTGAGGCTGCGGTCGTCGAGCACCCGCAGGCCGTCGGGCTGGCGCACGATCAGAGCGTGGCGGCGAGAGACGGTGGGGTCATCGAAGCGGATGTCGGCAGCCAGGCTCCGACCGATCCGGGTCCATTCACGGCGCAGTCCGAACGTGATCAGCTCGCCGTCGGGGGCGCGGTAGGCCAGGTACTGGCCGGGCTCGGTCAGTACCTCCCGGATCTCGTCCAGCCACGCCTGGTCCTCGTCCACATCGGGAGGGGTCTCCACGACCATCGCCTGCGCGGTGGTGAAGAGTGATGCCCGAACGAACTCCGTCCCCCCGCAGCTGGGGCAGGTGGGCAGCTCGTCTGCGGCGTCGAGCGAGACGGGGTAGTCGCACTCGGTGCATCTGAAGGTTCCAGTACCGGCAACGTTGCCCGATGTCCAAGCTTTCATGAGGGCACCTCTCCTTGCAGTCGTTACGCGGTAGCGGGATGTAGACCCGCCAGCGTGTCCAACCTGGCTCCCAGATCATATCCCGCGCGTCAAAAGATGCAGGAGGTGGGCTGCCCGAGCCGAAATACCCGGCGTGGACGTCTCGGTTCGCAACATGCCCGACCTGGAGCTGGCGCTGCTGCGGCGGGGCGTGGACGATCTCGCCGCCGGTCGCGAGCGCTGCCGGCACTGCCACCGCACGCCGCTAATCGGCGAGCGGGTCTACACCCTGGACTCCGGCGCGATCCTCTGCGAGCTCTGCCGGAGCCTTCAGCCCGATCCCCCCGCGAGCTCTCGCAAGGTGCATGGGCCCGAGTTCGGACACACGATGCGCGTGTTCGACCGTCGCGCCGCGGCATAGACTCCGACGGGTGGATCCCGTCACCGTCTCCACGACGATCGCCAAGCCGCGTGAGCAGATCTTCGAGTACCTGGCCGACATCGCCAACCACCCGGAGTTCACCGACCACTACCTGACCCAGTGGCACCTCACGCGCGTGAACTCCTACGGTGCCGGCGCGGGGGCAAGGTTCAAGGTCAACGCCCCGCTGCGGCGCTTCTCCTGGGCCGACATGTCCTTCGCCGAGGTGCAGGCACCCGACCGGATCGTGGAGCGGGGCCACGGAGGCAAGTACAACCGCGTACGGATAGCCGGCACCTACACGTTGTCGCTCGGTCCGAGCGGGACCACGGTTGTGGAGTACACCTTCGAGACCGAGCCACCGCTCCTCTCCGACCGCCTGCTGGACAGGTTCGGGGGACGGATCTGGACACGGCGCCAGGTCAAGCGGGCGCTGGGGCGGCTGCGGAGCATCCTGGAGGAGGATCGCGGTCGCGGTCGCCGGGCCTCGGTCGCAGCGCGCACCTGACCGATCGCGAGGTGCGAGCCCTGGCGGGATGGTCCCAGGTAGAATCTCGGGCGCTGTGAGAGCCATCGCCCCCCTCCGCCGCCTGTCCGTGATCGGCGCGCTATTGCTCGTATCCGGCGCCCTGAGCGCCTGCGGCCACAAGGAGGCCAACCCCACCACCGCGGACACCGAGGGGCCCTACGTGCGCGCCGGCAACATCAGCTACCAGGTGCAGCTGTCCCGCCAGCTCAACACCTTCGCCTCCGAGGACCGGGGGTACCTGACGGGTGTGAGCTCGGCGTCGGTGAAGCCGAGCCAGATGTGGTTCGCGGTCTTCCTGTGGGCTAAGAACGAGACTCACTCCACTCTCACCACGAGCGACTCCTTCGACATCGTGGACACCGACGGCAACCGGTATTACCCCGTGCACTTGAACGCCAGCCAGAACCCGTACGCCTGGACCCCGCAGGTCCTGAAACCGCTCGGCACCGAGCCCGCCGTGGATACCACGGCCGCGTTCGGGCCGTCCCAGGGGGAGGAGCTGCTGTTCAAGCTGGACAACACAGTCTTCTCCAACCGGCCGGCCACCTTCGAGATCCACGCCGCCGGGCAGGCGGCCCCGTCGTCGATCTCCCTCGATCTCTGAGACAAGTGCCCGCGCGGGCCAGAGCGCTGACGCTGGCGCTGCCCGTGCTGCTGGCGCTCGGGGCGCCGGCGTCCGCCGCCGCGGCGTGGTCAGCTCCGGTGCGGATCGCGGGACCGGTCGGATTGGATCTGCTTCCCGCGGTAATCGCCGGTCCGGGCGCGTCCTCGACCGAAGCCGTCGGCCTGGCGGTCGACGACGAGGACTATCCGGCCTCCTCGCGGGCCTTCCTCAGCCTCCGCCGCGCCGGTGGGAGCTTCGGGGCCCCGCTGGTGCTGCCAGGCGCCCAGCAGACGCTGGCGCTGGCCTACCGCGGCCGCGACCTGATCGCGCTGGCGGGAGCCAGCGAGCCGGGGCTGGCCTGCTGCAGCTCGGTGCAGGCGGTGGGACCCGTGCGCGGACACTTGCCGGGGCCCTCGCGCACGCTCTTGCGCGGCTTGGCGGGAGCCACCACCGCCAGGCTGCTGGCCCTTCCCCGACGCCTGCTGGCGGTGGTCGCCACCGAGCGCGGGGTGTGGGCGGCGCAATCGCCGCCGGGCAGTGACAGGTTTGGCGCCGCGCGCCTGTTGAGCGGACCGCGACAGCTGCCCCAGGAGATGGATGCCGTGGCTTTGCCCAGGGGTCAGACGGCGGTGGCTTGGGCCGCTCGCCAGGACGCGGTCACGGCCCCCGGCCCCCGCACGCTGTACTTGGCGCGCGGTTCGCTGCGCGGCGGCCCCGGACGCGGCCGTGCCCTGCTCACCGTCGCGCCCGGGCACGCGATCGATGAGCTGGGGCTGGCCGCTGGGGCCGGTGTCCCCGCTGTGGCCTGGATCGAGAGCTGGTATGACCGCGGCGGGAACTTCCATGCGCAGGTGAAGGAGGCCGATCTCACCCCCAAGCTGCGACCGAGGGCCGTCTCGTCAGCGCGCGAGCTGGCGGCGGGACTGGCCTTTGCCGGTAACGGCGCAGGCGCGCAGGTGCTGAGCTGGAAGGCGTGCGACTCCACTGGTGGTTGCCGGATGCGGGTGCTGCTACGCCAGCGAGGCGCCGGCTTCGGGCCCCTGCAGCGGCCCGGCCGGATCGATCCCACCGAGACGCCGGCCGTTGCGATCGCCGCCGACGGGCACGCCGCGGTCGGATGGATCCGGGATGGCGCAGTGGTGGCCGCGACCAGCTCCGGTCGCCGGCTAGGTGCTCCACGGCTCGTGGTGCGGACGGCCTTCGCCACCGATCTGACGCTCGCGGCGACCCGGCACGGGGCCCTGGCGGTCTGGACCCAGGGCACGCTGGCGGAGAGCGTGCTGGGCGCGAGCCTGCCCCACCTTTAGCGATCGGTGCCCTCTATGCTGCCGGCTGTGGCGAGTCGCAGACGCAGGAAGGGGGGAGTGCTGGGTCGATTCCTGGACGCGCCGGAGCCGTCCGCGGCTGCGGGGGCGCCCCCGCCCCCGGCGCCCACCGACCACGCGGAGCCGGCACCCGTCGAGCGCCCGGAACCGCCACCGGAGCCCGCGCCTGAGCCGGCTCCCGTCGTCGAGGCGGATCCTGAGCCGGCCGCTGAACCGGTCACCAGCAGCTGGCTGCCGGCGACGGCGATGCTCCCGCCGCCCGCGGCACCCGAGCCCGCACGCGCGTCCCATTCGCCGGCGGCATGGGAACCCGAGGGGGCCGGACCTTCATCTCCGGAGACCGTCCGCACCGGTTACCACGAGCCGGCGGTGCGAGCGTTCTGCACGGAGCTGGGCGGTGCCGAGGCGGGCGCTGCGGCGGTCCGCGAGATTCTCGGCGGGGGGCAGCCGGCGGGCAACCGCATCGCGCCGGATGCGCTGTTGGCCAGGACACGAACGATCGCCGCCAGGCACGCGCCTGCGGCCCGCAG
>JAABUQ010006742.1_pt1 | contig 17139 bp, 20 predicted proteins | sample 5560001 | NCBI WGS metagenome assembly JAABUQ01 (sample SAMN10711888, study PRJNA513371) | rock metagenome | isolation source: Antarctica rocks | place: Antarctica: Victoria Land, Finger Mt nord | collected 2015-12-18
CAGCAGTCAAGCTATTTAGTGTCTACAATCACCCGCCAGGGGAAGCCCGATCGCCCGTAACAACCAGCGATCGGGCCTCAAACCCCAAAAAACTTCCGTTTAAGTGGTGGCTACCAGCGCGCCCGGCCGGCGTCGGGGCGCCGGCTCCCCTACGCGGCGGAGGCCAGCCGCGACTCCTCGGCCTCGGTCAGCATGTCGAGCACGGCGGTCTCGATGCGGCGGCGCACGCGCTCGTCTCCGAGCGCCGGGTCACCGCCCAGCCGGGAGATGGTCTCAGCGATCGTCCACCCAGAGGTGTAGCGGTCGAACACGCGCGGGTCGATGTAGGACGAGCGGGCGACAGCCGGGGTGTTGCCCAAGTAGGCGGCCACGGTCTTCACCGACCGGGAGATCGCCCGCTTGGTCGCCGTGCGCGACCGCAGCGGCTCGACTCCCTCGCCGGCGAGGGCCACGGAGGCGAGTACGGTGGCGTTCCAGGTGCGGAAGTCCTTGGCCGAGAAGTCTCCCCCGGTGAGCGCCTTGAGATGGAGGTTGACCGTGTCGGCGCCGACACCCGACCAGCGACGGCCCTCGCGATAGGCCAGCAGCTCGGGCGGGCCCCCCCGGCGGCGCTTGAGCTGGGCCACCAGCGCGAGCAGGTCGTCGTCGGCGATCGCGTGGACGCGGTGCTGGCCCGACTTGCCTACGTAGTCGAAGATGATCTGGCCATGCTCGATGCGGGCATGCTCGCGCAGCATCGTGGTCAGGCCGAAGGAGTCCCGCGCCTGGGCGGGCTCGGAGTGATCCGAGCCGATGCGGAAGAAGCCGAGGTCCAGGAGCCGGACGGCACCGGCCAGCACCCGTTCGCGGGTGGGCTCGGTGCCCCGCAGCTCGCGCTTGACCCGCCGGCGGACGCGAGGCAGGGCGGCGGCGAAGCCGAGCATGTCGTCGAACTTCCGGCGATCACGGCTCTCGCGCCAGCGGTCGTGGTAGCGGTACTGCTTGCGCCCGGCGGCGTCGATCCCCGTGGCCTGCAGGTGGCCGAAGGGGTCCGAGCAGATCCACACCTCGCGCCAGGCCGGCGGAATGCCCAGCGCCCGGATGCGCTCGATTACCTCGGCGTCGCGGAGCGAGCGTCCGTGCTCGTCGCGGTAGGAGAACCCGCGCCCCTGGCGTCGGCGGGCGAGGCCCGGACGCGACGGGTCGGCGCGGCGCAGACGCGGCACGGCACGGCTAGGCGGCGTCGGGGCGCGGGTGACGAGCGTGGCCGAGCACCTCGCCGAGGTGCGAGCAGATCGCCCCCAGGTCCTCGAACACCTCGACGGCGCCGGCCTCCCGGAGCTCGCCGCGCGACCAGCCGCCGGTGAGCACCCCGACCGGCGGTACGCCGGCGCGTCCCGCCGCTTCGCAGTCCCAGCGGGAGTCGCCGATCATGATCGCTTCGTCTGCGTCGATCTGGCCCAGGGCGGCCTGGATCACGTCGGGCGCCGGCTTGGTCGTGTCGACGTCGCCGGCCGAGACCGCGGCCTGAATGAGCTCGGCGGCGTCCAGCTGCTCGACGTAGCGGTCGAGCTCCTCGCGCGTGGCCGAGCTGGCGAGCACCACCGCCACGTCGCGCTCGCGCAACGCGGCGAGCAGCTCGTGGGCGTCGGGCAGCGGGCCCGCCTCATCGATGAGCTTCTCGTACTGCTCGGAGTGGGCGTCGCGCAGGGCGTCGCCGTGCTCGCGCTCGGCCGCCTCGTCACAAGCGGCCGCGACGAAGCGATCGCTGCCGATGCCGATCGTCCGGTGGATGCGGGCGCAGGGCACGTGGAACCCGGCGGCCGCGAAAGCGCGCTGCCAGGCCAGGACGTGCTGGTAGTTGGAGTCGATGAGGGTCCCATCGACGTCGATGACCGCAGCCACGGGCACCGCCCCTTAGTACCCCGGCGGTCAAGCCGTCAAGCAGGCGCGGCCCGGCGCGCCGGCACTCTTCATCGCGGGCTAACCGGTTTGGCCCGCCGCTGGGCCGGGCAGCCGAACCAGAGCACCCACGAAGACACCCACACGAGGAGTGAAAGCGCATGCCATCGCTACAGAGCAAGACAGTCGCCTTCCTGGCCACCGACGGCGTCGAGCAGGTCGAGCTCACCGAGCCCTGGAACGCGGTTGAGCAGGCCGGCGGCAAGGCGGAGCTTGTTTCGCTCCAGGAGGGCGAGATCCAGGCGCACGAGCATCTCGACAAGGGCGACAGCTTCAAGGTGGACAGGGTCGTCTCCGAGGTCAACCCGGGCGCCTACGACGGACTCGTCTTGCCCGGGGGCGTGGCCAATCCCGACTTTCTGCGTGCTGACGAAGATGCCGTGGCCTTCGTGAAGGGGTTCTTCGAGCAGGGCAAGCCGGTCGCCGTCATCTGCCACGGCCCGTGGACGCTGGTCGAGGCCGACGTTGTCAAGGGGCGCAAGCTCACCTCGTGGCCGAGCCTGCGGACCGACATCCGCAACGCCGGTGGCGAATGGGTCGACGCCGAGGTCGTCGTGGACCAGGGCCTGGTCTCCAGCCGCAAGCCCGATGACCTGCCCGCCTTCTGCGCCAAGATGGTGGAGGAGATCGCCGAGGGCGAGCACGCTGGCCAGAGCCGGAGCGTCGACGCCGCGTCCTGACGCGGCGCGCCGAGCGGACCGGGTCGCCGTAGATGCCGGTGGCCCGGGCCGGGCTGGTCGGTCCTGGTGACGAGTCGCTTCGCTTCGGCCCGGGGGGTATCCAGGCTACGTGTCCGCCCCCGAGATCTCCGAAGAGCCACCGCGCCGCGCCCCCAGCGAGGTCGATGTCCGCCCGACCGCGCTCGGCGGCGTGCCCTGCGAGTCCATCGACCCACCCGACGCCAGCCGCGGGGTCCTGCTGCACCTTCACGGCGGGGGCTACCTGATCGAGTCGGTCGCCCTGCACCGCAACCTGGTGGGCCGGCTGGCGCGCGCCTGCCGGCGCTCGGCCCTGATCCCGCGCTACCGGGCCGCCCCCGAGCATCGATTTCCGGCTGCCCCCGACGACGTGGCCGCGGCCTACCGCGGTCTGCTCGCGGAGGGCGTGAGCCCGGCCCGGGTGCTGGTGGTCGGCGACTCGGCCGGCGGGGGATTGGCCGTCGGGCTGCTCGTCGCCCTGCGCAGCGCCGGTGATCCCCTTCCGGCCGGCCTGGCGTGCCTGTCACCGTGGGTCGACCTGGCCTGTGTCACGCCGTCGCTGCTGGCCGAGACGCCCGACCCCGACCCCGACCCGCTGGTCACGCGCGAGGTGCTGCTGGGCGCGGCCCGCGAGTACCTGGGCGACCATCCGCCCGACGACGCCCTGGCCAGCCCCCTGCGCGCCGACCTTCACGGCCTCCCGCCGCTGCTGATCCAGTACGGGTCCCTGGAGAAGCTCCGTGACGACGCCCGGGCGCTGGCGGCCCGCGCCCGCGCGTGCGGCGTGGAGGTGGAGCACGACGAGGTGCCCGATGCCGCCCACGCCTTCCAGCTGCACGCCGGGAAGGTGGCACGAGCCGACGAGGCGGTGGCCCGGATCGTGGCGTTCTCGGAGCGGGTGGCCGCGCTACCGTCGGCCGTATGAAAGCGGTCTGGCACGGAAGGACCATCGCCGAGAGCGATGAGACGGTCATCGTCGAGGGCAACCACTACTTTCCCCGGTGCGCCGTTGGCAATGAGCACCTGGCCCCGTCCGACAAGCGCTCGACGTGCCCATGGAAGGGCGAGGCGAGCTACTTCGACGTCCGGGTGGGCGACGAGGTCAATCCTGGCGCCGCCTGGTCCTACCCGGAGCCGAAGGCCGCCGCCGAGGAGATCCGGGACCACGTGGCCTTCTGGCGCGGGGTCGCCGTCGAAGCCTGAGCTCCCGGCGGGCGTTTGCCCGCCGGCTGGGCCGGGCATCCGCGGGACATGACCGCGAACTCATCAGTCCTCGAGGTGCCGGGGGGGCCGCCCCGGCCCGAGCAGCCTATGCCCGGCCCTCCCGACGTGCCCGAGCGCCCGCCCGCTCCCCAGGAGCCCACCCCGGCCCCGCCCCCCCAGGGCCCGATTGTGCCCGAGCCCGCCCCGTCACCCCCGCCCCAGCCGCAGGGGCCGGACGTACCCAACCCGATCTGACGAAGGGCTGGCCGGGACCCCAGCCGCGCGGCCAGCTTCCTAAACGGGTTCCGCCTAACCAAAAGGCCGAGCCGCGATTCCGAGCAGCCGCGATCACGGCGCCTCGTGAGCCCGCCCCCCTCGCCCGAGCCCGCTCAGTTCAGCGATGGATCCAGGGGCATGCGGGCAACCAGCCGGAAGCGTCCGCCCTTGCGCTCCAGCAGGGTCGTCCACAGGCTCTCGGGATGCTCGTCGAACGGGTCCTCGGGTCGCAGCCCCTCGATGATCCACGACTCCTCGTCCAGCTCGGCCTCGAGCTGACCGGGCCCCCACCCGGCATGCCCGGCGAAGACCCGCGCCCGGCGGGTGACGGCGGCGACCTGTGAGACGGCGACGGTCCCGGCGGGAAGCCCGAGGTCCCCGAGGATGCGCACGCCGATGACCGAAGGATCATCGAACTCGCCGAGGACCATCACCTGCCGCGGGGCAACCGGGCCGCCCACGTGTAGACGCGCGTCGGCGCCGGCCACGCCATCGAGCTCCTCGATCATGTCGGCCACGGAGGCCTCCGACGGGCGGTTGAGGACCAGCCCGAGAGCGCCCTCCTCGCCGTGAGCGGCGACGAGCACGACGGTGCGCCGGAAGTTCGGCTCGACAAGGGTGGGGGCGGCGATGAGCAGCTGTCCGGCGAGCGAGTCCATTCCCGGGGCACGGTACCGCCCGACCGCGGTTCGCCGCCCGCACTACTTGGGCAGGTAGCGCATCCAGAGCTGTCCGTCGTGGCGGAACAGCGTGTAGTTGGCCACGTAGCTGGTGACCGGGTTCGTCGAGCCGCCCGCCAGGGGCGGGCAGGTGTAGCACCGCCGCGAGCGCAGCTTGACCACGCGGTCGGTGGAGCCCCACAAGAAGACGTCGGGAGCGTTGTTGTCGTCGAGGAACGCCCGGCCCGGGTTGACGATGTTCGACGCGGTGGAGTCGAACAGGATCAGGTCACCCGGGTAGGTGCTGGTCGGGTGATCGGAGTCACCGTTGGGCGCCCCCTGCCGGCCGCGGGAGACCCAGATCTGCCCGGGTGGGCGACGGGTGACGTCGGCGCGGATCACGTCGCCGAGACCGGTGGCGCCCGAGAACAGGTTGATCGCCCGCGAGTGATAGGTCACGAAGGTCCCGTCGGCGTTGATGGCGGGGTGGTCGGAGAGCGCGTCACCCGGCGACCCGGCGCTCGACTGCGAGACGAGGCTGGTGTCGCGGATCAGGCCGAGCGGCCGGCCGGTCCTGGGCGACCCCGCGCCGGGGGCGAGCCGGGTGGTGTAGACCTGGCTCGTGCCCGGACCGTTGCCCCCGGGAAGGTTGGAGGCCGTGCAGGAGTAGGTCAGGTTCAGCCCGTAGTTGGCCATGTGGGCATCGACGCAGGGACCGTTGGAGGGCTGGCCGCTTGCGTTGGCCGACACGAGGAAGGTCTTGTCGACCAGCCCACGATTTGCCCGGCGAGCCGGGTATCCGCGAGCGCCGAGCACACGGACGTACACCTCGTCGGTCCCGGCGGCCGGCGGCACCGAGCGCGCGGCGCGAGGGGCACCCGCCGTGAGGTTGGTCGCCGTCGAGCTGAAGGCCACGCGCTCGCACTGTCCGTCGACGGATACCGAGTCGGTGGGGCCGTTGGCGTGGGCGCCGTTGCTGGCCACCGACACCCGGCGGATGCGGCGGGTGCGCAGATCCTCGACGTAGGCGTCGTACTGGCCGGCGGCGTTGCCGGGGAGCAGGTTGCTGGCGTTGGAGATGAAGGCCACGCAGCTCGCGGGCGAGAAGAAGCCCCCGTTCAGCGCGGGGGCGACGACGTTGCCGTTGGGACGCCCGCCCCCGGCCGAGTGCACCGGGGCCAAGACGTGGCCGGCCCGCCAGACCGAGCCGCTGTCGCCGAAGTGCCCGGCGCGCCGGACCAGGAAGACATCGGCGTCGCTGCCGCCGCGGCCGTGGACGAGGTTGGTCGCCGTCGAGGAGAAGGCGGCCAAGGCGGCATAGCGCTGATCCTGGGAGATGGCATAGGTTCCCAAAACGCCGTTGGTGGCCTTGGACAGCAGCCGGTAGGCGCTCTCGCCCGCTCCGGCTGGCGCGGCCGAACCGGCCAGGCCGAGGGCGAGGACCGACGCGACGAGGGCGGGACGACGGAGAGCGGGCAGGTGACGAGACATGGCGCGGGAGGGTACCCCGGGCACAACCCGGAGGTCCGCGGCGGGTTTCGCGGGAGCCACACCCTTGGACGAATGACCCTCGTGCACCCCGACCATCATCGGCACGCGGTGGGCTTCGCTGGAGTGCCACCCTTGGACGCATGACCCTCCCCCGCTCCCACCGCCACCGACACGCCGTGCTCGGGCTCATGTGCCTGGCCGTTCTCGCGGCCTCGCCGGCACCGGCGGCGCGGGCCGCCCAGCCCGGTAATCCGATGGCTGGCGGCCCGTGGTACGTCGATGACGAGACCCTCGCCGCGCAGGCCCAGCGCGCAGCGGCGGCAGCCGGGCAAACGGGGCAGGCCATGCTCCTCGGCCGCATTGCCCAAACCCCCCAGAGCATGTGGTTCGTCGCCGCCGACGCCGCCCAGACGGGGTACGTCGGCGACTTCTGGAGCCGCGCCGACGCGGCCATCGCCGCCGCGCCGCAGACCATCGTGACCATCACCCTGCACGGCCTGCCCTCCCAGGTGTGCGCCGGCGACAACGCGCCAGGCGCCGCCAGCGCGGCCGAGTACCGCAGCTACATCGACGGCTGGGCGTCGCTGATCGGTCAGCGACGCGTCGTTGTCTTCCTCGAGCCCGATGCCCTGGCCGCCGCGATCTGCCTGTCTCCGGCCGGCCGCGCTGAGCGCCTCGCCCTCATGCGCTACGCGGCCCGGACGCTGTCGGCCCTCCCCCACGTCGGGGTCTACGAGGACGCCGGCGCGGGTGACTGGCGTCCGGTCCGCGAGATGGCCCGCATGCTGCGGGCCGCCGGCGTCGGGTTCATCCGCGGCTTCACCCTGAACACCACCCACTACGACTGGACGGGTAACGAGATCGCCTACGGGCTGAAGCTGTCGCGCCTACTCGGCGGGGCGCACTTCGTTGTCAACACGGCGTTCAACGGGCGTGGCCCCCAGCTCCGGGCAAACGGCTCGCACGAATGGTGCAACCCGTCCGGCCGGGCGCTGGGACCCCTGCCCACCACCCACACCCCCAGCCCCCGGATCGATGCGTTCTACTGGCTGGGCAACCCCGGCCTGTCGGACGGCACCTGCCACGGCGGTCCGCGGGTCGGACAGTTCTGGGAGCCTTGGGCGCTGGGGCTCGCGTCCCGGGCCGGCGGAGCACCCGACTATCCGGTGTACCGGACCCCGCCCGGCCGCCGGCCCGCCGGACGCTGAGGGAGCCGGCGGCGCACGGCAGCGCTGCTCGGCCGGGCACCACCAGGTGGTATCGCCCACCGACCCGGGCCGCTCGACCTCGGGAGCTCGGGCACCCAGGCAACGCTGACGACCGCCCGCCTATCTGGGGGCGCCGCTCAGCGCACGCAAGCGGCTCAGCGCGCCGGGCGCCACCTGGTCGATGACCTGCAGGAGGTCGTAGGTCTTAGCCGGTACCGGCACGTCGACGGGCTTTCCGTAATCGCTGAGGTCGATCGTCGTCGTGGTCTGTGTCCCGTTGGTCGACTGCGCGAAGGCCTCGCGGCGAACGAGATGGTCCTGGCCGATCCACACGTCGACCGGCACCTTCGTCGAGGCACCGGTGCGCTTGAGCAGCTGGGCGATCTGCGTGAGGGACTGGCGCTGGGCGGGAGGAATGCTGCCCGCCGGCAGATGATCGTAGTCCAGGATGCCGCGGTAGTGGGTCGTCGCCGTGCCATCGATCGTCTCGGCGCCGAGCTGGTGCAGGTTGCCGGTGAGCGCCTTGAGGTAGCCGACCGCCTCGTCGCGGCTCGGGGTGGCGCGGTTGACGATGGAGCCCAGGTCGATGCCCACCGTTCTGCCCAGCGTGGCGAGGTCGAGCTGTGCCCACTCGCCCGGGTCGCGGTGCAGCACCCGGGTCAGGGCGTTGCGCAGCAGGCCGAGGCGGAAGTCGAGCTTGCCGTGATCGACGACGAGATCGCCCTTGAGCCCAGCGGCCCCGCCGAGGGCGTCGACCTGCGTCGGGCCAAACGTGCGCAACGATGAGAGGTCCATGATCGAGTGGGCCAGCCGCCGCCGCGTATCCACCTCGCCGTCGCTCACCAGGGTGAGCGAGCGTCCGCCGACGGACAGGCTCGTCGTCTGGCGCATCCGGAACGTGTCCTGCCTGGACGTCGCATCGGCTGCCTGCGCCACGGCGGCGTTGCCCGTGGAGGTGCCGCAGCCCGCCTGCACCACGGCGGCGGCGAGGAGGGCGCCCAGGGCCAGGTAGGGCAGGAGCCGGCGAGGAGACCGTAGCCGGCGGTGCTCTCGGCGAGGCGGGCGCACGGCCACCAAGCATATCCGAGCCATCGAGACCGCGAGCGCGGCGCCGCCGGCCAGGCGGTGAGACCGTCCGGGCGCGCGGATCGCGCCCCCGCACGCCCGCACGAGCGCGGCGCGCGGTGTGAGCATCGGTGGAGCGCGCCGGCAACGCGCCCCCCAACACGAGCGCGGCGTGCGGGTGGCGCCCCCACCGGCGCGAGCCGGCCAGGGGGTGGCGGCCCCACCGGGGGGACGCCACCCCATGGGCCCTGCCGCGCTACTGGGCCTGGATCGTCACCGCGCCGATGCCGATCAGGTCACCGGCCGTGAACCCGGCGGATGGGAGCTGCTGGGAGAGAAGCGCGGCGGCGACCGGGTCCAGGGTCGCCGTGATGCCCGCCAGGGTGATCGTCCGGGCGCTCGGGTCGACCGTCGGCGGCGACGACGGCTGCAGATCAGCGAACGGCCCCGCCGGCCCCGCCGTCAGGTTGACCAACAGCTTCGGCGGGTTGATCGTCGTGTCGACCGTGTAGTTGGTCGTGGTCAGCGAGTTGCCGCTCGGCCCCTGGTTGAGCATGAGCCCGCCCCGGTTGAGCAGCTGTCCGACGGGGATGGCGTTGGCGCCGAGGGTGAGGATCGAGCCGCGGGCGACCGGGAAGCTGACCGTCGGCCCGCCCGGTGTCACCGTGATGGCCGCCGGAGCGATGGCCGACCAGACGATCCCGCCCGCGGCCAACCGCTGCATCGTCATCGTCGACAGGGCGAGCGACGTCGTCCCGCCCGCGGTGACGATCCCGCCCAGCTTCTCGGTGGTGGTCAGCGAGCCGAGGGTCTGGCCCTGGTGGAACACCTTGACCTTGAACGCGTGGTTCAGCACCTTGGCGGTGACCGCGTCGAGCTTGACCTTGGCGCCGGCCAGGCCGGCGTCAAAGCCCGCGCGGGTGACCCTGCCACCACGCAGCGGGAGCTTGGCCCGCCCGAAGGCCAGGGACGCCCGGTGGCCGAAGGTGGCCACCGGGTCCGACAGCGTGACCTTCGTCCCCCTCAGGGTCAGGGCGAAAGAGCCCCGCTGGTCGACGGTGCCGGCGTCGGTCGCCGGCGCGGTGATGCTGCCGCCGTCGACGGTGAACCTCCCGCCCCGGACCTTGATGTGCAGCCTGCTCAGCGACTTGGCAAAGGGCTTGTCGAGCTTGAGCGACGTCCGGCCGCCGGTGACCGGCACCCCGCCCGGCGTGACGGTGGCGGCGCCGGCCGCGGGCACGGCCACGAGCGCGGCCGCCCCGAGCGCCGGGAGCACCCGGCGCGTCATGAAGCCGGGAACTCCTCGGCCAGCGAGGCGAGCACGTGATCGGCCCCCGCCGCCCGCAGCGCCGCGGCGTCGAAGTGGCCCGTGGCCACGCCGACGGCCGTCGCGCCGGCCTCGTGGGCGGCCTCGATGTCGTGGGGGGTGTCGCCCACGACGGCAACCTGGGCGGGGTCGAGGTCAGCGCCGAGGACGGCGCGCGCGCGCTGGATCCCGCACCGGGTCAGCTCGGTGCGGTCGGGCGAGTCCGAGCCGTAGCCGCCGAAGTGGAAGAAGCGGTTGAGGTCCGCCCGCGCCAGCTTGATGTGAGCGGCGGCCTCGGTGCCCCCGGTCGTCAGTCCGAGCAGGACGTCGCGCTCCTGCAGGCGCTCGAGCACGGCGGGAACCCCGTCGAGGACCCGGTAGCCGGTCGACTTGGCCACGGCGTCGGGCAGATGGTGCTGGCGGCGGGCCATCACCCGCGCCAGCTCCTGCGGCGACGGCTCGTGGCCCACCACCGAACGAAAGGTCAGCCGCCCCACCTCGGGATCGGTCATCCCCGCGTCGGAGAACTGGCCGATGTCGGCGGGCACGCCGTAGAGGTCGAGAAACGCCCGGCGCCAGGACTCGGCCCCGGCGCCCCCGGTGCTGATCAACGTCCCGTCGATGTCGAAGAGCACGGCGAGGGCAGCCATGCCGCGGAGGGTACGCCACCGGCCCGACCGCCCCCGGGCCCGCCGCGCGCTCAGCGGCAGCTGGCGCAGCTGCCGTGCAGGACCACCTCGTGGTGCGCCACCGCGAAGGAGACCTGTCCGGCCAGCCGGGCGATGCTGCGCTCCAGGGCCCCGTCGCTGAACGGCGCCACCGCCCCGCATCGGTCGCAGACCAGGTGGTGATGGTGGTCGCCGTCGGGCTGGGCGGCCTCGAAGCGGGCGTTGGTCTGGCCCACCTCGACCCGGTGCACGAGGCCGAGCGCCACCAGCTGCTCGAGCGTGCGGTAGACGGTGGCCCGCCCCACCGGCCTGCCGCGGGCCCGCAGCCCGGCGTCGATCTGCGGGGCGGTGAGCGCGCACGACTGCTCGCCCAGCAGCTCGATCACCGCCTGACGCCCGCGCGTGCGCCGCGTTCTGACGCCGGCCAGCACGCGGTTGGTGTGATCCACCCAGGAGGCCGTGATCGCCACCGTCTCATCGTAGTGCCGGCGCGGCCCCGGACCACTCACCTTATTGAGAATGAGTCTTGGTACGCTGCGCCGTCGGCGGGCATGCGCCCGCTCCGGGACGCCACCCCTTCCCCACCTCTCCCCCAATCCGAGCCCCACCAGTGCCTCCGAGCCCCCGCCTGCCCGTCGCGTGCCTGGCTGTCGCCCTGGCCCTCGGGCCCGCGGGCTGTGGGGGCGGCGCGGGCGCCGGCGGGACCGGTGGACGGCCGTCGGTGGTGGCCGCCGAGAGCATCTGGGGATCGCTGGTGACCGAGCTCGGCGGCGACCGGGTGGCGGTGAGGAGCATCGTCGCCAACCCGGGGACCGACCCCCACGGCCACCAGCCCACCGCCGCCGACGCGCGCGCGCTGGCCGGGGCGCGGCTGGTCGTCGCCAACGGGATCGGCTATGACCCGTGGGTGAGCCGGACGCTGGCCGCCAACCCGGTCGACGGCCGGCGGACGCTCACCGTGGGCGACGTCCTCGGGCTGGGCCCGGGCGCCAACCCCCACCGGTGGTACTCCCCGTCCGACGTGCTCCGGGTGATCGACGCCATCACCGCCCAGCTCTCGGCCGTCGACCCGGGCGACGCCGGCTTCTTCGCCGCTCGCCGCTCCGCCCTGCTCGGGCCCGGGCTCGCCGCGTACCGGCGCGACCTGGCGGTGATCCGCGCCCGCTACGCCGGCGTCCCCGTCGGGGCCTCGGAGAGCATCGCCGTGCCCCTGACCGACGCGCTGGGTCTGCGCCTGATCACCCCCCCGGGCTACCTGCGGGCCATCAGCGAGGGCATCGACCCCAGCGCCCAGGACACCGCGACGGTGCACAGTCAGGTCGACGCTCGGGCCATCCGGGTGTGGCTGCTCAACACCCAGAACCAGACTCCGGACGTCACCCGGCTCACCGCCGAGGCGCGCGCGCGGGGCATCCCGATCGTCACCTTGACCGAGACCCCCGACCCGGTCGGTGCGTCCTTCGTCGCCTGGCAGACCGCGCAGCTCGCTCGGCTGGGCGGTGCGCTTGCCCAGTCCTCGGGGCGCTGATGACCACCGCGGCGCCTGTCGTCGCGCTGCAGGACGCCGCCGTGCGGCTGGGCGGCCGTACGGTCTGGAGCGGGGTCTCACTCGAGGTTCGGGCCGGCGAGCTGCTTGCCGTGCTGGGACCCAACGGCGCCGGCAAGTCGACCCTGCTGCGGGTCATCCTGGGTCTCGACCGCCTGGCCGCCGGAAGGATCTCGGTCTTCGGCGGCCCCCCCGGGCACGGTAACGAGCGGATCGGCTACCTGCCCCAGCAGCGGACAGGGGACGCCCGGCTGCGCGTCCGGGGGGTCGACCTCGTGCGCCTCGGCCTCGACGGCGGGCGCTGGGGGGCGCCGGGCCCGCTGGCCCTGCGGCCGGCCGCCCGCCGGCGCCGTCGGGCCGAGACGGCGCAGGTGGAGGAGATCCTCGAGCTCTGCGGCGCCACGCCCTTCGCGCGGCGGCCGATCGGCGAGCTCTCGGGCGGCGAGCAGCAGCGTCTGCTCATCGCCCAGGCCCTGGTCCGCCGCCCGGAGCTGCTGATCCTCGACGAGCCGCTCGATGGCCTCGACCTGCCGAGCCAGGGGTCGATCGCCGCGTTGGTCCGGCGCATCAGCCACGAGCGGGGGATCGCCGCCCTGCTCGTCGCCCACGACGTCAACCCGGTGGTCGACTGGCTGGACGGCGTGATCTACCTGGCCGGTGGGCGAGCCGAGCAGGGGCGGGTCGACGAGGTGATCGACTCAGCGACGCTCTCCCGCCTCTACGGCGCACCCATCGAGGTGCTGCGCACGCCGGGCGGGCGCCTCGTGGTCGTCGGAGCGCCCGAGGCCCCCCACCATCACGGGACTCGACATGGCTGAGGCGGCGGGGCCCACGCTGACCCTCGATCTCGTCCACGACGTGGGAGAGCTGACGGCGTACCCGTTCATGGTCCACGCCTTGGAGGCCGGCGCGTGCGCCGCGATCCTGGCCGGCGCCCTCGGCTGGTTCATGGTCCTGCGCGGCCAGAGCTTCGCCGGCCACGCCCTGTCGAGCATGGCCTTCCCGGGCGGCTCGGGGGCGGCCCTGCTCGGTGTGACCCCGGCCTACGGCTACCTGGCCTGCTGCGCGCTGGCGGCGGCGACCATGGCCGGAGGCGGCGGTCGCCGGCGGCGGCGCCGCGACCTCGAAGGTGGTGGGCGCGGTGCCGGCATCGGGGACCCGGTGACCGTGGCGGTCGTGCAGGCCGTGGGGCTGGCGGCCGGGTTCGCCTTCCTGAGTCTCAACGGCCGAGTGCTCGGGGATCTGGAGTCTGTCCTGTTCGGCACGCTGCTCGGGATCTCGGCCACGCAGGTCGCGCTGCTGGCCGCGGTCTGCGCGGCGGGCCTGCTGATCCTCGCGTTCATCGGACGGCCGCTGTGGTTCGCCAGCGTGGATCCCGCCGTCGCCGCGGCGCGCGGGCTGCCCGTGCGCGGGCTGGGCGCCACCTATCTGGTGCTGCTCGGCCTCGCCGTTGGTGCCGTGAGCCAGATCACCGGGGTACTGCTCGTCTTCGCGCTGCTCGTCGCGCCCGCGGCGGCGGTCCGCGAGCTCACCGCGCGCCCCGGGCTCGGTCTCGCCCTGTCGGTCGGGATCGGGCTGGGCGTGTGCTGGGTGGGGCTGGCAATCTCCTACTTCTCCCCCTATCCGGTCGGGTTCTGGATCAGCTCGGTGGGCTTCGGGACCTTCGCGTGTGCGCGCCTGGGCCACGCCCTGGTGCGGTGGGGTGCCGGACGTCGCGGCGCGGGCCGCGCTCTCCCGGGCGGCCGCTGAGAAGTGTTCGCGCACGAGTTCGTACGCAACGCGTGGCTGGCCGGCACGGCGGTGGCCGCGGCCAGCGGCCTGGTCGGGTGGGGGCTGGTCTGGCGCGGGCAGCTCTTCGCCGGCGACGCGCTGAGCCACGTGGCCTTCACCGGCGCGGTTGCCGCCGCGGCGCTCGGGGCCGACCCTCGCATCGGGCTGTTCGTCGCGTGCGCGGCGATGGGGGCGGCGATGGCCGGCACGGGCCGCCGCGGAGCGCCCGACGACGCGGCCATCGGGGTGAGCTTCGCCTGGGTCCTGGGGCTCGGCGCCCTCTGCCTCGCCCTGTACGAGAGCTCGGCGGCCGCCGGGATGCCGACCCTCGGGCCGCGGACGCTGTTCGGCTCGGTCTTTGGCCTCAGCGCGGCCGAGGCGCAGCTGGCGGCGGTGGTCGCGGTCGGCGTGGCGGTGGCCATGCTGACCATGGCCCGGCCCCTGCTTCTGTGCACTCTGGACCCGGCCGTGGCCGCCGCCCGGGGACTGCCGGTGCGGCGGCTGGGGATCGCCTTCCTCGTGGTGGCCGGCGTGCAGGCCGGTGAGGCGGCGCAGGCGGTGGGCGCGCTGCTGCTCCTCGGCCTCCTGGCCGCTCCAGCGGCGAGCGCGCGGCGGTTGACCGCCGCCCCCTGGCCCGGGCTTGCCCTGTCGGTCGGGTTGGCGGTGGGGGCGACGTGGGTGGGGCTCACGCTCGCCTACCTGCTGCCGGGCTTGCCCCCGAGCACGGCGATCGTCGTCGTCGCGTGCGGCGGGTACGGGGCCGTGGCGGGCTGGGATGGGCTGCGCGGGGGCTGGTAGTTCCTCCTGCAAGTCTGTTTACTCATACGGCGACGACCTTGCCGGTGTACATCCGCTTGAACGGCTTGGCGGTCTGCTTTCCTTCGATACTGACTCGAACCGCTACGCGCAAGGACTCAGCGAGCCGACCCACGTCTTTAGCGGAGGGATCGCCGGCCACTGGGGACGCGGTCCTAGTCCGGCCGCGTCCACATCAGAGACGAGTAAGCCGGGTGCCTCCCAGCGGAGGGGCCGGACACTCGGGTCCTCCCCCTCTGCCGCTTCTCTGCCCCTCTCCCCTCGATCTTGTCGCGCGAATCCGCAATCAGCTCTGGCTCGCCCTCGTACTCCGTGGTGGCACTGCTCGCAGCCACCGAAACCCGAATGCAGCGTAAGGTCGCGAGCACGCTGGAAGGCGTGTCTCCCGATCAGATCGTCGCCGTGAGCTACAGCGTCTCCCGGCTCCTCGGCGTGGCCTCCCAGCACCACGCCTTGATCATCCTCCGCCGCGACTGATCGCGCTAACGCCAGGAGCAATCGGGATCTACTGCGACGGCCAGCGGCTCGCCTATGCGGCGGTCGCGGACTCCCGGCAAGCTGTTCTTTACGGAGACTCTGGGCGACGCCGTCTCGACGAACGCCCTGGTCTACCTCCCCTTCCACGGCTGATGCCGACGGGCCAACCTGGCGGCATCCGACGAACTGCGTTCGCCCGGCAGGGGATCCGTCCCATCAGCCCGCGTCGACGACGCGCCGGTCGTCCTCGAGGCGCCCTGCTCAGAATACCCCACCGCACCAGGCCATCTTGCAAAGAGTTTCCGGGGCCGCGCGGCCGCCTCGACGAAGTGGCTCTTGCCCGTGCCGGTCGCGCCGCACACGCAGAGGTTCTCCGCGCGCGCGACTCTCTCCAGCGTCCGCAGCGCCTGCTGGGTGGCGCCGGGACGATCAGTAGGGCGACCGAAGACCGGGAAGCATTGGAAAGTGACGCACGTTCGTCGTCAGCAGCTCGGCGTCGAGGACGATGGCGCTGGCGGCAATCAGGTAATCGACGTCGTCAATGCCGCTGTAGGCGTTGCGGTGCTCGCGTGCGAGAGAGCCGGCGGTTCGCGCGACACCCTCGTCGACGTTGATCCACGAGAGCGCCGAGACGAACTGCTCGAGCGCTTCGATTTCGTCGTCGCGGACGCCTGCGAGGAGCTCGAAGCGGACGACCTCGCTGGCGGCGACGATCTCATCCTCGTCGATGAGGCTTCTCAGGAGATCGACTGCGTTCTCCTCGCCGCGTAGATGGTCGATAGCGACGGTCGTATCTACGAGCTTCATTCGAGGCCGAGGCGGCTCAGGCGCTCGCTGAGGTCACCGCGGACCGCGTCCACGTACTCGGCACCGGTGAAGCCGCGGCCACGCCACGAGCCCGCGCTGGCCTCAAGCGCTTGGAGCTTGTCGGTCTTCGTTCGGTCTCCGAACGCGCTCCGGACCGCGCGGCGGATCAGCTCCGAGCGAGAAGCGCCCGTGGCGTGTGCGACGCGGTCGAGGAGCTCGAGCTCCTCGCTGCCCAGGTAGATCTGAGTTCTACCCATGACGCCACTATACACCACGTTGTGGCGCTGCCGACCCGTCCCGGCCGAGCTCGAGCGTCTCGATGCGGGCGTGATCACGGGCCGCCGACGCGAGCCCGCGGTCCTTGGTGGCCAGAGGCTCTCCCAGGTGTTCGGCCAAGGCCACGAACAGGGCGTCCGCGGCGGTCAGATTCTCGCACAGCTCCCATGCGCGCCGTCGTAGTGGGAGGGTGCCGAACAGCTCGACGGGCAGATCTCCCAGGTCGTCGATGGCGCCCTGGGCTCGCTCGGGCTCGAGCATGTGCCGGCTCACGTCGCGACGCAGGACAGCGAGCACCTCGAAGACGAGCAGATCGGGCGCCGCCGCCGTGCCTTCGCCGGCGAGCAGCTCCTCGACGTCTGCGGCTACGCCGTCGGCGAGCAGGAAGTCGATTACGACCGAGGTATCGAGGACCGTCACTCGCCGCGGTCGCGCAACCGCCGCACGGAGCGGGCGCTCGGCTCATCGCGCGCAACCACCCCCCGGGCCCGGATGCGAGCTGCGAGCTCCTCGGGCGTCGGGCGGTCGGCGGTGCGCGCGAGCACCGTTCGGAGGTACTCCGAGAACGACATCCCCGCGGCCGCGGCACGCCCCTTCAGCGCCCTGTGCACGGGCTCGGGGACATCGCGGATCTGTACGAGCACGCCCATACGGCCTCGAACTCTAACTAACTACGAACGATATTAGTCTGCAGCCAGAGAGTAGGCCTCTTCGCGGACAGGCGCCGCTTTCGGCCCGCCGGCTGCGGGGAGACGCGCGATCGGCGATCCACGTCCCGCAGACGGCCTTGAGCCGACGACGGTGCGGCCGAGGCCGCGCTGATCGAGGCTGTCGCCGGCAGCGGCGCGGAGCGCACGCCAGCAAGCAGACTGCTGATCCGCGAGGCGAATCGCCGCGCACATCGAGAGCGTGCGTGAGCACGACGACCCCGG
>JAABUQ010006743.1_pt1 | contig 17139 bp, 15 predicted proteins | sample 5560001 | NCBI WGS metagenome assembly JAABUQ01 (sample SAMN10711888, study PRJNA513371) | rock metagenome | isolation source: Antarctica rocks | place: Antarctica: Victoria Land, Finger Mt nord | collected 2015-12-18
ATCGGGCAGCGGCGGAACAACCATTCGAAGGTTGAATCCTCCTCACAACGTCCCGTCAAGCCCAGCCGTGAGCCACAGCTCCCAGCCCCATGACCGAGCCCCGCCCAGAGCCGGATGAGCAGTTACTGGCCGCCGATCAAGCTCATACCTTTCTTGCTACCGTGACCAGCAAGGTGCACGTATCCGATGTCTTTATAGGCCGTCCATCTAACGGCCTTGTAGTTGTCGAGGGAGGTCATGCGGTTCGTCTTGATGACGGCTTTGAAACCCCTGTTATGGAGGATAGCTGGATCACATTGCACTCAGTGGCGAGGTTTTCGTCAACTTCATGATCGCTCGGCATGTCGATCAGGAGAAATGAATAGGCTGGTCTTCCCATTGGGGAACTCTCTTAGGGACAAGGGGCCGCTCGGAGCGAACGTTCGCAAATCGCACCCTCTCATCGAGAGAATCGTCCGGATTGCATACCCGCCCCTTCTTTACATAGCAAGCGAGATAATTGTCTATTTAAGCAACATCACTGCTTCGTTTTTGCTAGTATAATCCGGAATCATAACTATATCAGGTTACTCAAATTGTTTGAAAAATGCCCGGTCGGAGAGGCCCGGGGTTAACCTTTAAGTCCATGTGTTTTGATGTTCTTCGATGCCGCTTTTCAGGATTCCGCTAATCTCGTTTCATCAGGTGAAAAGGCCAAGGCCCGCGATTTAATCGCGGCCCTGCGTATCCTGAAATCAGGCGACGAAGCCGGACTCCGCCTGACTGACGACGCCTTACATACCTAATACACCGGGCGGCAAGGTCTTGCGCCCTGCGGGCGTTACCTTGCAACGGAAGCCAGGGACGATGGTGTCCCTGATTCAAAATCCGGTTCCGCAAGGAGTGTCGGTTCGACCCCGACCACCCGCACCACTTGGCGCTAAGAGCGCCTGAGATCGAGGCGTTCGGAGCCGAAGCCATGGCGAACTGGTGCGGGGCGACTGCGGCCTGCGCATGACAAAATGGACCATCTGCGACCTTGGCTCAGCAATGTGACAACACTGTTGGCATGACCTTAACGACTGCTTGCGCCGGCCGGAACATGAGGTACTCTACACGGATCAGCGTTCCGCAGGTCGGAAAACAAGCTGGCACAATCTGTGGGGGAGACGGTCATGGGACGATTGGACAGTGTGAGCTCGGCTATTCGGGGCAGCATCTTGGGGCTGGCGGCTATCGCTGGCCTATTCGCCGCCAGCCCGGCCAGTGCCCAGGCTTCAAAGCCACTGGTGGTGTTCCTGCTGCCCGAGAATGTGACGGCGCGGTGGGAGAGCCAGGATCGTCCCTTCTTCGTCGCGGCGCTGCAGAAATATTTCCCGGACGCCCAGGTCAAGGTCGAGAACGCCCTGAACGACGTCACCAAGCAGCAGGCGCAGGCCGAGGCGGCACTCGCCAACGGCGCCAAGGTGCTGGTGGTCACCGCGATCGACCAGAAGGGCGCCGCCGTCATCGTCAACAACGCCCAGCGGCAGGGCGTGCCGGTCATCGCCTACGACCGTCTGATCAAAAACGCGCCGGTGGCCTATTACGTGTCCGTCGACGGCATCAAGATCGGCCAGCTGCAAGGCACCTGGATGGAGCAGAACACCAAGGAAGGCGCCCGCATCGCGGTCATCAACGGTTCGCCGGTCGACGACAATGCCCACCTCTTTGCGCAGGGCTACATGGGGGTGCTCAAGCCGCTGTTCGACAAGGGCTCCCGCAAGCTGGTGGCTGACGTCTGGACCCCTTTGTGGGATCCGTCAAAGGCGCAGGCCGAAATGGATCAGGTCCTGACCAAGTCGAACAATGGCGTGGACGCCGTTCTGTCGGCCAACGACGGCATGGCGGGCGGCATCATCTCGGCCCTGCAAGCCCAGCAGCTCGCCGGCAAGGTGCCGGTGACCGGGCTCGACGGCACGCTGAACAGCCTGCAGCTCATCCTGCAGGGCAAGCAGTCCATGACGGTGTGGCGCTCGTTGAAGGAGCAGGCCGGCAAGGCAGCTGAGATCACCGCGGCGCTGCTGAAAGGCGATAAGCCGTCGCCCGATCTATTCGGGGGGGCCACGGTCAACAACGACAAAGTCGAGGTCCCATGGGCCAAGGTGACCGCCAATGTGATCACCCTGGACAATATGAAGACTGAAATCGATGACGGTGCGGTCTCCAAGGCCAACCTGTGCAAGGGAATGCCGGCGGTCGGGCCCTGCAAGCCGTAAGCCGCGACAATCATGCCAGGCGCTGTCGTCGAAGCGGGCCGCGGGGGGCTGCCTCCCGCCGCCCCCGTGCTGGACCTCAAGCAGATTTCCAAGCGGTTCGGGGCCGTCCAGGCCTTGTCCGAGGTGGATTTCGAGGTCTATCCGGGCGAGGTCGTGGCCCTGGCCGGCGACAACGGCGCCGGCAAGTCGACCCTCGTGAAGGTCATGGCCGGAACCCATGCGCCGGACGACGGGATCATCCGCTTCGACGGTGGCGAGGTAAAGATCCATTCGCCCCATGACGCGACCCTTCTCGGGATCGAGACCGTGTACCAGGATCTGGCGCTCTGCGATAACCTGGACGTCGTGGCCAACATGTTCCTCGGCCGTGAGGCGCTGCGGCAGCCCGGTCTCCTGGGCCGGCTGTCGGAACTCGAGATGGAGCAGCGCGCGCTCGATGTGCTGCGCAGGCTCAACGTGACGACGATCAGCAACGTTCGTTTGCCTGTCGCCTCGCTCTCGGGCGGACAGAGGCAGTCCGTCGCCATCTCCCGCGCCGTGATGTGGACCGCGAAGGTCGTGCTTCTCGACGAGCCGACCGCGGCCTTGGGCGTGGCGCAGACCCAGCAGGTCTTGGCGCTGATCAAGCAGCTGCGGGTTCAGGGGCTGGGGGTCGTGCTGATCTCGCACAATCTGCATGACGTGTTCGAAGTCGCCGACCGGATCATCGTCATGCGCCTGGGCCGGAGGGCGGCGACGTTCAGGCGCGACGACACATCCCCGGAGGAAGTCGTCGGCGCGATCACGGGTGCGCGAAAGACGGTCTGATGAAAGCTGGATTGGAAACATCGGTGCGCAAGGACGCGCCCGACGGTCTCGCCTTTTCGCCGCTGGCCGCCGTGGTCCGCGATCTGCGCCAGCGCGTCACGTCGGGCGACCTCGGCGTGCTGCCGGTGGTGCTCGGGCTGGCGCTGATCTGGACGTTCTTCGAGCTTCAGGACACGCATTTCCTCACCGCCCGCAACCTGTCGAACCTCGTCCTCCAGATCTCCGTGTCCGGCACGATCGCCATTGGCGTCGTGCTGGTGCTGCTGCTCGGCGAGATCGACCTGTCGGTCGGCTCGGTCGCGGGCGCGACGGCGGCCGTGCTCGGCGTCCTGCTGGTCAACGACGACTGGCCCTGGTGGGCCGCGATCGCCGCCATACTGGTGGTGGGTGCGCTGATCGGCGCCCTGCAGGGCGCCTGGTTCGCCTTCTTTCGCGTTCCCTCGTTCGTGGTCACGCTGGCTGGGCTGCTCGGCTGGCTCGGCGTGCAACTTCACGTGCTCGGCGATGCCGGCACCCTGAACGTCTTCGACGCCCATATCACCGATATCGCCTCGACATTCCTGCCGCCCCTCTGGTCATGGGTGCTCGCGGCCGTCCTCGTGGTCGGACTCGCGGGAAGTCGCCTCGTGGAGCAGAGCCAGCGTCAGCGCGCCGGGATGGTGACTCGATCGCGGCCCGTCCTGCTGTTCGAGGTCGCGATCATCGCGGTCGTCCTCATCGGCGCCGCGGCGGTGCTCAACCACGCCTACGGCGTGCCCACCGTGGGCGTGCTGCTAATGGGGCTGGTGATCTTCTTCGACTGGCTGACCCGCCGAACCAAGTTCGGGCGGCATGTCTACGCGGTGGGCGGCAACGCCGAGGCGACGCGACGTGCCGGCATCGGCGTGGCCCGCATCAGGGTTGTCGTCTTCGCGCTTTCCGGGACCCTGGCGGCCATCGGTGGGCTGTTCTCGACGGCTCGCCTGCAGGCCTCCAGCACCCAGACCGGCGGCGGAACGCTGCTGCTGGAAGCGATCGCCGCCGCCGTCATCGGAGGCACCAGCCTGTTCGGCGGCCGCGGCAGCGTGTGGTCCGCACTGCTTGGCGCCTTGGTGATCGGCAGCGTCTCCAACGGGCTCGACCTCGTCGGCCAACCCGCAGACGTGAAATATATGGTCGAAGGCGCCATCCTGCTGCTTGCGGTCACGATCGATGCCTACTCCAGGCGGCGCCTGACCCTCGTTGGCCGATAATCGACAAGCGGCGACCGAAGACTGCTTGCCAGAAACTAAGAATTCAACGGGAGGACAGACCATGTCAGGACGCGAGCGCGTCGCTTTGGTCACCGGTGCCGCGCAGGGAGTGGGGCAGGCGATCGCGCACCGCCTGACCCAGGAAGGGGTGCGGCAGCTCGTGCTGGTGGATCGTGAAAGCGGTCTCCTTGAGGACACCGCCGCCATGCTCCGTGCGTTTGGTTGCGAGGTGGTGCCGCTAGTGCTCGATCTCAGCGACGTGGAAGCTGGGCGCCGCGCAGTCGATGACGCCCGCAGCCGCTTTGGCAGGCTCGACATCCTGTGCAATGCGGCTGGGGTCACCGACCGCGGCGGCATCTCCGACACAACCCCGGCGATCTTCGACCGGGTGTTCGCCATCAACACACGGGCGCCGTTCTTCATGATGCAGGCTGCTGCCGAAGCCATGAAGCCGCATGGCGGCGTGATCGTAAACGTCTGCAGCATGCTGGCCTATGGCGGACCACCCTTCCTGCTCGCCTATTCGGCCTCAAAGGCGGCCCTGGTGACGCTCACCAAGGGAACCGCGAATGCGCTCAAGCGGGACCGGATCCGGGTGTTCGGCATCAATCTGGGTGGACCGTGACCCCGAGCGAACACCGGGTGCAGACCCAGGTCCATGGTCTTGCGGAAAGCTGGGCGGAGGATATCGGCCGCAAGCTGCCTTTCGGACGCCTGCTGGTGCCGTCCGACGTCGGCGATCTCGTCGCCTTCCTGGTCTCGGACCAGGCCGGCATGATGACAGGAGCCATCGTCGACCTCGACCAGTACGTAGCCGGAACGGTTGACGACAACCCGGGCGCCCTGACCTGACGGAATCTCGTCCGCAGAGCCGCGTGCAACTATGCGGAGGCCGACTGTGTAGGACGGTGACAAACCAGGCCACTGGAGCGCCAGCACATTGCTGACGCGGGCGGAGGAATCTCCGGCCAGTGGATAGGCTTCCTGTTTTGGGGGCCGAGGATGTTCGTCGTGGAGATGTCAACGCCGGTCTGATTACAGGCCAGCGGAGCGGAGCAAAACCAGGCCAGTGGGAACGCTACGGCGGTAATCTCGCCGCTTCATAGCCGACCTTACCCCATCTTGACCTCAACGTGACAATGCCGGCCTGAACTCCAAGCTGCACGCGGTCTGCGATGGTCAGGGCCGACCCCGCGTTATGCTGCTGAGCGAAGGCCGGATGAGCGACTACAAAGGCGCGGCGCTGATGCTCGACGTCCTGCCCAGGGCCGAGGTCTTGCTCGGCGACAGGGGCTACGACGCGGACTGGTTTCGCCAGGCTCTCGCGGCTCGCGGCGTTGCCGCGTGCATCCCTTCGAAGACCAACCGCAAAGTGCCGATCCCGCACGACAAGGTGCTCTACCGCCAGCGCCATCGCGTCGAGAACATGTTCGGCAGGCTCAGGACTGGCGGCGAATCCACACTCGCTACGACGGCATCGTCACGTTGACGATTTTTACCTGTCAAGGATGCCCGAGGGTGATCGGTTCAAGCAAGAAAATCCAACGAGTTAGCGTTCCGGCCACGGAGCCAATATGGCCTCATAATCGGCTATACTGGCTTAAGGTGACAATGCCCCCATGCCGCCGTCCACAACACGTTCAACCCCCAGCGTCATCTCGTTTCCCGCCGCGTCCTCCGCCAGTTCCGGGCCGAGGCGGCCAGTACGTGGGAGGTGGCCACGGTCCCCTGAGCTTCGGGCCGAGTACGCCGGAATGCCGCTCGGTTACAGTTCCAGTGACAGTGCCCTCTTGTTTCAATGGCCAGACCGAAGGGCAGGTCAACAAGCTCAAGATGGTCAAGCGGCAGATGTACGGTCGGGCCAAGATCGACCTACTCGAAGCCCGCCGCCTCGGTGCCGATTGAATACGTCAGACCTTTATCAAGATTGCGTCAGACCCACGGTTGGACGCGTTTTCACAGGGAGGGGGTCAAAACCCCGGGGATGGCTAATGCGGCCTCTCCTCTCAGGCGCAATCCTTAGCCTACGCTAAAACGGGCTTGCGCGCTTCAGCTCAGGGCACTCGCCGGCGCGGCTCAGGACAGCATCTGCTCGAGCGCCGAGGCCGCATCGCTGATGTCCGCCTGTAAGGCCAGCGCCACCTCGTTGCTACTGCGGGCCCTCAGGGCGGCGGCCAGTGCCCGGTGGTGCCTGTTCGACACGATGAAATTGCCTCTTTTCTGCAGCAGGTTGAAATAGGGGCTGATCTGAAGCCAGAGGTTCTCGATGATCCCCAGCATCGAGTCCGACCCGCTCGCTCGGTACAGCGAAAAGTGAAACTCGCGATTGGCACGCAGGTAAACCTTACGCGCCTGCTGATCGGGCTTGATGTTGTCCATCTCGATGATCAGCGCCTGGAGGCGGGCAAGCAGTTCCGGATCGGCATGGGGCACCGCCCAAGACACAGCCAGCGCCTCGATGGCCAGGCGCGTTCGCGTGAGGTCGGCAAGGCGCTCCCGGGTCAGCAGCGGGATGCCGAGGCTGCGACCGGCGACGACCGTCAGTGCCCGTTCGGCAGTCAGGCGGAGGATCGCTTCGCGGACCGGCATCGCGCTCACACCAAACGCGTCGGCGAGCCACTGGATCGTGATCGACTGCCCGGGCGCGAGTTCCCCGTTCAGGATCAGTTCCTTGGCCTGCCGGTAGACGTCGTCCTGCATCGTCCCGCGCTGGACGCGGTCGACCGACAGCGGCGCTTGCGGACGGGTTCTCGCCTCGCTCATCTCTTCCATTTCCAACACGTCATCGACGGCGATCCTAGCGTGCTTTTTGCCCCACAGGGAGACCACGGACGCTGTTGCGTGTCCTAATCTTTGATATATGATCAAAAATGTTGCGAGAAGCCGCCCGCCGAAAGGGCGCGCCGCGACATCGCCGACGGCGTGAACACGGGAGAGACGGACATGAGGGTACGAGGACGGATATCCACCGTGTTGGGCATCGGCCTGCTCGCCGCGGGCCTGCTAGGCAGCCAGGATGCCGCAGCCAAGGACAAGTACAAGATCTATCTGTCGATGAGCTACATCGGCAACGACTGGCAGGGCGAGGCCGCCAACATGGTCAAGGCCATGGCCGCCAGCAAGGACATGGCCGACAAGGTCGACCTCCAGGTCCAGGTGTCGGGACCCAACGCGCAGCGCCAGATTCAGCAGATCAACGCTATGGTCCAGGCCGGCGCGAAAGCGATCGTGGTCTATCCCATCTCTCCGACGGCACTCAACGGCGCCGTGAAGAACGCCTGCGACAAGGGCGTGGTCGTGATCGCGTATGACGGCGAAATCTCCGAGCCCTGCGCCTACAACGTCACGATCGACCAGCTCGAAGCCGGCCGCGTGACTGCCGAGTGGCTGGCCAAGAAGCTGAACGGCAAGGGCAACATCGTCGCCATCACCGGCGTGCCCGGCACCTCGGTGGATACGCTGCGCACCAAGGCCGCCAAGGAGGTCTTCGCCAAGTATCCCGACATTAAGATCATCAACGAGGCGGTCGGCATGTGGAGCCAGGCCGTGGCCCGAACGGAACTGTCCAAGATCCTGGCGACCCGAAAGTGGGACGAGATCGACGGATTGTGGATGCAGGTCGGCTGCTACACCGCCAACACGATGGAACTCGAGGCGGGCGTCGCGCGTGACAAGCTGAAGCCCTGCGCGGGCGAGGGGTCGAACGGCGGTCGCATCCAGATGCTGCCCTCCGGCACCGAGGTCGAAGGCGCCAACGGCACCTACATGCCGATGGGTGCTCCCCGCATTTCCTATGCCTCGCCGCCCTATTCGGGCGGGCTGGCCCTGAAACTGGCGATCCAGAAGCTCGACGGCAAGAATATCCCCCGGCTCACGACCCTGCCGCTGCCGCTCGTGACCAACGACACCATCAAGCTCTGCCAGGAAGGCACCTGGAGCGAGATGAAGGCGGGCTGCAACGCCTTCAAGCCGTCGCTGGTCTCCAACCCGGGCTGGTTCGCGTCGATCTTCTCGGCGGACACGCCGGAGATCGGCCTTTCGGCCGCGCTGGTGGGCCAGCCGGAGATGTGACGGCCTGGGCGCAGGGCGACCCATACCCCGGCCTGCGTCCAGACCCCTTCAGATCGCCGGGCGCGTCGACGCCCGCGCCGTGCTCCCGGAGCCGTTTGCCGTGACCCTCACCGCGCCGGATCAGCGTTCAGACGCGCCAACCCCGGCGCTTTCCCCGATCGCGGTCGCCGCCCGTAGCATCCGCAAGGTGTTCGGCGCGACGATCGCGGTGAACGACGTCTCGTTCGACATCCATGTCGGGGAGACCCACGCCCTGCTCGGCGAGAACGGCGCCGGCAAGTCGACGCTGGTCAAGCTGCTGTCGGGGCTGATCCTTCCCACCACCGGCAGCTTCCTCGTGTTCGGCGAGGCGGCCCTGCTCCACAAGCCAGGCGCCGCCCATGCCCACTGTATCCAGACGGCGTTCCAGGAACTCACCATGGTGCGGGACCTGACGGTGCTGGACAACATGCTGCTGCCTTATCCGCCGACGCGCTTAGGCCAAATCCGCCGGACGCAGGCACGCCGGATGGTCGGCGAACACCTCGATGCGATCGGCCTGCCGAATATCGACCTCGATGCCGATCTGCGTGACCTCGATCTCAACGAGCGCCAGAAGATGGAGATCGCGCGGGCGCTGTTTCGTCGCCCGAAGATCCTGCTGCTCGACGAACCGACCTCGACCCTCTCCGGCCGTGACATCGATTGGCTTGGCGGGTTGATCGCCGGGCTCAAGCGCGACGGCGTGACCGTCGTCTTCATCTCGCATCGCATGCGCGAGGTGCGGGCCTTTTGCGACCGGGTGACGGTGCTCCGCAACGGCAAGCACATCGCTACCGAGCGGCTCGCCGACGTCGCCGACGAGGATCTGATCGGCATGATCGCCGGCAAGGAACTCGGCCAGTCGTTTCCCCCCAAGCTGCCCATCCCTTCGGTCGCTGGCGATCCGGTCCTGGCCGCCAACGGCCTTGCCACTGACAAGCGTCTGCATGACGTCTCGTTCGAACTCCGCGCCGGCGAGATCCTCGGCATCGCCGGCCTGCAGGGCATGGGCCAGCTCGAACTCTTCTCAGCGCTGTTTGGCATGGAGATGAGCCGCGGCGAGATCAGGGTCGACGGCCGGCCGGTGACCTTGACCTCGCCGCGCGATGCCGTGGACGCCCGCATCGGCATCAGCCTCGTCCCCGAGGATCGCAAGACGGAAGCCCTCTTCCTGAAGCTCGACGGACAGCGCAACGTCGCGCTGCCGGTCGTTGAGCGCTATGCGCGCTGGGGCCTCGTCGACGAGGCGAGCGAAGAGACGGACGTCGCCCGCGTGCTCGGGCGCCTCAACGTCCAGATGCGGGCGCTGTGGACGCCTGTGAAGGCGTTTTCGGGCGGTAACCAGCAGAAGATCGCAATCGCGAAATGGCTGTTCGCGGAGAGCCGCATCCTGCTGCTGTTCGATCCCACGCGCGGCATCGACGTCGGCACGAAGCATGAGATCTACGCGCTGATCCAGGAATATGCGGCGGCCGGGGGCGCCGTGCTGTTCCACTCGACCGAGATCGCCGAACTCGACCATCTCGCGCACCGGGTGCTCGTGCTCTACCAGGGCCGCGTGGCCGCCGACCTCACGGGCGCCGCCATCTCCGAAGACGCCATGCTGCGGGCCACGCTCGGCAGCGGCCCCAAGGTCCTGGAGCTGCAATGAGGGCCACGCTGGCAGATCCCCGCGCCCGCGCCGTGCGTCCCCGCGGGCCGCGCATACGGCTGGCGCGGCATCGCGGGCCGCTCATCGCCATGGCGGCGCTGCTGATCTGCCTCGCACTGATCCGCCTCGTGAGCGGCTCGCTCGGCTACTACGAATTCTCCAGCATGGCGACGGGCGGCGCGACGCTGGCCATCGCGGCCGTCGGGCAGACCATCGTGGTGCTGTCGGGCGGGTTCGACCTGTCCGCCGCCGCCGTCATCTCGCTCGTCAACGTCTCGCTGGCGAGCCACATGCAGGACGATCCCACGAGCATCGCGCTCTGGGGCGTCGGCGGCATCGCCATCGGTGCGGCGGCGGGCGCCTTCAACGGCTTTTTCATCGCGGTGCTGCGCCTGCAGCCAATCGTCGTGACGCTGGCCACCATGTTCATTTTGCAGGGCGTGACCCTGCTGGTCATGGACAAGCCGGGCGGGCAGATCCCGGCGGGGTTCAGCCAGTTCTTCGTCTCGGACGTCGTTCCCGGCCTGCTGCCGACGCCGGTGCTTCTGCTCGCAGCGCTCGTGGCCGCGTGGCTGCTGCTCAAGAACACGGTCTTCGGCAAGGCAATCTATGCGATCGGATCCGATCGAGAGGCGGTGCGCGCGGCCGGCCTCGACGTGCGGCGGGCCGAGTTCTTCGTGTACGTCCTCTCGGGCGGTCTCTACGGGCTGGCCGGCCTGTTCGTCAGTGCGCAGACTGGGTCCGGCGACCCGCTCGTCGGTGGTCCGATGCTGCTGCAGATGTTCGCCTCCATCGTCGTGGGCGGCACCCTGCTCGGCGGTGGCCGCGGCGGCCCGGTCGGCACGATCTTCGGCGCCTATGTGCTGATGCTGGTCGTCAACATCCTGCTGGTGATGAATGTGCCGGCCTTCTACTCGTCGGTCGTCGAGGGCTCGATCCTCATCGTGGCGGTGCTCGGCGCCTCTATCAACCGCGCTTCGGTGCTGGCCACCACCCTCCGGACCATCGCCCATCGCCTCGCGGCACGCCGGCAGGGGCGCCTTCCCTACCAGCTCGCGCTCACCGAACGGCGCCTGTCGCTGCCGGCTCCGGTGCCCACCTACACGCGTGCCTCCTTCCTTGTGCGCCGTACAGACGACCTGCGCACGATCGTGCCGGCCTTCGCCTGTTTCGTGCTGGTCCTGGTCGCCACGCAGCTTGTCCTGGGCAATGCGCTGTTCTCCTGGACCTACTACAATTCGCTGATCGTCCTCGGCAGTTTCCTCGCGATCCTAGCGTTGGGCCAGGGCACCGTCATCCTCACCGGCGGGCTCGACCTGTCGCTACCCTGGACCATCTCGTTCTGCGGCATCCTGTGCGCCGGCCTGCTGAAGGGCTCGGACGCCGCGACGGTCTATGCCGTGCCGCTCGCGTTGCTGGTCGGCACGGCGGTCGGGCTCGTCAACGGCCTCGGGATCGTGGCCCTGGGCATCTCGCCCATCGTCATGACCCTGGCCATGAACGGTATCCTCCAGGGCGCCGCGCTGGTGTTCTCCGGCGGCACGCCCGACGGCTTCTCGTCGCCCGGCCTGCGATGGCTCATGACGGGGCAGCTCGCGGGGATCACGCCGGTGGTCTTCCTCATGGTCCTGTTCGTCATCGCCGCCGCGACGCTGCTGGGGCGGACCGTCTTTGGCCGCCGCGTCTATGCGCTCGGTAACGGCGCGCGGGCAGCGCAGCTCTCGGGCCTTCCGGTCGGCGCGACGATCGTGAAGGTCTACATGCTGTCCGGCTTCTGCGCCGCGCTGGTCGGTTGCCTTCTGTCTGGCTTTTCCGGCCAGGCGAGCCTCGGCATGGGCGACGAATATCTGCTTCCGTCGATCGCCGTGGTGGTGGTTGGCGGCGCGCTCATCACCGGTGGCCGGGGACGCTACATCGGCATGATCGGCGGCGTCCTGCTGCTGACGGCCCTGCAGACGCTGCTGGCCGGCACGACGCTGCCCTATGCCACCCGCGCCATCCTCTACGGCGCCGTGGTGCTCTTCGCTGTCGTCACGCTGCGCGAGAAGCACGCATGAGCCCCGCCTTCCAAGGACACGCCCCCATGCCCGGCATCAGTCTCACCCCCGGCCTTCGCGTCCTCGTGACTGCCGGCGCCTCCGGCATCGGCCGCTCCATCGCCGACCTCCTGATCGAGAACGGCGCCAGGCTCCACGTCTGCGACGTCGCGGAGACGCACCTCGCCGATTTCAGGCGAACCCACCCGGACCATGGGGCGAGCCTGTGCGACGTGTCGCGGGAGGACGAAGTCGCGGCCCTGTTCCGGACCGTGTCCGCCACGCTCGGCGGCCTCGACGCGCTCATCAACAACGCAGGGATAGCCGGGCCGACCGGCGGCGTCGAGGAGATCACGCCCGCCGACTGGCGGCGCACCCTCGACATCTGCCTGACCGGCCAGTTCCTGTGCGCTCATTATGGCGTCCCGCTGCTCAAGCAGTCGCGCGAGGGGGCCATGGTCAACATGTCCTCTTCGGCGGGCCGTTACGGCTATGCATTCCGCACGCCTTACGCGGCGGCCAAATGGGGCGTCATTGGCTTCACCCAGAGCCTCGCCAAGGAACTCGGACCCGCCGGCATCCGGGTCAACGCCATCCTGCCCGGCATCATTCGCGGGCCGCGCATGGAAGGCGTGATCCAGGCCCGCGCCACCCAGGTCGGGATGCCCTACGCGGCGATGGAGAAGGAATATCTCAGCCGCATCTCGCTGCGCCGCATGACCGGTCCGGAGGACGTCGCTGGCATGGTCCTGTTCCTGCTCTCGCCGGCGGGTACGAATATTTCGGGGCAATCGCTGGGCGTCGACGGCAATGTCGAGTCGCTCTGAGCGCGGGCACGGGAGGATCGTCATGCAGACAGCCATCATCGGGACGGGTTTCGTCGGCCGTGCCTGGGCCATCACCTTCGCGCGCGCCGGCCATGACGTCCACCTCTGGGACGCCGACGCCGACGCCCTCGCCAAGGCCCTGTCCTTCATTGAGGCCGTGTTGCCGGATCTGGCGGCGAACGACCTTCTCGGCGGCGCGGCTCCGGACGCCGTCAAGGCCCGCCTACATCCCGTCGCGGATCTGGCGACCGCGCTGGCCGATGTCGGCCACGTCCAGGAGAACACCCCGGAGAAGATCGAGGTGAAGCGCGCCGTCTTTGCCGATCTCGACCGCCACGCGCCACCCGACGCGGTGCTTGCGAGTTCCACCTCGGCCATCCTGCCCTCGGCCTTCCTGGAGGGCGTTCCGGGCCGCGCGCGCTGCCTTGTCTGCCACCCCATCAACCCGCCCTATCTCGTTCCCGCCGTCGAGCTCTGCCCCTCGCCCTGGACCTCGCCCGAGACGGTGCGCAAGGCGGCGGCCTTCCTACGCGACTGCGGCCAGGCGCCGCTGGTTATGAAACGGGAGATCGACGGCTTCATCATGAATAGGCTGCAGGGCGCGCTGCTCGAGGAGGCGTTCCGGCTGGTGGCCGACGGCATCGCCGAGGTCGAGGACATCGACATCGGCCTGCGCGACGGGCTCGCACTGCGCTGGTCCTTCATGGGCCCTTTCGAGACGATCGACCTCAATGCACCCGGCGGCGTACGCGACTATGCCGAACGCTACCAGGGCATCTATTCCGGCATCTTCCCCTCCGTGCAGAGGCGGGTCGACTGGACCGGGCCGGTGATGGACGGGGTCGAAGCCGCCCGCCGCGAACGCCTGCCCGCCGGCAAGCTCGTCGACCGCCAGGTGTGGCGCGACCGTCGCCTTATGGCGCTGCTCGCCCACAAGCGCAAAGCCGCTGACGATATCGGACTTTGAACCTGTCGGCTCCGACCGACAGGCTTGAATGACAGTGCTTGAGGGAACAGTAGCATGGCCGCACGCAAGATCATCATCACCTGCGCGGTGACGGGGGCGATCCACACGCCCTCGATGTCGCCCTACCTGCCGGTGACGGCGGAGCAGATCGCCGAGGCGGCGGTGGGCGCCGCGGAGGCCGGGGCCGCGATCGTCCACCTGCACGCACGCCATCCCGATACGGGCGCGCCGGACCAGACTCCCGAGGCCTTTGCCAAGTTCCTGCCGGTCATCAAGCAGCGCTCAAATTGCGTTATCAACATCACGACCGGCGGTGCGCCCACCATGACCATCGAGGAGCGGGTCCGCCCGGCCGCGACGTTCAGACCGGAGGTCGCCTCGCTCAACCTCGGCTCGATGAATTTCGGCCTGTTCGGCATGCTCGACCGTTTCAAAAACCTGAAGCACGAGTGGGAGCGGACCTATCTTGCCAACAAGGACATCATTTTCCGCAACACCTTCGGCCAGATCGAGTACATCCTGACGACCTGCGCCGGCAACAACACGCGTTTCGAATTCGAGTGCTACGACACCGCGCATCTCTACAACCTCAAACATTTCCTCGATCGTGGCTTGGTGAAGGCGCCCTTGTTCATCCAGACGGTGTTCGGGCTGCAGGGCGGCATCGGCAACCATCCCGAGGATGTGCTGCACATGAAGCGGACGGCCGACCGGCTGTTCGGCGACCAGTACCGCTGGTCGGTGCTCGGCGCCGGCCGCAATCAGATGAACATCGCGGCGATGGCGGCGGCGATGGGCGGGCATATCCGGGTGGGTCTCGAAGATTCGCTGTGGGATGGGCCGGGCCGCCTCGCCGCCAGCAACGCCGTTCAGGTCAGGCGCGCCCGCCAGATCGTCGAGGGTCTGGGGCTGGAGGTCGCGACCCCCGACGAGGCCCGCGAGATTCTCTCCCTCAGGGGTAGTCACGACGTGAATTTCTGAAAATGCGCCTGTCCCCGCAAAGCGCGGAAGACGGGGGCGACTTGCGGGAGGATCACATGCTGCGGATCGAGGCGGCCAACGCCGACCGGAACCAGCTCGGCGAAGGTCCCCTCTGGGATGTCGAGGAGCAGGCGCTTTACTGGATCGACAGCTTCATGCCGGCGGTGTTCCGGCTCGACCCGCGGGGCGGGCGCCAGCACTGGGCGCTGCCGGAGCGCGTCGGCTCCATCGCGCTCCGGCGCAGCGGCGGCGCGATCTGCTCGCTCCGCTCCGGCTTCCATGCGCTCGATTTCAAAACCGGCGCGGTGACGCCCTACGCAAGCGCCGGTGAAACCCATCCGCGCACCCGCATCAACGACGGCAAGGTCGACCGCCAGGGCCGCTTCATCGCGGGCTCGATGGACGAGGGCGAGGCGGACCCGTTGTGCTGCCTCTATCGGCTCGATCCGGGCGGCCGGGTCAGCGTGATCGACCAGGATATCATCTGCTCAAACGGCCCGTGCTGGAGCCTCGACGGCGCCACGCTGTATTTCGCCGATACCACGCGCAAGCTGATCTACGCCTACGACTACGACACGGCGACGGGCAACGCTACGAACCGGCGCACCTTCGTCGACTTCGCCGCGCTCGGCTTTCCCGGCTACCCCGACGGCGCCACCGTCGACGTTGAGGGCGGGATATGGAGCTGCGAGGTCTATCGCGGCCGGCTGCTGCGCTTCACGCCGGACGGGGTGCTGGACCGCGTGGTCGGGCTTCCCGTGGAAAGCGCGACTTCCCTCATCTTCGGCGGCCCGAACCTCGATATCGCCTACGTGACCTCGATGGCGCGGCCGATCGGCGGCGTGCCGCTGCGGGAGCTCGAGGCCGGGATGCTCTTCGCGGTTCACGGATTGGGCGTGCGCGGCGTGCCCGAACCCCGCTTCGCCGATTGACGCAAGGACACCGACAATGCGCATCGAAATCCTGCTGGATGTGAAAACGACGCTGGGGGAAGGCCCCCTCTGGGACGCCGGGCAGCAACGCCTCTACTGGATCGACAGCTTCGACGGACGCGTCTTCCGCGCGACGGCCGACGGCCGGGAACTGCGCGCCTGGGACGTGCCTCAGAAGATCGGCTCCCTGGCGCTGCGTCGGGATGGCGAGGGCGCGGTCGTGTCGCTGCAGCGTGGCTTCCACCTGCTCGATTTCAAAACTGGGGACGTGGAACTCATCCACGATCCCGAGCCCGGCCTGCCGCACAACCGGATCAACGACGGCAAGGTCGACAAGCGCGGCCGTTTCGTCGCGGGCTCCATGGACACGATGGAGCAAGGGCCGAACGGAGCCCTCTACAGCCTGTCGACGGACTTCAAGGTCACCCGGCTCGCCGAGGGCATCATCTGTTCCAACGGGCCGTGCTGGAGCCCGGACGGGCGCACCTTCTATTTTAACGACACCTGGTCGGGCGAAATCTGGTCCTACGACTACGATCTCAAGACCGGCGGCGTCGCGAATCGGCGCACCTTCGCGAAGGTCGATACGAGGGGTGGCGGGGCGGCGGACGGCTCGACCGTCGACGCCGAGGGATGCCTGTGGAACGCCCTCGTCTACGACGGCAAGCTCACGCGCTACGCGCCCGACGGATCGGTCGACCGCGTCATCGACATGCCGGTCAAGAAGGTGACCAGCGTAATGTTTGGCGGCCCGAACCTCGACGTGCTGTATGTCACCTCAATGGCGAAACCGCCGCTGCCGCGCTTTCCGGGCGACGGCGTGCTACGCGGCAGCCTCTTCGCGATCTACGACCTCGGCATTCGCGGGATCCCCGAGCCGCGCTTCGGCGCCTGACCCCACCGCGAGGAAATATCCATATCCTTCACGATCGAATGCGTGCTCGAGTGCAACAACCACCTCGGCGAGGGTCCGGTGTGGGACGTCGAGGAGGGACGCCTCTACTGGGTCGACGGCACGGGCCGGCGCTTGGGAATCCCTCGCTGTTCCGCTACAACCCGCGCAGCGGCAAGGTCGAAACGTGGTCGCTGAAAGCCTGTGGCCTCTGGCGCCTCGGGCCGGCCCAGGATGTCGAGGATGAACAGCCCGATCACCGACACGTCGTAGCGTATGGAACTCCCCTTCAGCCGGCGATCCTCTGGCCGTCCGCGTAGAGCAGGATCTTGCCGGTCTGGGCCGCCAGATGGACCGTCTGGCCGAGCGCCGCGGGCGGGCGCCCGACCGTCTTTACCTTCACGTCCACCTCGCCGAACGACACCCGCGTGAGGTAGCGGCCCGCGATGCCGATCGTCTGGTCGGTGAGGATGCCGGGCACCGTA
>JAABUQ010006744.1_pt1 | contig 17136 bp, 12 predicted proteins | sample 5560001 | NCBI WGS metagenome assembly JAABUQ01 (sample SAMN10711888, study PRJNA513371) | rock metagenome | isolation source: Antarctica rocks | place: Antarctica: Victoria Land, Finger Mt nord | collected 2015-12-18
ATGTTGTGAACGAGCTCAAATCAGTTGTGAACGTGTTCAATGTCGACGCAACGAACGGAGCATTGCAACAGGTTCAGGCTGTTTCCACATTACCGGCCGGCTTCACCGGCGATAACGCACCGGCGGAGATTCTAATGGATCGCGCGGGAAAGTATCTATACGCTTCGAACCGCGGACCGGGCACGGTCGCCGTCTTTGCGGTTGATGCGACGGCGGGCACGTTAAGGCAAGTGCAAGTGATGGCGACAGGCGGAACCTTCCCGCGCGCTATTGAAATCGATCCCAGCGGTCGCTTTTTATTTGCCGGTGATCAGAAGGCCGGCCGGTTTGCGGTCTTTCAAATTGATTCCGCCACCGGCCAACTAAGTCCCGCGGCGAAGGTGTTTAACGTGCCGTCACCTGTCTGCTTTCTTTTTGTACCGACGAAATAGCAGGTAATTTCGCACCCGTCAACGGCCGAATACCTATTCTGAGTAACCCCCCTCAGAATCCACAGGGCGAATGCCTAACCTATGATTCCTAGGATGACCAGTGTTTACACTGCGCTTTGAGCGGAAAGGATTCGTCCGTGTCTTCATGCGTTCGTAATATCCAGGTGCGAACTTAGGTCGGAGGAACGCTCCAGAGTCGCGTAGTTCTGGAGCCTCGCACATGAACAGAAGCTTCTTACGATTGGCCGCTTATGCGGCTGCGCTCACGGCCGCGATTTCGTCCCCCGTGCAAGCTCTCGCCTTCCAAGACCCCGACAATCGGCCCGCCGCGCAAGTCCTACCGAACACCGGTCAACGGATTACGCCGACGGCGCCACGAGGAGCACGATTCCAAAGTCTGAATCCTGGCCTGAGTGACTTTCCGCAATACTTAGCCGGCCAGGCAGTTACCACGGTCGTGAGCCCCGACAAGCGCACCATGCTTGTGCTCACGTCAGGATTTAACCGGTTGAATGCGACCTCCGGGCCTAATCTGGGCAACCAGATCGACGCCGATTCCAACGAGTACGTCTTCGTTTACAGCCTCGCTAACAAGCTGCCCATCAAGAAGCAGGTAGTTCAAGTTCCCAACACTTACAGCGGCATTGTGTTCGATCCGAGCGGCACTACGTTCTACGTATCTGGCGGAGTGGATGACAATGTCCATATCTACGATCAGGGCACAAGCGGTTGGGCAGAGCGAACCGGCAGTCCTATCGCTCTCGGACATACGGCCGGCGTGGGCCTGGTAGCACAGCCTGAAGCGGCCGGCTTGGCGATCACGGCAGACGGCACGAAGATGGTCGTGGCTGACTACTACAACGATTCCGTGAGTGTCTTGACGAAGGCTTCGAACACCTGGCAGAAGACGGGAGAACTCGACCTACGACCCGGCAAGATCAGTCCAAGCAGCCGGGGAGTTCCCGGAGGCGAGTATCCATTCTGGGTTGCCATCAAAGACAACAGTACGGCCTACGTGTCCAGTCTTCGCGAGCGCGAAATCGACGTGATCAGCTTAGCCGGCTCTCCCACGGTGACTAATCGCATCAAGGTTACCGGACAGCCGAACAAGATGACGCTGAATTCCACGCAGAGCCGGTTGTACGTCGCCGAGGATGACTCAGACTCGGTAGCGATCATCGATACCGGGGTCAATCAACTACTCAACGAGATTGCGGTGACTGCTCCTCCGGGCATTCTACCGGCTTTTCGGGCAGGTTACACGGGCAACAATACAAACAGCGTGACCCTTTCCCCGGACGAGACGACTTTATACGCGACAAACGGCAACACCAATGACGTGGCTGTCGTGGACCTAAACACCGCGAGTGTAACCGGGCTGATCCCGACTGGCTGGTATCCCAGTTCGGTGAGCTTCAGCGGCGATGGCAAATACATGTATGTAGTCAATGGGAAGTCGCCGACGGGGCCGAACCCCGGTAATTGCCAAGGTAACGTGCTCCCTGGCAAAAGTGCAGCCGAGTGTAGCGGGACGAACCAATATGCCTTGCAGTTGATCAAGGCAGGCCTTCAAAGCATGCCCACTCCTCAAACCAACCAATTGCCGGCGTTGACGGAGCAGGTTGCAGCCAATAACAATTTCCGGCGTGTCGTGAGCGCGACGGATCAGGCTCTGCTGGCGGCACTGCGCAGCAAAATTCAGCACGTGATCTATATCGTAAAAGAAAATCGTACCTACGACCAAGTCTTGGGCGATCTAGAGGTGGGAAACGGCGACCCGAGCCTGACGGAGTTCGGCTCCAGGATTACTCCCAATCAGCACAACCTAGCACGGAACTTCGTTACGCTGGATAATTTCTACGACCGCAGCGAGGTCAGCATGGACGGCTGGCCCTGGTCAGTCTCCGCGCAGGCCCCCGATGTAGTCGAGAAGCAGGTTACAGTGAACTACGCAGGGCGCGGCCTGACGTACGATTCCGAAGGAACCAATCGAAACGTTAATGTCGGGATTTCGACTCTCAGCCAGCGCCTGCAGGCAAACCCCCTCTCCCCAAACGATCCCGATGTTATGCCAGGTACCGTTGACACCGCCGCTCCGGACGGGCCAGATCATGAAATCAATGGCGGATACCTGTGGAATGCCGCATTACGCGCCGGGTTGTCAATCCGCAACTATGGATTCTTCATCGATCTAGCGCGCTATAACTTGCCAGCTCCTTATACGCAATATTCCATCCCGCCACTGGCAGACCCCTTTGCGACCAAAACGATTGTGGCGTATTCGACTAATGCAGCGCTTCAACCGTATACCGACCCCTACTTCCGGGGTTTCGATAACGTTTTGCCGGATTACTACCGCTTCACTGAGTGGCAGCGGGAATTTGACACGAATTATGCGAACGGCGGCTTGCCCCACTTGAGCTTTGTGCGCTTTATGCACGATCATACCGGAAACTTCGGTACGGCGCTTTTCGGCATCAATACCCCGGAGTTACAGCAGGCGGATAACGACTATGCCGTTGGCCTGCTCGTGCAGAAAATTGCCAATAGCCAATATAAGAACAATACTTTGATTGTCGTGATAGAAGACGATTCGCAAGATGCAGGCGATCATGTCGACTCTCACCGAAGCATTGGATTCCTCGCGGGGCCGTTCGTCAAGCAACACGCGGTCATCTCTTCCACTTACAACACAGCCGATATCATTCGCACCATGGAAGAAATTCTGGGGATCTCACCCATGAACTTAAACGACTCGGTGGCCACTCCCATGACTGACGTCTTCGATTTGAACCAGATGCAATGGAACTTCACGGCGACTCCATCCTCATTGCTCGCCGGTACAAGCCTTCCTATCCCGTCTTCAACGTCGAATCATACCAGCATTCCCCAATCAACTCACAGTTCGGCGTACTGGGCGGCCGCAACCAAAGGCATGGACTTCAGTGCAGAGGACCGCATCGACTTCAACCGTTACAATCGCATCCTTTGGCAGGGGCTAATGGGGAACAGACTCTATCCAGAAACTCCCTCCGGGCTCGACTTACGCAAAAATCGCGCTGCGTTGCTAAAGAGCTATCAGCAATTCGAACAGAAGCATGCTGAGAGCACTCTAACCACCCCGTCGGCTAGTTTGAAAGATAGTGCCGGTACTTCTAACTAGTTTCAGATGCTAAATGGGTCGGGAGTGCCAAAGACACTCCCGGCTTCTTCATTTCGTCACACTCATTTGATAATTCTTACCTACCATGCGAACATGGCCCTAAAACGCATACTCCTGGTACTCGCGGCGTCGGTATTCACGCTTTCCGGACTCGCTCGAGCAAGCACGCTCGCCGTTTCGGTATCCGGACAGTTCTCCTCTCCCCAAGGAAATCAAGCTTCGCAACTCTGGGCGCCGAACGCTAAGTGGTCGCTCAGCTTCGCCACGAATAGTAATCCTAGCGTGAGCAATACGGATCTGCTCGGATTTGACGCGCCATTTTCTCAATTCAGCTATCAGCTAAATGGATCTAACGTCGCCGCTGCGCCGACCTCAATTCGGTTTGCCACCGCAGGCAATTTGGGGCTGTTCACTCTGTTCTTCGGGCCGGAGAGTGGATATTCCAACGGCAATCCAATACCCGAATTCAGTTTCGAGGGCCCGCAAGCTTTTTCGGGCCTAACCACCTTGCCCACTCTCTTAGCGGGAAGTTTCAACGTAAGTCGCTGGACTTACTCGGACGCGGTAAATTACGACGACAACACTTCGCCCGCCAGCGTGGTAACACTCGCTCCCGTCCCTGAGCCGGCGACGCTATGGCTGCTCGGGATGTCTGGTGTCGCGCTCGGTTTTGTAAGAGTACGTCGATATGTTTGTCGAGGTTGACCGCCAGGCTCAATAATCGGGTGAATGCTTGCGCCGCAGCTCCGCAAGCCCGTAAATACCGCAGCGGCGAAGGTTCTAGTTCATCGATACGTAGCACTAAAATGCGATGCTTTCTTTTGTATGAGCGGTACCTTCGTCCGTCGGTTACTTTCGCAGGTCGTTGCGCTGGTTCTTGGCCTCATGCCGATGGCTCTGCACGCTCAGGTAGCCACTTGTTCATTGACCGGCACAGTAACCGATCCGCAAGGAAATCGGATTCCGGGAACAATCGTGCGTGCCGTTCAGGAGTCGACAGGGCTTGAGCGGCACACTGTCACGAACTCAGAAGGCACATATCTGTTGGATAACCTGTCTTTAGGGATCTATTCTATTTCCTTTCTGAGGGCCGGGTTTTCGGAGTTCACGGCGCAACAGGTCTCGGAAGCAGTGGGCCGTACGCGAACCTTGAATATAAGATTGAGGCTTGCTCAAGGCGCAGCGCAGCAAGCCACGGTAACGGAGGCGCTGGTTCAGCTTGATAAGAGCGATGCTACGGTGGCAGCCGTCATTGAGCGGTCGCAGACGCAGCATCTGCCCGTAAACGGGCGGAATTGGGCTCGTTTAACGGCGTTGACGCCGGGCGCGACCGATACCGGTACCGGTGATCAACGGAGTATTCGGTTCTCCGGGCACGGCCTAGACGACAATAATATCACGCTTGATGGCGTGGATGCGACAGCCATCTTCAACCAGGAACAACGTGGGTATGTACGACTCACGATTCCGCTCGAGTCAATTAGCGAGTTTCAGGCGCAAGCGCAGAATTTCAACGCCGATAGCGAAGGTGGCACCGCAGGGGGGCAAGTGGCTGTAGCAACTCCCGCTGGTAGCAATGCTGTTCGCGGCGACGTGTTCGATTACTTCAGGAACGACGTTCTGGACGCCCGCTCACCTTTTAACGGCCCATCGCCCGATCCGTTTCTCCTAAACCAGTTCGGAGGCAATCTCGGCGGCCCAATTAAACAGAATAAGAGTTTCTTTTACGTCAATTATGAAGGCTTACGGCAGCGACGTGGACAACCGCAGATCGGCTTGGTTCCGAGCCCGGCGTTCTTATTACAAGCCCAAAGCCGCTCTCCCGCGCTCGCACAAATCCTCTCGGCCTATCCTCATGGCACTTCACCCAGAAACGAACCGAACGTTTGGGACTACAAGGTGGAAGCCAAGCAGATTGACAACGAAGACTCCGGCATGGTGCGCCTGGATGAACATTTCTCGGACCGAACAACTGCTTTTGTTCGTTTCAACATGGATCACGCGGCGAACGCCCTACCCACCGGCGCTCTCAACGTAGTGGCCAATGCGAATACTATTTTCCGGAACGGCACCTTCGATGTCGTACACGTCTTCACGCCGGCGGTGGCGAATGACGCCAAGTTCGGCATAAATCAAGAGATCTACCACTCCGCCAACGTATCGGGAAGCCCTTTTACCGTGACAGCTTCGCAATTCAGTACCTTAGCCGGAAGCTCAAGTTCGGATACGGCGGCGAAGACATTCTCCCACCTCGACAACCTGACATGGGTGACAGGCAAACACATCCTAAAGTTCGGATATGAGATTCGATGGATTGAACTCAATCAGGGAAATTCGCAAAGCGGCACGCTGAGCTACACTTCACCCGTGAATTTTGCAGCCAATCAACTCGATAGCGCAACTTATGTTTCTATTTTGCCGTTAAAACGATCGCGGAAAACTCAGTATTGGGGCTACGTTCAAGATGAGTACAAGATTACACAGAACCTTACGTTAAACCTGGGAGTCCGCTATAACTTCTTCAACGTTTTTCATGAGGTGGACAACCGTGCTATCCCGTTCGATTTCGCAAGTTGCGGACCCGGCGGTTATTGCCCCCGAGGCAGCAGCTTTAATTTCCCGCGCTATAACGATTTCGATCCTCGGGTTGGTCTAGCTTGGGCGCATAGCAATACGGTGGTGCGCGCCGGTGGGGGTATCTACCACAGTGACGGACAGGAAGACGATCAAAACTTGCTTCCCATCTCAAACGATTATCTGCGCTACTCCTTGACCGCTGCCGGATCTCCGGGGCTGTCGTACCCTTTTACACCGTTCTTGGCAGCTACCCAAGGGGTAGTTTCGCCGCGGCTGCTTGATCGCAACCGCAAGGACATGTACGTCTCGGCCTGGACTGCTTCCGTGCAACAGAAGTTGCCCGGTAATATTGTAGGAACCGCGACTTACCTGGGCAACAAGGGTACGGACCTGCTGACGACGAGTTATGTGAATGTGCTGAATCCGGCTACTGGCTTGCGGCCATATCCTGCCTTTGGCGTGGTCGCGTGGCGCGGGAATACCAGCAACAGCACCTTCCACGCTTTTGCCTTCGATGGGCATAGAGCTTTTCAGAATGGTTTCCTGCTCACAGCGGATTACATGTGGTCTCACTCGATAAACGACGGCAGCATCGGTGGCGGCGAGTCGGACACGGTGCAGAACGTCTTTTGCCGCGCTTGCGATAAGGCGAGCAGCGACTTCGATCTGCGCCATACGTTTAATGCGTCCATCGTGTATCAACTGCCTTTTGGCGCAGGCCGGCAGTTCCTGACTGATCCCGGATTAGCACGCACGCTTCTCGGTGGCTGGACACTCAGCGGCATCGGAACTGCGCGAACGGGCCTGCCCGTCAACTTAACAGTGAATCGGTCAAACGTGTCCGTTCCGGGTGGCTTCAGTGTGTCAGGGTCAGAGCGGCCTAATCTAATTTCCGGGGTGCCGGTTGTACCTGCCGGTGGACGGACGCCGAATAGTTGGATCAATCCATCGGCCTTTGCTTCCCCGGCGTCTGGAACTTTTGGCAATCTGGGCCGGAATGCGCTCTCCGGACCGGGACTTTGGCAAATTGATACGGCACTGGCGAAGACCGCGAGCCTGACAGAGCGATTAGCAATTCAACTAAGTGCTGAGGCATTCAACATATTCAATCGCGCACAATATGGACAACCGAACGCAAACATCTCCACGCCCGCCAACTTCGGCGTAATCACGACCACGGTCAATCAAGGCGCGACCGGCAGCGGCACACCTCGACAGATTCAGGTAGCGCTTCGATTGATTTTCTAGATCGCCTGGAGTAACCTTGCAGCGCATTCACCTATGCAAATTGTAGGTGACATAAACAATGCGCCGGCGGCTAATTATTTGCTCGTTGCAGCGTTTGCTCTATGCTCGCGAGAGCCACGATAGTAAATGGACAAATTGGCCGCTTGCAAAACGCGAAAGTCCCCTTACAACCAGATTAAAGTCAGGATTAACGTAATTTACGATTAGCTCTCGGTCGATGTTGCCATTCTCGATGCTTAGAGTAGCTTGCTGCTCCTTCAGAAAGGAGCCGCGCGTGGTAACTGAGAACCACCGGTCGAGTTTCACGAACGCCATCATAAATCCTAGGCTGAAGAAGAGAGAAAATGCCGGAAACAAAACTCGCCGATGCTTGGAGCCTGAAGAGATCCACAAGACGATTAAAATCAACGCAGCCCAATTCATCTGCGGAACGGTGATGTACCGCACTTGTTTTGCAGCAAGGAACGAAGGGTCTTTGAAATTGATACGGCCTGCGGCTGTCATCAGTGCGGTAAGTAGGGTGAATAGGTAATAGCTGAACAATACTATCCCCGCTCGGGAACTTAGCCGTCTCTTTCGCCAGGCCAAAAAGACAAAGGCGAGTGCGAGCAGGAGATTAATAAATCCGAGAGTAAGTCCAAAGACGTAAGCCTTTATCACTCCGAACGGCATACTGATGTAGGAAACCACAAAGTTAAGAGTGTAAAAAGGGTGAACAACGAAGTTCCAGAAATCAAGCCCGCCCATGAAATGGTAGCCGACGAAGTATAACTTCAAGTTCAAGATTGCTGCCGTGCTCAGGCCAGACAACGAGCGCGCGCTCAACCTAAGCATCAATGCGACTGCAACGATCAAAGGCCACAATATAAGCCCATCGCCGGAAGAGTATGTGGCCAAGGTAGCTGAAACAACTGTTCCCAAAAGACAAATGGCGGACTCCCTTTTTTTAAGACAACTGAGAAATAGGAGTGAACTGGCCACTGCCGCTTGCATCAATGTCCATTGAAGGAGAAACGGAACGGCCAGGACTGTTGTTACAGTCTCAAAAAAGGCCAAAACTCCGGCAAGTAATACTGCTATCCAACGATCAATTTTCGATACAGTATTATCCGAGAAGACGGCTGAGGAAAGGAGGAACCACGTTACTACGTAGCAGAGCGAGCTAAGGATGAGCGGAAGCAGCAGGCGACCATGGGCCAACAGCATATCGGCTGCGAATACGACCTCCGGAAAGATGATGCGATGCTCATTATGTTGCTTCCAGAGCACGCCAAGATGAAAGGACTGATACTCCGGAAGATGAACGACCACCCGCCAGTAATCCCATATGGGCAAAGGCGTGTAGAAGCGAACAATGCTCTGCCCAGTGTGAATCGCATTCAACAATAGCCAGATACCCAGCAGCGTCGCGAAAACCACGCTGAGATATCGCTGGACATCCGCCCGGGTTCGCCCTGCTGAAGACGCTTTGACAGGTACTCTGGTGTGCATGATGCTTCAGTGAATCATTCATGAAGCATCATAGCGCCCGCTTCTGATCGAAACGGCTTGTTTTGCAACGCAGAGCTAGGCGACCTGAGAGCGGTCGACATTCAGGAAGCCGACTTGATTTTGATTGCTGGTGCGGATGAGAGGACTTGAACCTCCACGAGTGTTACCCCACTAGAACCTGAATCTAGCGCGTCTGCCAATTCCGCCACATCCGCAAGGTGGGTAGACGTTCCTATTGTAATCCAGCCGTGCCGAAAGGCAGTACAAGAATAGCCTTCCGGTCTGGGATCATTGCGATCAGTTTTCTAAGACGAAGAATCACGTGAACGGAGTCCAGCTAAAATCAAAGAATGCCAGCAGTTCCTGCTACCGCGAGCAGCACGGTGCCCGCGCGCTCCCCTTTCATTACCGTTCTTCTCGCGTGGCTCATCCCGGGTTCCGGTCACTTCCTCCTTGGACGCCGCGGTCGAGGCGCCATTGTGTTCGTTACCGTGGTGGTGGCGTTCACTCTTGGCATTTTGATGCACGGCCCCATGTTTCAGTTGGGATCTGTCGGCGATCTGTTATCGAGGCTCATCCAATACGGCGGATTCCTGGGCGACGTCGCTTCCGGCCTCCCCTACTTCATCGCGGTTTGGTGCGGTTACTCTCAGCCCGATCAGGCTGGCCACGTCTTTGATTACGGGTCGAAATTCCTGGTGTGTGCTGGACTGCTAAACATCTTGGCGATGGTGGACGCGTACGAGATCGCCACACGCCAGAAGGACTGACAACATGCCTCTAAACCTGGATCATTTTGAAGTTGCCATTCTATTTGCGCTGCTAGCAAGCGTCATGCTCGGACTGGTCACCAAGCGAACCGACCGGGAGCGCGTCCGCTACGGTGCGTACTGCTTCGGCTGTTTCGTCGCGGCCATGTTTGGCATCGGCTGGTTCATGCGCTTGTTGCACGGTTGAAAATCTTTCGGCCAACGGTTCCCAATCATGAAGACGTTTTACATCGAGACCTTCGGTTGTCAGATGAATGCACACGATTCTGAAAAAGTCGTGGGCACTCTTGTTCAGCAGGGTTACACGCCGGTGGACACTGCCGAAGAAGCCGAGCTCGTCCTCTACAATACGTGCAGTATTCGCGATAAGGCCGAGCAAAAGGTCTTCCATCGGCTTCAACAGTTCAAACGCGAGGCGGGCAAAGGAAAGCTGTTCGGCGTCTTGGGTTGCGTGGCGCAGCAGGAGGGTGAGCGCATCTTCGAAAGAGCCCCTCATGTGAGCCTGGTAGCGGGCTCCGCAAGCTATACGAAGCTGCCGCAAATGCTGATTCAGCTCGAGGCGGGCAACCGGCGAGTCACGGGTCTTAGCCTGGATACGGACGAAACGTTCGACACGCCCTTCGCGCGCCGCGACAATCCCCATCGCGCTTACATCACCATCATCGAAGGATGCGACAAGGCTTGTGCTTACTGCGTTGTGCCGTTTACGCGCGGTCCTGAACGTAGCCGCACCAGTGAGAGTGTAATGAAGGAAGCGCGTTCGCTGGCGGAACTGGGGTACACCGAAATTCAGTTGCTTGGACAGAATGTGAACAGCTATCGCGATCCTTCCGCTTCGGGGTGGGACTTCGCGCGATTATTGGCGAGCGCCGGCCAAGTTAGCGGTATCCAACGTGTGCGCTTCACCACTTCCCATCCGCGCGATTTCGTCAAGGGCATTATCGATGCCATTGACGAACATCCAGCGCTTTGCGACCACGTTCACCTTCCGGTGCAGTCCGGGTCTACAAGCGTGCTCTTCCGCATGCAGCGGCTCTATTCGCGTGACGAATACATGCGGCGCATCGAATGGATGAAAAGCGCCAAGCGGGACATCGCTATCACTACCGACATCATCGTGGGTTTTCCTGGCGAGACCGAAGCCGATTTCGACCAGACGCTTCGCTTGGCGGATGAAGTGGAATACGACTCGATGTTCATCTTTAAATATTCGAAGCGGCCCAATACGTCCGCTCTCGAATACGAAGATCACATCTCTGAAGAAGAGAAGACGCGCCGCTTCCAGGTGCTGCAGGAACGCCAGCGGGCCATTCAAATCCGGCGCAATGCCCGCTATGTGGGAAAGACGGAAAGAGTGCACGTGGAGGGCTTCAACCTCGCTACCGCGCAATGGATCGGGCGTACAAGCCAGAACAAAACGTTGAATTTCTCCGATTCATCTCTGCCCGCGCCTGGAATGACTGGCACCTTGGTTGGACAATACGCGGACGTCCTGGTCACGCGCGCGAGTCCCCACAGCTTGGCCGGTGAGCGCCTTCAGACAGCGAATTGAGCAATTCTGTGATATCAGCCGCAACGGAGGAAACGTGGAAGTAGAAATGAAAATTCGCGGTCTCATGATGGACCCGATGACGAACATGCCCATCGTAGTGCTGAAGGATCTAACTGGAGATTCCGTTTTGCCGATCTGGGTCGGCATTTATGAGGCGAACGCAATTGCACTCGAGATTGAAAAAGTAACTACGCCCCGGCCGATGACACACGACCTCATCAAGGTGCTTTTGATGGGGCTGGATACTTCGATAAAAAAAGTGGTTGTGAGCGAGTTGAAGGAAGATACATTCTTTGCTTTGATTTGGCTGGAGCGGGAAGGGAAATTGATCAGCGTGGATTCGCGCCCAAGCGATGCCCTGGCTCTGGCTCTGCGTCACGACTGTCCCATCTATGTTGAGGAGCGGGTGCTGCAGTCTTCGCGCAGTTCGGCTACGGTATCCGAAAAGGTCAATAACGAAGAACTACGCAAGTGGCTGGAAAACTTAAACGATGAAGATCTAGGCCGTTATAAGATGTAGCGCACCTTATCGCCTCAATCAATCAAAAGCCCCGGTGTAGCTCATGCCGGGGCTTTTGATTTAATCGACTCTTAACTTTGCTTTTAACGTCGTCGACGGGCGGCGGTAGGCTTTCGGGCCGGCGCTGAGGTTTGCACGCCGGGTATGGTCGGATCCTTGAATGTCAGCATATAAGGATCTTTGGTGAAGCTGTCGGCAATACCTGAGAAGTCCAGCTTGCTTCCTACTTTAACTTTCTCGAGCGCGCCAGCAGGCAAAGGGCTGCTAAATTCTAGCGCCGCGTCCGCCTTCGTGGGATCTTCCACTCCGAGCGTCACCTTCATGGGCCTATCCGCCGGATCCACTGAAATGATGGTGCCGCTAAAGCTCCTAATGCCTTCCGCGCCACCAGGGATCTCGGCATCTTTCACGTTCGAATTAAAGAACTGGTCGCTTTTTTCACCGGTCAAACTCTGCTTGATGGCATACCAGAGTTTGAACTGAGGATCGGAAGCAAAGCGGGCGTTGATTGCGTCCGCTTGTTTATTCTGCGAGTCAACCTGACTCGTGATGTTTAGCGGGCCGGGAGGAAGCGCATTGGTCTTAGCTTGCGCCAGGATCTGGTCCGCGCCCTCCGCGCTGCCGTGGAAATCTTTGTACGCTTTGTTGAAGTAGTCCAGTAGTTGCGGACGCTTGTCAGCCGGAACGGCCGGTCCCGGACCAGAATACTCACCAGCTCTCGCGTACTCAAACAGGCCCTCCGGGTACTTCTTCTCGTCGATCAGCAGCTTCCCGTAAGCCGCGGACACTGTCCCCTGGTCGGGATTCGCCTCCAAGCTCGCCTTGTACTCGCTCTCAGTTGTCGCCGTATCCTTCTTCGAATTTGCTTCCCACGCTAGAGCATTATGCGCAACTGCAAGCGATTGGCTTCTTGCTTTGGTGAAATCCGCTTCGGTGACACCGGTCGGCCTCTGCTTGGGATCGAAGGCAGTATCGATGTTGCTGATTACGCCGTGCGCGGCGGTATCCACCTGAGTACTTAAATCCGGCGAAGCGCTGGTCCCACCAACAGCCGGTCCCCATACAGTGATCAAGTACATCGCCCGGAAATTGTTGGGATCTACCTTCAACAATTCGTTGGACTTATCCACCAGTTTCTGCCTGGCCGAAGGGTCGGCCGGCGCCAACTGACCTAAAGCCTGCAAAAAATACAGCAAACGTTCCTGCGCGAAATCGGTTTGGGGATACTTGTCCTGCCAAGTGTTCAGTAAATCCAGGCGCGCTTTAGGATCTGTAGTGGTCGTGACCTTTGAGTACAGGTCATATTCGGCACGGTCTTTATAGTTCTTGGCAGGCTGGCCCGCAGCCTGCTGACCAGCCGCAGCCGGCGCTTGTCCAGCGGGCGCTGCAATGGCGATGGGCGGAGAGACCAAGCTGGTCAGCACAGCAACCGCGCCAGTCGCCATCACTGGCCTGCTCGCTCGCAAAAAAGAAAACTCCACGACTACCTCCCTTAGAGGAATTCTACGTCTTATGATTCTGGAACCGGACCCGTGAACGGGCCCAGCCGAAGGTTACCAGGGCGCAATCCGCACCCGAACAACCGGATGTTCAAAGCCGGAGTATAACTAATAGATTATCCACCCGCAACCTTTCTGTTACTTTAGATGCTCCAGTTCGGCAACTTGTTCCCTCTCTAACTAAGGATGGTCCTGCCACTCTAAATAAGCTCTGGGAGTCGGCCCCTTGCGTGCTATCATCCCACCTTCATGCGCTATGCGGACCTCGCGGTCATCGTTGCCTATCTGCTATTCATTACGTGGTTCGGAGCGCAATTTAAGCAGAGTCGAAATAGCCTGAAAGATTACTTCTTGGGTGGCCGGGATGCACCGTGGTGGGCCATTGCGTTCTCCATCGTCTCAGCGGAAACCAGCACCTTAACCGTCATCGGCACTCCCGCCCTATCATTCGGCGGGAATTTTATGTTTCTGCAGCTCGTCCTGGGATACCTTCTCGGGCGAATCGTTATTGTATTTTTATTTCTCCCCCAGTACTTCCGTGGGGAGATGTTTACCGCTTATGAGCTAATGCAGCGCCGCTTTGGACCACGTGTCCGTAAATACACCGCCGGCACGTTTCTGCTGCTGCGCGCTCTGGCCGAAGGCGTTCGGGTCTTTGCAGTATCCATCGTTATTTCGATCGTGCTGGGCACCGGCGAAATCGTCTCCATTGCGGTAATTGTCTGCTTGACACTCTTCTATACCTTCGAAGGCGGAATGACAGCCGTCATTTGGACCGACGTGGTGCAGATGGTGCTTTACGTTTGCGGCGCGCTGGTCAGCTTTTTTTTGATGCTCCAGTTGATTCCTGGAGGCTGGCCGCACGTCGTCCAGCAAGGGGTAGCCGCCCACAAATTTCAAGTCTTCGATTTCGCATTCTCTTTTTCCGGCGCCTTTTTTCACCGTGCCTATAGCTTCTGGGCAGGTTTGCTGGGCGGGTGCTTCCTGGTGACAGCCAGTCACGGAACCGAGCAGTTGATGGTTCAGAGACTCTTATCCGCCAAAAACGAGCGCGACGGCCGCCTGGCGCTCATGTCCAGTTGGTTCTTGGTTTTTTTCCAGTTCGCGCTTTTTCTCGTCATCGGTGTCGTGCTCTGGGTAATCTATAAGGACACGGGACGGCCCGCCCCTGCTATTCCTGAGCGCACTTACCCCGAATTCATCTGGGCGCATTTGCCGATTGGCTTAGCTGGCTTGGTAATCGCCGCTATCCTAGCCGCTGCCATGTCGAACCTCAGCGCCGCGCTCAACGCGCTCGCGTCCACCACCATCATGGACTTTCTCAAGCCCTTGCGCCCGCATCACTCAGAGTCCCATTACTTGCGCCTCGCGCGATGGGCTACGGTTGCCTGGGGTGCGATCCTTTTTGGCGTTGGTTTGGCGGCTCGCCATTGGGGACGCATTCTGGAGGCTGGCCTTTCCATCGCGTCCGTTCTATACGGCGCTCTGCTTGGTGTCTTCCTTCTGGGTATGCTCACCAAGCGCCCAGGCGAGTGGTCGGCCATCGTCGGCATGACGGCGGGCTTCATCACCACCCTGTTGCTCTTTCGCAGCCAGGTTGCTTACACCTGGTATGTCCTCGCCGGTTCCACTGTAACGTTCGTAGTAGGTTACCTCACCAGCCTCGTCCTCCGCGAAAGAGAGTTCGTTCGAGTTGCCGCCTGATCCGCAACCGCACATCCGCGACTCTGGTCCCAGCCTTCAGAGAGTTCTAGGCCTTTGGAGCGCCATCTCCATCGTCATTGGAACGGTAATCGGCAGCGGTGTATTTCTCGTGCCGTCCACCATGATCCGGTATCTTGGCTCGGTTGAGAAACTTTTTCTGGTTTGGGTCATTGCGGGCCTCCTCAGCCTTTTTGGGGCTTTAACCTATGCTGAACTTGCCGCCGCCCTGCCGGAAGCGGGCGGTGAGTACGTTTACCTCAGCGCTGCGTATGGCCCGTTCTGGGGATTCCTGTATGGATGGACCCAGTTCTGGGTGGCAAAGAGCGGCTCCATCGCTACCCTGGCAGCCGGGTTTTATATCTACTTAACTGCCTTTCTGCCGGTTCTTGCGAAATCCGTTCTGATTCTGCCGTGGCACATCGGTCCCGATGGCGCCCTACTGGAGGTTCATTACGGCCAATTAGTCGCTATCGCCGTCATCCTAATCCTGGCAGGCGTCAACTATGTAGGCGTTCGCTCAGGCGGGAATCTTCAGATCGTCGTCACGGCGGTTAAGATGCTCCTCATCGCGGGGATTATCGTCGTCGGAATCTTTTCCGGCAAGGGCGATTTTTCGCATTTCGGATCAAACCTACCCAGCGTGGGAGGCATGGCGGGATTCTTCGCCGCCATGGTAAGCGCCTTGTGGGCCTACGACGGCTGGAACAACGTGAGTATGGTCTCTTCTGAAATCCGTCACCCGGGACGAAATCTTCCCCGCGCGCTCATTCTTGGGACCGCCGCCGTCATAGCCACTTACCTCCTCGTGAACGTCGCGTACTTCTACGTGCTGAGTCCCCAGCAGGTCGGCTCTAGCCACCGCGTCGCCGCCGACATGATGGAAACGCTCTACGGCAACGTTGCCGCGAAGGCTGTTACCGTTGCCGTATTGATTTCCATCTTTGCGGCGCTGAATGGCTCGATTCTCTCCGGTTCACGAGTGCCGTATGCCATGGCACGCGATGGCCTGTTTTTCCGTACTGCCGCAGTTGTTCATCCCAGGTTCAGGACGCCCGGAAACGCCACTTTTTTGCTTTGCTTTTGGTCGTGCGTAGTGATCCTGAGCGGCTGGTATGACGATCTCTATAACTTTGTTATTTTCGGGAGCTGGATTTTATATTTATTAACCGCCGTTTCGGTGTTCGTCTTGCGCGGAAAAAGGCCAGATCTTGTGCGCCCATACCGGGTAATTGGTTTTCCGTACGTCCCAGTACTTTTTATTGGTGTCGCCACTCTGCTCCTGGTAAGTACGCTCCAGACAAGGCCGCGCGAATCGCTCATGGGGCTGGGTCTTATGGCTTTGGGTATCCCTTTCTATTTCCATTGGAAAAGGCGCAACCATTAGGACTACTAATGAAAACTATTTGCTTTTACGAATATCGCCGAACAGATGAGCTGGTACTACTAGAACCTTTTTAAAACTAACCGCGCCGAGTTATCTTGTATTTACTTCTAAAATCGAATTAAACTGCGTCTGGAGCGGGTTCGTCACAGACTCGTAAACCGGCATCCGAGCAGCCCCGGCAGGCAATCCGAGGAGGAGATGATTTTGGACGTAGACAAAATGCTCGCCGAGCTTCGACTCGAGCGGGAGCAAATTGAAGAAGCGATTCTTACCCTGGAGCGCTTAGCGCGCGGTCGCGGCCGCCGCCGTGGGCGACCTCCTTCCTGGTTGAAAGATGCCGCTGCGGCAGTGTCGGCAAGCGAAGAAAATCACTCAGAAGCATCGCCGGCTAGCTCGGAAGGGCGGCGTCGTGGACGTCCACCGGGAAGTAAGACCAAGCAAACGGCTATTCCGGCGGAAGCCTGAGCAAGACGCCGATCGGGATGCTCCGAGCTCGTCAATACAAGAGGTAAGCTTTGCGGCGCGCCGCGAATTGGCTCGCCTGTTCTTGTGCTTGAGACCAGATCGCGCTCGCGTCTTTTGCCGTCTGCAATTGCCCTACTATCTCGCGGTTTCCGATTAAGAAGCGGCATTTCTGAAAGTCGATTTTCCCCGGAAACAGCGTTTGAAGTGCCGCGCCCAGTTCGATACCCAAGCGAGTGCTATTGAAGGCCTCACGATCGGTGATCACGAACCGCACCCCCCCCACTTCGACACCTTGCAGGTTGGAGGATGACGGACGAAATCGCGTCGGATAC
>JAABUQ010006745.1_pt1 | contig 17134 bp, 18 predicted proteins | sample 5560001 | NCBI WGS metagenome assembly JAABUQ01 (sample SAMN10711888, study PRJNA513371) | rock metagenome | isolation source: Antarctica rocks | place: Antarctica: Victoria Land, Finger Mt nord | collected 2015-12-18
CTTGTAGAGTGGTCCGTCAGACTCTCGTCTACTGTGTCGGCAACCTGTTGTTTGACCTGTTCAAACTGTTCGGGATGCGTTGCACGCCAGTTCGTCCAGATCGCGACAATCAGGGCTTGCAGCACCCCCGCGACTGGGGACGCGAACAATGCTCCCCAAATACCAAAGAGTTCGGAGCCTGCAATCAAGGCCGCAAGTGAGACGACCGGATGGAGTCCCACCGCTTTGCCCACCAGACGAGGCCCAATCACATCGCCCTCAAGTACATGCATGACCACAAAGTAGATCAGGACGCCTATAGCGATCACCCAGCCTTGTGTTAGCGCGATCAATACGCAGATCGCCCCGGAGATGAGCGTTCCTAACACCGGGATGAACTCCAGCACGAAGGCCAGAACCCCCAGTAAGACGGCGTAGGGCACATGGAACACGAACATGCCACCACCAACGAGGACTCCCACTAGGACCGCGAGAATGAACTGCCCACGAATATAGCCACCCACGATGCGCTGCACGGTATCCAGCACAAAATCGGCTTGTGCGGATTGTGGTAGATTATGGCGCAACCAAGTGGACACACGTGAGCCATCAATGAGCAGGTAGATACTGATGACGGCCACCAGCACGATATCAAGCACGATATCAAAGACTCCCGACAGAAATGGGACGGCACTGCTTGCAATACCTTCCAGTTGAGCGGTCAGCTGTGTGCGAAACGCCGCAATTTGCGCGGACGAGATGCCCAGCGTCTGCAAGGTCTGCTCAACAGGAGAAAGGCTTCCTGCACTCCCTGGCGTCAGTAACTTCTGAACGGTGGTAATGAGCGATCCCACTTGCGCTATTGCCGTCGTGATAATCAGGTAGAGCAGGAAACTCACTGCTCCAAGCACCAACAAGTACATAATCAGAATCGCCAGGAAGCGGGGCATCACACGTTGAAGAATCTTCACCCCTGGTGCTAGGGCATAGGCGAGCAGAGCTGCAATCACTAACAACAGAAGAGTACGCACAATATGTCCCGCGCCCCAGAGGAGAACAAACACGAGTGCAGTCCACGCGAGAATGGCAATGGGAATATCACGCCGGCGTGCCCACGAGGTCGTGGTCGGCTCAGAGCGAGGGACAGTTAACGAACGAACAGATGAGGACATGGGATACTTTTTCCTTTCCTATGGAAGAAGAGACACGATGGGAAGAACGCGTTACGGCTGAAAGCACGACAAAAACAAGAACCTGTGGCACAGTAACTGCCTCCTTATTCCTGTTGGGCTTTCAGAGCGGCGCGTAAGAGCGGTTTGGCGCGGTGCATGTAGGTCTTGGCCGTTGCCTCAGGAATGTGGAGGGTACGCGCAATCTCGGCATAACTGAGTTGCCCTGCATACCGCAACACGGCAATCGCACGAAACTTCGAGGGTAACGCACCAATCGCCCGGTGGACGCAAGACAGCAGTTCCTGCTGTTCGGCCAGGTCCTCTGCTGACGGTTGCGGATCCAGCAGTAACATGAGGTCTGGGAAGAGGTCGCCGTCCCTCCTTTCCTCCAGTTCTGAAAAGGACCATGCCCGTCTGCGCCGCACCTCGTCGTAGCAGCGATTGCGAGCAACCTGGAACAACCAGGGTTTGAGCGACTCATCCAAACGCATGGTCGGCAGTGCGAGATAGAGTTGGAGGAAGACAAACTGCACGATGTCTTCGGCCTCGGCTGCATTGTGCGTGAGCCTGCAGCTGAACGCCAGGAGCCACGGGCGATAGCGCTGGACGAGGAGCGCAAAGGCGTCCTGGTCTCCTGCAAGGGTACGCTCGGCAAGCAGACCATCCGAAGTGTCCTTACCAGGATGAAGGCCCGTTTCATGGGTCTGCATCTCTGCTCTCCTTCCATCTCTCGATACTCGTGAAGATAGGGGCGATGAACGGTTCAAGAGCACGTGGTCCGGGCACATGCATATTCACCTTCGCCATTGCTTCTTCTCATCCATTTAGTCAAAGGTGATGGTAAACGAGCCTGTGTTATCACCAAACGCGGTTGGGACATCACAGGCACCAAATTTGAGTGGGCCGCCTGGGGCGTTGAGCGTCACGGGATAGAGATGTGCTGGATTATACGCAGGAATCGTCGTCACATAGCTATCTATGGGTTGGCTATTAATGCATAGGAGTCCATTAACTTTGGGATGCACTGGTGTGATGGCTTTTCCATTGCCATCAGTATACAGGTAAAACGCGTCGGAGAACTGTTTGCCTTGCGCCTGCCCGGTCCCACTGACGGTGACAGGCGTGGGTCCTGAGTAGGACTGTGTGCTCGTCACGCCACTTCTGTTCACAAATGGCACCACCAGTGGTGCTTCTAGGACACGCACGGTCGCCGTTGGCGTGACTGGAGGTGGTGTTGGTGTGACTGGAGGTGGTGTTGGTGTACTACGAACAATGACCGGAGGCACCACCACTACCGGAACGGAAGAACGTGTGGGGACAGCGGTTGGGCGAAGCCCCTGAGCACCGACGTTAAAACCTGGAAAAATCTGTGCCTGAAGTGCTCCAAAGAGCAGAAAGCCACCGAGGAGAAGTGCTCCCAAAAGAGCAATCCAGACCTCACGGCGTTTTCTTCTCTCTTCATCATCATCGTTTAGCTTATTCATCATATGAGCGCATCCTTTTTTACTTGCTGGAACACTCTGTTCTACAAAAGATGTCCAGCATGTTCATCTCTGAAACATCTTTCAATTCTCAAAAAGGGCTGAGTCACAAGGACTTCACTATTTGCCCTGTGGCGGCGTCGGCACATCGTGGTACGTTCTCTCTTGCGCGACCAGAGTTCGACGCGAGGCACGTCCTCTGCCAATCATGCCTCCAATCGCTCCGAAAATGAGGCCAATCACGAGCGCGAGGATAATGCTAATAAGCCCCGCAATCGCAACCGTCGCAAGCAAGAGCTGATCGGACGTGAGAGGAATGGCTTGGTGAAGCTGATTGGTTGCCGCTTGTGCAGTAGCGGAGGCTTGCTGGCGCGGAATGCCAACATGCAAGGAGGCCAGAAGGAATCCAACAAGAAGACTGAGAAGAACACTCACAATTCCTGTCCACATACCCGCGAAGGCCCCCGTCCCGACTCTGCCCGTCTCTTGCGCGGCACGTCTTCCCGCAAGTAGATACACGATCAGCGCGACTACGATGCCCAGAATACTGATATAAAATGCATAATTCCCAAGCTTCAAGGTGGTAGTGAGAATACTGAGCACAATCTGAAATGCGCCAAGAAGAATACCAAACAGGATGCCATAGTTGAGGGCTGGACTCCCGCCTCTTTTCAAAATCGTTCTTTCTTGCATCGTGTTCTCCTTTCAAGAAGAGAACAACGAGGACAGCATACAGAACGGTAGGCTCTCCTCACTCGTCGTTAGAAGATTCCCCCACCTCGATTGCCGCCCATCATATGCTGCGCCACAGCTCCCACGAGTCCACCTAACATCCCTTGCCCCATCGAGTTGCCTCCTCCTCCCCCTTGCCCAAACATTTGCGACAGCATGCCCGGTTGCTCCTGCCCCATCTGATGAAAGCTCTGTGCCATCCCTTGTGGGTTGTTGGGATCGGCCCCGTACTCTTGTGGCATCTGCTGCGCGAACTGTTGACGCTGCTCGTAGGGCATCTGCTCAAAGTGCTGCTGATAGACCTGTTGCTGTGTATCAGCCGGTGCATTTTGCATGAACTGCTGCATATTGCCCATCGCCTGATTCTGATCGATGCTGCTGTAGTCACCAGCTTGGTGTGCCTGGGAATACTGCTGGTACATCTGTTGATTGTTTTGCTCAAAAGGCCACATAGAAAATCTCCTTGAAATGTCCTTCACCTTACAACGACGTGTTTGTTTCGGCTTGTGTTGAACGCGCGGTTTGTTTGGTTGTCTTTGTCACATCCTGGCTCGCTTGCTTCACCTCGGAAGCCGCCTGCTGGGCAGTATCCGCAAGCGTGTTTCCTGTTGATTGCACCTGCGTTGCCGCCTGTTGTGCATTGTCTTTCAGAACACTTGCCGCCTGTGACACACGGTCAGTCACCAACTGCTGATACTGAGCAAGTTGCCCATTGTTGGGAAGCGAGGCACGTAGGCCCGCCAGACGCTCACCAACCAGACGGCGTATCTCTTCGCCTTTCATCGGTGCGACCAGCAATCCAACTCCTACTCCGACCATCAGTCCATTGAGAAACCTTCCCATCGTCTCTTCCTTTCTCGCTAAACATCTACACGGACATCTACAAGACGCTTCTGTAGACGTTGTTGTCCTCTCATAGGAGTTTAGAGCGTGTCTTTGTCCACGCTGTTGGGATGAAAGCGATCACTCTTGGTCCCATGACTAGGGGCGTCACCTTGTTGCTCGACACGCACCTCTTCTCGCCTCACCGTGTCCGTGACCTGTTTCGTCTCGGCAACTGCCCGTTTGCCAATCGACACCTCGCCCGTCACCACGGTCTCTTTGCTGACGTTGACGCGCTCCTCGCTGAGGGGAACGCGAATGCTTTCTCCTTCGCCGATAGGCGTGGTATCATTCGCACTCGTGCTCGTGACCGCGCGACGTTCAAGAAACGCCTCTTCGTGCATGACCGGGACGTTGACCGTCTTTTGCTCCGTCACGACTTCCTTACGCAGATCGACTTCGCCTGACTGGACACGTTGTTTGCTCACGTTGAGTTGCTCTTCGCGGAGCCGCAATACACGCTCCTCAGTGGTGTCAGGAGTATCACTTGCACGCGTCTTGCGTGAGCGCGTCGTTCGTGTCGCATCGGCGGTACTCGTGGTGTTGAGTGCGCTTGCAGCAGTTGAAGAAGCGGCCGTACCGCGTTTCGTGCCGTAGGTGTAGGCCCCGTGAGTACGCAAAATGTCCATCGCTTCCTGCTCACGACCATTCGCCTGGACGGCGACCACCCGATGTCCCGCCTGAAACTCGTTTTCATAATACTGTGCTTCCTCACTGGGGATGCCCATCCCTGAGAAATCACTCGCATCGGTCGCTGTCGCCGCATCACCGCCCGTGAAGAAGTTCTTGATGCCAGCCATAAAGCCTCCAGATGCGTGATGCCCTGCTTCATGAACCTGGTTGCTGCTGAACCCCGCCGTTCGCAAGGCATCAATCGCCTGGTCTGCCATTGCGGATTCGTCAAACACGCCGAGAATCGTTCGTCCTGTCATGGTCATCTGTTTTCTCCTCGTATTTCCAGAGGGAAAGCGGGACTCTTTCCCGCTTTCCCAGATGCGTCTTGTCCTCTTCTCGCAAAAGGAGCAGAAGACGCTCTTGTCTTCCTGTTTCTGTGGTTAGAGTTTCATGCCGCCACCACTGAGCATCTGCTTGGCCGCAAAGGCCGCGATGCCAGCAACTGCCAGTTTTGCGCCTGTACTTCCCAGTGGGCCACCGGGACCCATGATTTGGTGCAGAAAATCGGGTTGCTGCTGTTGTGCGTAGCCCGTGACACGCGCTGCATCCTGGGACGACATGGTGTTGGGATCAGTATTCTGTATCCCCATGTGCTGGGATGTTGCCCCACGTTGCATCAGTCCCCCAAGCATTCCCTGCATCAGTCCTGCTCGTTGTGGTGGGGACATCTGCTGATAGTACTGCTCATGTGCTTGCTGCACCATTTGAGGAGGCGCATTCTGCACAAACTGGGTGTAGTTCTGCTGGGCTTCCTGCTCTGGAATTTGAGAGTAGGTGCCCTGATCTGCATGAGTGCTGTATTGTTGGTACATCTGCTGATTATTTTGATCGTAGGGATACATCGTGCTTCTCCTTTATTTGGCTCGTGGAACGCTTCTCATCTGGTCGAAGGGAAGACGTTGCAGGTCCTGCTTGGCGTCTTCCTCTGCTGGCTTCTCCTTCGGCTCATAGAGCTTGTACAGGAAGCCAAAACAGATGCCGCTGAACAATGTTGCCCAGGTGGCGGGCGAGAGGACGAGTCCCATTGCCAGAGCAACCGCTGGATTTAAGATGCCTCGGCTGATCACGAGGCCCGCGGCAAGAGCACCCCCAATGGCAATACCACTGCCTGCTTGTGGGACGTTCTTGTCCGAGACCGCGACCACCGTGAGCATCAACAGTCCAAAACCCAAGAATTCTGCGAGTGGACTGGCGGCAGCATAGTGAGCCGCGAGATGGCCTGTCAACGTTGCCGCCGCGAGTGCCAGTCCTGCTCCCGCGATCTGCACTGCAATATAGATCAAACCGATTGCTATGGGCAAACGCCGAGTCGCCATTAAGCCAAGCGAGACGGCAGGATTGAGATTGCATCCCGACAGTGCGCCGATGGCATACACAAAGACGCCAAGCGTGAGACCGACGACGTAGGGCGTTCCGCTCACGAGGGCGGCCAGCGTCAGAAAAAAGGTTCCGACCAGTTCCGCCAGGGCTGACTTCACCAGGTGCGTGATATCGTTCATCACATGTTCCTTTGTCCTCTTGTGGGCACAAGAGCTACTGCTCTCAAAAGAGGTCAGGCACACACACGTGTGCTTGACCCCTTTCGTCAAAGTGAACAGAGAGCAGAGACGAAGAGGAGGTGCAGCCGACCCTTGCAAGACGGATCACAGGTCGGGATGACTTCCTGGACACGTTGCTCTTACAAGGAAAACGACTAGCGTTTTTGCGGGTCGATATCGCCCTGGATGTTGACCTTGCCCTCACGCTCGATGTGGGCTTCTTCATGCCTGATGGTATCCGTCACCTGTTGGGTCTCGGTCACGGCCCGCTTGCCAATGGCGACCTCACCGGTCACGACCGTGCTCTTGGTCACGTTGACCTGCTCCTCGCTCACGGGAATGCGAATGGTTTCGCCTTCCCCGATAGGAGTGGAATTGTCAATCTGCCCGCCTGTGACGGCATGACGCTCAATCACGACTTCTTCACGTGTGACCGGGACATTGATGGTCTTTTGTTCGGTAATGACTTCTTTGTGCAAACCAACTTCCCCTGCTTGCACCCGTTCTTTGGTCACGTTGAGGCGTTCCTCACGTAATTTGAGCGAACGAGGCTGATGAAATTCGTCCTGGACGTCGCTGGCAGCTGACTGAGCTGAAAGTGCTGCGGGGTTGCGTGTAGAGCCCGCAGAGGTTTGCGTCTGTGGTGTCTGATGTTCATAATCATAGCCACCATACTGGTGCAGAATGTCGTGGGCTTTCTGCTCTTGCCCATCGGCGCGGACCGAGACGACGGTGCGTCCCGATTTGAACTCTTGCGCATAGTAGTCCGCTTGCACACGTGGAACATCTAAGCCCAGCAGGTCGTTCTTGAGATCGACCCCTTGTTGTCCTTGCGTTGCGACGCCCACCTGGTCGTAGCCAAATCCAGCCTGTTTCAAGGCAGTGAGAGCACGGCGTGCTTGCGTCTCTTGCTGGAAGACACCTGCGATAATCGTTGCTTGGGTTGCCATGAATATTCTCCTTATAGTGTTGCGAGGAAGGAGGCGTCACAAGAACGTTCTTCCTCATGCTCGAAGAGGGATAGTGTATCCCAATTCATCAGGAAAAGGACGAGGGAAACGTGTTATCGTCCTTGTGGCACGTTAGGACGTACCACTGGTGGAAGTGTTCGTGCTTGCGTCATATTCTGCTGTGCTTGTAGCTGTACAGCAGCTTGACTTGCGGCACTCTCAGTACGATCCAGGTACCTGTGAGCGGCGTCCTGTCCACCCAGACCAAAGGCGAGACCAGCAGCAAGCGCAGCGGCACCGACAATAGCAGTGAACAGAATGTTCAACAAGGCAGGGGCAATGCCTAACTGCTCAAGAGCAATCAAGGCTACAAAGCCCATGATAGCGTAGCGGGCAACATTGGCAAAGAGGTTGGAATTGCCGATCCGCGCGCTACCCATTGCTCCACGTATGACATCCGCAGCGATGGTCGCGGCAAGCGTTCCCAACAACAGGATCAGGATAGCAACAAACACATTGGGAATATAGCCAACGACCTGACCCAAAAGGGTACTCACGGCGGTGAGGCCAAGCGCATCCACAGCTGGCACCAGGAAGATCAGGAAGATGAACCAGTAGACAATTTTGCCGAGAATTCCTGCGGCGTCAATCGAGACTCCGGACTGCTGTGCCAGGTGCGAGAGACCAATGCGATCAGCGAGGCGATCAAAGCCCACTTTTCGCAGCAGGAAGGTCACCGCCTTGGAGATCGCCGTTGCCACGATCCACCCGATCAACAATATCACCAGAAATCCGAGCAACTTGGGTACGAAGGCGAAGAGCAGTGCGAGGGCTGTTCCAAACGATGCAATGACCGCATCAATGAGGTTCATACAAACTCCTTTTCCGACTCATATGAGTCAGACTCCATACACGAAATATGCAGGAGCATGGGCAAGAAGAACAAATTGCTTGCGAGAAAACACGACCTATTTTCGTGCCGCTTGTTGTGCATTATCACGTTCGTAGAATAAAATGAGCGAATCACTTCTTATTCTCTTGAAAACGGGTGCTCATACCGTTGTACCTGGATGACTGTACCGCGAACGCGGAAAGAGAGCGTGTTTCAGGACACAGTACAAGGGGACGTTTTGTCCTGTGTCTGGTCGGTCACACAAAGAACGTATTGCTCATCCTCATGAAAGAGACCATGTTCGAGAACAAAGAAGCCTGCTACAGGGACTGGCCGTCAAGCAGTACAGACCAATTCCGTCTGCACGCTCTCAGGAGAGACGACACGAAGAGCGTGATCGCAAAGAGATGAAGGCGTTTCTCTTCTCAAGCTCCCTCCATCTGCCTCGATAAAGTTATATCTGCGTTGAAAAGAGGAACAATAGCGACCAGAGCTATGACGACAGACGGGCGGATCGAGGGACCTCTTGACGATGCCCTTTTCCTCACGAAGAAGTGAGACCCGAATGCTGAGAAACGTTCTCAGTCTCCTCTGTGATACCCAGCAGTACACGAATAAGTTTCACTTTTACTCGATGCTGATAAATTTCTAATAAAAGGACTATTTGATACATACAAGAAAGTTCAAATATGCCTATAAATTTTTGTGGGAGATTCTTGTTGAGACGAGAGAAAATATGCATGAAACGTTTCCTATACACAGAGAAGAGTCCCGGAAGATGGGAGAAAATGCTGTATGAGGATCCTTTATAGGTCCACGTGTGCCTCTTTTGAATGATTACAATACCATAAGAAATCACATTCGTTGAAAAATATTGTATTCTTTTCTATTCATAGTCACGTATCTCTCTATGTGTTATCACATGAAATGAAGACGCACAACAAGCGAGTGAAACAGGTGCAAAAGCGTTCTCAACAGAGCGAGTCCACACTTCCTCACATGAGAGAAGAAACTTGAAGCAAGGAGATATCATCTTGCGAGCAGAAATGTTGCTGTTGTGTTTGCAACGACCATCTGTCGCATCAAGCCTCCACACAATGTGAGGTAAGAACTCCACGTCTTTGCTGCTTTTGGAAAGAGGAGCACTCTCAGAAGTGATGCGCAGACAGACAAGAGGAGCACGAACGAGCGAGGAGTTCGTGCTCTCCCACCCACCCTTTCCTCCTTCTTTTTCAGAAAGGAAACCAAGTACACGATGTTTGATTATCTTATTGTTGGTGCAGGATTCGCAGGCAGCGTTCTGGCGGAACGGCTGGCAAGCCAGATGAATAAGCGCGTTCTGCTGATCGATAAACGGACTCATATCGGCGGTAACGCCTACGACTCCTATAACGAAGATGGTCTCCTCATCCACAACTACGGCCCTCACATCTTCCACACCAATGCGTTGCCCGTCTTCGAGTACCTCTCGCAGTTTACGGCGTGGCTGCCCTATCAGCATCGGGTGCTTGCAAGCGTCGATGGACAGCTGGTTCCCGTGCCGATCAATCTCAACACGATCAACGCCTTGTACGGGTTCACCCTCACCTCCCTGCAACTCGACGCGTTCTTCGCCTCAGTAGCTGAACCGCGAGAACACATTCGTACCTCGGAAGATGTGGTCGTAAGCAAAGTGGGGCGCGACCTCTACGAGAAATTCTTCCGCAACTATACACGCAAGCAGTGGGGCCTCGATCCGTCAGAGCTTGACGCAGGAGTGACTGCACGGGTCCCAACAAGGACCAACCGCGATGATCGCTATTTTACCGATACGTATCAGGCGATGCCACTCCATGGCTATACGCGTATGTTCGAGAAGATGCTAGCGCACCCCAACATTAAGCTCATGCTGAATACGGACTACCACGAGATCGCGGACATACTCCCCTATCGAGATATCATCTATAGTGGTCCCATTGACGAGTTCTTTCACTTTTGCTATGGCAAACTCCCCTATCGCTCATTGGATTTTGAGTTCAAGACGCTTAATATTCCTGTCTCTCAACCCGTCGCCGTGGTGAATTATCCTAATGACTACACCTACACACGTTCGACGGAATTCAAGTATCTTACCGGTCAGGAACACACAAAAACAACCCTCGTGTATGAGTACCCGAAGGCAAGTGGTGATCCTTACTATCCCATTCCTCGTCCTGAGAACACAGACATCTACAAGCAATACAAGGTCCTTGCTGAAGCGACGCAAGGTGTTCACTTTGTGGGACGGCTGGCGACCTATAAATACTACAACATGGATCAAGTGGTAGGACAAGCGTTGAGCCTGTTCACCAAACTCTCGCAAGCAGAGGTAGAGTACGGAGAGACCGAAACGTCTCTTACTTCTTCTGATTGAGGGAGTGGTCAACCGCTCATGTTTTTCACGAAGAGTGTCAGAGAGTACAGGAAAGGAACTACTATGCCTGCCCAGCCCATACATGAGGAGAAGCTACATGTCTCCGTCCTGATGCCTACCTTCAATCAGGCGTCCTTTATAGGTCGAGCGATTGAAAGCCTACGCGCCCAAACCATGTCGCAGTGGGAATTAATTATTGTTGACGATGGCTCACGAGATGCGACCTACGAGCAGCTCCACCACTACCTGAGTGATATGCGTATTCGTTACCACCGTCTGCCTGAGAATCTGGGTCTAGGGGTTGCACTCAATCATGCACTATGCCTCGCCAGGGCACCATTGATTGCGTATCTGCCCTCCGACGACCTCTATTACGCGGACCATCTTGCGTCCCTGATGAGGTGCCTGGATGTTCATTCTAACGCGATGCTCGCTTACTCAGGAGTGCGCCATGAGGTTCGTGTGCCTGGAAAAGGAGTGATCGACGCATCTTCCTCAGGGCAGATGAAAGAGGTCGCACTGCAACTCGTTCAGGTGCTGCATCACCGTACTCCTGAACGGTGGATGGAACGTGAGGAGCTTGTGACGGACGATCTGGAGCGGATGTTCTGGTCGAAGTTGCATGCACAGGGGAGTTTCGTCGGGAGCAATCAGATCTCGTGTCAATGGGTGGACCATCCACTCCAACGACATAAGATACTTCAAGAACCTTTGGGAGGTATCAATCCGTACCGTTCGTACTATCAACCCAAGCATCCACTTCGCTTCCATACGACAAAGGGAAATTCTACCGACGAGGTCGCGTATTATCAACGCTTCCGCACGCGACCTGATACTCCACATACCTCAAATGGTCTCAAGATTTTGCTGGTGGGAGAGCTTGCATTCAATTCTGAACGGGTACTAGCACTAGAGGAACGTGGTCACACCTTGTATGGGCTATGGACACCAGATGGCCACTGGTTCCACATGGTGGGGCCTGTCCCCTTTGGACATGTGCAGGACCTACCTCGGGTCGGATGGCGTGAGGCTATACAACAGGTGAAGCCGGATGTTATCTATGCGCTGCTGAACTGGGAGACGGTGCCGTTCGCGCATCATGTGTTAACCAACAACCCGGGTATTCCTTTTGTCTGGCATTTTAAAGAAGGCCCTTTTGATTGCATTGCCAATGGCACATGGTCGCAGCTGCTCGACCTCTACAGGTACGCGGATGGGCAGATTTTCTGTAACGCTGAGACGCGAGACTGGTTTAATACGGTTTCGCCAGGACTGGTACGTGAAGACCAATCGCTCTTACTTGATGGAGACCTTCCCAAGCATGATTGGTTCACGGCCAAGCTCTCACCTCTGCTCTCCGAGCTTGATGGGAACGTACATATGGTCATGGCAGGTGGCATTGTTGGCTTGCAGCCGGCGATGGTGGGTCAATTGGCCCGGCGGGATGTTCACCTGCACTGCTATGGTGATTTTTACCGCAGAGTCGCCCTCCCCTGGATTGAAGACGTGCAACGATTAGCTCCTGACCACTTGCATCTGCATTCACAGGTGAGCCAAGAGCAGTGGGTGTCAGAGTTTTCTCAGTACGACGCGGGATGGTTGCACATCTTCAAAAGCACGAATGGGGGTGATATGTCGCGTGTGGATTGGCCTGACTTGAATTATCCTGCCCGTCTCGCGACCCTTGCGTGTGCAGGAGTTCCTTTTGTGCAATATGACAATTCAGGCTCTCTTGTTGCGATGCAAGCCCTTGCGCGTGAACGGAATCTGGGAATTGTCTATACAGACATCGAACAGGTAGCCGAGCAATTGCACGAGAAAAAGAATATGATGCGTCTGCGAGAGAGTGTGTGGAGACAGCGGGAACAGTTCACCTTTGACTTCCATGCGGATCGCTTAGTCGATTTTTTCCGACGTGTGATCGAAAACCATCACCTGTTTCCTCCTCGTTTCAAGCGTCGGCGAAAAGAGTACACGCACCCGGAGTGGTCGCCCTCGTAGCATCCTCCCTGGTCAGTGCTCAATATCCCATCCAAATGGCATACCTTTTGCAGGAAATGACGAAACAGAGCGACAGACGGCGAAATCGTCGGTCACATTGCTCTTCTTCTCACAGAGAAAGACGTAGAAGTGTTTGTATAATTTCTTGTCATCTTTAGAGGGAAGCTTTTCAACAAGAAGAAGAGGCAATTCAGCATATGTGAAACTTTCTCATGCCATAAACCGTGCTATGCGTAACTGAGAACGATTCTCAGCATTCGAGTTCCACCTCTTAATGAGAAAGCGTATCTGCATGAATGCTTCCCAACGTACTCAAATGATCTATCTGCCTGCCAGAGTACCTCTTGTTGGTACGAGGGAATCTTCTGTGAGGAAGCTTTCGATTGCGCTTCAAGAGATGCCCGAACACATCAGCGGTCAGGCCCTGCGTGTTGGGTATGCTGGGGACTTGTTGACCGATTTGGCCCTGTATCGCTTAAAGCTCAAAGCCACTCCTGGACATGCCGCCATAACCCTTTCCGGCTTCTTTGTCCTTGAACATGGCCTCTTTCGTGTCTATGAAGAATAAGTGTTCTCCACGCAGGAAAGAGGAGAGCGCGTTCACCCTGGAAGGTGTCCTCGTCGTGCCTGTTCCGAAGAGCGCGTTCAAAACGTTTCCCCGTGTGGAATAGACGTACTATCCTCTCCGGAGGGAATGGTCGATTTTTCCCAGGCAGAGCGCGGTGGACGAAGGAAGTGTTTATGAACACCGATCAGAGACACGCAGTGCAGAGCATGGAGACCATGCTCCCACGTGGTCTTCTCGTACACCCTGAGCACAACGACATACCGCTGGTAAAAGCAAGTCAACAGGGGGACCAAAACGCATATGCCCTTCTGGTGCAACGACATCAGCAGCGCGTGTTTGCGCTGAGTGTGCGTCTCTTGCAGAACCCTAAAGACGCGAACGAAGCGACTCAGGAGGCGTTTTTGGCCGCATGGCAAAGACTCCCAAGCTTCCGTGGTGATGCCCTCTTTCAGAATTGGCTCTATCGCATCACCTACACCTGTTGTCTACATGTGCTTGAAGAGCGCACACGAGAGCATCTCCTTCAAGAGGCGATGCACTTGGAACAGACCTTTGTAGGCAACGACGCACACCAGCCAGAACTGAGCGTTGAGCGACACGCGGAACAGACGCTCGTGTGTGAGTACCTAGAGCACCTACCAGACAGGTATCGTCTGGTCTTGCTTCTGCGTCATTTCCAGGAAAGAACGTATGAAGAGATGGCTGACATCCTGGTACTGCCCATTGGCACCATCAAGACCCATCTTTTTCGGGCAAGGAAACTGTTGAAAGCACGCGTTCTCGCACACACTCGCAGAACGCAGGCGTGACGAGGACGGGTAGGAGGAGCAAGAGACACAACCAAGAGTTTCTTCTCTCATGAAAGGACAAAGATGATGACGCTTCATCTCTCCATTGTTGCGGATGTGTTTTCAGATGAGGCTCAGGCCAAACATGCGCTCGAAGCCCTTCGACAGGCAGGCTTTGACTATGACCAGATTGGCATTGCCATGCAGGGACACGAAGGCATTGATCTCCTGAGCGACTTGCAGAACTTGGGAGTTTCCCATGAGCAGGCGAGCTATTATGCTCAAGAGGTTCAGGCTGGACATACAGTAGTGTCGGTCCGACCCGATGGGCGTGAGCAGGAAGCACACGAGATCATGCATCGGAGTGGAGCCTTCACTGATGCCGAAAGTGGTGCTGCATCTCAACCATCCGACATCGACAAACAGAAAGCGGCATGGGAGCAAGCCGTAGCCTCTCAGCAGGCATATCTTGCTGAGCAGAGAGCCTCAAAGACGCAAGAAGACTTTCATCGACCCCGTTCGCTCAAACCCCGCGCAGACCGTGTGCAGACAGAGGAAGCGGCACTGCGTTCTGATATGCCCACCGAGCAGAAATCGCGTGGCCCTGTCGAGCATCAGAATGAAGTCAATGAGCAGAAGCTCGTTCTACCTCCTCTTGCACAAGAAGCTGTGGGGACGAAGCAGGCATCAGGCGTCGCTCCTGTTGTGCAGAACGAGACCGTCTGTGAGCAATTCCCTCTCCCGGAAGATGAGTACCGTGAGACGATAGCCATCGACGACGAGGAGACGCTTCGCCGTCTGCGGAAACAAGAATCAGACCGTGCAGAAGTGCTTGTGCCACCAACACAGATGGAACAGCCGAGCAACAGAAACCTCCTGCTGCTTCTCGGAGGGCTGCTGCTTGGACTGAGTGCGGGTGTACTCGTTGCTCTGCTGCAAAGGAAGCAGATACGTCAGTTCATCCTCTCAACGACACGAACACTGAGGACGTAGCGCACACCCAGAAACCACCATCGTTCAAAGGAGGTAACGAAGCGCATTTTCTTCTCTTCGTAGAAGGTACCTGAGAATCTTTCTTCTAAAAGGAACGAGAATACCGTCTCTTTTGCGTTGACGTGTACCTCCATCACATGAGACGCTTTTCCTGGAGTAGTTGTTGAGATTTCTCAGTGGAGGAGATGCATTTGTTTCCCTTTCATGCATGTTTGTGAAGCCTCGTTCATGAATGTTCTCTTGGTATTTTCACCTTCGGGCAGTGATGGATGGGAACTCTCTGACCTCATGAAAATACTGGGATGAAAAAAAACTTCGCTGTGGATGATCTTTTCCCTCTCATTGAAGAGGCATGCACCGAGCTGCGAAGACGAGAGGCACACACAACCATGAAAAAAACAGAGCTCTTTCCCTTTTTGCCTCAGCTGTAAATCCCAACACGCTGAGGGTCTGGCTCACTTTTGGTGATTCGGGTATCGCGGAGTGATGAAGAGATATCAGGAAACCGCTTTGGGAGCGGAGAAATGTTTTCAAGACGATGTGTTGATGAGCTTTTATCACCAAAAGTGATACTGGTGGCGAACCCCAAAAGTGGAAAGAAATACTGTGAAAACAACGCATTTTTTTCATTTCGTGAGGCTTGCTCACGAAATCTCACGCTCACTCTAACGCATGTCTTCCTGCAAATAGGGGTTCGCCACCAGTATCAAAAGTGAGCCAGACCCTCAGCGTGTTGGGATTTACAAGAAACAAAGGAGAAGGCTAATGAAACTTGTTCGACACGGAGAAATGAGCGCGAATGCGATGGAAGCCCACGCTGAGCTTCCTCAACTCAAGCGTAGCTACAAGCTACTCAATTTCACCCAGGGCCAGCTCTATGGTCTGTTCTTTGGGCATGTCGGCAAGCTGTCGATGATTGCCCTCTACTTTATGCTGACTCAGTGGCTCTCTGACCAGCATGTCGTCACCACGATCTTTGCTCAGCATCTTGACTTCCATCTCTGGAATGTCAAGTACACATGGGACCACCTGCTGAGCAGTGATGTCTCTCACGGTGGCGTCGTTGGGTGGCTGTCGACCAAGCAATGGAATAACATCCGACACGTCGTGCGGCCGTTCATGGAAGGTCTCATGGCACTGCTGCTCTACCAGCAGATTGGCTTGGATTCTCTGAAGTACGACAAGAAGACTGAGGAATCTGAGCCAGGCACGCTCGATCGCTTCCTTATGTGCATACCGCTTCTCCCTTCGCGGTATAAGCCGATTACCACGGCACAAGAAGTCGCGCTTCCCTTCATCGTGCTTCTCGTGGGGACGTTGATTGCGATCCCGATGTTCCTGTGGGTGTTGCCGTTCTTCCATGACACGCTGCATGCGGGGTGGCTTGAACCACAACTCAGCACGCATCCCTCTCTCGCTGCGAAGCTCTATGCGGACAGCTATGACGCATTCATCATTGGTATCGTCGCGGGCTTCGCTGTCAAGCGCATCACCCGGCCGGTCCTCAATGCCAATATGATGTTCTTTTGCCGTCGCTGGGTTGCGAAGGAACGCAAGCCCCACTGGTGGATGCCCTGGGGCATGCGCTCTACGATCCGAGCGCTTGATATGCGCGAGGATTCCGTCGAGCACAACAAGGAGAAGCTTGCTCTCAAGGGCCGCTGGTTTGGTCCATTTGCCATTGGCTCGGCGATAGTGATTCTTCTCCTCGCCGCATACGGGTACTACATCATCGTGTACATTGCATAGTGAAGGAATTGTAAGGCATTTGACCGAACATCCGTCTGCCTTTCCGTCGAACAGCGGCGAGCGCGGGTCAACAAGCATGGAAGCAATCTGCGAGGAAGGTGAGGATTATGAGTGGTGTTCATGGTATCTCGCGACTCGTGACATACCGGAAGACCGTGATTGGCGACCTGAATTGCTCCGTTTTATCCCGGAGGAAGGATGGATAGGTGATAAATGCCCTGAAGAGTGGATCTGGCACAACTTAGGTGAAACACTCTTTGGTTGCTTTTCATAAAGAGATAGAACATGATATGTTCCTCGTAGGATTGAAAGATTTCATTTTCACAAGGAGCATATCATGGA
>JAABUQ010006746.1_pt1 | contig 17131 bp, 4 predicted proteins | sample 5560001 | NCBI WGS metagenome assembly JAABUQ01 (sample SAMN10711888, study PRJNA513371) | rock metagenome | isolation source: Antarctica rocks | place: Antarctica: Victoria Land, Finger Mt nord | collected 2015-12-18
TCTCGCCACAACCCTCCAAACAAACCTCACCCGCCTCCACTACCACACCCCCCAATCCGCCTTCCCCAGCTCGCCCTCACCTCGTCCCGTCATCCCCCCCTACAGCCTCACCTTCACCCCGCCCCCCACATACACAACCGGCCGCCGCGACCTCTCCCGCCTGAAAGCCCCTCAAATCTCTCACCTGCGTGCAGGCGGCACCGCAGAATTCTACGAGACCCTCCGTGGGGGGCAGACAACGTTCCACGGCCCGGGGCAGGTGGTGGTGTACGTGGTGCTGAACCTCAAAACGCATGGCTTGGGTGTGCGAAGCTATATTAAGATGCTAGAGGCGGGGGTGATTGGAACGGTGGGGCGGTGGGGGATTGAGGGGGAAAGGGTGGAGGGGTGGCCTGGTGTTTGGGTTGGAGGATCAGAGGGGAGGAAGCTTGCGAGTGTGGGAGTGAGGTTGAGGAGGGGGATTGCGAGTTATGGGGTTGGGATTAATGTGGACACGGATTTAGGGTGGTTCGAGCGGATTGAGGCGTGTGGATTGCCGGGGAGTAGGGTTACTAGTATGGTTAAGGAGATGGGGTTGAGGGAGGACGGATTGAGGCGGCAAGGGAATTTGGGGAAAGGGGGGGTTGTGCTGGGGGCCAAGGAGGTAGCTGATGCCTTTGCTCAGGAGATTGCTGGGAGGCTGGGTGGGGTGGAGGGGGTGGTTGGATTGAGTGTTGAAGAGATTGGAATTGAGGCTTTGGGCATGGATCGGGAGAGCAAGGTTGGGAAGTCTCGTTGATGGGAGACGAGATCACGGACCGAACTTGAGTGGACGGAATTACCTAGGGAATTGATCGGGAATGCTACGTCTATGCTCCGGAGCGCACGACAAGCGTCTTGATTGATATCACAGTGCATACCGAAGGACTCTGGCTGTGGCTAGGCATTATCTACGCCCATAATGACCAGAGCTGTTCAAATGCTGATGGGCGATCTTGAAGTCGGCTCTCTACGCTGTATTCCAGGCTTGATGTTCCAGGCGACCACAACGAATACATGCCCTATCACGAGAAGCGATGAAAAGGCACCAAAGGATCTCGTCAAAAACATATCTGGACACAATCAGATATCTCTGGACTAAACATACTCGACTTCCGTGGCCTACACGCTCCCTGCGCGGCCACCCGCCTCGAAGCCCGCATCATGAACGGGTGAGTACACATGAAAGTCCTCATCCTTCCGACCTCCTCCCGCCATCCAAAGATAGATCAAAAATGCCGCCTCCGCGACCAACTAGCTGAGTCTATCGCCTTAGCGGTTAGCAAACCTAATGATGCCGGATTCCAATTTCCTGCAAGCCAGAAGGGGGGTGGTGCTGCCGACAGGATTAGGGTTAGCGGCGATAATGCTGGATCGAATGGCGTGCGTGAGTAGTGTGCAGTTGACGGAGGAAGTGGGGGTGGCTTTACGGAAGGGATGGGGCTTGGAGCTGTCTCAGTTTGGGGAGATGTGATGCTACAGTAGTTTTGAAGGGGATAAGCAGGGTAAGATTAAGTGGAGGTGGGGAGGCACTTCTGGATGGGGAAGCAGAACTCATGGGCGAGGGCCAGGTTGGGAGGGGGTTAGTGAGTCCTTCAAGGGAGAAGAAGGGGGGAAAGGGGGGGTTTAGTGGTATTGACTATTCTGAGGAGAGGAGCGTACGGTAATGTGGAGCTTGCCTCGGTTGGCGTTTGCGTTGTGGACGTCGAGTCGAGTGATCTCGTCCAGAGTAGTCCCTAGCGAGGTTCCATAACCTCCTTCGAATGTTTCAACAAGATGGAAGGTAAATGGCATTTCGAGTACACACTCGCTGGACGCTTGCCCACAGTAACACTTCACTGCTCGAATCACTGCTGAACACCCTGAAACGTCCCAACGGAGTGAGGTGTGCTTTATGACCTGTATACATAAGGTCCCCACGTCGGTCTTACCTCGTTTAGGTTCCCAACCCTCCAGTGTTGAGTCGAGCGCTGTTTTAGGTTTGGACCCACGCTGACTGTATTGGGTAATTGGACGATTGTGCATGAATGAATCGGACCCAAGCATAACGGGGAGAATTGAGGAGAGCGGCTCTGTATGGTGTCGTGTGTGAGCGTGTGAGGAGCCTAGTATGAAATTCTGATTCAATCTTGGACCATTGACGATAAGAGGCTTAGTCGCTATCGTCCAACTCATCAGTACTGCTGCTCAAATCCTCCTCCGGCCCCGCCATTTCCACATCCTCATCCCCAACGGGCTCACCCATCTCCATCTTCCTCCTCACCTCATCCACTTCCACCCTCCGTAACCTCCTCTGCTTCTTCCTCGCAGCCTTGATCTCCTCATCCTGCTTCCTCTTCCACTCTTCCTTCTCCCTCTGCTGCAAACCCCGCCTAGCGATGTGTTCGCGCTCTTCCGCTTTAGCAAGCCGTGCTGATAAGGAGGCGTTTTGGGTGCGAAGCTCGACTAGGGTTTCAGAATCCTGACCGTTGGGGTTGGAGGAGCTGAGTTCTGCGGCTGCTTCTTCGAGGAGGGAGGTGGGCAAGGAGGGGTGGGAGAGGGCACGGTGGAAGGTGTCTATGTCTTCGGAACCGGGGAGGGGGAGATTGGATGTTAGCTGAGCAGTGAAGGTGTATCTTTGCGATAGAATTGCGCCGTCGGCTATGCTACCGCTGTCGGTAAAGTTTTCGTAACGGGGTTTGACTACGTGATGAAACTTTAGGTTCTGTTCTTTTGAGTATGGGAAGCCTGTTGGTCGGAGCATTATAAGATTTGTGACTGGGGCGGCGAATTCGACTATTCGGTTAGAGTATTTGCCTTTGGCGATGTCCCAGGTGTGGATTTTGCCGTCTTGGTGGCCGGAGAGGAGTGTTGTGCCATCGTAGCTGACTTGGATACAGAGGGTTGCTGAAGCGGATGTTTCTGATGAGTTCCATTGGTCTGATGGTGGTGGCTGTGTGATTGCGGATGTCTGATCGCGATTATACAACTGGTGCGTTATATCTGATTGCTTGTAGAAGTCGATGAAATGGATACTGCCGTCTTCGATTCCAGCATAAGCAGCGCGATCTGCTGGATCCAGTGCTAGGCAGAGTGGAGTCGTTGGAAGGAGGAAAGTATGCATTGACTCGTTGTTGAGATAGTCCCATACTATGCAGGTACCGTCTTTGGAGCTTGATAGAGCAATGTTGTTTTTACTCCAACTGTGGCCAAAGACGATGGCTGTGATGGCTGCTCGGTGACTCGAGAGAGATCGTAAAGGGGATAGAGGTACATCTTGGCTGGTGTCATTGTTGGACGAAGCCGAGAATGATAGGAGACCTGGGAGAGACCAGACGTGGATATTTGAGTCCGCGGAGCCCGAAAGAAGAAAATTGGATGTTGGATCTACTGCGAGACAGTTCACCGATTGCAGATGGTGCTGGGGCGTAGAAATCTGCCGACCAGTTCCAAGCTACTCATATCGGTGAGTATCTAACGTTGAAATCAATGCACATGAACCATACCTCCCACAGAACAAGTCTCCCACCGTCCATCCCCAAAACGAGGATCCCAGCTCCATCTCGCTCCCCAGCTAAAGCAATACTATGGATTCTTTCTGAAAAGGGAACAATTGCTTCTTGATTGTTTCTTTCTCTACTGTAAACCTGGACGACAGCTTTATCTGCTTGCGCAGCGAAGATATGCGAATCACTGACAGCGACACAATTCGGTTTGACAGAGCTTTTCTTAAATGTTGATTTGAGAGCTGGGTTGGGTTGGAAATCGTGGAAATGAATGCCGAGTACGGTGCTGTTAGTAGGATGTTCCGTATTTAGTGTTGCTGCTATGAAGCTCTCGGTGAGCATTGTTATCACTATTTTAGAGATTGGTATACTCTCAGTACACTCCGAGTCTTTCGAAGGCTGTTGGACCAACTCTGTATGCACAATCTCAAAATGTAAAAGGTAGCTCGCAAGGCTTATCGCCCACCATAGCGCCAAGGAGCCACTACTGTAGGATCTAGCACCCATGCGGTATAATAAGCGAGGTATTGTTAAGAGCTCTGCCTTCAATGAAAGTTAGAGAATTGCTAGATTAGAAAAAAGGTTGACAACTTCTATAACACAAACTTGTCCTTTTCTAGACTACAAGCAACAAATTGAGTGGCGGAGGGAGATAGATGGGAGAGGGTTCTTTCCGGTGGCAGAGCGGACGTCTGGAGCGTTTGCACTGCCACCAAAAACTTCTATCGTGTCCTCGGATCCTGCTATCAATGTCGTTCTGGCGAGGTGTGCTTGTGCCAATGCTCTGGTGCCACCGAAGAGATGGAAGCAATGCCCTGGAGACCTTGGTATGAAGTATACGCGTCTTCTATGGTCTTGCTCTTTTTCGATGTTGCTCTCTTAGGTGTAGAATATGCTTAGATCATGACTTACAACTATATACAGTCTCGTAAATCTGCACCGCCTCATTGTTGAAATTGGTGAATACGTCCTTGAAACTGCTCGTTGTTGTTGTATACTAGTCCGTCAAAAGTCTAGGCCCAAACCCAAACAATACGAACAACGCGTTTGTATTTTACTAACTCTACTACCCCCTACTACCTCCAGTACTATAATACGTACCCCGTTAGGTCCAATTTCTGCTAATACGACTCCTAAGAAGGAACTTATTTTATCCGAAAGAACAATTATTTATAAAGCGTTTTATTTAAAAGAAAAAACTATTTTAATAATTTTTTATAAAAATCTTAAAAAATCTATTATTTAAAATATTATTAAATATTATTTTATTTAATTTTAAAGTATTTTAAAATTATAATTAGAATATCCCCCTAAGTTATTAGAATAAAATAAAAATTTTATTATATATATTATTAAAAGGAAACTTATTATCGAATATAAAGAATTAATATTATAATATATAATAAAATATTCGAAATTTATTATATATTATTATTTTAAAAAATATAATTTTGTTAATTAATTTATTTAAAAAAAATTATTATTTTTAAAAATTATAATATATAAATAATTAATTTAATATAAAATATTAAAATATTAAATTTCCAAATAATAATAAAAAATATTTCAATTTAATAAATATTTTATAAAATAAAAAAAAAATAAAAAAAATATATAAATATTTTAAAAAAAAGATAATATAATTTAACTTAAAAAACAAAAATATATTAATAATAATTTAAAGAAGTTTTTATAATTTGAAATAATATAATTTTATTATTATAAATAAAAATAAAATTATAAAATAAGAAAAGTATTTAATTAATAATTATTTTAAAATTTTAGAAAAAATAATCTTTATAATATATAAATTAAGCTTTTTTTTTATATAAAATATAAATATAACTTTAAAAATATAATATTAAAATATTAAAATAACTTCTTTTTTCCTTTAATTTTAATTTAATTAAATATTTTTAGAAAAAGTTTAAAAAACTTATTTATAAAATATAATTAAATATTAAAGAAATATATAAAAAATAATAAAAAAGTATAAGAAATTATAAAAAAGGCTTTAAAATAAATTTAATAATTATTTTCTAAAAAACTATTAATATTATTAATTAAGAATATAAAAAGGAAAATAAATATAATAATAGAAATTAAGAAGTAATATATAAAATATAAAATATAAAATATTTTTAAAGAATTAATATATTATTATTAATTAATTATTATATAAAAATATAAGACTCTTTTATAAATAATTAGTAAATTAGATATAATAGGGAAATAGTAATATAGGGTTATTTTTAGCTTAGCCCAGACTTTTGACGTAGTACTATATGGCCTCCTTATTTGCCCAGTGCTAATTACACACTCCTTTACCTTAGTTGAGGTAGATTTCTATGAAGTACAGTCACATTCACTTTTGAATATGTCAGTACCATTATGAAAGTGTTTCAGTTGTTAGTGCCCCTGTTTTCCCTTTTCAGCTTATATTTCCCATTTCGCTTTCTCTGAAGCTAGTTGGACCCTTTATTTAATTATTAAAATATTATTATTATATTACTTATTTTCTAATTTATTAAACAAAGCAATTAATATAAAACAAAATTATAAAAAAATTATATAAATTATATAAATTGATATTAAAAACTAATTTTTATAAAATTTAATACAAATTTTATTAATTGTTTTATTTTTTATTAAATTTTTAAAAGTTTTAAATATTATATATTAAAAAAATTGCAAATAATATATTCTATATAATAAAAAATAATTATAAATAGTACTTTTATAGACTTATTAATTAAAATATTAAATTAATTTTTATGAATTTTGAAATCGCAAAATAATTTAAAAAGTTGCGATTCTTTTGTTATTATAATTATCTTTTTCAAAATATATTCAAATTCATATTTATATATTATAAGTTAAAATATAACAATTATAATTACTTTTGGTTTAAATTTAATATTTACTAGTCGAATTTGTTTTGTTGATAAATTAATATATTATTATTAATACTTGTTTTGATAAATTCGTCTTTACATTTTTATTATAATTTGTTATGAAATTTATACCATTTTATCTTCAAATTACGATTTATACAATAGGAAAGATTATTAATTTATTTCAATATTTCTTTTTACAATTCGAATTTCTTTTAATATTGTTATTTTATTTATATTTAATTTTAATTTCGATTTGCGTTTTGTTTTCATTCCATTTTCAATCGTTTTGAATTTACGTTGTTTAATAATAATGTTTAAAAAAATATTAAAGTTTTTGATTTGATTTTTTAATTACATTTAATAATATATTAAGAATTTTAAATTAATTCGATATATTTAAATTTAAATTAATAAAAGTTAAAATTGTAAATTATTATAACAAATAGTAATTCAAAAGACTTAATAATAAATGAATTGTTAAAATTTCAAATATTAAACTTAATTCATAAATGAATTGGGTTGGATTTAGTTAAATCAAATTTTAAATTGAATTAAACTAATTATTCAATTAAATCTTTTAATTTGTTAAAACTTATTAATAATAAATTATTAAGTTCAATTAAATTACAATTAAAATCGATTAAGTTAAATTTATTTCAATTTATTTCATAAAATAAATTACAAAAAGTATTAAATTCAATTCAAAATTCGAAATTCAATTTGATTTAATTAAACCCAATCCGTTCCGAAACGTATTAAGAACAAATTTAATATTAGCTTTTAATTATATATTGAAATAAATACAGATAATATAAATTATATCAAAAATTGTATATAATTTCATATAAAATTTCGAAATAAATTTAATATTGAATTATTTATAAAAAATCTACTGTTCAGGTATTGATAATTTTTATTATTTCAAAATCCTTATTTTTGTCCGAATTATTCGAATAATTACTAGAATTTACCATTACTTCCATATCTAAACTGATCAAAACACGATATAAGGAGGGCGGATTGAACAAGAGCCGGACGAAAGGCTTAAATACGCTCGACCGTCACAGAAAAGCAAGGAATCTAACTCTGTTATTGTTATCGACGTTGAATTCGTCATCAATATATTCTGAGGCGGATAATCTAAAATCGGTATATAAGATGACTTGTTGGAATCTTGCAAATACGTAGGGCTCCATCAAACCCCCCAATATAGGTATGTTGTAGATATGTGAACCATCATCATTGCGGTAGCCGATCCCATCAAGAGGGTTGTGTCTAACAAAATAGGAGAAGGCAATCGACGGGCAAATGAAGGCAGCAAGATATGATTTGAGGGTGGTAATGCTCGGTGTGACGGTCGCGTGCAGATGGATTGGAATTTGGCAAGCGCAAAATTGAAGCACTCGGATTGGAAGCGTATTATGCTGTCCTGGACTTTTACTTTGAAGGCATTCTAAGGCATTCTAGTCTAGACTCGGAGTAATGTTCACATTGGAATGAATGTGAACTTAAGCTGTTCATGTTGGTAACGCGACGATTTCGTCTAACGCTGTGGAATCGTTGAGACTTATAAAGGGCTGAAGGTTGACGAATCTTGACTAAAGCCTCGACTGTTAAGATGCCATCCACCAAGACCTGACGGATGAAGATATGTGGTTGTTTACATCGAGGAAAGTATATGGGCGAAGACGCAGATTGGCGGACACAGAAACTTTTCTGTGGTGGCAATAGATGTTGTGCTATCATTGACATCTAATGGAAGTCTGCGCACTGATTTGTGAACTGCTCTGTTCGTTCGCAGACGCCCATGTCATACCCGTCACCAAGACGTTCCGGTGCATATCTTCAGCTTCCTTATACTTGCCATTCCTCATCAGCACGTCCCCTAGTTCGCTCATGGCTGACCGCGTCTTGCAACTGTTCCGTCGACAACTTCACCACCTCTTGAAGCCAATGTTCGGCCTCGTTGTAGCGGCCCCGACGGGCCAGAAATTTCGCTAGGTCGCTCATGCTTGTCATCTTCTTCATATTGGTCTGACCAAGGGCAACCTCCTGTCGGTGCAGTCCCTCAGCTTCATCAAACTATCCCCGTTTGCTGAGCACCGAAGCCAGATTGTGCAGGCTTGTAGCTATCTCTGGATGGTTCTCTCTGAGCACTTTCTGACGCAGCTCCAGTACTTCTCGAGACAATGTTTCTGCCTGCTCGTACTTGTGTTGTCTGAGCAAGATATCTCCCAAATTGCCCAGGATAGACGAGGTGTCAGGATTTTCTGGGCCGCGCACTTTCTGGCTCAATTCGATGGCCTCTCGTTGCAAATTTTCGGCCTCTTCTAACTCGCCTTGGCGGGTGAGGACGTCAACGAGGTTATTCATGCTTGAAATAGTGTTGTTGTGCTCGCATCCTAGACTCTGCTCATCCGATTCCAGTACTTGTCGATGTAGCGCCTCAGCTTCAGCGAAGCAACCTCGCTGATTCAATACACCACCTAAGTTATTCATGGTACTCAGCATATCCCGGTCCGCTTTGCTCTGGCCTAGTGACTCTCGTGTCTCCAAAACCTCTCTTAGGAGCGTCTCAGCCTCGTCACATAGAACCCTGCTTCGTCAGGGCCGCTGCCAAACTGTCCTTCGTTGCGAGAGAACTCCAACGTCCTCGTTGGAAGAGTTTGTTGGCTTTGGCTCCATCACTTTCTCAGGTACTTGCCCTGGGCCAAGTGGTTGGCCAAACGTTTCAGTTATGCTCACAAGTCCGTCAGAGATTGTGCAAACGCCGTCGAATTTCAGTCGGCCAAGATCGATAATGGGAAATAGTGCAAAAGATATTTGAGAGACAGCACTTTTTCACTACTGGGGGTAAAGAAATCGAATGGATTTGAACTCAGCAGCTGCGCTTGAATGACTCAGAGCCTTTGGCCGCAGGCAGATCACGCCGCATGAATAACTTTTCTTGGAAGGTGGAACGAAAGAACCGCATGGAATATCGCGAAAATCTCCTGATATCGGCAAGGTGTGACAGCTCGTATTGCCATGGTATTCGGCTCGGTAATCGGGACTACCATTACCCTCATAGAAACATCCTTTGACTTCGCCAACCTAGAATGATAGAGAGCGTCGATCTGTAGAAAGTTCTAATGGCTAAGAAAAGTTATGTTAGTATTCTACGCACGGTTTAAGTTCTAGAATACCGATCAGGCAACATGAGGTCGGAGGGTTGGTGAATTTGAAGGTGGCTAGGCAAAATTGACCCAGCCTTATCAGAACCACCAAAAACTTGTATTTCCGCAAAAGTGTATACTTCTATTTATATATCCAATTCTGATATTTTCTTTTACTCTCTGATTCAAACTTAGCAATGTAATTCTTCAAAGAAGACGGAAGGCAAAATAATATAACGGTAGATTAATACTTTGCTGCTCCGAATTTGGCGTAGCTGTCAAGGACTAGCGTATAGGTCGTCCGGACTGTCACGTGTTCGGGCCCTTGGGGGCTTTAACGTATGACGTTGTTAATGCTGGTGACGTACATATGCTTGGCATACGTAATCCCAGCGTTAAATATGCGTTAAACCCTGGCCCCTCTTTCTTCTTCAATAGTTAGTTCTACTATGGAATGAAACCTCCCTCTTGATCTCACATTGCTACCAACCCCTAGCCTATGGCATTACAGTAGCTTCTTTCAATTTCATCAACCTTCGGCCGTGTATCCAAGTACGCTTTAAATTAGAACCCAAGCAAGGATTAAGGTGATTGAGCGTAAATTGCACTTCACTTAATATGTTAATTTTGAAAATTTTATAATTGTTTAAAAACGAAGAAAAAGAATAAACAAAATCTTTTTTATAAACTATAATTAAAATATAATTATAAAAGCAAATTAAAAGTAATAAAAGGTAATACAAAATAATATATTTCTTTCAAATTTATCGAAATTTCGTTTGTTGTTATAATAAAATGTAAAACATATGTTGTTAATTAAATTTAAATTTCTTAAATTTATTATTAAAATTTTCGAAAGCTCATTATTAAAATTATAATACGAAAATTGATTATTATATTAAAATTTGAAATTGTAATAATGTAAAATTATTTTATTCTTCAAAGCTTTTGGAAAGTAAATGGAATATTAATATAAATTCCAATTATATATCAGAACATATATAAAATTTATATATTATATTAAAATTTATATATAATTTTATATTATTATAAAAATTATCGTTTTTAATATATTTTAATATATTATATTTTATATTGTAATTAAATAACTTTAAAGAAAATAATTATTAAATTTTATATTGATTTTGAAAATATTTAATTTTTTTAATAAATATTATTGATTGCGAATTTTTTTGATAATATTTCATTATTAAATTTTTTCGAAAATACATTATATATTATATATTCAATATATTAATTAAATATATTAATTTATAATAAAAATTAATTCAAAATGTTATTTAAGTCGAAATTTTAATAATATTAAATTTAATGACTTTTCCAATCTGGTAAAGAACTTTAATACCGCTTATAAAGTTATAAGTTAGGAGTTGGCAGTAATATAAAATTAATTATTAAAGAAAAAAAGGGATTAAAGTTTAATATATATTTAATATTAAAATTACGTATATTAAATATATATACATTATTAATATTATTAATATTATATTTTAAAACTTTAAAGACTCGAATATGTAATAATCTTAATAATTTATATGTTAGTTTTTAAAAATTACTTTTCTTCTTTACAAATTTGATTTCGAATTATATATTAATTGTAAGGCTATATGTAGGTCTTGGTATTATATATATATTTCGTATATGCTCCGGTATATAACTAGAAGCTACGTTAATACTAAACCTATTAAAGCAACCTTATATTTACCTTGCTTAAAATTTTTATCTTATTATTTTAAAAATCCTTTATTTTTTTTAATAATAATTATTAATTATTTTATCCTTTTAAAGGATAAAATTAAAAATAATTACCTATTTATTGCGTTTTACTTATATTTTATTATTATAATAATTATATTTAATTATTATATTTTGTATTACTATTTATTATATATTTTAATAATTCTAATAACTCTCCTTCTTAATATTATTTAGAATAAAATAATTAAATATAATATACGATTTTTATAATTAAATTATAATAAAAGCAGTTTAAATATTAATATAATTAATTTAGGAATATCCTTAAAAGAAATTAAAGATAAAATACGTTAAATTAAATTCGAAAATACTTATTTTAAATTATAAATTATAAATATAAAAATTAATATTTTAAAAAAATAATAATAGAATTTGAATATAAATATAGAATTTATATAAAATAATAATATTTTATATATAACGGTTGTAATACCAAAAGAACTTTATATTAAAAATCCCTTATAATATAAAAGCAAATTATTTAGTGATTTTGATAATTAGTTCTAAAAATTAGGAAATTAAATATAATAAAGCTTTAATTATTTTCCTAATAATATATTTAAAATTTCCTTTACGAAATTAAGTTTAAATAATATATAATTAGAATATATCCGGAATATTAAAGAATCCTAAAATAAACCCTTTGAATATACTTTTAAACCCAAAAAAATATTAATAAATTTAATTTTATATTTAATTAATAAATCAATTAAAATTATATTATATTATAAGAATATAAAATAAAGGGAATATTAATTAATTTACAATTTCGATATTTATCTTTCTAATATTAAAATATAAATAGATCTTAAATATAAAAAGTAAATTATTAAAAAGTAAACTTTTAATAAAAAATTATTATTTTATATTCGTAATTTAATAATTATAATAGGAGAAGAGTTAAATATTTATATCGATTTTATAATAAAAGTATCCTATTTAAAATAATATAATAAAATTAAATAAAATTCCTTAAAAGGTATAGCAGAATAATATATATATATTTTTAAGGATAAAATAATTTGCTCTTTAAAGGACCGAATTATTAAGCCGAATCGGTATTAGAAATTGTTTAATAATAAATATTAAAGGGATAAATTAAAGAAAATTCGATTTTAATTTAATTATAAAATAAAGAATAATTATAGGAAATTTAATAATTTAAATTAGATTTTAATTAATTTTAAATATTTATATTCCCCTAAAAATAATAATTATTATTATTATTACGGGTAAATAAGTTATTAGGCTAAGGATTACTTATTTAAAAATCCCGTCGGTTTTATTATAAAAATAGGAAATAACAAAGCTTTATAAATACTTTGTAAACGGTATAATAAGAAAAAATAAAAATAAGGTTTTTATTAAATATAAATAATATTAAAATATTTATTTTATAAAAGTTAAAGCTTATTAAAATCCTTTTAAATAGCGGGTTAGTATTTAAATTAATTAATTAATATATAATTATATTATATAACTTTTTATATAAAAATTATAACTTATTTATACTTAAATCAATTAATAAATCGAATATATATTATTATAAAATTTATTATATTTACTTTATTATAAAAAATAATTAAAGTTATTAAGTAAAATATAAATTGTTTTTTTATATTATAAATTAAATTAAACCTTAATTAATTATTAAAATATTAGGTCTTAAAAAATCTTTATATATAAACCGAGTTCGGAATAATAATATAAAAATTTCTTTTTATTATTAATAAATTAAAAATTAAAAATATAAAATATTTTAATAAAAGTCTTTTTAAATTAATAAGAGTAATTAAAATAATATATATAATATTATAACTAATCCGTATTTAAAGCAAAGAAGTAACTTTATTTAAAAAGTTTAAAACTTATAAAAAAATATTTTTTAAAAATAAAATATTTTAATTATTAGCCTTTAAGGAAAACGATTATATAATAAAATTAAAAAATAGAGATCCTTCTTACTGATTTATTTATAATTTTTCTAAGCTAAAGCTTAAGGAATTTTATTAATATATTAATAATATAATTATATAAAAGATAATCTGCCCCTTAATATTATTAATAAAAATATTAATTATTTTTATATTTAAAAAAAACGGTATTTTATAATTATATATTAATTATAAAAGTTTAAATATAATAATTAAAAAAATAAATATTTACTCCCTTTAATTATAAAAATATTAAATTATTTAAATAAAAATAAAAGGTTTATTAAGCTAAATCTAATAAAAATATATTACTGAATTTATATATAAGAAAATAATAAATAAAAAACTATATTTTATATATAATATAAATATTTAATTTAATTAATATTTTAATAACCTTTTAAATATATATTAATAAAACTTTAATAAATTTAATTAATATAATATATATAATATATTTAAATAATATATTAATTTATTCTAAGGACTTATTATAATATTAATAATATATATATAAAATATTAAAAAAATTAAAAAAATTAAAATAATATTCCTTATTTATAAAATTATTTAAATACGAATTTAATTAAATAATAATTAAGTTTCTTAGTTTTATAATATTTATATAAAATATATTTATATTTTTAGAAAGAATTATAATAATTATATAATAATCGATTCCGATATTATTTTAATAATTTTAATAATTTTTGAAATTTATAAATTATTTCCGTTTACTTATTTTGAATTATTTTAAAAAAGCAAATCTTTTAATTAATTTGCTAAAAAGTAATAAAGGAAATAAGAAGTTTAGCGAATTTAAATAATTAAAAAATATTATATAAGTATTTTATATTTTATATAAAGCTTTTATATAAATATCTTTATTAATATATTTCGATTTCGAAAAAAAGACTTATTTAAAAATAAATACGTTTAAATTTGTTATTATTATAATATTATTATAATTATAAAATAATAAATAATAATATTTAATAACTTTTTAATTTAAGAAAATAATATTATAGAACAAAATTATAAAATTTATAATTAAAAGTTATTAATTATTATTAATATATTTATATATTATTAATATTATTTTAATAATAATATTTATATTATAAAATTTTTTATAAATATTAAAAAGTTAAACCTTAAATAAATTAAATAAACTTTAAATTTAACTATTTATAATTTTAAGATTAATTATAAATTCAGGAAAATAAACCTAATTAATATATTATTATAACGCTTTAATTACGAAGGTAATTTTAATAATTTAAAATAATTATTATTAATATTTTAAATTAAATTAACTTTATAAGACAAAAATTTATAAATAAAAAATTTATATAATATACTTATTACAAAAATACTTTAAAAGTTAATTATATAATATTTATATTAAAATAAAAGGTTAATATAATTATAAAGACGATTTATAAAGATTATATTACCGAGGTTATAAATTTAATTAAATTTTTATAATAAAATAATAATTTAATTAAAAATATATAATTAATTAACAAAGAACTTATAAGGAGTAAGCGGAAGTATTATTATAATATATAAAATTTTATCGATAGGACTTTAATTATTTAGGGATATTATTATATACCGAAAGATAAAATATTAAAATAAAAGCTTTTCAAGTAATATTATAATAACCCTTTAATTAAATATTTCGGAATAGAAAAAAAGTTTAAATTATTATAATAAAAATATTAATAAAAAAATATTGCTATAAGTAGAAATTATTATTAATTAATAAAACTATAATAATTATAAAATTTGTTAATTTTTTTTTAAATATAATTATTAAATATAACTTTTTAAAGGGTATAATATCCGATAAAGAATTATTATTTATAAATATCTTCTAATCTAAATTATATTACTATTTTAAAATTAAAAAATATTTATTAATTATATTTTATTTTTAAATTAATAATAAAATAAAATAATAGAAATAAACTTTAAAATAATATTTATATAATTATTATAATTATAAATAGAGTAATTAAGCTATATTATTATTAATAACGGAATTTGCTTATAATAATAGTTATTATAAAAGGTTTAAAATAATTTTATTTTATATATATTATAATTATAACCTTATTATTTATTTCAAAAACGAAATATTTAAAAATAAACGAATATTAATAATAAAAGAAAGAATAAAAAAATTATAATTTATTTATATTAAATTTAAAAAAAGCTATTAAAAAGTAATAAAATATTAATAAAAATATTATAATAAGAAATATAAATTATAAACGTTTTTCGTAAATAATTTGATATTATTATTTATTAAAAATTTAAAATAAAAATACTTTAATAAAAAATTATTTTATAAATTTATTAGTCTTTTTTAAGTATTTAATATAATCGGAATATAAACTTATTATTTAATATTATTTAATATTTATTAGATTTATTTAATCTTTTATATTTTATTATTAAAATTTTATTATAATTTATAAAAAAATAATTAAAAATATATATTATTTTTTAAATTAATAAATAATTAGCAGGAATAGGAAATAAAAGAAGTATTAAGGAAATACTGTTAAAAAGGTATTATATAATATTAAATCAAATAGAAGGGCTAGGACCTAGAATATAATAAATAATTTAATAAAAAAAATATAAAAAATATTCAGAATTTTAAAAATAAAGCAAAAAAATAATAATTTTATTAAATATAAATATATTTATTATAAATATTTTAAAAAGCCTAAAGGTAATAGAAAAAATATATTATTTAATAATTAAATTTATATATTAAAAACATAATAATTATTTAATTTTAATATTAAATAAATTTAAAAATATTACTTTTTTAAAGTTAAATTTAATAATCGCTTTTATATTAAGCTTATATTAAAGTAATAATAATATAACGTCGATTATAATATTTAAATTTATATTATTTCTTTATAATTTTAATAATTATAAATTTAATAATTCCGGAATCTTCCCTCCTTTCCTTTTTTATTTCTTTTTTATTTCTTTTTTTTATATCTTTTATTTCTATATCCTTTTATATAAAAGTTAATTAAATTATATAGAATTTAATATAGAAATAAAACTTATATTTCCTTTTTTTGTCTTTAAATATTATAAATATTATTAAGGAAATTATAAATATATTTCTAAATTTTATAATTTTACCTTTTTTAATAATAATATTTCCCTTTATTCTTTTAATAATAAATTTTTTTTATAAAAATTAATAAAAATTAATAAAAATTATTAAATATAATAATTAAAAAAACAAATTAATAACCTTTCCAAACGAATAGCGAAAGAGTCAAAGGCGCTTTATAAAATAGTAAATTTGTAGCGGTTATTATAAACCTTTGCCTTTAAAGCTTTTAATAACTTTTTTATATAAATTATAACTTTGATAATTAAAAGCTTATATATAAAATCTTTTAACCTTATAATTTATAAGGAATTATAATAATTTTTAATAAAAATTATTTTAATAGCTTTCCCGGTAGAATCAAAAGCGCCGGCCTTAATATATAAATATAAAATATAAATATAAATATAGAAAATATATAAAAAGATTATATATTTATTAAAATTATAATATTTTTTATAATATTAAATATAAATATAATTAAAAATAAAGCTAAAATAAAATAAAATAATTTTATTTATAAAAATAATAATTATATAATATAAATAAAGAAAATATATATTATATATATATTAATTTTAATTATATATTAATTATAATTATATAATAATTATAATTATATAATAATTATAGAATAAATATATAATAATAATATATAATAAAGCAAAATTAATAAATAATTATAAAAATAAGAAAAATATATTAAAGCTTA
>JAABUQ010006749.1_pt1 | contig 17127 bp, 8 predicted proteins | sample 5560001 | NCBI WGS metagenome assembly JAABUQ01 (sample SAMN10711888, study PRJNA513371) | rock metagenome | isolation source: Antarctica rocks | place: Antarctica: Victoria Land, Finger Mt nord | collected 2015-12-18
TGGGCGATTGCATCCGTAGATGATGGCTGGGAAGTTGGGGGAGGGGGGGGCGTTAATCTTGCAGGAGAAGATCGGGGAGCTGTTGCGGGTGGTGGAGGAGGAGTTGGCGGAGGGACCGGCGCTGACGAAGGAGGTCGAGGTGCTGGGGCTGGTGGTGGGGGAGGCGCTGAGGGTAGAGTTGGTGCGGTTGACGGAGGAGGCAGAGGGGGAGCGGCTGTCGAGGGTTTGCGAGATGTGATAGGAGGCGGTGGAGGTTTGGCTCCAGTTGGAGGCGGTGGAGGCGCTCGAGGAGGGAGGTCTGATGAAGACGAATGTGGCCTTGGAGCTGGCTTGGGGGGTACTTTTCGAAGACTCGCAACTAACGGATTTGCAACTGGTGGGGGTGATGACTCCGCTGTCTGCGGGCGTGGCCGTAAAGCACCAAATTTCGGCGCTGGTGGTGACGATTCTGTCGTCTGTAAAGGGGGCTTTAGTGCATTCAGTCTTGGGGCAGTAGGGGGTTTGGGCGCAGTAGAGGTTGGTGGTTTTGGGGGCGTCTGTCTTGACGTTTCCGGTTCGGAAGAATAGGATGGTCCATGATCTGCCCCGGTGTCTATGCCTCCTCCCGTCTTCCTCAGCTTCGGTATACCAGCACCAGCGAAGATGCCTCCGAGCTGGGGTGCAGAGGGCACTCCTCCAGAATCCCCTCCTCCACCTCCCTGATCGCTGTTGCTCCTAGCTCTATTCGCCGAGCTTGATCCCGGTACAGGAGGTGCAAGGCCTGCTGCAGATTTTCCAAGGCCTGGAATGGTGGGCGCTGACCCTATCGGCGGACCAGACGAAGCTCCAGATGGCTTGCCGACAATGGGCGCTGATCTATCATTTGTTACTGCTTTCTTAAGTCTCGTGCCTTTGGTAATATCTCCAAGTAGGGCCCCCTATCTTGTCTATCAGTGCCGTTTTGCCAATGTGTAGCAGAGCTTTTGAGGCTACAGTCCATATATATATCCAAAAAAAAGGCATGGGAAGACTCACTCGGTCCTTGGCTACTGCTGGTGGTGCCTTAGCGGGTAGATTGCTGGCATTCGGCAGTCCTCCGGGAGGCGGAGGAGGCGGAGGAGGGCCACCTCCCCCGAAGCCTGGCATAGTTGGAGGAGGAGGGGGAGGAGGGGGTGGTGGAGGCATAGTGATTCTCTATTCCTGCTTCTAATGGCGACAAAACGACAATTGGTGTCATTCGCTGAATTTTTGAAGAGAAGCTGTGCAGCCCTTCATTTGTGTCGCAGTATCTAGCTGAACGATAGTGATGCTGAGTCGCAGAAATCATGGGGATGGAGATAGAGATGCTGATGCCTCGAAGCGCGAAATTCGCGGTAGAAGTTTGTTCACCAGCGTCTCGTCAACGAAACCTGTTCTCGAAACCACGACGGCTCACATCAGACTCCTGATGTATTGATTTCGTACCTGACCATGGCGTGGAAATGTCTCGATCGCCTTCACACGCAAACCTACAGCAGATTCATTGAGCTCAGCAGCCTGCTCAGCCCACTGAATCGCTCGAGCTCTCATCATCTACGACTCCATAACGCTTCACGGCCCAGAGCTACATTGGCCAGATCATCATGGCACTGCTTTTATCGAACATTTTTTGCCGCTACCGTACAGCATGGGAAACACATAGCCATTGCCCGGCAAATATCCAGAACGGAAAAGAACGTCCTGAACCACGGGTTGGGTGAAGCTGCTAGACTCTTAAGTGCTACCACTCCCCCAAGTGAGGCCGATATCCTGAATGTGTTGCGAACATGCGAGAATCTGGCTCAGAGTCTGGGAGAGGAACTTGAGCCGTCGGGAGCACACGCTCAACCACATACAACCCCAACCTCGGATTTATTGTCCCTGGAAAGAGATGCTGGCCAGACATCTCGGCCAAAAAGCTTACCCCTGGCTATGCAAAACAATATCGTGGACCAAATTTCAGACACAGCTTATAAGCTTGTGACGGATCCCAAGATATTCGTCACCCCCAAGATTCTAGCAACCTACATATCTACTCAAACAATACTCGGCCGACCTCAGTCCTTTCCCCAAGTATTCGACCTCTACGCCTCGAAACCCATTCCCCAAGCAGACTCCTCGCCAATCAAGTACGCCGAGTCCAATCCGAACAGTCCCAATGCTGCCATTCCTCCGACACAAGCCCGTGACGCTCTAAAGGCCGCAATGGAAGTGAGAGACCTTCCTCTTTGCCTCAACATCATCACCACAACAGTCGCAACCTCAGCTTACAGAAGAGCGAAAGTCATTCGGAAGGCATTATTACCCATGACTGCTATCGCACTAGCGCCCCCAGCAGCGTATGTGTTGTCAGCGAGTCTCGCCCAACTACAGGACAGAGTAGATTTACAAGTGGCTACCACGGTGGGGACGATCGGTATCCTAGCATACCTAGGATTCACTTCGACAATTGGTTACGTAGCCATCACTACAGCCAATGACCAGATGGACCGCATCACCTGGGCTATGGGCACGCCGTTGAAGGATCGATGGTTGAGAGAGGAAGAAAGAGCGTTTATCGATAAAGTAGCTGGGGCATGGGGGTTTGAAAACCCAGAGAAGAAGGGTGAGGAAGAGGGGGAGGAATGGGAGCAATTGAGGGAGTGGGTTATGCGGAGGGGCATGATTTTGGATAACCCAGCGTTGATGGAGGGAATGGAATGAAGGGATCCATACTTGGGTTAGCCCCGAAGGAGAAGGTCTGGCTGCTCAGTGCATGGTACACCGGAAAGATTTAGGTAGCACTGGGGAGAGGCTGGAAGGCGCCGGGTCCACTCAGTAAAGGGTTCACGGGTGCTCCAAACACAGCTCTATTCTCACCGCTCTACGTTTGGAGGCTTCTGTGTCTCTAGCGTCAAGGACACTGCAAGTCTGTACAGACTTTTTCTGGTACAGAATTTGGACTCTAAAGGTCACTGTGGAGGCCAATTCCAGAAAAGAGAATCACCGCAGTCTCTTACCCAAACTTCGCCCAAAGAGGTCGAGAAGGACGCCTGGCTTATGGAAAGGGGGAGAGAAGAGGTAGCAGCGAGCTGCGGAAGCAGATGCGCGAAAGCAACTGCTTGAGATGAGGGTAAGGTCGATTGGACTCAAGTGCTAGGTACTCCACAGAGGGAGCATTTGGCTCTGAGCAAAAGACTCATTATGGCCTTTCTATCATTTATGGCTCCGTGTTACTCCTAGACACTACATCGAGCAACGACTTCGATCTGGAGCACGGCAGTTGACAGTGCTACTTTGCATTAATCAAATTAGCCATCTGTGTTATGCACTCCGTCAAAAAATGCCGTCTCACGTCTCACATGCCCCCTTGTACATTTCATGCTCTTCCTGCCCGCCCAACCTGGACGATCTCGCTGGTCCTCTGCTCGTCGCTCCGCAGTGTAGGCCAGCTCGCTCCATCGAGCTTCACGAGCGCCAGTTCGAGTTTCGTTCCCATTATCTTGTACTTCGAATTGGCCGTGTCGATCTGCCCAAAAAGCGGAATCTCCGTTGTGTGCCTCTTGTTATCCCCGGTTGGCAAGTCCAAATTAACGGACGTCGGCGAAGAAAATTCGATGACGGCCCGTTCTTTGTCAATTTTCTTCAGGAAAAGACTTGCGATTACTGTTGTGGGGGTTTGGTAGAAATCGTGCCTGCAGTCGGGCTAGGTTAGCACCCGCTTCTTCTTTCCAACAGGTTCGTGGAGTGCCACCTACCTGACTTCCAACACTTTCTCCTCTTTTGTCGAATCTTTCTTGTTACCAACAAAGACGTGCTTGCTTTTGTGCTCACATCCTTCTATTTTCATGAACTCGTCAAATTCCAGCACTCTTCGCTTGCAGCATGTCCATCCTTTGCTGCCTTCGTGGAACAATGCCTGGCCGGGATGGTATGAACACTTCTCTCCTTCTCGAGACGTCTTGGTATCAGAAGTTGAGACCGCATTGCAGCCTCGTCGACGGCATATGGTACTCGGGGCAATGGGCAACGACGGATCATCCGAGTCGGGTTCCTCAGGTACAGGCGTAGACCGTGCGGAGGGGGCTGGCTGAGCAGCTCGTGTAGGATGGTGTTGTGTAGTTCCATTGGTAGCTATCGGTTTCGGGGCAAGCACTGGAGGAAGGGGTTCCTGGTTGTCAGGCGTTTGTGAAGGTTCCGGTTTGGGCGTATCGTCCACCGTAGAATGTTTACCAGTCGTACATGGTGGGATCGATAAGAACTCGTCAAATGTTAGGAAGCGAGGTTTGCAGCATTTCCAGCCTAGCTCAATGTGTCAGCGTTGATGTGCCTCGTTGAAGGAATATAGATAGGGCGCGCAGACACCTTTCTGGCCCTCGTGGAAGATTGGAGGTCCTGGGTGGTAGACACAGTCTTCTCCAGGATCTGTGAACGTTTTGCCGCAGCCCTTATGTGCACACTTTTGCGCCATGATCGATTGAAGAGAAGAGGAGAAAGCAAAAAAGGAAGATTTTGGGAGGTCTTCAATAGGTAAGGTATATTTCATTTCAGCCGCTAGCTCCGTTTTGAAATCCATTAGCTCCGTACCTCTTTCGAGGCTTCAACCGCCCTCCGGACGAGGCTGACATTATTTTGAATATTTGCCTTCAACATAAGACTTACCGGGTCCGTTTCAACACAAGTTCTGAATCAAAAGATTACTTGTGGGTCACTTGAATATCAAATACACTATAGAAGCCGAAGTAAACCCCCAAGTCCTGACTGTTCGAACCTTGGTCGACTCTGAGTCCTCAGAACATCAAGCTTTGGATCAGCATGGTCTCGTTGAGATTCAATGACTTGGTGCGCCTCTGCGAAAAAGAATTAATAGGAGCTCTAAGACGATCAACGAACTTTTCAGTGTCGCCGAACTGTTAATGAAAATGGCGAGTCTTCTGGATTTGCTGTCACCATATCCAGTGCTTGAAGATCTTGCGTCTTTCTCAGGCCTCGGCGACCTCATTAACCTTTCAAGAGCAAATTCCAAATATCGTGCAGCATTGCACAACTTCCAACTTCCAAGCCAAAAAGGAAAAGGCAATTTTAGTTGCGTTCGCCCCGCTCTTTTGATCGGCCAGCACAATACGGTGTTCTGGAAAAATCTAAAAGCTAAAAGCATTCTGTGCTGCTCTGAGCCCAAGCATAAAGCTGGCAGCTATAAAGTCAACCCGTGCCGTATATGCTCTATGCCAGTATGCGAAGCCTGCATTATCAAGGCATCTTTTGGAAAGCGAAACGAGAATACTTTCCACAGCAGATGCCGGAAGCTCTGTGCCGACTGCTGGAGCTCAGGGACTCCTCATAAGAAACAGCTCCTCAACGGAACATCAAAGAAGGAGCCTCCTTCATATCTCGAGAGCGCTACTCTTCGGGGGCTCTGCACTTGTTCGGCTAAGGATGGGCATCTATGCTTGGAATGCAAGACCGAGCAAAATGCGGAGCTAACAATGGAATCATCGCAGTGCTTCGGTTATGGTTGTACGTCTACGGAGGCCGAAGGCACGTCCTGGGCAGGCCGTGTGTGTCTTTGGTGCGACCTACCATTACCTCGAAGTAGGGCAGAGTCTCGACGGCAGAGGATGCTAGAGCTTGTTGCACATTCAAGGGCAAAGCAAGATGCAGCAGCTGCGATAAGTACGGTCAAACGTCCAGGACATGCTTTTGGCGATGATCCACTCGAGGCACAGAGAGTACAAGAGCTCGACGAGACGCTACAGCGAAGGCATCTAGCGGTCGCTGCCGCCGCAGAGGAGCAAAGATGGCAGCGTTCTGAATCCTTGCGACGTCGCGAGTGGGCAAATGGTTCCTCTGGGCCAAATTATCGTGAAGACTTACCAAAGTATGAAGAGGTTCATGGTCCAATGCCATGACACGCAGACTGATTTTCAATGCGCCTGACAATGACAGGAAACGAATCCGCCATATGAGGAAAGAGTAGCCAAAGCTACCTAGCAGTATACATTGAAATTGTGTGGTTGGTCTCCTTCACAATCTTGTCATGGCAATAGCAATTTTACTATTTTCAGCTGGGCGGATTCAGCATCTAGCCTCGACTGCCGATGAGTAATATAGAGCCCATCATGTGCGGGTTTGTCTCTAAATACTATTCACGTCGCGGGAAGGGTGGAATAAACCCCGTTTGGACGCCGATGTATCATATTCAATATCAAAGCTATCATGTTCTTTTCTGGCGCATCAGCAGAGCCTTTCGCAAAGCACCAAGCATCGCATACAAGCCAGATTATGTTGCGTGGATTATTTTGTGAACGCCTTTGATGATATACGAACGTGAAGTCGGACTCGATGGATAAATGGGTGATGAATGAGGGAAGAATGAAGGAAGAATGGGGAGCACCTGTAAGGTCATATCACGATCCAGACACTGTGTACGATGGAAAATAGCTTCGGATGCCCTACAGGGTACATGATGATAGTTTGCGTACTCCGTAGAGGAAAGTACCTGACTCTTTTTAAAAATTTCTTGCCACGTGATTGGTTGAGCGGGCCGGTCCATCCCCATTTAGATCCATTTATAAAGTACCTACCTGATGATACGAACCGAGGGGACACCATCGGGCTCAGCTACTTGGATTCACATGTCCATGTATTACAATCCTGCCATTCCGCGACCTTGCATGATATGACGGCTGTGCTGCCGCTGACATGGCAAACCTTTCGTCTTGGTTTGCAGTCATGCCAATCCCACCGTGCAGCTCTTTCAGCATTGAGGACCACCTTTCGTTTGCCCCAATTGTCAAAGCCTCCAGTACAACAACTATTTAGCTTATGTCCACTTCCTAGATGTGGACGACCGTTCTCGGTCTCGGATTGCCAACCAAGGCAAATACGTTCAGTGTGCACGACCTCCGCCGTGTTCAACAAGCCTTTAGCATCGCTCCAAACCCCGAGGATCAGACCATCCCGGCCTCCAGCGCCTCGAACTCGAAAGGCGCCGACAGCTCTCAACCAAGCCCAGATAACTGCGCTGTTTGGAAAGCCAATTGCCCAAGAGAGGGGCAACGCGATTCTGGTGAAGTTGCAACGGCATCGTCGTGAAGGCACACTGGACTACAAACTGGAATACCCTGAGCAGCTCGTTGCTAGGGCATTACGTTATCTACGCGCTAAGTACCCTATCGATGAAAATGCTGCAATCATAGCACGCGTAGACAGGGAGCTGGACAGCGAATTTAGGCTGCCTCAACAGCAGCCAGAATTGAGCCCCTATGCGCATTCAGGACTCGAAGAAATACAAAAAGAGAACAAGGAGAGGTACGCAAAGGAGAAAGCAGAACGCGAAGCAAAAGAAAAGGAAGCAGAGCAACAAGCGGAACGGGATGGCACGCCCAAAGGAGTAGCCAAACCGCGCACTCTCAAGAATCTGGTGCAGCGGTCGGAGAAACCACCACCGGAATGGGTTCAACAACATAGGAACCAAGCCACCGTGACTGAGATTCCCGCAATGTCTATCTGGGCTCGCTTGGTTCCCTCCGGCCTCTTCACTGCTGCCGTTGTGGCCCTGTCTGTGGTCTTCGCAATGACTTATACGCCTCCGTCACGAGATGGCCGACTATTCCCAGATACACCGCCTGCTGTCGCCGTCATGTGGACTGTTCTCGTGGCCAATTTCGGGGTGTACGTAGCATGGAAGGTGCCTTCAATGTGGCGTTCCTTGAACAGATATTTTCTGGTCGTGCCAATGTACCCCTACGCGCCGTCGATGCTATTTGCGGAATTCAGCCATCAACTATTCCTTCACATGGGCACGAACATGCTTGCGATATGGCTCGTCGGGACTCGATGTACGTCGCCGGTATTCCTACTTGACTACTGGAGATATCTACTGACGCGCCATCAGTGCACGACGACTTGGGTCGTGGCCAGTTTCTTGCTCTCTTTTGCACAGGCGCTGTCCTCTCTTCCTATGTTTCACTCTCAGCCTACGTTCTCAACGGTGTCATGCACACTGCCAACTGCGGAGCTAGTGGTATAGTCTGCACCCTAGTTGCAACGTCCTGCATCCTACATGAAGGGTAAGCGTGGTTCTCCCAAAGCCTCTCCGCATGTAACAGCTAATCCCATCCTAGTCGCACCGTCTCCTTTCCTTTTTTCCCTGCAGAGGCTACAGCTTGGGTCAATACCAGCATAATCCTTGCTGTGTTAGTAACAATTGAACTTGTCGCTTTCCGAGCTGTGGGTCTCTCGAATTTACGAGCCGTAGCTGCAGGAAAACCTGGTTCCGACAGGGTGAGTCATCTCGCTGGGTATGCCACGGGAACTGTTGCCGCTGGTCTCGTTCGGGTTACCGATCCCAAGTGGAACAATATAGAGCGGCACAGGTACTGGGATTGGACAACCAAATATACCCCGACTGTTCCAAACACCCTAGAAGTTAAAACAACAGAGTCGAGAAGCACGATCGATGGGCTCTTGTCAGATCATGAAAAAGACAAAGAAGGATGAGCCCAGGAAGCTCGTCAACTTAACCGTGTAGATCGCTTGCTCCCGGGAGCTTTGATTGGATAAAAGGGAAATACACAAATAGAATTAGCGCACGACCACAACCAGAGCAAATTCAAGTACCTGTACGAGAAAGCGAGAATAGCACAGTGGAGTAAATGATGCTAAAGTAGGTGAACTACAATTGTCCACCAAGTCATTTCTGGAAGGTATTAATGCTCGTGGGTGACAACAAAAACTTGAATTTGGTAGGGGCTTATAACGGTACTGACACTGTACTGACACCGTTCTGCAAGATAGCGGCATTAAAAAGCTATATAGTTTCGAGCCGGTATTATATAGTAAAAGTTATTAAAAAAAATTTAATTTAATAGAATATATTTATTGTAAAATATTATAAAAAATAATTAATAATAAAGACGTTCTTTATATTATATATATAAATTAATAAACGTTTTAATAAATAAATATTTTGGCTTATTTAAATATTTTATATAAAAGATTATTTTAAAATTATTTATTATAATAAAAATAATTAAAATTAAAGTTAAAATTATTATATTTAATAATATATTATAAATATAATTTTTAAAATTATTTAAATAATATTAATAATATTATATAAGCCTTTTAAACCTTTAAATTATTAATATTATTTATAAACAATATCGATTATATTATACAAGCTTTTTAAACCTTTAAAATTAAGTTTTTTTCTCTTTAAAATTATTTAATATTAGTATTAATATTTAAAATTAATTTTATCCTTTTCTTTAAAGAAGTTTCTTAATTAATATATTAATATATTAATATATTATTTTTTTATTAAAATAATAAATAATTTTAAAATCAAAATAAAATAAAATATTATTTTATTTAATTTAATAACGAAATAATTCTTTAAATAAAGCAAAATATTTTAAAGTTTTATAATTTAATTTTTTTTTAATTTAAAATATTATTTTTATTATATTAAAATAAAATCCCTTTAAATATATAATTAAATATGTTAATTTTTATTATAATTTTATAATTAAAATCGAAATAAATTAAAATAATTTTAAATATAAAAGTTTCTTTTAAAGTATTAAAAATTATTTAATATTTAATATTTTATTCGAATATTATATCTTTTTTAATTAAAGTTATTAATAATATAATAATTTTATTAAACTTATAAATAAAATATTAATAAAATATAATAAATTTAAAGAAATTCTAAATATTCTAAATATTAATTAATTATAATTAATTTATAATAATTATAATCTTTTTAAAGTCTATTTTAATTTCTTTAATAATAATAATAAATTTTAAATATATAACTTCTTTAATATAAAAATTATATTTAATAATATTTATTTAAAATTTTATTCTATAAAACTTTTATAAAATATATTTAATATAAATTTTATATTCTTTTTTAATATCGTTATAAATTAGAATATTATTAAAATATATAATATAAATCTTATTTAAGAATTCGTATAAAATATTGTTAATATAATATTAAAATATAATAAAACTAAATATTCGAATAGACTAAATCGGATACGGAATATTATAAATTCCTTATTTTTATTTTTTATATAAAAATAATTAAATAATTAAATAATATTTAATTTAATGAAAACTTTAACTTAATTTAATTAATTTAAAGTTTTAAAAATTAGAAATAAAGAATATTAATTCTTAATAATAAAAATATTTAACCTTTAATAATTTATATAAAAACGTAAGCTTTCGTTAAGTTTCTTTATAAATAAAATTAAAAATATAATACAAAATTAATTTATTTAAATAAAAATAAAGTTTTAAAATTTAAAATTTTTATTATAATTTATATTATATAAAATAAATAATAAAAGTTATCCCTTTTTTTAAGTTTAATTATATAATTATATAATTAATATAAAAATAAAATATTAATCTTTTTTTTAAAAAAATATTTAAAAACTTATAATAATAAATAAGCAAGATTTTAATTAAATTAATATTTTTATTATTTCGGTAAACTTAAAAATTTTCTTAAATAATAAAATAAATAATTATATTTATTTTATATATAATTAAATTCTAGGTTTAATTATATATATATAACTTTAAATTTAAATTAAACTAAGGTTTAAATATTAAATTTATAAATTCTTAATAAAATTAAATATTTAAAATTGAAAATTCTTAATAAAATTAAATATTTAAAAATAAATTATATATAGCTTCTTTATTAAATTTAACAAGACGAATAAATTATTAAAATTTTATTTCGTATATATTAAAGTTTATTAAATATTAAATTTACCTTTCTTAATATTAAGATTTAAAATAAAAGGAAAACGGATTATAATATTTAATTTTAAATAATTTTCCTTACTTAATTATAATAACAATATAGTTATATTTATTATTATAATTAAAATTTATAAAAGCCGAGGATAAAAATAATTCCTTTTAAATTAAAATTAATTATTAAAGGAATTCTTTTTAAATATAAATTTGCTCTTTTTAAACAAATAAAAATATATATTTTTAAATTAGAATAAGTTATTAAAGGGATTCCTTTTAAATATAAGTTTATTCTTCTTAAGTTAATAAGAATATTAAATTATCAATATTTATTATAAATAATATCGACTTTATTATATAAGCTTTTTAGACCTTTAAATTATTAATATTATTTATAAATAATATTAATTATATAATATAAGCTTTTTAAGTTTAAAAGTTCTTTTAAAATATAAAGAAATTTTTATTTTTTATAATAATTTTAATAAAGTTAAAGGTATAATTCCTTAAATAGAAATATAAAATAAAAATTATAAAGTTATTTAAGAAATCGACTATCGTTTTATAATGATAAAAATAAAATAAACCGATAATAATAGAATATTAATTAAGTTTGATAATAAAGAATATAATTTGTTTTTGATAATTATTAATATTTAAAGTAATTTTTATTATATAAATAATATAGCTCAAAAAGGTAAATATATTATTAAAGGGTTAAATAATATAAAAATATTAAAAAGGACAAAAAGTTAAACTATAAATATATATGAAATTAAAATTAACAAAAAAGTAATTTAATATATTAATATTTATTAAAGTTTTATGTCGAATATAGAAGTTATTATTTTAGATTTATTTCGGAAAGTAAAATTAATTTTAAATTATTATTTAATAATTTAAAATAAAAATATTATTATATTAATTTCAATTAAAATTAAAATTAATACGAATTTATTAAATAAAGTAATTAATAATTAAAAAATAAATATAAGTTTTTAAATATTTATTATCCTTATATACAATTTTATATAAGGATTAAACTTTTCCCGTATTTAAGGAAAATCCTTTTATAATATTTTAATTATTATTAATATTAATAATTATACCAAATCGAATAATAATAATTAATTTAATTAATTTAACCGGGCAAATATTTATATTATATTTAAAAGATTTATATTAAAAATATAATTTTTATTTTTAATAAGTAACTTTAATAGCTAGAATCTTTATAAATTTACTTTTAAAAATAATTTAAGTAGAATTAAAGTTTATCGAATTATTTATTAATAAAAAGATAATTATAATAATAAAAATTAAACTTTAATAAGGTAAATATTATCGAATTTCTTAAATTTCTTAATCGATTTCGGAATATATTTTTATATATTTATTAATATATTTTTAAATAATTAATATTATATTTTAAGGCGTTAATTAAGGAATATTTTCTATTTTAGAACATATTTTTTAAAAGTAATAAAGTTTATATATTTATTAAAAGATTTCGAACTTTGTTTAAACTTTTAAATATATTATTAAATATTTTCTTATTCGAACCGGCTAATATAAATTTAATAAAATATATAATATTATTCTTTAAAATTAAATAATATATAAAGCTTATTAAAGCGATTAAATTTTTTTCAAACATAAACTTTTTTATTAATAATTAATATTTATATATTAAATTAAAGTTTATTTTTAAATTTATAATTTTTTTAAATTTAAAATTATTTGGAAATTTCTTAATTTAAAAAAAAGTATAAGTTTTTAAAACTAAAGAGTTCTCGTATATAATTATAACTATTGCTTAAGTTATTATAATAATAAAGACTTAAAGATTATAAAGATGTATATATATATATATAAATATATATATAAATTTAATAAAAGAAGTTTCGGCTTAAATATAAAAATTATTGAAGGTATAAAAGAAATTAATAAAGTTATTTTATATTTCAGCAGCAAATTATTATATATAATTATTATAATCGGAAGGTTAATTTTCTATAATAATTATTTTAATATCGGAAATATTAACTAAATAATTAATCTTTTATAATATAAAAAAACGGGATAAATAACTATTTAAAGCAAATAAGTTATTTAAAATGAATAAACTATTTTAAATAAATATATTTTAAAAATTAAATTTATTATAATAAAATTATAATATAAAAATAAAACCAAAACCAAAAATAAAAATAAAAACAAAGGAATTAAACTAGAGCAAGGCTAATTACCTTTTAAATAAAAAATAATTATAATTTCTATAATTTATTTTTACTATTAAGATAAAATTTAATTTATTAAACTTTTAAAAAAGTTTAATAAACCTTATTAGGATTGTATCGAAATTAATATAACTTTCTATTATAGTAGAATTAATATGTAAATTTATTAATAACTTTTTTATTATTAATTTTATTTAATTATATATAATTTTTATTTTGAAGTTTTTAAATATTTGATTCAAGTTATAATAATATAATAATAAATTAAATTAAATATTATATATTATATATTTTTTAATAATTTTATAAATTATATAAATTTTATAATAATAATTAATTTAGAAATTCTTATTTAAACCTTTTAATTATATTCAATATTAATTTAAACGATTTTAATAAATATTAATTTCAAATTATAAATTATATATTTATTTTAAAAATTTAAATTAAATAGAAATTAGTTTATTAATTTAAAAACAAACTTTTAAAATACTTAAATTTATTAATTACAAAATATAATTAATTAAGCCGATGAATTTATACTTAAAGTCCTAAAAATATTATATAATAAAATATATTATTATAATAAAAATTTCTTTATAAAATATAAAAATAGAAATAAAATCTTTTATTTTTATAAAAAATAATATTTCAAATTTTAATAAACTTTGCTTTTATTTAATTTAATTAATTTATAATAACGTTATAAGTAATTATTTAAATTATATTAAATATTACGAATTAATTAATTAAGCTTATTAATAATTTAATATTTATATTATAATTTATTAATTTATTAAGATTTATTATATATATTAAAGATTTAAACTTTTTTAATAATATATTCAAAATTTAATTATACTTATTACCGCCTTTATAATAATATTAAAGAAACGTTTTAATAAATTATATAAATCTTTTACCGTCTTATACTTTTATAAGAATTACTTATTAATATATTCTTGTCTTTATAAATTATTTAAATAAAATTTAAAATTTAAAATTTAAAAATTTAATAAGAATAAATAAAACTTATAACGCTTTCTATTAAAATATATAAAAGTTTTATAAATTATTAAATATTTTTATTTTAAATCAAAGATTTTAATTTATATTAAATTTTTAAAAGGCTTTATATATATAATTAAAAATATTATTTTTAAATAAATAATTAAATTAAACGGTTTAATATTATTATAAAATATTATTTCTATATATATATTAATTATATATAAAATAATTAAATAAAATAACTTTTAAAAATAAAGTTTTTTAATAATAATATTAATTTGTTTAATATTTTAGCTTCGCTTTTCTTAATTAATTATAATTAATATTTATATATTAATTTCGAATTAATTAAAATTATATTTTTAAATTTAATAATATAAACTTATACTTACCTTTTTATTGCTAACAAATTCATAATATAAATAAAAATAATAAACGATTACTTTTGAAATAAAATATTTATTATTCAAATTATTTATAAATTTATTATAAATTAATATTAATATCTTTATTTTAAATATTTAATAAATAATCAAATGTAATTAAATATTAAGAATTTAAGTACCGCTTATTCCTTTATTAAGTCTAATAATTATAATATTAATTCCTTTTAAGTTTCAAAGATTTCTAATAATTTTTTAATAATTTAATTAAACTTTTTATATTTTATATTAATTTATTATAATTAATAATTACGAATTCCTTATTTAAATAAATATAAACTATTTAAACCTTTATAATTATTAAAAATAATTAATAAAAATAATATTTTAATAATATTTTAAATTCGAAATATAACCGTTAATATATTTCGCTTTTATTAAAATATTATATTAATTAAGAAAGTTATATAATAATATAAAAGCCTTTTCAGTATTTATATTATTATTAATAATTTATTAATAAATATTATATATTGAATTTTAACACTACTAGCCTTTATAAAGTTCTTTATATTATTCGGAACTATTAATATAAAGATTTTTTACTTATTTAATTTTATTTAATTTAAAGAATTATCTTTACTTTATTTAATTTTATACTTTTTTATTTTATAATTTATTTTATAAAAGCTCGATTCTAAAGAAGAAATTATTATTATAATATAAAGTTTAATAAATTAAATTTTATTTTAATAATAGAAATAAATTATAGAAATTACGGTCATTTTTTATTTAAAAAGTAATTAGTCTTACTTTAGTTTAATTCATTTATTCTTTATTCTTTATTTTAATTTTAATTTTATCTTTATATTATGATTTTATTATAATAAATCCAGTCTTTAGAATATATTCGTTTAGAATAATTTGTTTATTTCGGACAGTCTATTTATTTTGTTCTTTAACAAAATTTTAATATATATCGATATTTAATATTAAATTAAATTATTTAAATATTATTTAAAGTTTAAAAAATAATTATAAATTTAATTATATTAAAAATATTATAATAAATAAACTTTTAATATATTTAACAAAAAGTAATAATATAGTAACAACATTATAAGAAGTTAAATTGGTAATTATAAGAAGTTAAATTGGTAATTATAAGAAGTTAAATTGGTAATTATAAGAAACATATTTATAATATATATAAATTTATAAAGTTATAAATTCGAATCTTATTATTCCTAACTTATATACCAAAAATGGAAAATTTATAATAGAAGAATACGGAAATACAAAATTAATTTTCAATAATATAAAAAATAATAATTAATATATAGCAATTTCAACAAACAAATAATAAAAAAATTATTAAAAGTTTTTGACAAGGGCAAATATATAAATTTTATATAAATTTTAATAAATATTATATCGAATATAAACATATATATATATTTAATAAATTAATTATTAATAATAAAAGTTATATAATATTTTTATATATAATAATAATAATAATAATAATAATAATAATAATAATAATAATAATAATAAACCGATTTAAATTATTATAAATATTTATAATTTATATTATATTATTAAAAAAGATTTATTTTGAAATATATTATATATAATAATTTATAATTTCTAACAAAGGCTTTTTATAAATAAAATTTAAAATTTAAAATTTAAAATTATTAATATTGTATTTAAAAAGCGTATTAATATTTATAATATTATTTTAGAATATTTTATAATATTTTATAATAAATTATTTAATTATAATTATAATTATAATTTTATATTTTTAATTAAAATAGAAAATAGAAAATAGAAAATAAAAAAATTATTTTTATTTTTATTTCGAATATAAAATAAAGAATTGTTAATTTAACTTTATAAATATTATATTAAATAATATAAATTTTTTATAATAAAATTTAAAATATAAAGTTATTTAATAATATAAATTATATATTTTATCAAAAGCTTTTATAAATAAATATAAACTTTTCAATATTTTTATAATTTATTTAATAAATAATAATTTTAAATTATTAAAAAAATATTATAATAATTTAATAGAAAAATTTATATTAGAATTAAATTAATTAAATTAAATTAAATTAAATTATATTTATCTTTTTTAATAAATATATTGATATTATTTAATATTATATATTTATTTATTACTTCTTTATAATATAAAATTATATATATATTTAGCCGCTTTTAATTGTTTTCAAACTTTAACGCTTTTTATATAATTCGAAGAATAATTAATTTACCTTATAATAATATTATTATATTACTTTTATTAAAAGGAAAAATCTTGTTATTAACTTTTATTAAATTTCTTTTTAACTTTATTAATATTGTTAATTTTAATTTCGAATTTATATTATTATATTTATTATAAACTTTGATAAATATTAATAATTATATTTGTCATAAATATTAATATATTTTTATTATAAAAATAAAAATACAAATAATAAAATTTATTATAATAAAATTTAATAAATTAATATATAAATATATTCGAATTACTTTTAAATAAAAGTTAAATATATTTATTTTTTAATTAATAATAAAATAAATTTAATATTATAATAATTTATTTTGTATATTTAAATAAATTATAACTTTTAAAATAATATAATAAATTTTAAAGGTATATAAAATTAAATATAAAGAATTATTTTTTTAAAGTTTCGATATATAATTTA
>JAABUQ010006750.1_pt1 | contig 17125 bp, 14 predicted proteins | sample 5560001 | NCBI WGS metagenome assembly JAABUQ01 (sample SAMN10711888, study PRJNA513371) | rock metagenome | isolation source: Antarctica rocks | place: Antarctica: Victoria Land, Finger Mt nord | collected 2015-12-18
GGGCGCGGTTCTTAACAGTCCACATCGGCACGCTCCTGCGAATCGGGGCTGCTGATATGGAATCACAAGCGATTCCAGAGACTCAAGATGATCTTGGACCGACACTAAGAGGGCAGATCAGCGCTTCACCAGCGGACACTGCGACTCCGATAGCGGCAGGAACGCGCGATCGCCCGGGATCGTCGTCACCAGCTTGTAGTAGTCCCACGGCTGCTTCGATTCGGCGGGCGTCTTCACCTGGTAGAGGTGCATGTCGTGCACCATCAGCCCGTCGATGCGAATGTGGCCGTCATGGGCGAAGAAGTCGTTCACCGGCGTATCGCGCATCTTCTGCATCACGGGCGCGGCGTCGGTCGTGCCGGCGTCGGTCACGGCGCGAAGGTAATGCATCGTGGCCGAGTAGAGCCCCGCCTGTAACTGGTTCGGCATCTTGTGCAAACGATCGAAGAACCGCCGGGACCATGCGCGCGTCGCGTCGTCGGTGTCCCAATAGAAGGCGTCCGGCACTTCGAGGTTCTGCGCGATCTGCAGCCCCATGCCGTGGATGTCGTTGATGTTCGACCCGAGCACCGCGAATTTCTGCTTGCCGCGCGTGAGGCCGAATTCGGACGCTTGCTTGACCGTGTTGACGAGATCGTTGCCGCCGTTGGCGAGGCCGATCACGTCGGCGCCGGATTGCTGTGCGGTCAGCAGCATCGTCGAGAAGTCGGTGTTGTCGAGCGGCGCCTTGGCGTCGCCAAGCACCTGGCCGCCTGCCGCCTTGACCACGGCAGCCGTGTCGTTCTCTAGCGCGTGGCCGAAGGTGTAGTCGGCGGTGATGAAGAACCAGCGCTTGCCGCCCTGCTGCAGGATCGCCCGCCCAACCGTCTGGGCGTTGGCATACGTGTTGTAGGTGTAGTGCACGGCGGTCGCGATGCAGTTGCGGTTGGTGATCGCGAGCGCGCCGGGGCCGCTCAGCATCACGATCCGATGCCGCTTGTCGGCGACGTTCATCACCGCGAGCGCGGGCGAGGAGGAAGCGACGTCCATGATGGCGGTCACGCCCTCCTGGTCGTACCAGCGGGTCGCGACGGCGGCGGCGATGTCGGGCTTGTTCTGGTGATCGGCGACGAGGAACTGGATCGGGCGGCCGAGGAGCTTGCCGCCGAAATCCTCGATCGCCATGCGCGCCGCCGTCTCGCTCCCGGGGCCGGTCACGTCGGCATAGACGCCGCCCATGTCGAGGATGGCGCCGAGCTTGATCGGGGCATCCGATGCCGGCGGCTGTGCGTGAGCGGCGACGCCAGCCAGACAGAACGCCGCGAGTGCGGTCAACCGGATCATTCATTCCCTCCCTCGGCCCGCACCGGGCCAAGCCCATGCGCAACGCCGCTGGGTGTCGCACGGCGCGCGGCGACCGTGAAGGCGTGGCTAACGCGCCAACTGCCCGGCGATCGCTTCGAGCCAGACCACGACGGCCTCGGCGCCCGGATCGGGGTGGCCGAGCACGCGTTCGCCGAGATAGCTCGACCGGCCGCGGCGCGGCGCCATGTCCGCGGTCCGGGCCGCCCCGTCGCGCGCCGCCGCGACCGCAGCGGAGAGCGCGTCCTCCACCGGGCGGTGTTCGGCCAGCGCGGATCGCAACGCGTCGCTCGCCGGCGCCAAGGCGTCCAGCATGGTGCGATCGCCGGGACGCGCCCCGCCCAAGGCCATGATGCCCTCGCACCCCGCCGTGAACGCCCGCGACCAGAGGCGCGCGTCCGGCGTGCGTCCGCTCTCCGCCAGCACGCTCGCCGCGCGCAGCAGGAACACCGCGTAGAGCGGCCCGGAGGTGCCGCCCATGGCACGGCGCAATGCGGTCGACAGGGTTCGCAGCGCGGCCGCGGGTTCGGCGGGCAGGGTCGGCAGATCGCGCAGCATCGCCTCGGACCCGCGCGCGAGGCTGATGCCGAGATCGCCGTCGCCCACGGCGCGGTCCATGGTGGTCAGGCGCGGCTCCGCCTGCATCAGCGCCGCCGCCGCCGCGCGGATGGCGCGTGCGAACGGTTCCGACGGCCCGATCCCGCTCGGCGAGCGCGGCGCTTCGGCGGGCGGCGCGACGCGATCTTGATCGCCGCGCGCCGGACCGCTGCCGGCGACCCAGGCCGGCGCGCGCGCCGGCGCATCGAGGCGCGCCAACCGGCCGTCATCCAGCCGCATGAGCGAGATCGAGCAGCCGGCCATATCGAGCGCGGTCAGGAACGGCCCGCACCAGGCGCGCTCGACCGCGATCCCACGACTGCTCAGCTGCGCCACCGCGCGGCGGGCGACGATGGCGAGCTCCATCGACGGCGTGCCGCCCAAATTGTTGACCAGAAGGGCCACCCGCTCGCCCGCGGCGATGCCCAGGTCGGCGACGATGCGGCCGACGATCTCGTCGGTCAGCGCGTCCGCCGGTGCGATGCGGACGCGGCGCACGCCGGGCTCGCCGTGGATGCCGAGGCCGAGCTCGACCTCGTCCGGCCCGAGCGCGAAGCCGGGCTCCCCGACGGCGGGCACCGTGCAGGGCGTCAGTGCCACGCCCATTGTGCCGAGCGCGGCGATGGCGTCCTCCGCCTCCCGTTGCACCGCTTGCAGCGGCAACCCGACCGCCGCCGCCGCGCCGGCGACCTTGTGGACCAGCACGGTCCCGGCGAGGCCCCGCCGCCCCGCCGTCGCGTCGCCGGCCGCGAGCGCCACGTCATCGGCGACGATTGCCATCTCCGCCGGGATGCCCTCGGCCCGCGCCATCTCGGCGGCGAGGCCGAAGTTGAGCCGGTCGCCGGTGTAGTTCTTGACGATCAGCAGCACGCCGGCTGGGCAGCCCACGGCGCGGATGGCGGCGAGCACCGCGTCCGCGCTGGGGGAGGTGAAGACGTCGCCGCTGACGGCGGCGCTCAGCAGCCCGGGGCCGACATAGCCGGCATGGGCCGGCTCGTGCCCAGCGCCCCCGCCCGAGATCAGCGCCACCTTGCAGCCGGTCCCGTCCCGGCGGACGACCACGTTCTCGCCGTCGAGCAAGGCAAGCTCCGGGTGAAGCGCCACCAGCCCCTCGAGCATCTCGGGAACCACGCGCGCCGGATCGTTGACCAGCTTCTTCATGTTTCCTCCCCGCCGGTGTCGGTCAGGCGCCGCCCCAGTTCATCGTCAGCCCGCCGTCCATCACCCAGGTCTGCCCCGTCACGTAGTCCGCCGCGTCGGAGGCCAGGAACACCGCGAGGCCGGCGATCTCCTCCGGACGCCCCGGACGGCGCCAAGGGATCGCCTCCATGCTCTTGGCGCGGGCCGCGGGATCGTCCATGCGCTCCTGCGTCATCGGTGTCTCGATCAGGCCGGGAGCGATCGCATTCACGTTGATGCGGTGCTCGGCCACCTCGCGCGACAGGCTGCGCACCAGCGAGTTGATCCCGGCCTTGGCCATGCCGTATGGCGCGCTGCCCGGCGCCGGCAGGTGGCCGGCGACGGAGCCGGTGAAGATCAGCCGCCCCTTGCCGCCCGCCGCCATGCGCGCGCGGACGAAGGCGCGGGCGCAGTACAGCGGGCCGATCAGGTCCGTGCGCAGCACCTGCATGAGCGCGTCGTCCTGCATCTCGGCGACCGGCATGCCGTCCATGCCCATGCCCGCGTTGGCGACCAGCAGGTCGGGAGCGCCGAGCGCCCGCGCCGCGCCGTCGAACAGCGACCGCACCGAGGCGGGATCGGTGATATCCGCCTGCGCGACGAAGGCGCAGCGGCCGGCGGCCTCGATCCTGCGCTTGGTATCCTCGGCACCCGCTTGGTCGGTGTGATAGCTGACGGCGACGTCGGCCCCCTCCTGCGCGAACGCCTCCGCCGTCGCCTGGCCGATGCCGCTATCGGCACCGGTGATGATCGCGATCCTGCCCTGTAGCTTCACGGCCTATCTCCTGTCGGTGTTCTGGGAGAGCACGGGGCCGCGGCGAGTTCCCGCGGTCGGGGCGGCTCTCGGGGTCGTGCGGTGCCGCGGTCGGGAGCCGATGCCGCGCCATTTGACCGCGTCTGCCGCGCTCCCTAGGTTTCGCGGCGCAATCCAATGGATAAATCGAACCCGCCACGCGGAACCGGTCGCGGAACCGGGCTGCCGCCTTCGCTCGACGCGCGCTCCGCGGCGGTGCTGCGCGAGATCGTCGAGCAATACGTCGAGACCGGCGAGCCGGTCGGCAGCAGGACGCTGTCGCGCCGGCTGCCGACGCCGCTGTCGCCGGCGACGATCCGCAACGTGATGGCCGATCTGACCGAGGCTGGCCTGCTGTTCTCGCCCCACACCTCGGCCGGCCGGCTACCGACCGATCAGGGATTGCGGCTGTTCGTGGATGGCCTGCTGCAATTCGGCGAGCTCGGCGAGGAGGAGCGGGAGACGATCGCCTCGGCGCTTGCCGCCAGCGGTCGCAGCCTGCAGGACACGCTCGCCGAGGCGAGCCTGATGCTTTCCGGCCTGTCCTCGGCCGCCGGCCTGGTGCTGGCGCCGAAATCCGAGGGCGCCGTCCGCCACATCGAGTTCGTGCCGCTCGGCCCGGGGCGGGCGATGGTCGTGCTGGTGAACGCGGACGGGCACGTCGAGAACCGGGTGATCGCGATCCCGCCCGGCCTGCCACCCTCGGCCTTGCAGCGGGCCGGGAACTACCTCAACGCGCGCCTGTCCGGACGGCCGCTCACCGAGCTGCGCCGGATCGTCGCCGAGGAAATGGCCGCCGACCGCACGCAGCTCGACGAGATCTCGGCCCGGGTGGTCGAGGCCGGGCTTGCCACCTGGACCGGCGAGGGCCGCGGCGGCAGCTTGATCGTGCGCGGCCAGGCGCGGCTGCTGTCGGACGTCACCCAGATCGAGCGGCTCGCCGCGATCCAGACCTTGTTCGAGCGGCTGGAGACGCAGGAAACCATGCTGCGCCTGCTCGAGCTCGCCGAGCAGTCGGACGGCGTGCGCATCTTCATCGGCTCCGAGAGCGGGTTGTTCGGCACCACCGGGGTCTCGATGGTGGTGGCTCCGGCGCGCGGCGAGGGCGGGCGGATCGTCGGCGCGATCGGCGTGATCGGTCCGACGCGCATCAATTACGGGCGCATCATCCCGGTCGTCGACTACACCGCGCGGGTGATCGGGCGGCTGCTCGGCTGATCTGCCAAGTTGCGCGGCAAGAGGTTTGTCGCGTCGGCGAGATTTACAGTTGCGACGCCTTGCCGTCGCGCATTCCGGACAACTTACTGAAATCGCGTATCAAATCGAGATGGCACATGCCTTGCGATGAGCTGCCGTCATCAGCGGCCAGCATACAAGGATACCGATGCAATGATTTCGAGTATCGAAATAATTCCAGTGATCGGCGCGGCGGCAGCCCAGCCGGCTGGTTGCCAACGATAGGACCGCAATTCCGATCCGGGAGTCGCTGACTCCCGCCCCAACCGCCACGCCGCCGGCCGGTTCGAGGCCGCTGGTGACAACCTCGTCCTGCTCACTCCCAAACAAACGCGGCGGTAATCGGCGTGCTCGCTTCGCAAGAAGCTGGCCGTTGTCCTGAACACGCACCCTTGAGGCAAGACACGGATGACCACGTATTCTTGGAAGAACGGCACGGCAGGCGACTGGACGGTCGCCGCCAACTGGCAGGAAGGCAGCATCCCAAGCGGCGCGGATGCTGACGTCTTCATCGACGCGACGCCGACGGGAAATCCCAATTACAACGTTACGATCCCGACCGGCACCAACATCATAGTGCACTCGCTGGATCTCGGCAGCGTCGACATCGGCCTCGTGGTCGACGGCACGCTGACCTATGCGCCGGGCTCGTCGGGCGTGCTCGGGCACGAGTTCGCTGCCGGCGCGCTGGCCGTGAACGGCGGCACCATCGTCAATGCGGGCATGGTGTGGTCGTTCATCCAGACCACGGGCAACGTCCTGTTCACCGGCAGCAACCCCATCTACCTGGCGTTTGAACTGCAAGTCCTCGACGGCACCGCAACCGTCGATACCGCCACCATCGGGCAGTACACCGCCGCCACGAACACGCTGTTCGACGGCATCTTCGAGGCGATGGCGGGCACGAGCATCAACCTCGGCGGCAGCGGCGGCGGCTTCAAGGTCGACGTCGAGAGGCTGACCGGCGTGCAACCCACGCCCACGCACAGCTACTGGACGCAGCTGGTGTTCGACAATCCCGGCTCGCAGATCAACGAGTGGACCGGCACCAAATACGTGCCGATCGAATCCACCTTGAAGCTGATCGACAACGCGGCGTTCGTGACCGTCACCAACGGGCGCGACTACACGACCGCCAATGCCCTGACAATCAGCAAGGACGGCGTGTTCGAGCAGGCCGGAGGCAGCTTGAACACCGGCGGCCTCACCTTGCTGAGCGGGGGCCTGCTCGTCGGCGGCTATTCGGAGACCGGCTCCAACCCGAGCACCGGCCAGGTTGTCGTGAACGGGGCGGTCGACAATAACGGCCAGATCGTCTCGATCGGGCCGGGGCTGGTGTTTCGCGACGCGATCTCCGGCACCGGGGAAATGCGCTTCGACCGCACCGTGCAATGGCCCGGCCTCGGCCTGGGCGATCCCAAGCCGACGACCGGCACGCTGGAGGTGGGCAGCGTCGGTTCCGGCCAGATCGTTAACATGGACGGCGGCGACACGCTGATCCTCGACCAGCCGGGCAACTTCGCCGGCACCATCGCCGCATCCGGGGCGAACAACGCGGTGGCATTCGGGGGCTTGGCCGCGCTCACGCTCAGCAGCTCGGTCGGTGTCGCGCACGTCAAGGTCGACCCGACATCGACGCTGCTCGTCGATGCGGGCGTCGGCGCCGACACGATCTACGCGGGCGGCGCCAGCACCCTGGTCACCGGCGGGTCCGGTAGCCTGTTCCTGGTCGCCGGCACCGGCTCGGTCACCGTGACGGGCGGCACCGGCGCCGCCACGGTCTTCGGCGGCGCCGGGGGCGGCTCTTTCGAGGGCGGCAGGAGCGGGCAGAACGTGCTGGTCGCCGGGGCCGGCAACACGACGCTGGTGGGCGGCGGGGCGGGAGATGTGCTGGTCGCCGGCTCCGGGACCAGCACCTTGGTGTTGAAAGCCGACGGCGTCGCGTTCGGCGGCGCCGGGCAGTCGACGATGTACGGCGCCGAGAACAGCACGATGGTAGGCAGCGATCACGGCGAAGTCATGGTGGCCGGCGCTGGCCCCGAGGCCCTCTGGGCCGGCACCGGCACCAGCGTCCTGCACGGCGGCACCGGGGACGACACCCTGGTGGGCGGCGTTTCCGGGCAGGCGACGCTCGTCGGCGGCAGCGGCGACAATCTTTTCCTTGGCCTGGGCGGCAAGACCGTGGCGCAGGGCGGGACTGGCAACGACGTCTTCTTCGCCGGCTCCGGCGACATGACGATCACGGAGGGGAACGGCGCCGACAACGTCGTGTTCGGCACGGGCAACGCGACCGTCAGCGCCGGGAAGGGGACGGATCTGTTCACGTTCCTCAACGGGCACGCCGGCGGCGCCGATGTGGTGTCGAACTTCAAGGTCGGCGCCGATCAGGTGCAGCTGTTCGGCTACGACGCGAACGCGGCACAGGTCCACGCCGGCGGCGGCAACACCACGGTCAATCTGTCCGACGGGACCACGATCACCTTGCTCGGCGTGGCGCAGCTCGCTCCCAACTCGATCGTTTCGTAAGGGAGTTCAAGCGATCGCGCTCCCGGCCTATCGTCACGTCTGGTCCCGAAAATCTATCCGGGGCTGGGCGTGACGATCGGAGCGGTCCCGCTTGTTGACCGGAACTCCGTCATTGCGAGGAGCGCGAGCGACGAAGCAATCCAGTGCCGCGCCGCAATGGTGTGGCCCTGGACTGCCGAGCCGCCGAACGGCGGCTCGCAGTGACGAAGATAACCATCTGCGTGAAACGGCCGCAGCCTAACGCTCATCCTCGTTGCCGTCCGGCTCGACCTCGATGTCGGGGCCGATCGCGTCGGCGTCATCCTCCAGGTCGGAGGCGTCCTCGATCACGTCCTCCTCCTCGGCTTCCTCGACACCCTCCACCTCGACGTCGGCGTCTTCGGCAACCGGCACGGGCTTCTTGACCCGCTTTTCCTCGGCGACGTTGCCCCCCGACCGGCGCGGGCGAGGTTGCTCCACCGGCTGCTCGGTGCCGCATTTCGGGCAGGCTGCGGGAACCTTGGCCAGATCGTAGAAGCGGGTGCCGCACGCGACGCAAACGCGTTTGGTGCCGAGTTCGGGCTTCGCCATCGCGGTCACGCCTTGTCGGGGGGACGAAAGGGGCGGCCCATGCCATCGCGCCGTCAGCCTGTCAAACACCAAAGACGAGCGCCGGGACGGGCTCGGTGCGCAGCAGCCGTGTGCACGGCCGGCGCGCGCGTGTTAAGCGGCCCGGTCCCGAACGGAACCGCGTCATGGATCGACCGCCCCCGCGCCCGCTTCGCGCCGTCCGTCCCCCCCGCCCGCTGTCGGGCACGGTGCGCGTCCCCGGCGACAAGTCGATCAGCCATCGGGCGCTGATGTTCGGCGCGCTCGCCGTGGGCGAGACGCGGATCGCCGGATTGCTCGAAGGCGAGGACGTGCTGCGGACCGCCGCCGCCATGCGCGCGCTCGGCGCCGAGGTGACAAGGGGCGCCCCCGGCACCTGGCAGGTCGCGGGCCGTGGGCTGGGCGGCCTGGTCGAGCCGGACGATGTGCTCGACATGGGCAATTCCGGGACCGCCGCCCGGCTGCTCTGCGGCATCCTGGCGAGCCATCCCGTGTTCGCGGTGATGACCGGGGACGCCAGCCTGCGCCGCCGGCCGATGCGTCGCGTCACCGATCCGCTGGCCCAATGCGGCGCCCGCTTTCAGGGCCGCGAGGGCGGCCGGCTGCCGCTCGCGATCGAGGGCGCCGTCGACGCGCTGCCGCTGGAATACCGCCTCCCGGTGGCCTCGGCGCAGGTGAAGTCGGCGGTGCTGCTATGCGGGCTGAACGCGCCGGGCATCACCCGGGTCGAGGAGCCCGAGGCCACGCGCGACCACAGCGAGAACATGCTGCGTCATTTCGGCGCCACCGTGCGGGTCGAGGCCAACGGCGCCGGCCGCGTGATCGAGGTGGTCGGCCAGCCGGAGTTGCGCGCCGCCGACGTGTTCGTCCCCGGCGATCCCTCCTCCGCCGCGTTCCCGTTGGTCGCCTGCCTCATTGTGCCGGAGTCCGCGCTGGTGATCGAAGCGGTCGGCCTGAACCCGCTCCGCACCGGCCTGTTCGAGACGTTGCGCGAGATGGGTGCCGAGCTGTCGGTGAGGAACGAGCGTATCGAGGGCGGCGAGGCGGTCGGTGACCTCGCGGCGCGGCACGGCGTTCTGCGCGGGGTGGACGTGCCCGCCGCCCGCGTGCCCAGCATGATCGACGAGTACCCGGTCCTCGCCGTCGCCGCGGCGTGCGCATCGGGCCTCACGCGGATGCGCGGTCTGAAGGAGCTGCGCGTCAAGGAAAGCGACCGGCTTGGCGCCACGGCGGCGATGCTGGCCGCCAACGGGGTTCGGGTGGAGATCGAGGGCGACGACCTCCTGGTCCACGGCACCGGGGGACCGCCGATGGGAGGCGGCCTGGTGGCCACCCACATGGACCACCGCATCGCCATGAGCGCGCTCGTGCTCGGGCTGGCGACGAAGCAGCCGGTCGCGGTGGATGACGCCGGGTTCATCGACACCAGCTTTCCCGGCTTCGTCCCCCTGATGCAGGGCGTCGGGGCGGGCATCGAGCCGGCATGATGCAGCAGACCAGGGCGGACCGGCCGCTGGTAATCGCCATCGACGGTCCGGCCGCGGCGGGCAAGGGCACGCTCGCCCGCCGCCTCGCCGCCCTGCTCGAGCTGCCTTACCTCGACACCGGCCTGCTTTATCGCGCCGTCGGTCGGCGCGTCCTGCAAGCCGGCGAAGACCCGCGCGACCCGACCGCGGCCGAGGCCACCGCCCGCGCGCTGGTGCCGCCCGATCTCGACCGATCCGACCTGCGTGGCCCCGAGGCCGACGCCGCCGCCGCCGCGGTCGCCGCGATCCCCGCCGTGCGGGCGGCGCTGCTCGCCTTCCAGCGCGATTTCGCCGCCGGTCATGGCGCGGTGCTCGACGGCCGCGACATCGGCACCGTCATCTTTCCCGAGGCTCCGGTGAAGCTCTTCGTCACGGCGAGCCTGCAAGCCCGCGCCCGCCGCCGTTGGCTCGAACTGCAAGGCAAGGGCACGGCGACGGACCTCGCCACGGTGGAAGCCGACATGCGCGCCCGCGACGCCCTCGACGCCGCCCGCGCGGCGGCGCCGCTCCGTCCCGCCGAGGATGCGGTGCGGCTGGACACCACGGCGATGGCGCCCGACGCCGTGCTCGCCGCGGCGCTGGCGGCGGTGCACCGGCTGGTTCCGGCCAGGCGACGTCGCGATCCGGCGTGAGGCGGCGACCGACACCGCTATTGCGGATTGCAGTGATGGCGCCTCCGCCCTACATCTTGCCTGTTCGTAGCCCGGCATCCCGCGCGGGCGAGCCGTTCCTCGATCCCGAGGCGCGCTATCCCGACAGTCCCGCTTCGGGCGGGACCACCGTCAAACGGAACCAATCCACCGCATGTCAGCAACCGCCATCGCCCGCGTCCCCGATAGCATGGACGACCATTTCCATGGCGAGGATTTCGCCTCGCTTCTCGATGAGACCCTGGGACGGGATACCGGCTTCGACGGCTCGGTCGTCACCGGCCGCGTCCTCCGCCTGACCGACGAGTTCGCCATCGTCGATGTCGGGCTCAAGAGCGAGGGTCGCGTCGCCCTCAAGGAATTCGGACCGCCCGGCGCCGCGCCGGAGGTCAAGCCCGGCGATCTCATCGAGCTCTACGTGGAGCGCTACGAGGATCGCGACGGCTCCATCGTGCTATCGCGCGAGAAGGCGCGGCGCGAGGAGGCCTGGACCAATCTGGAGAAGGCCTTCGAGGGCAGCCAGCGCGTCACTGGCGCGATCTACGGTCGCGTCAAGGGCGGCTTCACCGTCGATCTCGGCGGCGCCGTGGCGTTCCTGCCCGGCAGCCAGGTCGATATCCGTCCGGTGCGCGATGTCGGCCCGCTGATGGGCTCGCCGCAGCCGTTCCAGATCCTCAAGATGGACCGCGCCCGCGGCAACATCGTGGTCTCACGCCGCGCCGTACTGGAGGAGACCCGCGCCGAGCAGCGCAGCGAGCTGATTCAGGGCCTCAAGGAAGGCATGATCCTGGACGGCGTGGTCAAGAACATCACCGATTACGGCGCCTTCGTCGATCTCGGCGGCGTCGACGGCCTGCTGCACGTGACCGACATCGCCTGGCGCCGCGTCAACCACCCGGCCGAGGCGCTGCAGATCGGCCAGCAGGTCAAGGTGCAGGTGATCCGCTTCAACCCGGAGACCCAGCGCATCAGCCTCGGCATGAAGCAGCTCGAGGCCGACCCGTGGGAAGGCGTGGCGGCGAAATACCCGCCGGGCGCCAAGTACTCAGGCCGCGTCACCAACATCACCGACTACGGCGCCTTCGTGGAGCTGGAGCCGGGGGTCGAGGGGCTGGTCCACGTGTCCGAGATGTCGTGGACCAAGAAGAACGTCCACCCCGGCAAGATCGTCGCGACCTCCCAGGAGGTCGAGGTCATGGTGCTGGACGTGGACAGCTCGAAGCGGCGCATCTCGCTCGGCCTCAAGCAGGTCCAGCGCAACCCGTGGGAGCAATTCGTCGACGAGCATCCGATCGGCTCGGTGGTCGAGGGCGAGATCCGCAACATCACGGAGTTCGGCCTGTTCGTCGGCATCGGCCCGGACATCGACGGCATGGTTCACATGTCCGACCTGTCCTGGGACGAGCCCGGCGAGCTGGCGATGGCCAAGTTCGAGAAGGGCCAGGTCGCCCGCGCGAAGGTGCTCGACGTCGATGTCGAGAAGGAGCGCATCAGCCTCGGCGTCAAGCAGTTGCTCGACGACCCCGCGGCGTCCGTGCTCGACTCGGTGCACAAGAACGACGTCGTCACCTGCGTCGTGACCGCGATCCAGGCGAACGGCATCGAGGTGAAGGTGAACGACGTGCTCGTCGGCTTCATCCGCCGCGCCGAGCTTGCCCGCGACAAGTCCGACCAGCGGCCGGACCGGTTCGCGGTGGGCGAGAAGGTGGACGCCAAGATCACCGCGATCGACCGCGCCGCCCGCAAGCTCGCCCTGACCATCAAGGGCAAGGAGGTCGAGGAGGAGAAGCAGGCGATGCAGGACTTCGGCAGCTCCGACAGCGGCGCCTCGCTCGGCGACATCCTCGGCGCGGCCATCCGCCGTCGCAACCAGCAGACGCAGGAATAGCGGGGGCTTGCCGGCCCTCACCCAACCCTCTCCCGGAGGGAGAGGGCTCTTTCTGCTCCCTCTCCCCTCGGGTGAGGGCCGGGGTGAGGGACTTTCGGCACGACCATGACCCTCGAAACCGACCTTCTCCTGGACAGGCGGCGTCTCAAGCGTCGCCTGTTCGCGTGGCGGGCCGCGGCCCTCGTGGCGGTCCTGGCGGCGGTCGTGATCGCCATCGGCGGACGCACGTCCGTGCGCGGCATCCACGTCGCCCGGCTCACGGTCGCGGGGATCATCACCGAGGATCGCAAGCTGACCGAAGCGGTGAGCGCGCTCGCCGACGACGCGGCGGTGCCCGCGTTGGTCGTCTTCGTCAACAGCCCGGGCGGCAGCGTTGCTGGCGGCGAGAGCCTGCACGGCGCGATCGCCCGCGTGGCCGCGCGCAAGCCGGTCGTCGCCGTCATGGGCGGCACCGCCGCCTCGGCGGGCTACATGGTCGCCCTGCCCGCGTCGCGCATCTTCGCCCGCGACTCGACGCTGACCGGCTCGATCGGCGTGCTGCTGGAAACCGGCGACGTGTCGGGCCTGCTCGGCAAGCTTGGCGTTTCGGCCGAAGCCATTACCTCGGGCCCGTTGAAGGACCAGCCGAGCTTCACCCGCTCCCTCACGCCGCAGGGGCGCGACGTGCTGCACGGGCTGGTGATGGACATGTACGACCAGTTCGTCGGGATGGTGGCGGAGGGACGGCACATGCCGGCCGAGCGCGTGCGCCAGCTCGCCGACGGGCGCGCCTATACCGGACGCCAGGCGCTGGCGCTCGGCCTGGTGGACCAGATCGGCGGCGAGCCGGAAGCGCGCGCGTGGCTTGCCGCCCAGCATAGGATCTCGACCAAGCTGCCGATCGAGGATGTCGGCACCGGCACCACCCTGGCCGGGCGCGCGTTCGGCGCGACCCTCGCCCCTTTGCTCGACGTGGTTGAGAAAACACTTACACCACAAGGACTTAGGATTGACGGCGCGTGGGCGCTCTGGCAACCTTCCGGCGGCTGAGAGCCGGCCGGCTCCGGTTGACTCGGGGGCGCGACGATGACCAGGTCCGAACTGATCGCCGAGCTTGCGGCGGCCAACCCGCATTTGGGCGGGCGGGACGTCGAACTCATCGTCGCCACCGTGTTCGACCAGATAACCGCCGCCCTCTCGCGCGGCGAGCGCGTGGAGTTGCGCGGCTTCGGCGCGTTCACCGTCAAGCGCCGCGATGCCCGCACCGGCCGCAACCCGCGCACCGGCGAGGCGGTCCCGGTCGACGAGAAGGCGGTGCCGTTCTTCAAGGCGGGCAAGGAGCTTCGCGAGCGCGTCAATCGCGGCAAGCCGGCGCGCGCCAAGGCCGCCCAGCGGGTCACGGCGTGACGCGGCCTGTCACCGGAGGCGGGCGCTCGTGCGCCTGATCGTCGGCATCCCCTTTCTGATCCTGCTCGTGTTGTTCGCGTTGTCGAACAGCGAAGCCGTGCGGCTCGGACTCTGGCCGACCGGCTACGCGATCGACGCGCCGGTATCGCTCGCGATCCTGGTCGGCATGGCGATCGCCTTCCTGTTCGGCGCGCTGTTCATCTGGGTCGGGGCGCTCGGGCAACGGCGGCGGGCGCGGCGCGCGGAGCACACGGTGCGGCTGCTCGAGGAGCAGGTCCGCGACTTGCGGGCGCGCCTGCCCGGCCCCGCCTTGCCGCCGCCCGGCTGATGGCGCGAGCCATCTCCGCCGCCGGCCGGATCATCCTCGCACTCGACACGCCCGATGCAGGCCGTGCCAAGCAGCTCGCCGCCGCGGCCGCGCCGCATTTCGGCATGGTCAAGCTGGGGCTCGAGTTCGTCCTCGCGAACGGCGCCGAGGGTTATCGTCAGGTGGCCGAAAGCGTCGCGCGGCCGGTGTTCCTGGACCTCAAGCTGCACGACATCCCCAACACGGTCGCCGGCGCGGTGCGATCGGTGCTGCCGCTTGCGCCCCGCCTCCTGACCCTGCACGCCGGCGGCGGCACGGCGATGATCGAAGCGGCCCGGCGGGTCGCGGAAGAGGCCGGGTCCCAGCGTCCGTTGCTGCTGGCCGTCACCGTGCTAACCAGCCTCGACGCCGCCGGGCTGGCGGCGACCGGGGTCGTCGGCGGCCTCACCCCCCAGGTGCTGCGGCTGGCGCGCCTGGCGATCCTCGCCGGCGCCGACGGCTTGGTGTGCAGTCCGCTGGAGGTCGAGCCGCTGCGCGCGGCGCTGGGCGACGGGCCGGCCCTCGTGGTGCCCGGCATTCGTCCGGATGGCGCCGATCTGGGCGACCAGGCGCGCACCATGACGCCGCGCCGAGCGATCGAGGCCGGCGCCGACTGGCTGGTCATCGGGCGGCCGATCACCGCCGCCGCCGACCCCGCCGTGGCGGCGGCATCGATCGCGCGCAGCCTCGCGTGAGCGTCCGGGTCAAGATCTGCGGCGTGAACACCCCCGACGCCTTCGACGCGGCGGCCGGGGCGGACTGGATCGGCTTCGTGTTCTTCGCCCGCTCGCCGCGCGCCGTGTCCGCGAACGAGGCGGCGGTGCTCTCGGCGAGGCTCGACGGCGGCCCAAGGCGCGTCGGCCTGTTCGTCGAGCCGACCGACGCCGCCGTCGCCGCGATCCTGGCGACGGTCAGGTTGGACGTGCTGCAGGTCTACGCCAGCGCCGAGCGCGCCGCAGCACTTCGCGCGCGGTTCGCACGGCCGGTCTGGCGGGCCTGCGGCGTCGCGACGCGGGACGATCTGCCGGCCTCGGCGCCGGCGGTCGATGGCCTCGTGCTGGAGGCCAAGCCGCCCGCCGCCGCCAGTCGTCCCGGCGGCAACGCGGCGCGGTTCGACTGGTCGCTCCTGGCCGGCTGGCAGGCGCCGGCGCCCTGGCTGCTGGCGGGCGGGCTCGATGCCGACAATGTGGCCGAGGCGATCCGCATCGCCGGTGCTCCGGCGATCGACGTCTCCTCCGGGGTCGAGACCGCGCCCGGGGTCAAGGACCCGGGGCTGATCCGCGCCTTCATCGCCGCCGCCCGCGCGGCGTGATCCCGGAACGATCCTTGCCAGCCTGATCCTGGACGGCCACTCTGGCGAGCAACGCTTAGGCAACGGTCTAGGCGATGCGGACGCTCCGAACACGACAGAGAGGAAACAATGAGAAGAACGCTCCTACTCGGCTGCATGGCGGCCGGCGTCGCGGCCGCCGTCGCGCCAGCCAGCGCCCAAACGCAATCGCAGACGGCAACGTCGCATCAGGCCATGGTCGTCACCGACCAGCATATCGCCTCCGATGTCGGTCGGCTGGTCCTCGAAAGCGGCGGCAACGCCATCGATGCGGCCGTCGCCATCGGTTACGCCCTGGCCGTGGTGGATCCATGCTGCGGCAACATCGGCGGCGGCGGATTCATGACCATCCACCTGCAGGATGGTCGGGACACCTTCATCAATTTCCGGGAGCGGGCGCCCTTGAAGGCGACGCCGACGCTCTATCAAGACCAGAGCGGCAACGTCATCCCCAACCTGAGCCTGTACGGCTATCTCGCGGTCGGTGTTCCAGGGAGCGTCGCCGGCCTGGAGAAGGCGCGCGAGGAGTATGGCACTAAGTCGCGGCTCGCCTTGATCGCGCCCGCCATCGGGTTGGCTGAGTTCGGGTTCGTGCTCGACCAGGGCGATATCGCCGAGCTAGGCCCAGCGGCTCCCGAGTTCGCGCAGCAACCGAACGTGGCTGCGGTTTTCCTGAACCAGGGCCAGCCGTACAAGGTCGGGGATCGGCTGGTGCAGACCGATCTGGCGCGAACCCTCGTGCGGATCGCCTTCGGCGGTGCCGACGCCTTCTATAAGGGACCGATCGCGGATGCGGTGGTCGCGGCGAGCGACGCGAACGGCGGCATCCTCTCGAAGGCCGATTTCGAGCAATACACCGCCGAGGAGCTGAGCCCTGTCGGATGCACGTATCGCGGCTACCGGGTGGTGTCCTCGCCGCCGCCGAGTTCCGGCGGGACGGTGCTCTGCGAGGTGCTGAACATCCTGAAGGGCTATGACTTGTCGCGGCTCGGGTTCCACTCGACCGACGCGGTGCACGATACGGTGGAGGCCGAACGGCAAGCCTACGCGGACCGCAACACGTATCTCGGCGACCCGGACTTCGTCACCAATCCGCTGCCGCAGTTGCTGGCAGCCAGCTACGCGCGACGCATACGCGCGGGCATCTCGCCCGCCACCGCGGGGTCGTCCGCGAACACGGTTCCCGGGCTGGGCGGCATTCCCGTTCCGGTCGATGAAGGTCCGCACACGACCCACTACTCGGTTCTCGACCGGTTCGGGAACGCCGTCGCGGTTACGTATACGATCAACAACGGGTTCGGCGCCGGGGTCATCGCCGGCGATACCGGGTTCCTGCTCAACGACGAGATGGACGATTTTACGTCCAAGCCGGGCGTTCCCAACCTGTATGGATTGGTCCAGGGCGCGGTCAACGACATTCGGCCCGGCAAGCGACCCCTGAGCTCGATGTCGCCGTCCGTTCTGCTGAAGGGCGACGACGTGTTCATGGTCGTCGGCGCGCCGGGTGGCTCGCGGATACCGACCGAGGTTCTCGGCGTGATCCAGAACGTCATTGATTACGGCATGGATCTCGGCTCGGCGGTCGCCGCACCGCGCATTCACCACCAATACCTGCCGGATACGGTGTATCTCGAGCCGAATGCGCTTTCGGCTGACGTGTCCTCGGCGCTTCAGACCGAAGGCTACAACCTGACGCAGCAGACGACGACCTGGGGGCTGGCGGAAGCCATCCTCGTCGA
>JAABUQ010006751.1_pt1 | contig 17122 bp, 14 predicted proteins | sample 5560001 | NCBI WGS metagenome assembly JAABUQ01 (sample SAMN10711888, study PRJNA513371) | rock metagenome | isolation source: Antarctica rocks | place: Antarctica: Victoria Land, Finger Mt nord | collected 2015-12-18
TCGGATGGTTTGGGGGGATGGTTTTGATCGTTTGGATCGTTTGGGGTGTTTGGGTTGTCTGGGTTGAGCAGATTGTAAAGGGCGTGTTTGGCTCTTTTAACCAAGGTAGTCCAGGACATGTTCGAATGGTTAGAAAAGGTCGAGAAGAGAGAGGGTTTAGGGTGGGTTGTAGGTGATGCTGGTGTTAAGGGATGGGATGTTTGTTTCGAATTCCGAGACGTTTGGTGTTTATGACGTAGGTGTAAGGCTGAGTGGGAGAGGTAAATGCAGTGACAACCTAGTAACAATGGAGAGTAACAATGTAGTGATGAGAGATTGGGCTTTGTGCAGCGCATAAAGGGTCAGTATGGGGAGTCGGATTATGGAGGGGAAGGATCATTTGAGAGCGTAGCTCTGCAAGAAAAGCACATGGTGGTTCAGGTTTTGATTACTCCGTGATTGGAATTGATTTATTCTTACGGCTCATTGCTATATGCTCTCGTCTATCCAAGCTTTATTTCCATCCCCACGTACTCCTATCGTATGCCCCAATTGGTGGTCCGTCCCACATCTCTCCATATGCATTTGTCCGCTCACCGGCGAAGAATCCATCCTGCGCCTGTGTGATGACGTCCATCCAGGAGGTCGGGTCGGGGTATTTTTGCCACTATGAAGGAATAGTCAGTGGTCATTGCTGGCTCTGAGGTCTCTTGGGGAGAGCGGTAGAAGAGGTGATCGCATACCTGGTTATGAATATGATACGCAAAAGACCCACGGAAGAAGTGTTCCAGGGATCTGTTATTGGCATGGATGTAATCATCTGGCGCAGGCATCGTCCCGTTTATTACGCTCGCCTGTTCTCCTCTGTATTGGTTCCATTCGTTCCACGGCTCCTCCACCACGCCCAAGAACGCAGACTGGAAATTCTTATGGCAAGGCACGGTGCACGAGTCCGTCCTCTCTCTTCTCAGATTCGTGACCAAAGGGTCGAAGACCGCATTGTGCAGCATAGCCAGCTCGTCATTGCGGCCATCCTTCCACATCATACGCCCAATCACTTTAGGATGAAAGTTCATACCCATGCGTAGACCACCGTGCACAAGATAGGAGGATAATGAGGAGTTGGCTGGGAGCGAGATGACAGCTGTATTGTAGTCTGCAGGTGCGCAGCGCTCGACCCATTGTTCTGCGAAGGCTGTTTGCGCTCCTGTTCTAGAATCTGAGAGGATGAGAGGGCGCAGATCGCGAAGGAGGAGAACATCCATGTCGAGGTAGACGCCACCGTGGAGGTGGAGGACGATAAAGCGAACGGCGTCGGAGACTGCTACTGTGGAGGCTGTGGATTTGTAGATGGGGTTCGGGACAAGCCAGAGCATGCCAGCTGCATCTTGGACCAAGTTGTCTCCGATGGACACCTCGCCTTGTGCGTTGGGATAGCCTTTCTGGGGCGTGCCCGGGGTATCAAGAGCTTGGATCCCTCCTGGTACGGGTATCCGGGCATGTATCGTCCAATTTTTGACAACAATGTCTCCGCTGTCCATCAAGGGCCTGAAATGATGTAGGACTTTGTCACGGAGCAGCATATTTTCCCGTGCTTGAGGATCTATGTCAGAATCTACCCAGATCCAGAGCTGTGAACACGGTACATTTTGGCTGTAGAGGTAGGCTTTGATGAAGAGCTCGAATCTCCATGTTCCAGGGCCTGTCCAATACACATGATAAAGGATCTTTGATCCCTTACGGGCTCCCTTGTAAGCTCCGCTCTTGGACTCACTTACTGCTTTGTTATTGAAATCCTCGCTTTGCCTTGACTCTTTGGTAACGCTGGTCTGATTTTCTGCTAGACTCTTCTCTGGCGAATCGAAGTACTCCCTCTCTTCATTCTCCAGGAAAGCCAGACATTGCACAATATCGTCAACACCTAAACCACCGGCCACCTCGTTGCACTTTGCCACCATCAGAGGTACATCGGCAACGGTATCCGTGTGAGGTCGAGGGCCAAGGTAATCGTCATAGATCTTAATCATGGGCTTTGAGATCTTAGGCAAAGGTCCTGGACGAGGCAGATGAATATCTTGCTCCTCGGCCCCGAATGGAGATGCTAAATTTTTCGATACGAGACCCTCGACTATCAGATGCCTTGCCTGATAGATGGCTGTGTAGATCGCGATTGCGAGCAAAATGTTGCGGATTGATATGATCACATTTCGAAGAGCGCTCATCTTCGATTTCACCTTGTCCTCCTGCTTGATCGCTACTAGAGCTGCACAGGATAACGCACTCACGAAAAGGCTGATCCAGCCTTGTGGTCCTTTAGCTACATCAAGTATCAAAAGCAAAATACCGAAGCTTGACACATGGAAAAATGTCACTTTGAACGGGCTGATGTTCCTGACTAGCAGCAATAGAATTGTCAGAAGAAGGCCATTCAGAACACTGGTTGCAGCCAGACCACGCCAGATCCAGGCAACATCCAAGATGTACGAATTATGGCTGATTTCAGGAACCTCTCCGGAAACAAGGAGGACCGGCAGAAGTAATATTGTCGAAAGTTGGCTGATATTGCACGTTGATCGAGACAAGCTTTTGATGACATCGTGAAACCGATTTCCAAAGGTCATACTAGAGGGCTCTGAGCTCGAGACTTCTGCAAGCCACATGTGATTCGTAGCTTCATCAGAATTCTTGCGATATGCCAGCAGCATTAGAATTGGCATCAAGGCTTCGCATGCTGCGGTCAAGACACTCAGGAAAGTATCGCTTAGGCTAATTGGATGTATAAGAGTGAGCGAGGCGGAAATTAGAGTCAGGGCCGCACAGAAAAGCATCGTCAGCGTCGAGCTTGAATGTTGCTCACCGCTGATGACGATCTCCATTGTCAGTGACAAGGGTAATGCGGCGATGTGTACCACAGCGTATACGGGCAATGCAACATGGCTAGAATTCAAGAATGCTTAGCCCATGTTCAAGGGGCCTCCAGGTTTAGTGCTCACGTAAGAAGCACATGCCCCAACACCACTTTGGCAGAGTATGCTATCGCAAGCGGTAGCAGAGCCTTTGCATATGCAGACTGACGTCTGGTAGAAATACTCATACTAAGCCTCTCCTTTCCACCTCTTGCTGCCTGGCTGGATCCGTCATACTGCTCCGTCCCGTTCGCCCAGAAGGATTCATTATGTTCGGGTAGGGATGGCAATAGGTGTTTGTAGCATGACCGGGACCCTCGAGCTTTGGGTCGTCCCTTGTGTTCAATGCCCACCGCGTCATTGTATGTTCCAGCTCCATGGCAGCTTGTGAAGCTTTCGATCAAACAGGATGCAAGTGTAGCAAGACATGCAGTGTTCAGAATTTGGAGGAATCCGAGCGTTATCGGGAACGGAAACCTGGGAGCCGGAGTTTAACATGGTGCTGTCCAAGGGATCTATTTGGGGACTGACTTGTAGACTCCAGCTAATATTCGGAATGGAGTCAGTGGTTGCGCAATGAAGAGTAAGAAAGAGGGGAGAAATGGCAAGACAAACTTGACAGGGTAATCCTATTGAGAACCGTGAGACCGACTTCTGCAGCGACAAAAAGTATGACGAAGAAAGCATAGTACAGCCTGCCCATCCTGGGAACGAATTGAGTCATGCATGAGTCCTACGCCGCTAAGATGATGTATAAAGGCGAACGCAAGGGAGGAGCTTCGGCGACTGCCTGAAGAGTAGGCATCGACTCCCAAGGCTCTTTGCTGGTTGAGATCGAGGCGTCAGCTTGATGCTTTCGTTCGAAGGGGAAATCCTTTGGTGGAGGCGATGCGGATAGGGCTGAGCTGCCAAGGCTCCAGCTGGTAGCGTGTTTTAGCGAATATCGAAAATTTGCATTTCGATATCATTGCTACATATTTGGAGTAGTACTGTTATTCTATTAGGAAGCTATTAAGTTTGCAGCAGACAAAAGAATAGTCGTTGACGCAGGACGGCGAAACCCTTCATTCCATCACTACCCTTGTCCGAAAAGATGCAGGTAAGGCTGCTGTCATATTACAGCCTAAGCGTGCCGTCTCCTTCATGGAGAAGGCGATCTCTTTCAATCACACCTTTGTGCTGGCAAAGTATCAGCTCGAAGAGCCGTTTCCCTTCCAATCGAGCTCGGATTGACTTGTTGCCTGCATGCTCTGACCGGCTCCGCCAGCACGCTCGCTTTGCTAAGATGCTTTATTGAGCGGGTGTCTGTCAAGGCGCGGCTACTTAGGCTTGAGGTCGGTGTGTGTAGAGCCATGCAATAAATAAGAGGTACAGCCTGAAGTTCCGTCACGTGTGTTTGGCACCCTGGTAGGTCGGTGGTGGAGGTAGAGAGCTAGGCTCATAAGCTGGTGCTGCTTCCTCAGGGTCTTCCATGAACATTGTTGATAATTCAGGAGCGTCTTCGGCTTCGCAGCCACTTGGAGCATAGTCTGCAGGCAGTAAGGTGAATTGGTAGTTCCAAAAGTCCACTTTGAAAGTTTTCTGTGCGCACTCAAATGTCACCTTTATGCAGAGTTTGTAATCCCTCCGCATATTGAAGGTAGTGAAATTTGGTTTGTGATGCTTCTGTATTCCGAGGCGGAGAAGCTTGCCTAGGTCCAGGTTCTCTGTCAAAGGCTCTGTCCGCCCAGAGAGGTCACAGGAGCCTATTGACAGAGAAGATTCCCACGTTCTCTGTACATCTCCGTCACTGAAGATTTCGTTCCTTATGCATTGCGCCTTCGTGCTCGCTCGAAGCTCGACACTACACTTCCGAAGTCGTACCATTGGCGGCGCCATTGTAGTAGACCCTTCGAAATCATGGTCGAGCTTGAGAATCAGGGGCAATGGCTTGCTGACTACCGCAATGGATGGAACGAGCATTTGCAATTTGAACTTAGCGAGCGGCAGCTTCTTACTACTCCAACTGGACTTCAACTTCTCCTTGATTGTCAACGGAGCGTCTTCACGGCCAGGCTCCAGGGCGACGCTTGCAATACTGAAAGACCGAGTTGCCGTTGTGAAATTAGGCTCAGGGTTTTCACTGTCTCTGGTGATGAAGAACTCCAAGCGCCTGTTCGATTCCGTCTCTCCAGATCCGAATATTTTGATTTTACTGCTTATGAGTCGAGCCTCAAGCTGATAGCTGACGAAGCACTCAGTACTCCATCCATACACGTGGTGATTGTCGGTGAAAGATGGTGGTAAGCTCTGTGATCGATCTAGGTTGAAGGGACCCTGCTGTTTGAAAGGGTCCTGGGATGTGGACATACAGCGATGTGGGAACTGGAAGCTAAAGTCCCAACTGTGACCAGGACGAAGGGTGTAAGGGCCGGTGAAGAGGACTTGGCGGGCATAGAAGAGAGGCGCCCGTCCTCGATAAGTTATCGTGCTTTGCCCGGTGCTTCTTGTGAATTTAGATTTGCAGCGGCCAACCAAACTTACCATGATAGTCTGAACGTCAGCATCTTCCTTGCCTCGAAGACAGACAGTCCCAGTCAATGTATCTCCAGCCTTGAATCTGGTTTGAGGAACATCCATATGGAGGTACGCCATAGTGAGTTGCTCCGATCTTCCAGTGTTGGTCTACTATCTTTTACTCTGCGATTATTATTCATCAGCTCAAACGTCAAGATTATGTGAAAAGGGCACAAAGAAGACGGGTCGGAAACCAACGTGGCTGTGCAAAGGAGTATGAATAGGCAGCAGTGTAACACCCGTTTGCTATGGCTATTCTTAGCATGAAATCACGTGCAATACCATGTGTCCACACACATGCTATCCATTTCCTTTCTTCAGTAGGCATAATACCTCTTTCTGGGTAGTATACACCATACTTCAAGAATTGAAGACAAGCACTTGATTACTCGGGCACAGTACCTACGTATCTTCGGCAAAACAAAATAGCGCCTAAGCAATTACCGTACCTTAGGCAGCGCAATGCGGCAACAATTCAATTAGGTAGACAGTCGTGCTGGCCATCGACGATCTCCCCTTCCAAAGGGAATTTGATTCCACCAATGAAAATTGCAAGTGCAAGAGACAGGTCCAAGCGTGCGGACAGAAGTTGACGACTTGATAGGAAGTTGGCTGACCTTTCCTCTTTAGCCAATCTTTTTGCGCATGGTGGGTTCTTGCCAAATTTCCTTCCTATCCCTGATACACTTCGCCTCGGTTGTCAAATACTTAGTACTGCAGCAATCAGAGCACTGACAGGGTTTTGGAGCTGATAACGCTTCGAACGTTCCAATGCCGTACTTGCTGAGCAAACATGAGCCGGACAACAAACTACCTAGAGCTGTCAAAGGCTCAAACCGTACGGGAGTACAGTGTCACTGCAATTGGGCACGTCACCATAGTGCCCGCTGTCCCCTTAGCCTCAAGTTGTTAGTTTGGGATGGCACGGATGGGTAAGGTACCTTAGAGTCCAATTAGGATGCAAGAGCAATGGAACTTTGACGAAAAGATCGTCTCAAACTGCGTCGAAAATTTCTACGTTTAATCTCGGTTGGAGAAGACGCCCTGTTACACAAGCTCAGACTACAGAGACAGACCCAATTTCTTGTTCCGTTATGCTGACGGCGGCGCTCGCTGTATAGTTTCAAACCCCACATTCTACGGATTACATGCAATGTCTATAATGGCTGATGCGCGCGACGCAGAGGCGAGAATAGGAAGTAGCTGCATCGTACAATGTAATCTATATGGTCAACAAGGAGAAGGTTCTGGGATGATGGTGGGCGGCAGGTGATACTCGATATCCAGCCGTGATCATTGGTTTGGATAAAATCTCGCTGCAGCAAAGGGTCCACGATAACCCCTCGAAAAAGCACGATGATGCACGCACTGTAGATGAAACTTAGATAGAGGTCGCCACACGCGCAAAAACAAGAACCTGCGACATAGACTCCGTCAAGTCATTCTATCATGGCGAGCTGAGATAGGCACTTTTCCTCTAGAGAAGAGCCGAGTCTTCACTTCTTGCCTCTTGCGGCCTGCATCGGTCTGTCGCAATCAACGAAATGCGGAGCGCGAGAGGGATAATTCCCTACCTTGGCTCTGGTTGTAAGAGGATTGCAATAGCGATTCAAGAATCGAAACAGAGTTATGGTGGCAACGGCAGGATTCGTGAGACTCCTACATCCCACTAAAATCTTCCGCTTTTCTCTGACCAATCTCCAAAACCCCAACTTTGCACTGACCCTCTTGCCGCAGAGCCAGCGCAAACAAAGAGGCCTGAATGGCCGCGAGCGATGTTGCAAAGATATGCTCCCTGAATGCCTTACGCTCATCATCACGTCCCACAGTGTTGTTCCATCATTCCATATCAATCCAATGTCTGGTGCAAACCGAGCAAGTTGAGGAGCTGATTGAACTTGCACGACACCCAGACCCCTTGATGGCTGCATAATTGAGCCCTTCTGGTTAGCATGGCTTGCGCAATCCCTGACACTTGCAGGCTCTTCTCAAAGCTTGTCCGCTCTCTTTCGCTTACATCTGCTTAACCGCTTGTCTTCTTTCTGCTTGGCTTATCCGCTCGAGTTCGAAATCTGAAATGTCCGAAGCCTGTCGAGCCAAAATAGCGCCCACACCTGGCCTCATGATCATTCGCCAGGCAAGTTGGAGGGTCGTGGAGGGGTTCCCCCATAAATAATTCTACAAGGGTGCATGATCATCCTTCCCTTATGCACTCCAGAGTGTGCCTGATACATGTTACATGATGAGCAATTATTAGTATACAAAGACAACCCTCCTTCCCATCTCTTTCCTACCATGTTCCCAGACCAATCATCCAGGCATGGCCCTGCTACCACTGTGTAATCCTACATACCCTTCAGCCTTTACTACTTTTGCTTACATCCTTCACATACCTTCGATGTCGTGACTGTGAAAACAGCACAGTCTTTATTTTGTCTGACTCACATACCTTCCTTGCATCTTTCGACTTATCTCGCCATCCATCGCCCTCGTCGATTTCACCATACTCAATACCATCTTTGCACCTAAACAACAATTCACCGTCAACATAGCCTTGACCACAGGCCCTGTACTGCGAAGCCTCATCACTGCTTCTCGCCATTGTGCACATAATACGCCTTTCTTCTCCACCAAGTCCCAACTCACCATGGAGTTGACCTGGCAAGTCGACTATTGCCTCGCCTGTGATCGTCAGAGATCGGGCGGAGCGTATTGCTCTCAGTCCTGCCGCCTAGCAGACATGGAGATGTCGAATTGGTCGGGGTCTAATTCGCCAACGAGTCCGGTGTCGCCATCATGGAATACGTCCGACTTGAACAGAGGCTCGGGCTTTTATCTCTCTCCGGCCATCAATTTCGATGCCTATAAATCATCCCCAACAACCTCGACACAAGCAGCCGCCCAAAACCAACCCACTACCCAAGTCTCCTACTTCTCCAGCACATCGTCGAACCAAGCACCTGCGGTTCATAACCTAACACCCTCATCATCACGATCATCCCTCAATTCGACTCGAAGCGATTCATCACAAGCCACTCAGCTGTCCGAGCAGATCCACAGCGAACTCTGGGCCTATGCCAGTTCCTTGGACACCACACGCAATCGGAGGAGGATGACTTGGTCTTGATTCATCAGGCGGTATAGTACTGTACACTCAATCGTCATTTGGACAAAAGGAAAAAGCACGTCTAGCATCGTTGTTGGCCATTGTCTCTCACTCTCCAAAAAAGCATATCGTGGGCATATTTCACTTGTATGGACCAGGCCACAAGGATCCGTTGGCGGGAGTTTCTTGCATTTTTGACTACAGTATAGGGGTTACAACCTTTGATTTAGGGAGGATACATTGGCATCGACCAGCGTCGGATACAAAACCACATCCTTTTCATTTTTGAGTACTAGTTTGATACCATCATCATCAATGTATGATTACAAACACAAATCAACTTGAGCCCCACATAACACCAAGTAGCAAACACCAAAATCCACCGCATCATCACCTCATTCCTTACAGTGTCCAGATCCGGATTCGACTCCACTTGCTGTCAAACTCGAACCACAGATTTCCAGGGCGGGAAAGACGGCAGCAACCCTGCCCGAATGGGCAAGACGCCGATCTGTCGCACTGTCTCGCAAATCTCATTCTCTCCAAAAAGTCAAATCCACGTAAACCCCCACTGGACCACTGCCTCCTTAAACCAACTCCGCACTTGTTCCAGCCTAAATAGTGGAGTAAAAATTCTTCATGCAGGCAGACTTGGCCGAGCGCTTTGACTCTCCCTAGCTGCCTGTACCATTTTAGAGCAAGACAAAGAGGGGCGTTTGTATCTGGGGCGGACCCTTGCCGCTAAACGGACCTGCACTTTTAGGCTTATGCACATCACGGCGGTATCGCCCGTTTAGCCCCGAGGTGGGATCTTCAAAAGGGGGTGTGGAACGTTGGGTTGGCTGCGTTGGGAGGATTGGATCTTCTGAGATGTTCAGTACTAAGACTTTTGCTCAGATGCCCGCGATGGTCGCTGAGGTGAGAGTTCAGGAACCACAGAAATTTTCCGCGCAAAGCAATACCCATTGAGTGCGGCACTTCCTCAGAATCATCCCTTGTTCCACGTTCCCACGGTCAAGTCAGCCTTGCTTCCCAAAAACCGAGGGGCTGGGATCACTGCGTAGAGAATATGCAGCAAACTCCGTCCATGCATCAGGACCTAACAATCAAAATCCTCCAGCATCGAAAAATTCACTGTACTAACTTTCTAGGTCGTGTCTCCTTCCCTGCCTAAATGAACAGACAATTGACAACAAGGAAACAGCGGATGTTGTTCCCACAAAGGCAAACACAGCACAGCCCAGAGGACCGCAAGACGTGCAAGACCACCGTTGGAATCAAATTGTCCACGCAGTCCGCCTTGTGCGACGTGAAAGTTTTGTACGCGCTCCTCACCCAAGTAAATCGCGTACCAACCTCCATTCCTATGTCCCTCTAACTTACAAACCCATAATTATGACGATGCTGCCAACTCATCACATCGTCATACGAGTTCCTTCATACTGACTAGACTAGACTCAAATGCTCAAAGCAAGGCCACACAGGCCCACATGCTGTTGGCGGAAAAGATACGGTAAGGATAGCTACGGCAACACCCGATGTGCCTGCGCAAGCAAGAGTGACGATTCGATATTGATGCACTAGAGTACCTACCTAGTGACCATGGCACCCAAGCCGAATCTAGCAAATGCTCACGCGGAACCTCCCGTACAGAAGAGGCGACAGTCCGCCACACTGACAGGGGAAATTGGCCTTCTGATGTGGTCTCAACAAATCGATACGATCGCAACTGTACCCCGCTCAACAAACCAGACACCCAGACAGGGAGGCGTCAATGGATCGGTCACACCTCCGGCGCTCAAAGCAACCATCCTTTCCTGCACAGAAATGCACTAGTCCTCACCTGCAGCTGACCCATCAAGTCCTAATGCGGACGCTCGTTCCATGGCTGACTTGGTATGCTGACCGCCCATGTACTCTATACACACGCTTCAGTCAGCAGAGGTGGGTGGGGATCCACCACTTCGAGTGGAACACGGATACGCAAAGACCTAGGGATAGAAATCGTCAAGGAGGAACGTCCGATGCCACGCGGCCAAGGAGAGACCTCCGACCGCATTCCTCTGCTCGGAATGGGGCTGGCTGTGTTTCGGAAGCTGCGGAAGCACGTATGCATGAAGCCGTGGAAGTGGGGAAAAGGATGAAAGGGGTGAGTGGAATGCTGAGACGAAGGTGGATCTTATGATCGGAAGTAAGTATTACCCTATGGAACGGGCACTCATATCTTTGCTACGAACGAAGTTGGGAGTGTATGCAAAGAACGTGTGAACGCCGCGCTCGAATACCTGGATCTGTGTTGTGAGAACCACCTCCCTCTCAGAGCATCATACTGCGCCTCCTACTCGCGGCTCTCTCGCCCCTTCCCAGTACCTCCTCTGCAGAACCGGTTCCCAGGCCACCAACGCTCTTCGCGCTTTTCAAGTCCGCTTTCCCAGTACCGACTTCTTCCTCACCTCCCAATGCAGACGCAGCGTCCGTTCGTCTCTCGGGCTTTCGGGATACGGTGATCGGGCCATACCTGCCTGAGTCCAGTGAAGACGATATGGTAGAGTGCCGGCGAGAAGTTCGAGTCGGTTTAGCAATCTCTCCCTCTTCCTTACTACTGCTCTTCTTACCCAGGTCTTCGGGTGAGCTACCTGTGAAATCGAAGATACTTGTTCTTTCTCCCGCATCGGGTATCACCTCTTCTATTTCCGACTCTCTGAGTCCCTTGTCTTCATCCCGTCTTTTAGACCTGCCAGTACTGCTGGCTGAGAGTGCCGCGATTGCAGACGCAGCCCCCGAGGTTGCCTGCACTGGTCCCTTTTCGTCGTTACTCTTCGAGAACGTGGAAGCTCGTCGCCTCCTATCTGTGATGACGCTTGCCGGTAGCTCAATCGCAGGCCCTTGTGCTTTCTTCCCAAGCGGACTCGTCGTCTCTGCTTTCTCTCTTAGCTGCTGACCCTGCGTATCCTCGACCGGTTTCATTTTCCAGGCGAGCACAGCGTCGTTGTCCTCTTCTTGTTTGATGGCATCTGTGCTCAATTTTGGCCTGTCGGAACCGGACCACAGAAATGTGACACTCCCTTCTCGCTTGGCCCCTTCTTGTCGCGCTCGTTCTTCGGCGCCCACAGCGTCCACAAGATCTTTAGTAGGCCTGCGCATTTTGTCGCGCAGATTTGGTTCAGCATAGCTGACACTACCCCTGGGTCTTCGAGACGCTCGGCCGAACGATCCGGTGCCTGTGTCTGGCCCGAGGTCTGGCGGTGGGGGCGTATCTCGAAGCTCAGATCGAGCAGCTGATGGTTCTGATGTGGTCGGAGAGAAGAGATCAAGCCCTGGGGGAATAGGTGTTTCTAGTGGAGGCTCGGCCGAGGGAAAAACTTGAGATTTTGGCGCATAATGGCCTTCACCCTTGGATGACTTCACGGGCTTGTTGGATAGAACCTTGTCTTTGGACTGACTGCGATTTCGGATCCTGGTCGCCAAGTCATCCTTGCTCTCTATCAATTTCTCATTGATGCCAGCTTTGCTTAGCTTAGCAGGTGACTGTGGATCGCTGTTGACGCTTTCTATGGAAGTGTCAGTCTTAAGTAACCATAGTGTCAAACCCGATACTTACTCGGACCCAGAGCTTTCCGACTTGTATAACTGCCTGCAATGCTTGCATCCTTGGTCTTCTCTTTCGTAGTCTGGTTGACTGTAACGTTTGCATTGGTATTCTTATCTTTCGTAGTCTTGTCATGTGCCGCGACTTGGGATCTTGTATTCGTAGCTTGAGGTGCCTTCTGTTCTATACTCCTGCGACCGGACTGACAGTCGTCCTTTTCCCCGCCACCTTGGGTCTGCTCCTCATCATCTCGAACATTCAATTTTCTCTTTGCACCAGATTTCAGAGGCTGTCCTGAGGCCGTGATCCTGTCCACCGATGGCCTTTTATCCTCTGACGCTGCATCGTTCTTTTTGAAGCCCGACTCTTTATGCTGGAAGCTTTCTCTTCGTTTCTTCCGAGTCTCCAGGTTGGTCGACAGCACCTGATTTGGTGGCTGAAGTGCTCCATCCGGCCCAACTTTAGGCTGATTTTGTCGAGAATCGAACTTGATTGGGTCACCTTCCTCAAAGTGAGCCACTGGTGGAGGCCCAAGGTCTGGCGAGTCAGTAAGATTGGCTTGGTCGGCAAAGATTGCAGTTATTTCATTGGAGCTAGGCAGCACTTAGCAATTGCAGCGTCATGATTCAGACCACATACTCTAGAGTCCTTCTTGGAAAGCATTTGTCCTCAATGATAGGTGGTAATCTGCCATCGCTCTCTCTGGTCACTTCAGACAGGCTCAACCTATTTTTCCAATCTCTCTGGTTCGGCGATCTCCTCGGAGAGCTTCCGGTCAACGACTTCCGTCTCTGAGGACGTTGCTTCGCTGCATTGCTCTTGATCTCTCCCAATTCACGAAGGAGGTCTCCAAGCTCTGCCAATTTACTCTCGAGCTTGGTCTTGACCCCGTCCACCCCGTTCAGACCCTGAGATCCAGTGCTATTATCGACTTCATAGTGTAGCTTGATGACTTGCTCTCGAAGGGATACATTTTCGGACAGCAATCTCGATACCTCGCTTTCGAGATTCCTTATCCGCACAGACTGGGTAGAGTTGACTCTGGGTACAAGGTCAGATAAGGCTTGGACCGAAAACACACAGAGGGTCGCGGGATACCTTGCGAGTTCTCGATTCTGCCGAATGAATCTCCGTTTCACTGTGCAGTGTTAGCCCGAGAAGCAGTGAACGGCGAGGATGCACCAACAAGCATCGAGCGATTCTCCTGCAGGCTGCGGTACATCATTCAGTCGGGCCATGAGCCATTCGATTCGGAGCTGGGGCCACCAGAAAATTTATATCCAAAGCAAATTGTTCTGAGCGTTGCGAGTCCTCGAGAGCAACGGTCTGGAAACCCTCGCAAATCAGTAAACAAAGCTAAAGCAGAGCGCCGGAGTTTCTCCGCGTTAGCGGCTGGCTTAGTGGCCGGACCCTTTTGCTTTCTCGATGCTGATTCTGAACATCCGCTTTCTGCAAAGGCGCAATGCCATGCTTGTGACTCCAGAGACAGAGGCAGGAACCAGCTTTCATACAGCAAAATCCTTACTGTTCGCCCAAGAGTCAATATATGATCCGCAAACCTGTCAATCCCCACCACAATGTCCTACCAAAACCGCCCCTTTAATTCAAGTCTAAGGCATCCATCGATTGGCGGCTCTCAGAATTCGACAGGACAATCGCCTGCTCTTCTGGCCCGGATCAATGAGAAGAAAGCCGAGCTGGAGAACTTGAAGCAATTGCGCGATCTGAGTGGGGGTCTCGCGGCGCAAATGCAGGCGCTGGAAGAGAAGCTTTCTACTTTGTCAGACGGGACAGAAGGTCAGCAATTCTATGCATTGTGCATCATGGATGAAGCTGATGTCTATCACTAGCTGTGGCTACGGTCCTGTCCAATTGGCATAACGTATTACGAGCAATTAACATGGCTTCGAGCACGTCACCTAAATTCTTCAGTCTGGAACGACGCTGACCATTCCTTCAGTGAAAATGCCGAAGTCATCCACTACGGAAGGGCATGATGAGGAGCCCGAGTCTGAGACGCCACTACCTCAGACCTTAGTACGGATACCCATCGAAACCCAGAACAGCGAAGACGGACCTCAACAGAACAACGGTAGCTCGGAAAAAGTCAGCTGATGGGCCACCGAGGATCCAGACATACGTATTCAGCGCTTGAATTCTCAAGAAGAACTCAAGATGCCCTCTGTCACTCCAATTGACCTCGACGTGGCGGAAGGACTTGCGGTAGCCCATGGGTGACTTGGCGCATTGAGACCACAGGCCAGAGCTACTTGGGTTTTCAAACACATGTCCATTCTGAACACAAGGAGGAATCAATCGCTACAAAAGTCTCGAATGTGGGGCACGGAGTTGGTGTGAAGTTCGGTCGCGAGAAGCCATAGCGCGAAAAGGAAGAACACGGTTTCATACGCTAATGCGGGGCTAGCTGGTTGCTGTGTAAACAAAGGTCTACTCCCCACTTTCCCATCACAACACAGCGTGGGAAGGAACGACACACTGTCAATTGATCAATATCAAGACCTCGCTTTCGCTTTTCAAATCCCTTTAACACTCTTTCCAGTATCAGACACCCTCAGCCCTAACAAACCAAGTATGCCTCGCAACACTCGTGCCGCTCTTCGCTCACAGGAACTGGCGGAGGAATCGAATACTGCTGCATCTATACCATCAGCTCCTACCCTGCTCAAGGAACGCGCACCACTTGGCGAAATTACTGGTGATCCGGTCGTGAATGCAAATATGATCGATACAGAAGACAATGCGGTGGTGATCAAAAAGGGACCAGCCAAAGCAAAGAAAGGAAAAGGCGCGAGGAAGGGGAAGAAGCAGGGCAAAGACACCAGTGAAGAGCCAGACATCGAAGTTTTGGATGATGGACATGAGAGTCCGATAAGCTCTGCGGCAGAGGAAGCCTCCCAAGACCTATTGAAGGACGACATTGAAGGTTAGTTCAAGAATCGTCGACTCTTCACCAGCGCTGATGCCGCGGCCTTTAGAGACCGACGACATTGCTGTACACGATGATCAACCTGCCATTCCAACATCGCCTGCAGCCAACTTAGCCAGCAAGCAACTGTCCCCTGACTGTGCCACAACACATCCTCATCAGGATTTTCCCTCCGCCACTACCCCCGATGCAAAATATACACAGATGCACAATCAACATGATGACACACCAGTCAAAGAACACCACTCCTCTGGCAATATGGAACATGTGGAAGCTCCCGCTACTCCACAAGTCGATGGCACTGGCGAGAAATCAAAGGAGGATTCTTTCGTCGAAGTAATCAAGACCAGGACTCCGGCAAAGCGTGTCTCACGTATCGAAGATTCTGTCGAAGCTCTTGACGCATTGAATGAAGAGATTGAAAAGGTGGCACAGTCGATTCCCGCCGCTGAATCGCCTGTCAAAGTCAAGAAGCACCAAGGCGGTACCTCAACGCCGGCAAAGGCAACACAAGGAAAGGGCAAAGTCGCTGTAAAAGGGAGAACGGTGGCTACGAAGCCTACCGCACCAAAGGCTCAGGCCAATGTACCAAGCATAAAACCCAAGCCAAACGTAACGAGACGGTCCATTCGGCCAAGTGCCACGGACACTAAGCCACCTGTCGATCGCGGCGCTCAGCTTAAGTGCGATGACACTCTCAGGAGTCCACCAAGTGCAAACAAAGCCACCTCCGTTGCGCCTGAAGCCGCACCTAAGCGGGTCAGCTCGATCCATAAGACACCATTTTGGCCCACAAAGTCTACCAAAGCTCCTACTCGGTCAAGCTTCGCGCTTCCTGGCGAGGCCATCTCCCGAAGGCTGAAAGAGCAACGAGAAGAACGTCAAAAACGAGAAGAGGAGGAGAGATCAAAACAGCGAGTCTTCAAAGCTCGTCCTATTCGTCTCAGCCAAGCACCAGAGGTGAGGCAGACTGCCGCCACCAAGGCCCGTCTTAGCATGGCCATGAGCGGTCCCGTCGAGACAATTAAATCCTCCACTAAAACAATCAGCACCAAGCCAGCATCGGCTGCAGCGTCCACATCATCAACTGGTGCCCACAAACGCCTCTCGTCTCTCACAGTCGCGAAGCGCAACACTCAACCTCCAGCAATCAGATCACTGAACCCACCCACGGCCAACACCCCAGTCAAGCGGACTCCCAGCAACATGAGCGTGCGTCAACCTAGCACCGGAGCACCCACAACAGAAGACCTCGCGCATCAAAAAGTGAAAGGCAAGGAAGTCTTTGGACGCACGGCCCTTGGGATCCAGGAGAAAGAGAAGAGTCAAAAGGCAAAGGAAGAGGCGGCCAAGAAGGCGAGAATAGAAGCAGCTGAACGGGGCCGAGCAGCTAGTCGGGCTTGGGCCGAGAAGCAAGCAGCCAGGAAGATGGCAGCCGCGAAGGAGGCTAGTCACGGGGAGACTAAAGAGACGACTGCATGATATGGGGATTTGTGGCAGCCGATGACGATGTATTGCTTCAGTGCTGGGAGGCTGATGGACGATGTGAGACTGGCAGAATGACTTGTGGCCTTTCCTGGTGTTGGCGGATGGAACTGTATGCATTAAGATCCGGAAGCGTTGATTGTTCGAATACCCTGCAGGCTTCACTCCACTTTTCGAAGTATCGATTGCCCAAATTGAAGAATCAATCCCTAATCTCCCATCCACCTTTTCCCTCTCATCATTTCCACATCCTTTAACTCTTGCCACCCTAGCCCCATCTCCACCTCCTTCCTCCACCATACAACACCACTCTCACAATCGGCCCCTCCCATCCCCTCACACTCCCTCCAGCACCCCCAAATGCCCTCACATCCCCGTCTTCCCCTTCAACTCCCCAATCCTCTCACTAGCCTCACTCTTCCCCATCCCCTCCGTCTGCACCTCCTCCCCCGCCTCCCGCGCCATCGCCGCTATATACCCCGTCTGCTTCCCCGTCGCCGGATCCCCCCCCGTCGTCCACTCTTTCGGATCGCGGATCGGGGGCGCTGCGGCGC
>JAABUQ010006753.1_pt1 | contig 17121 bp, 17 predicted proteins | sample 5560001 | NCBI WGS metagenome assembly JAABUQ01 (sample SAMN10711888, study PRJNA513371) | rock metagenome | isolation source: Antarctica rocks | place: Antarctica: Victoria Land, Finger Mt nord | collected 2015-12-18
CGCCGTGTGCTCCGTCCGCGTGATCCCGACCGTCATGCCCGCCCCCACCACCATGCAGGCAAACCAAATCATGCCCAACCGAGCCGCACCTACTCACGTTTGAGTCAGAGCAAATGACGGTTGGTATTACTGGAACCCGAACTTCGAGTCCTACGTTCCGAAGAAGTACGTCATGCCCGAAGCAGGCGGACACTTCCCGCGCGCCGTCTCCAAGGCGATCTACGCGAACGCCTACTATGCGGGCGAGCGTCCGATGGACAAGGCGCTGCGGGCCTTCGTGAACCATGTCGAGAAGGCGGCCCTGCCGTCCCTGGTCACGGTCTGCTTCAGCCTCGCCGGCGGCACGGGCAGCGGCATGGTCATGGACATGGCCCGGCACCTGTCTAACGTGAAGTTCGGGCGGCGCATCCCGGTCATCGGCGTCGGCCAACTGCCGAACTCCGGCGACCCCGAGATGTATCAGAACAGCGCCAGCCTCTACACCACCCTGAACGAGCTCGACTGCATGCTGGACGACGCCAAGAACGCGGGCGTCACCGCCGTCTGGGGCGACCTGTACCGCAGCCCGTTCACCGGCGGCTTCTTCGTCGTCAACCCCGAGCATAGCTGGCAGCGCCTGACCGCCTACACCACCACGGGCGAGGCGCACATCCGCCAGCACGCGAAGGAAATGGTGACCAACCGCTTCGTCGCCGACAGCTTCATGCGCTTCGCCGTGGTCGACAACGGGCGCGACCTGTTCCGCGCCCTGCGCCCGTCCGGCCTGACCGGCGCGCCGCACGAGACGGTCAGCTCCAAGGCGCGGAGCTGGACCTTGTTCGACGTGGCGAAGCTGACGCATCCGGGCGTGCAGGTGCTGCCGGGCGAGGCGCCGTCGAAGTGGGACGACGTGATCTCGCAGTGGATCGGCTTCACGCCGCAGTACAGCGGCCTCAAGGACGGCTTCAAGACCGACTACGCCGAGGTCACGGTCTACGGGTCCCGCAACATGGGACATACGAGCATGTCCAAGTCGTTCGAGGAGATGATCAAGAAGAACTACCTGCTCGACGACGAATCGTCGCTGCAGATCTCGACGCACGAGTTCTTCGACACCCTGACCGCCTATGCCAACGTCATCCTGCCCGGCATGGCGAAGACCGACCTCGTCGCATTCTGGGCGTCCCAGGCGAACTACGACAAGCTGAGCTGGGAAGAGCGGCTGATCGAGCACGCCTGGCTCATCGACCTCGGCCCCATGCTGTCCGAGCCGGCGATCCGCTTCGAAGGCATGGCCGGCGAATGCTTCTGGGGCTGCGCCTGCTGGGTCGTCGTCTCCTACGACGAGTTGCGCGGCACCATTCTCCCCCCGCCGAACCGCAAGGTGATCGTCGAGGAGGGGATCGCGAAGATGACCACCACCTTGGTCGCGATGCCGGGCGGCCAGGCGCCGAAACGGGTCCGCACGGCGGTGGCGCCCGAGATGGCGTCGGACCTGGAACTCTCGCCGCTGCTGAAGGGCAAGAAAGTCATCCTGTTCGGCCTGCCGGGCGCCTATACGTCGGTATGCCCGACGCAGCATCTGCCGGGCTTCGTGGAGGATGCGGACCGGCTAAAGGCCGGCGGGGTGGCGGCCATCGCCTGCATCTCGGTGAACGACCCGTTCGTGATGTCCGCCTGGGGCAAGGAGCATGGGGTCGGCGACAAGGTCATGATGCTGTGCGACCCGGAGGCGGCGTTCACCAGGAGCCTTGGCCTGTCGCTCGACCTGTCCGGCCTCGGCCTGGGCGAGCGGTCCAAGCGCTGGTCGATGGTTGTGGAGGACGGCGTCGTCGCCATGGTCAACGTCGAAGACAGCATCTTCGACGCGCACGTGAGCGGGGCCGCCAACCTCCTCGCCGCCGCCCCGGCCTAGCGCGCCGGCAGCTCCCGTCGTGCAGGCCGCCAGCGCCGGGCCAGAGTCGGTCTTTGGGCCGGTTTACCGGATGCACGTGTTCTGCTGCACCAACCGGCGGCCGGACAGCCATTGGCGCGGCTGCTGCGCCAGCAAGGGCAGCAAGGCGCTGTGCGACTACATGTGCCGCCTCGGCATGGCGCTGGGCGCGCGCCGCGTCCGCATCAACCACGCCGGCTGCATGAACGTGTGCGAGCATGGGCCGACCATGGTGATCTACCCGGAGGCGGTCTGGTCTCGATACGAGACCGAGGCGGACGTGGAGGAGATCCTCCGCCGCCACGTCATCGGCGGCAAGCGGGTGGAGCGGCTGCTGCTCGACATCGACCCGGGCACGCTGCATGGATGAGCGCCGCAGGCCACGCGCATGGCGGTGCCCATCGTTCCCTTCCAGCAAAGAGGCCAGAATGACCAGGGTGTCTGAAAACCTGTTCCGCGCCGGCCCGTCCAGCGTGCGCGGGCGCACCGCCGGCCTCTATGCTTTCCTGGTCGTGGCGAACGCCGCCGCCTGGATCTGGGCCTTCGCGCTGTTCCGCGAGCAGCCGATCCTGTTGGGCACCGCGCTGATCGCCTACGGCTTCGGCCTGCGCCACGCCGTCGATCCCGACCACATCGCGGCCATCGACAACGTGACCCGCAAGCTGATGCAGGACGGCCAGCGCCCGGTCGCGGCCGGCTTCTGGTTCGCCATCGGGCATTCGGCCGTGGTCGCCCTGGGCGCCGGGGTCATCGCGCTCGCATCGGCAGCGATGCAGGGCGGCTTCCAAGAGTTCAGGCATGTGGGCGGCATCGTCTCGACCTGCGTCTCGGCGCTGTTCCTGTTCGTGATCGCCGGCATCAACCTGGTCGTGCTGCGCTCCGTCTACCGCTCCTTCCGCAGCGTCCGGCGTGGCGAAGCCTATGTCGAGGAGGACTTCAACGCGCTGCTGAACTCGCGCGGGCTGCTGGCGCGCTTGTTCCGTCCGATGTTCCGCCTGATGACGCGAAGCTGGCACATGCTGCCGCTCGGCTTCCTGTTCGGCCTGGGGTTCGACACCGCGACCGAGATCGGCCTGCTCGGCATCGCCGCGACAGAGGCGGCGAAGGGCGTGTCCTTGTCAGCCATCATGGTGTTCCCCGCGCTGTTCGCCGCCGGCATGGCGCTGATCGACACGACGGACGGCGTGCTGATGCTGCATGCCTACGACTGGGCGTTCGTGAAGCCGATCCGCAAGCTGTACTACAATCTCACCATCACGCTGGTGTCCGTCGTGGTCGCCTTCGCCATCGGCGGCATCGAGGCGCTCGGGCTGATCGGCGACAAGCTGCAACTGGCGGGGTGGTTCTGGGGCGGAATCGAGGCGCTGAACGAGAACTTCAACACGCTGGGCTTCGTCGTCATCGGGGTGTTCGCCGCCAGTTGGGCCGCGTCCGTCGCGTTCTATTATGCCCGGGGCTATGATCGGATCGAGACGAAGGCGGCCCGGCCGATATGACGCGCCTGATCCCACAGGACATGAAAGTCCTGCGGGATGTCCAGGCATTGCGGCTCCAGCCCTGAGAACCGGCCGGAACCCCGGCCGGCGGCTGCGGGGATCAGTACCCCGAGATGACCTTCACCACCTGTCCGTAGCCCGGGGTGACGCCGTAGTTCGAAACATAGACATCGCCGTACGGGCTGGTCGCGATGCCCGTGGGCTGGATCAGGCCCTGGCAGGCGATGACGTTCTGCACTCCCTGCGGAGAAACGTGGATCACCGAGCCGCCGGGATCGCCGGACAGCGCCCCGTTGCTGGCCATCTCCAGCGCGTAGATGCCGCCGTCGGGCGCGGGCGACAATCCGACCAGGTTCGTGAAGCCGGACGCGAACACCTTCGGGGCCTGCCCCTCCTGCACCTGCCAGATTTTTGCTGTGCCCGGGACATACGGAAAGCCGGTGTAGTCGGCGACCAGGAGGCCTTGGCCATACGGCGCCGGCGTGATCCCCGTCGGCACGGAATCCTCAAGGGAGGGGACGGGTCCGCCGGGGAAGGCGGGCTGGTCCACCATCTGCGGCGGGATGATGCCGACGACCGATATGCCGCCCTGCGGCGTCACCTTGAGGATGGTGTGCGCGCCGCCCTCGGCCACGTAGGCATCCTCGCCGATGCTGGTCACGCCGTAAGGGTTGCTTTCGGGCGTCAGCGTGCCGTCGGGGTTGGGCCGGTGGTCCGGGTCGTTGACGTATTCGTAATTGGCCACCGAAGCGACGGTCTTGGTGTTCACGCCGGACTGGTTCGCGCCCAGGGAGAGAAGGACGCCCATCTGGCTTTCAAGCGGTCCCAAGGCATTGGTCGCCCCCTGGGGTCCGCCGTTGCCGACGATGACATACGGCTTGCCGTTGGCGAACGCGATGCCGTTCGGCCCGGTCGCCTGATCGACAAGCGGCGTTGCCAACGACGCCAGGGTGTTCGTGACCGTGGGGTTCTGTTGCTCCCTGATGACCGAGACCCGCCCCGAGTTGCCGAAGCAGTTGGTGGTGCCCATGAACGGGATGCAAGGCCCGGTCCCGCCGACGCCGGCCTCGGTAAGCCACAGGCCGCCGTAGGGGCCGAACGCCAGGCCGCGCGGGTGGCTCAGCTTGTCCGCGACCACCGGATACAGAGACGGCACCTCGCTCGACTTGATCAGGGTGGCGTTCAGGGTGCGGACCGAGCCGTCCGGCAGGTTGGTCACGGTCGAGAACGCGACGGGGGCGCCGAGCTGCGGCGTCCAGTAGTCGATGCCCGTGGCCAGCACGCCGCCGGTCGCGGTGGTGGCGCCGTTCGGGGCGACCCACGCGTCGAAGTTGCCGATCCTGGTCGCGACCGTCTGCGTCCCGGTCACGTTCAGGTACAAGCCCGTCTGATTGCCCGACGGGAAGGCCAGGGCGTCGTTGTAGGACGTGCTTGCCGACCATGATCCCGGATAGAACGCCGCGGGCGTGGTGGCAGCCTCGTCGGTTCCGCCTGGGCCTGCGTTGTCGCCGACGACCAGCAGGTCGTTTGTTTTCGGGTCTTGCTGGACGTAGAAGATCTGCTGCGGCGCAGGGTTCGATCCATAGATCGACACGCCGTTCGCCGTCAGGTTCTGCACCACGACGAGCGCCAGCGTGGGCTGTCCTTGGAACATCCTCGTCTCGACGGTTTCCACGAAGGTTCCGGTCAGCGGAACCGGGCCGGACGGAGCCGCCCCTGAGGGCGGCGTCGGCCCGCCAATGGCCGCTGCGGCACCCGACGTCCCCGCAGGCGGGGTCCCGGCAGCAGCCGTTCCGCCAGGAGGCGTCGCCGACGCCGGAAGTTCCAGCGTGCCGGTCTGCTCATAGATCCAGTACTGCCCGACCTTGATGGTCGCGAGGTTGGTGGCCAGGCCATGCGACGGCGGCGGCGGACAGTTCTGCGCCGAAGCTGCCATGGCCGGCATGCAGCAGGTGCCAAGCAGCACGGCGGTCCTGGCACATTTGGAGCGCAATGATGACAAGGAGTGACGACCACCGGCACGGCGGTTGATGGGAAGCGGATGGGTCATTGAAGTCCTCCAAGGTGTTCCGCCCGAAGGCAGTCAAGCTGTGTGCTTCTCCCCGAAGCAGGACAGAAGCATCGCGCTTGATATTGTATCAGTAATCATCAGAAAATAAGCAAGAATATCCTCGTCTAGACAGCACGCATTGGGTGTTTTGCCTATACAATTTTGATATTTATAAATTAGAAGTCAAAATTTTTCTAGAAACCTTGATGTTATGTTAAAAAATTTAAATTTACGATTTTTGTATGCTGCAAAAACTCTGATCTACATGATCAGCAATGCTCCTAAATTCAATGTATGGAACACTCTGTAGTCTGTCTATATAACAATACCTTGAACCTGAAACGTCTTATGTTAACCGATATCATAACTTCTTTGCATGTTGCCCATCATGGCCAGGCTTTGGAACGAGGTGGGCCATCCGCGGTTCATGGCCGGACTGCGGTGACTTCGACCTCCAAAGGCCAATCGGGGGTTCGCCAGGCCTGCCGAAGAATTGACGTCAGCCCTGCATGAAGCCGTTGAAATCCATCCGGCCGCCCGTTGCCGGGTGACCGGCCAGGGACACGGTCGTCTCGATCACGTCACCCGGCGTCAATCCCAAACCCTTAAGCATGCCGGCGACGCCGGTCAGCATGCCGACCGTTCACACCCGGGTGTCGCCATGGGTCGCCAGGCTGCAGTCGGGTGCGGCGCGATAGCTTCTGTTCAGTGGGCTTGCAGGGAGCGGTCCGCCACGGGCGCTGCGGCCTCGGTGCGTGCCGCCGCGATGAGGCTGGCCGGCACCGGCTCCGCGTGGTTGCCCCAGGCGCCGCGGACGTAGGAGGCGACGGCGGCGATCTGATCGTCGGTGAGCTGCGTCTTGAACGCCGGCATCCCGCCCCGGCCGTTCAGCAGCACCGCCGCAATCCGCCGGGGATCATCCTGCACCAGCGCGTCGCCGGCCAGGGCAGGGAACGCCTGCGGGATGCCCTGCCCGTTGCGCTGGTGGCACGCCGAGCAGTTGGCGACGAACAGTCCCTCCCCCGCCGGGTCAGCCGCCTGGACGGGGCCGGCCAGCAGGAGGCCAGCCAGGGCGCACCCGGCGCCGAGCAGCCGGGCCGGCACGTCACGCACTGGCTTGGCGGTGCAGCTTGGCAATCTGCAGCCAAGCCGATTCGATGGCGCCAGCCTGCCAGCCGGTCAGGTAGCTGAGGTGCTCGCCGGCCAAATAGATGCGCCCAGCGGGTTGGCACAGCACCGGGTAGGCGGTGCGCCGGCCCTCCTCGTCCCATTCGGCCCAGCCGCCCATGCTGTACTGGACCCGGTGCCAGGCGACGGAGAACGATTTCTCCACGTTTTCCCGGTATTGCGGAAACACCTTCTGACCGAACGCGGTGGCGAACTCCGTCCGCTCGGCTGGGGTCATGGCGCTGACTTTGATCGCCGCCACGTCGAACTGGTAGTAGCCCAGCACCGTGCCCTTCGCGCCCTGCCAGTTCGAGGACGGGAGCGAGATGCTGCCGATGTCCTCGTTATCGGTATAGACATGCCCGCCGTAGATGAAGTGGTCCTCCTCCCAGAAGCGCCGCTTCATCTGCAGCCCGATCTTCCCCACCGGCTGATAGGCAACCGCGGACATGGCCTGTTTCATCGCGTCCGGCAGCGCGGCTTCGATGTGCCGCAATACCGAGAGCGGGATCGTGCAGACGCAATAGTCGGCCTTCGTCGTGCCGCGCTGCCCGGCGGCATCGACCCAGGCGACCTCGACGCCGCCATCGTCCTGGCCGATCCGTTCGACGACGGTGCCGTATTGGATCATGTGCCCGACCTTGGCCGCGAACCCCGCGGCGATGCGGTCCATGCCGCCCACCGGCTGGAACATGGTGCGCTGCTGCATGAACCCGGCGACCGAGCGCAGCGTGCGCCACGCCTTCGAATGCAGCACGTCGGCCATCAGGAATGGGGTGCTGGGCTTGCCCGGCCCCGGGTCGGTCAGCGCGCCGGGCCATGCATCGTAGCCGCGGCCGTCCGCGCCGGAATAGGACAGGTCCTTGGACGACAGAGAACCTTCACGCACCAGGTAGGACACGAACATTTCCTGGTCCTCGGCGCTCAGCGGCGTGTCGAGCCGGTTGCCGCGGACCGCCTTGGCCAGCAGTTCCGCCGTATGCCCGCGCATGTCGGCCGCGACCTCCGCCTTGCGCACCGGCTTGCCCGCGAGCGGGCCGGAGCCGCCCTCGAACAGGACATAGGAGGCGTCGTTGTCGTTGACCATGACCTCCAGCGGAACCCCGAACTCCCGGGTGTAGTGCAGGGTCGATTGGTGGTTGAACGGGATGCGCCAGGGTCCGTGATTGATGTATTGGCCGTCGTCGAACGCGCAACGCTGCGCCTCGCCGCCCAGCTCGGTCAGCGAGAACCCGGCGCGGGCGGTTTGGCACCGGCCGCCGGCGAAGCTGCGCGCCTCGATGACCTGGCATTGATAGCCGAGTTTCGACAACTCGTAGGCCGCGGTCATGCCGCCGACGCCGGCACCCAGGATGACGACCCGCTTGCCCGTCCCCGATCCGGTCAGCGCCGGCGGCGCGGTCTGCGCCGACGCCATGGACATGCCGAACACGTCCAGCCCCGCCATGACCGCGCCCGCTCCGCCGATGGCGCCGAGCCTGTACAGGAGCTGCCGGCGCGACGGTGCGGGCGGCCGGCGCGAGGCAGGTTCGAAAAAAGCGTCAGCCATTTTGACCTCTTTAGCAGCACGGCAAAACCGGGTTTCACCATGCTTTGGATGCAAGCAGAGTGCCAAGGCATTCGAAGCTGACCTGCAAGGCTATGAACCCGTGCTGGGTGCCTGCTCGCCAATTAAGATTCCCACGCCGAGCAGGACCTCACTTCCCATTCACCGGAAGGCTGCTCAGCCGATACAGCACAAAACCATCTCACCAGGCCATGATGGTTTGGCGCTTGGCACTGCCATTTTTGGTTTGCACCTCGAATTTACTTCAGTTCTGACGAGCTTCGATCCAACGTCATCCACTTGCTGTCTGCCTCGCCCCGGCGAAAGCCGTATCGAGCATATAGCTCCTGCGCATCTGAGGTCGTCAGCGTCCAGTTCTGGACGGTCGCGAGTTCGGGATGTGCGAGGATGGTTCCTACCAGCGCCTTCGCAAGGCCAAGCCCACGAGCAACTGGCAAGATGTACACATCTGCAAGGTGGGCGCGGAAGGTGTAATCGGTGAGCAGCCGGCCAAAACCAACCTGCGCGCCGTCCGAGGCATAGATGCCAAAGCACAGGCAGTTGGCCCAACTGCGCTCCGTCAGCGTGCGTGGTCGGCCTAATGCCCAATACTCGCCGGCCAGCGAGGCATGGACGAGGCCCATGTCCAGGCGCGCGTGATCGTCGCTGATCGCATATCCATTTGGCAGGCTGACCACGTGCGGCATTTACAAATCACCCTCCAAACTCCTGAAAAGCATCGGCTCCTGCATCACTGTGCTTTACCAGATGGTCTCCCTATAATTTTTGGCGAGACATGGCGGTCAACGCCCCAAGCCCTGTGCGGAGAAGTCGGGGATCAGTGACACCGCTCTTACCATTCGAAGAAGTGACCGAAGGCGCCGCCCCGAAGCGTCCTTTGCCGCCCAGCCCGGCTGGCATACGCGGCGCCGGTCGCGACTGCGTTGCTCATGCGCAGAGGCGCCGCCAGTCATCCCGCGTCGGACAGTCCCAGCTCGGCCATCACCTCGGCCAGCCGTCCAGGATCAGAGCAGGCCAGCAACGCGCCGTCGAAGCCGTCCTCGCGCCCGGTCAGCAGCAGGGTCCGCGGCATGCGGCCTTCCAGCGCGTCCCCCGAGCCGATCTCCGCCACATCAGGCCGCTGGCGCAAGGCGTCGAGGGTGGAAGCCAGCTCGGCCGCCGTGCCAAACAGGAAACGGTGGGCCGGCCACTCGGCGCCGTCGTGGCGCCCCCCGTCCGCCGCGGGGAGCGACAGGGCGGCCAACTCCTCCCGGCTGGTCAGGTCGTGGAACAATGCCAACGCCGCCGCACGAGCCGGGGCGGGCAAGGCGAGGCGGTCGGCGGAGGCCTCGATCTCGACAGGGGACGCGGCGGACAGGATGGGCATGGCTGGTTCTCCGAAATGCTGCGGTCTTATACCAGCCGCCCTGTCGGGCGACCGGTATCAGAGTCGTTTTTGGCGCGTGGCCGCCCTACCAGCCCCACGCGCATACCGGTCAGCTCAAGGGGCTGCCGGTATTAGCGGACGGCGGCGGCGGCGGTTCCGGACCGTGGTGCGATGCCGGCCCGCAAGCAAACGACGTGGCCGCCTTTCCATCCCTGGCCTCCGTGCCTACACTTCCGGCGCACACGATGCCCGCCGGGCTTTTCGGGGAGGACGGTCATGCCGGACCATGGAACCGCAGGAATGCGGCGGCGGCACATGCTGCAGCAGGTGGGATGGACCCTGGCCGGTGCCGGGGCGGCATCAGGCGCCAGTGCCGCAGAGGCGGAGGCGCCGCCGCCCTGGATGACGGAACAAGGCGCTGCCGCGGACGACACGCCCTACGGCAGCCCTTCGCCGTTCGAGCGCTCGGTGGTGCGCCACGTGCGGGACCGGTCGCCCTTCATGACCACCGCCTCCGCGCATGCGCCGCTGCAGGACCTCCATGGCATCATCACGCCGAACGGCCTGCACCACGTCCGCAGCCACGCCGGCACCCCGGCGATTGACCCCGGCCGTCACAGGCTGCTGGTGCATGGCCTGGTGGAGCGCCCGCTCAGCTTCGGCATGGACGACCTGGCCCGCTTCCCGTCCGTGTCCCGGCTGCACTTCCTCGAATGCTCGGGCAACACCCCGCTCTACAAAACCGAGAAGATCGGCGCGCGCTGGACCGTGCAGGACACCCACGGGCAGGTGAGCTGCGCGGAGTGGACGGGGGTGAAGCTCGCAGATGTGCTGGCGGAGGCCGGAGTGAAGCCCGGCGCCGCGTGGGTGCTGGCGGAAGGGGCGGACGCCGCGGCGATGACCCGCTCGGTGCCGATTGAGAAAGCATGGGACGACGCCATCCTGGCCTATGCGCAGAACGGGGAGCGCCTGCGCCCGGAGAACGGCTACCCGCTGCGCCTGCTCCTGCCGGGGTATGAGGGCAACATGAACGTCAAGTGGCTGCACCGCCTAAAGCTGGGCGACCAGCCGTTCCAGACGCGCGAGGAAACCTCGAAGTACACGGATCTGCTTCCCGACGGGACCGCCAAGCAGTTCAACTTCGTCATGGAGGTGAAATCCGTCATCACCCGGCCCTCGCCGGGGCGCGGCCCGGGCCAGCCGGGCTTCTGCGAAGTGAGTGGCCTCGCCTGGTCCGGGCACGGCCGCATCGCGCGGGTCGAGGTTTCGACGGACGAGGGCGCCACCTGGCAGGACGCGGCGCTGCAGGAGCCGGTGCTGCCGAAGTGCCTGACCCGGTTTCGTCTGCCCTGGACCTGGGACGGCGGCCCGGCCGTGCTGCAAAACCGCGCGACTGACGAGACCGGCGCCATCCAGCCGACGCGCGCCAGCTTGCTCGCGGAGCGCGGCCCGAACTTCTTCTACCATTACAACGCCATCAACACCTGGCGCATCGCGCCGGACGGGGAGACGACGCTTGCGGTGTAGCGCCGCACTGGCCGCCTTGGTCATGCTCGCCGGTGCCGCCGCGGCGCAGCCTTCACGCCTCGGCCTCGGCCGCCCGGCGACGCCGCAGGAGCTTGGCGCCGCCGACATCGACGTGCGCGCGGACGGAGCCGGGCTGCCGCCGGGCCAGGGCAGCGTCGAGGAAGGAGCGGCGCTGTTCGCCGGCGCCTGCGCGGCCTGCCATGGCGAACGAGGGGAGAAGCCGGTCATCCCGGCGCTGCGCCTGACGGGCGGGCGCGGCACGCTCGCGACCCCGGGCGCGGTGCAGACGGTGGGAAGCTACTGGCCCTATGCCACGACGCTGTTCGACTACATCCGGCGCGCGATGCCCTTCAACGCACCGGAATCGCTGACGCCGGACCAGGTATACGCCGTGACCGCCTACCTCCTGCACCTGAATGGCATTGTGCCTGACGGCACCGTTCTGGACGCTGGCACCTTGCCGCGCGTGCAGATGCCCAACCGTAACGGGTTCGTGGCCGTCTATGCTCCCAGCCATTAAAGCAGGCAGGATGGCCGGGGCGCTTGTTCCGCGGCCCGCCCTGCCCTACCTGAGACGGCATGAGCACTGAATCGACCATGCCTCCCGAGGAGGACCCCGCGTTGCAGGATGACGCCCGGGCCCACGCCGCAACGAGCGACACCAGCCCGGCCGACGCCGACCCGGCGGAGCCGCCAAGCCACGAGGCCGAGATCGCCCGGCTGACCGCCGAGCGCGACGACATGCGCGACCGCTGGATACGGGCGGAGGCGGAGATGGCCAACGTGCGCGCCCGCGCCAAGCGCGACGTGGACGACACGCGCCAGTACGCCGTGCAGAAGTTCGCCGCCGACGTGGTGGAAGCGGCCGAAAACCTCCGCCGCGGCCTGTCGAACCTGCCGGCGCAGACGGCGGAGGAGCCCGAGATCGTCACCAAGCTGCGCGACGGGTTCGAAGGGGTGGAGCGCAGCTTCGTCGGCCTCCTTGAGCGCAACGGCATCCAGCGCATCGACCCCACCGGCCAGCCGTTCGATGCCAACCTGCACCAGGCGATGGCCGAGCAGCCCTCGGCGGAGCATCCCCCGGGCACGGTGATCCAGGCGTGGACCACGGGCTGGACGCTGAACGGACGCCTGCTCCGCCCGGCGATGGTGGTGGTCGCGAAGGCCGCGCCTGCCGGAACCGCGTCGGGCACCGAGGCCGCGTAGACTGGGGCCGCTTAGACTGGGGCCGCTTAGGCGGCACGACAGTTGTGCGCCGCCGGGCCTTGTCCGGCGGGCATTCGCTGAATACATCCGCATCGCTGCAACCGTAGGGTGGCGCCTGGTGCTTCGGGCCGTGCGCCGCTGCTGAGAAAGGAATACGAATGAGCAAGGTCATCGGCATCGACCTCGGGACCACCAACTCCTGCGTCGCGATCATGGAAGGCAGCACGGGCGCGGACGTCCGGGTGATCGAGAACAGCGAGGGCGCCCGCACCACGCCGAGCATGGTCGCGTTCAGCGACAGCGGCGAGCGGCTGGTCGGCCAGAGCGCCAAGCGCCAGGCCGTCACCAACCCGACCAACACCCTGTATGCCGTGAAGCGGCTGATCGGCCGGCGGTTCGAGGACCCGTTGGTGGAGAAGGACAAGGGCATGGTCCCTTACACCATCGTTCGCGGCGACAACGGCGATGCCTGGGTGGGCGCGCGCAACGAGAAGTATTCGCCGAGCCAGGTCAGCGCCTTCGTGCTTGGCAAGATGAAGGAGACCGCCGAGTCCTACCTCGGCGAGAAGGTGACGCAGGCCGTCATCACCGTGCCGGCCTACTTCAACGACGCGCAGCGCCAAGCGACCAAGGACGCTGGCCGCATCGCCGGGTTGGAGGTGCTGCGCATTATCAACGAGCCGACGGCGGCGGCGCTCGCCTACGGCATGGACAAGAAGCAGGGCGGCACCATCGCGGTGTACGACCTGGGCGGCGGCACGTTCGACGTGTCGGTGCTGGAGATCGGCGACGGCGTGTTCGAGGTGAAGTCCACCAACGGCGACACGTTCCTGGGCGGCGAGGACTTCGACAACCGGGTGATCGGCTACCTGGCCGACGAGTTCAAGCGCGAGCAGGGCATCGACCTGCGCAATGACAAGCTTGCTTTGCAGCGGCTCAAGGAAGCGGCGGAGAAGGCGAAGATCGAGCTGTCCTCCTCCAAGGAGACCGAGATCAACCTGCCGTTCATCACCGCCGACGCCAGCGGGCCGAAGCACCTGGTGATGAAGCTGTCGCGCGCCAAGCTGGAAAGCCTGGTCGATGACCTGATCGAGCGCACTTTGGCGCCGTGCCGCGCCGCGCTCAAGGATGCCGGCGTGACGGCTGGCGAGATCCAGGAGGTCATCCTCGTCGGCGGCATGACGCGGATGCCGAAGGTGATCGAAGTCGTAAAACAGTTCTTCGGCAAGGACCCCGCCCGCAACGTGAACCCGGACGAGGTCGTGGCCATCGGCGCCGCGGTGCAGGGCGCGGTGCTCAAGGGCGATGTGAAGGACGTGCTGCTGCTCGACGTGACGCCGCTGTCGCTCGGCATCGAGACGTTGGGCGGCGTGTTCACCCGGCTGATCGACCGCAACACCACGATCCCGACCAAGAAAAGCCAGGTGTTCTCGACGGCCGATGACAACCAGGGTGCCGTGACCATCAAGTGCTACCAAGGCGAGCGGGAGATGGCGGCGGACAACAAGCTGCTGGGCCAGTTCGACCTGATGGGCATTCCGCCGGCCCCGCGCGGCGTGCCGCAGATCGAGGTGACGTTCGACATCGACGCCAACGGCATCGTCTCCGTCCAGGCGAAGGACAAGGCGACCGGCAAGGAGCAGCAGATCCGCATCCAGGCCAGCGGCGGGCTTTCCGACGCCGACATCCAGAAGATGGTCAAGGAGGCCGAGGCCAACGCCGACGCCGACAAGAAGCGGCGCGAGCAGGTCGAGGCGCGCAACCAGACCGAGGCAATGGTCCATCAGGTCGAGAAGACCTTGAAGGAGAACGGCGACAAGGTCCCGGCCGATGCCAAGTCCGAGGCGGAGACGGCGATGGCCGCGGCCCGGACCGCGCTGGAAGGCGACGACGCAGAGGCGTTGAAGCAGGCGAACGACCGGCTGACGCAGGTTGCGATGAAGATGGGCGAGGCGATGTACAAGGCCCAGGCGGAGGCGGCCCCGGCCGACGCCGCGGGCGCCGCAAGCTCGGCGGCGCAGAACGAAAAGGTTGTCGACGCCGAGTTCGAGGAAGTGGACGAGAAGAAAAAGGCCTCGTAGTCGCATCGAGGCTGGGCTACCGGAAAAGGCGTCCGCGCTCGTTTGAGGCGGGCGCCTTTTCTATTATGGGGCGGCGCCGGGTCGGCCGAGGCCGGCGCAAGGACGGTGCGTAGGGGCCGCGAGCGCCGGCCCAGCGCCAAGGATGAGGGCTGAAGTGGCAGCGAAGCAGGATTACTACACGACGCTTGGGGTGGGCCGGGAGGCCGGCGCGGAAGAAATGAAGAAGGCGTATCGCAAGCTCGCGATGCAGTACCATCCCGACCGCAACCCGAACGACAAGCAGGCCGAAGCCAAGTTCAAGGACCTGAACGAGGCCTACGACGTGTTGAAGGACGACCAGAAGCGCGGCGCCTACGACCGGTTCGGCCATGCGGCCTTCGAGCAGGGCGGCGGCCCCGGCGCGGGCGGCTTCGGCGGCGGGTTCAATTTCCAGGATGGCGCCGGGCTGGGCGACATCTTCGACCAGATGTTCGGGGAAATGACGGGCCGCCGCGGCAGCGCGCGCGCCCGCGCCGGCGCGGACCTGCGCGCCCAGGTGGAGATCGACCTGGCCGAGGCCTTCGCCGGGACCAAGACTCAGCTCCGCGTGCCCACCCGCATGCAGTGCGACCATTGCCGGGGTACAGGATCGGAAAGCAAGGAGCGCCAGGCCGATACGTGCTCGACCTGCGGCGGCGCCGGCAAGGTGCGGGCGCAGCAGGGCTTCTTCCTGATCGAGCGCACCTGCCCGACCTGCGGCGGCGCCGGCCGGGTGATCAAGAGTCCCTGCAAGGTGTGCGGCGGCGCCGGCACGGTACAGCGGGAGCGCAGCCTGCAGGTGTCGATCCCCGCGGGCGTGGAGGATGGCACGCGCATCCGCTTGACCGGGGAAGGCGAGGCCGGCGGCAGCGGCGCGCAGCCGGGCGACCTGTACGTCCACGTCGCGATCCGTCCGCATGAGATCTTCCAGCGCGATGGCGCCAACATCTATTGCCGGGTTCCGCTGCCGATGACGCAGGCGGCGCTGGGCGGCGACGTGGAGGTGCCGGCGATCGACGGCAGCCGGGCGAAGGTGAAGATTCCGCCGGGCACGCAGACCGGGGATCAGTTCCGTTTGCGCAGCAAGGGCTTCTCGGTGCTGCGCAGCGCGGCGCGCGGCGACATGTACGTCCAGGTCGCGGTGGAGACCCCGCAGCACCTGACGAAGCGGCAGCGCGAGCTGCTGGAGGAGTTCGAGACGGAGGCGAAGGAACACGCCAAGGGCAGCCCCGAAAGCGAGGGCTTCATGGCCAAGATCGCCAAGTTTTTCGAAGGGCGGGCCTGACTGCTCAGCACCTGTCTGTTCAGACTGGGCGCCGCGTGGCGGGAGGCGGCGGCAAGTCCTCATCCAGGATCGTGATGTGGAGCGAGAACGAGACTTCGCCGTCCTCCTCGTCGCGGTGGAGGGTGCCGAGGAACTCTTTGTCGACCGTGACCTCGACCGAGGCGCCCTTCCGTTTCGGCACCTCGACATGGATGCGGTCGGACCCGAGCGTGCGGCGGAGATAGGTTTCAACCCGGGCGTAATCGGTCGGCTTCATGGGGCGTGTCCTTGCAAGTCGTTTACCCGGGCTTAGCAGCCCGGCGACTCCAAAGGAACCGCCCCGAGCGGCGAGCTAATGCGGCTGCGGGCGCGGCACGCCGGGGAAGATGCCGTTCGGCAGCGGCGCGGTCTGGCCCGGCGGCGGAGGAGGCGGTTGACGCGCCGGCTCGGGCGGGCGGGGCCGCTCGGCCCGGTTGCCTTCGAAGCGTCCACGGTTGAATGCCCCCTGGTCGTCCCTGAACCGGCGCTCGCGCTCCCCACGCTCCTGGAAATCGCGGCGGAACTCACGCTCCCGAAAGCCCGGGTCCCGGTAGTCGCGCCCGCGGCCGTAGCCATAACCGCCATAGCCGTAGCCAGGCGTCACCGGGACTGGAACCGGGTAGCCGCCGCCATAGGGCGGCACATAGCCGGGGCCGGCGTCCGGCGCGATGTAGCCCGGTGCGGCATAGGCCGGCGGCACATAGCCGGGCTGGACGTAGCCGGGCTGGGCGTATCCGTCATAGGCCGGCTGCACGTTGCCGTAGTAGCTGCCCGGATCGGGCGCGCAGGCCGTTGCTGCCATGCATGCCGTAAGGCCGACCCACCATCCCCTTTGCATCGCCCAGTTCCCCCAGCCCACCGTGACATGTCCCATATCCTGAGCTTATGGTCGTGAAACGTGGCGGGACCGCGGCGGTTTGAGGGAGGACAGTGGATGCCGGTCAGCGGCCAGGGACCCTATGACGACCAGAACATCTTTGCCCGCATCCTGCGCGGCGAAATCCCGTCGCGTCGGGTGTATGAGGACGAGTGGGCGGTGGCGTTTCACGACATCGCCCCGCAGGCGCCGGTGCACATCCTGGTGATCCCGCGCGGCCCGTATGTCGCGCTGACCGATTTCGTGGCGACGGCTCCCGATGCGGAGATCGCCGGGTTCTTCCGCGCCGTGGGCCGCGTCGCGCAGCAGATGGGGCTGGAGCAGCCGGGCTACCGCGTCTTGTCCAACATGGGAGTGCATTCCGGACAGGAGGTGCCGCACCTGCACGTTCACTTGTTCGGCGGCGTTGCGCTCGGCCCCATGCTCAGGGCTATCGCATATGACTGTTGACAGCGAGGATTGCTGGCAAAGCTGTGGTGGTCTGTAAACGCGGGGTCCAGCGTTGAGGCCCTGCCATGGAAGAGTTCGTCGCCTGTTTTGCCGAGGTCGTT
>JAABUQ010006754.1_pt1 | contig 17120 bp, 15 predicted proteins | sample 5560001 | NCBI WGS metagenome assembly JAABUQ01 (sample SAMN10711888, study PRJNA513371) | rock metagenome | isolation source: Antarctica rocks | place: Antarctica: Victoria Land, Finger Mt nord | collected 2015-12-18
AGCCTGTCGCTGACCCTGACCCGTTTGTGGCAGGCCGCGACTTTGTGCAGGCCCCGGTTCCCGCCCTCGCCGATGCCATTCTTGGCGCTTTGTCTGATGAACCCGCGCGCCTTGCGATGTGCCGCGCTGCCCAGGACTGCCTGCGCGCCCGCTACTCTCTGCAAGGCTCCGCAAAGCGCATTCTCGCTTTGCTGCGCGAAACCGGGCCACGTTGAGAGTCCTGCTCCCGTGCATTGGAGTCCCTCCCCCGTGCTCGCATGGCTCGCACTTCCCCTCCCCTGAAGGGGAGGGGTGCCTGTGTCTATTGGTTGATCTCTTCGGTTGTTGGCTATGCTTTCTTGAAGGCTGGGCAGAGCAGAATACTCTGTTACCAAGATCAACCAAATGCGCTAGGCACTCCTCCCCTGCACTGGCAGACCCGGAGGGCTTTAGGGGAGGGGAAGTGCGAGCCATGCGAGCACGGGGGAGGGACTCTTAAGCCCTTCCTTTATGCGTTACTAACGCGTTGCTAGCTTATACCAACGACGGAACAAATCCGTCCGTCGTTGGTGCGCGCTGAAGATGCCCTGGCAAGCCAAAAGCAGTGCCCTTGCCACGCCTAGCTTACGGCGGCAGAAAGAAAAACTTACGGCGGCAAAAAGAAAAACGCGAGCGCGATAATCGCATACGCCGCCAACAGCTGCGCCCCTTCCAGCCAGTGGCTTTTGCCGTCGCCCGCGATAAACGTCGCGATAACTACGCTGAAGCCCACCGCGGTCAGTTCGGGCACGCTGAAAATAAACGACATGGGATGGTGCAGCAAGAGACTGGCAAACACCAAAACCGGCGCGACAAACAGGGCGATCTGCGTGGACGAGCCAATCGCAATCGCAATCGTAATGTCCATTTTGTTGCGCAGCGCCATCCACACAGCGGTGGAATGCTCGGCAGCGTTGCCGATAATAGCGACAATGACAATGCCGATAAAGACCGAGTTGACCCCCAGGCTTCGCGCCGCGCCCTCCACGCTGGACACGAGAAACTCGCTTTCAATCGCCACCAAAACAGTCGCGATGCCGAGCACCAAAAACGCGGTGCGCTTTTTCCAGGTCGGCGGCTCGCAGTCGTCGGGCTGCTGGTAGGAGCGAAAGATAGCCTCGTGGGTGTGCAGCGAAAACCACAGCGAGGCCACATAAACCAGCAGCAAAATCCCCGCCACCCACAGTGAAAAATGCTGAATGTCCGGGTTGGACGCGCTGCGGGTGTGGTGGAACGATGAGGCGAAAATGGCGGGGACCGACAAGGACAGCGCAGCCACCAAGAGATTAATCGCCTGCGATTCGGCCAAGTCCTGGTTGAAGGTCTGGATTTTGTGCTTCAGTCCCCCGGCCAGAATGCTCGCGCCCATCACCAGCAAAACGTTGCCGATAATGGAGCCAATCAGCGACGCCTGCACCAAAGGCACTTCGCCCGCCGCCAGTGCGAACAGGCCAATAATCAGCTCGGTGGCATTGCCGAAGGTGGCATTGAGCAGGCCGCCCCAGGTCGCGCCCAGGTGTTTTGCCAGCTCTTCCGTGGCCTGCCCCATCAAACCCGCCAGAGGCACAATGGCAAGCGCGGCGCTGGCAAACACCCACAAAGGGTAGTGATGCCCGAACGCCGAGTAGTGCAGGCCGATGGAGAGGGGGATAAAAACGAGCAGGCTGTTCAGCCCGCGAAAAAAGCGCAGCAGAGAAGCCGCAGCCGAGGGGGAAGACAAAACGGGCGGTGGAGAAGACATGCGGGCATTGTACCCGAAAGCCCCCCGCGCGGCGCAGGCACAGGCGCAGGCAGCAGCGGGCAAAACTTAACTGGAGTTCAACATTCAGCCCAGAAAGTTTAACATTTTAGGGAGCAAAATGGGTATAATAAAGGCGTTCCGGCAATGGGGCCGGACAAGAGGGCGGGTCACTGAAGACTTGCCGAGTGCCGAAGGAGGCATTTTCATGTCGGAGAAGAGTTTTTTGGGCGCGCAGCGCATTGACGGCGCAGAACTGTCCCAGTCTCCCGCGCCGCCCATGATGGCCGAGGCCCGCGAGGATGGCGCATCAGTGTCGCGCCTGGCGCAGGAGCGCCTGCCTTTGTATGTGCGCGAGAACGGCCTGCCCGCTTCCGCCCGAACGGGGCGCAAGGCCGGGCATGGCGCAGCGTGGAGCGCGCTCAGCTTTGGGCTTCTGCTTCTGGCAAGCCTCGGGGCCTGTTTGGAGCGCCTGGCTTGGATGGGCCAGCGCTGATCAGGGGCGGACGACGCAAACATGCAAAACAACAGCCGGTGCAGGATTGCACCGGCTGTTCGCATGTCTGCCCCTGGATAGGTAAGAGGCCCCCCCCCCCAATTCTGGGGAGCCGGATAATAACAAAGCAGAAGACCCGCAACCGTACATTTCTCCTCATCATGCTCCCCATTATTGGGGCGGGGGGGCCACTCTCTATAGCCAGTTGCGGCGCTTGAAGTAAAGCCACTCTAAGGCGCTCAATCCCCCCATCAGGCCCAGCGCGTAGGGGTAGCCGTGCCGCCAGTGCAATTCGGGCATACCAGTGAAGTTCATGCCGTAGATGCCCGAAATGCCCGCAACGGTCATCAGAATAATCGACGCGCTGGTCAGCACCTTCACCACTTCATTCAGGCGGTTGGAGGCGACGGCAAGGTGCGCGTCCAGCGTGCCGGACAGCAAGTCCCGGTAGGTGTCAATGGTATCCACCACGCGGATTGTGTGGTCATAGATGTCCTGATAGTAGGCAAACAAGGCGCGGGCGCGCGTGCGGCGCATGGTCTCGGCGCGTTCGTCATCCTGGACGCCTTCCACATGGCGCAGCAGAACGTTGACGGCATCGCGCAGCGGCGCGACATAGCGGCGCATTTCCAGCAGGTCGCGGCGCAGGCCAAGCAGCACGGTGAGCGGCTTTTCGGCATCAGGCGTGGGCGCGCCGGCCTTCTTAAACAAAGCCTCCTGTTCACTGACAGGCTTCAAGACCATCTGTTCCAGGGTATCTATGCGCTCGTCATAGGCATCCATCGCGGGATAATAATCGTCCACCAGCGAGTCCAAAATTAGATACAGCAGAAAGTACGGGCCTTGGCCGCGCAGGTCGGACGCCCGCTCCCAGCGCTTGCGGGCTGTCTTGATGGCTTCCGACGTGCCGCTATGCACGGAAACCACATAGTTGCGGCCCGTGAAGATATGGAGTTCCGCACTGCGGCAAACGCAGGGCTGGTCAAGGTCGGCACGTCCCTCGGCGGGCTGCCACTCGTGGGCGACCACAAAAACGTAGCCGTCATACTCCACCACTTTGGGGCGCTGGCCCGGCTGCGTCAAATCTTCCAGGGCCAGGGGGTGGAAGTGAAACTCGGACGCGAGCAGGCGTCCCTCGTCGTCGTCCATCTCGGCGATGTCCAGCCACAATGTTCCCTTGCCCTGCGCCAGCCTTTCGCTGATCTGATCCGGGGGAACATCGCGCGCGAGCTGGCCGTCCTCACTGAAGTATTGCAAAGTGTGCATAGCATGGCTGCGTGGCTAGCGAGTGGAGAACGCGTACACCGTGGTCTGACGGTAGGTCTGACCAGGCCTAAGTTCCGTGGTGGGGAAGCGCGGATGGTTGGGGCTGTCGGGAAAGTGCTGCGCTTCCAGGGCGAAGCCGGAGCGCCGGACATAAAGCCGATTGCCTTTGCCGACTTGCTTGCCCAGAAAGTTGCCGGTGTAGAATTGAACCCCTGGCTCGGTCGTCAGCATGGACAGCACGCGCCCGCTTTGGGGCGAATAGGCGCGCGCGGCTAGGCGCAGCGTGCCCGGCGTGCCGCTGACGATAAACGTATGGTCATAGCCCGCGCCGTTGGCAATCTGCGTGTCTTTGGAGCCAATGCGCGCGCCGATAGGGGTGGGATGCCGAAAGTCAAACGGCGTTCCAGCCACGGGTTCCGGCTCGCCCAGGGGAATAGAAGTCTTGTCAATGGGAAGAAACTTGTCGGCATTGATCTGCATCACCTGGGTTAAGACAGGGCCGCTGCCTGCCCCATTCAGGTTCCAATAAGCATGGTTGGTAAGATTAACAACCGTATCTTTGTCGGTCGTGGCGGCGTAGTCAATCTGCAAAGCGTTGTCATCGCGCAGGGTATAGGTGACTTGCACAGTCAGGGTGCCGGGGTAGCCCTCGTCGCCGTCGGGGCTGACAGTGCGCAGGGTGAGGGCCGGGCTGCCTTCGCCGCCATGCGGCACGGCTGTCCAGACCTTTTTATTAAAGCCAATCCTGCCGCCGTGCAGGCTGTTAGGCGGGTTGTTGACATAAGCCGCATAGGGAGTGCCGTCCAGCACATAGCGGCCCCGCGCAATGCGATTGGCATAGCGCCCTACCAAAGCCCCAAAGTAGGTGCCACCGATGTCTTTGACATAGCCGCCCAGCGTGTCATAGCCGAGAGTGACATCCGCCAGCCTGCCCCGGTGGTCGGGAGCCAGCAGCGAAACCAAAGTGCCGCCATAGTTCGTGATGCGCGCCTGCACGCCGTGCTTGTTGGTAAGGGTATACAGCGAGACGCTCTGGCCGCTAGGCGTTGTGCCCCAGGGCTTAACAGTGATGCCCATGCTTGCCGGGGCAGCGTGGGCCGTGTGCATCCGCAGCAAAAGCAGGGCGAAGCAGGCGAGTGCGCGCGCAAAGCGTATCATGGAAGGTTCTCCTGGGGAATGGTAAGGGCCAAGTGGGGCGGGGGCATGCTGAGGGACAGCAGCCCGGCATGGCGCAGAGCGAGAAACACGCTCCCAATCTGCTGTGCCTGACAGAACGTGCCGTCGTCTATTAAGCTCAGCAGGGCGGGCACGGACACCCAGCCAACTTCAATTTCTTCCGTGGTTTCGGGGGCAGGGGCTGAAAGCCGCGCGGCGTTGTACGCGACAAACGCATGCAGCGTGTTGCTGTGCGTGGCGGGGTTCGGGCGGGCCGAAGACAGCGCGTGCCACTGGGGCGCAGCGTACCCGGTTTCCTCGCGCACTTCGCGCTGCACGCCTGCCAGCGGCGACTCGTCTCCTAAGTCTATGATGCCGCCGGGCAGCTCGGCGCACACGCACCCGCTGCCGTGCCGGTACTGGCGGATAATCAAGACTTCGCCCTCGTCGTTGAAGACAACCGCGTGTGCCCAGTCCGGGTATTCCAGCACATAGTAAGGGGCGACGGGGACGCCCTGCGCGGTGAGGCAGTCATCCGCGCGGACGCGGAGCCAGCGGTCACTGAGCACCAAACGGCTGGCCTGCACTGTCCAAGGCGTAAGCGTCATTGCTGTTAACCCAGCGGGGAAGGGCGTGCGTTACGCGCCGCCCGCATTGTCGTCGTAGCCGTTGGGATGGGCCTCAAACCATTCATAGGCGGTGCGCATGATGGTTGGCAGGTCGCCGTACTGCGGCTTCCATCCCAGTTCCCGCTCAATCTTGGCGCTGCTGGCAACAAGCTCGGCAGGGTCGCCCGGCCTGCGGGGCGCTTCCACAGCGTTGATTGGCTTGCCGGTCACCTGCCGTCCGGTTTCTATGACCTCACGCACCGAGTAGCCTTTGCCATTGCCCAGGTTGTAGGCGGTGGTCTCTGCCCCATTCTTCAAAGCTTCCAGCCCAAGGATATGCGCCTGCCCCAGGTCGGTGACATGGATATAGTCGCGAATGCCTGTGCCGTCGGGCGTGGGGTAGTCCGTGCCGAACATCTTAATCTCGGAGCGCCTGCCAAGTGCAGTCAGCAGTGTGAGAGGGATCATGTGCGTCTCGGGAGTATGGTCTTCGCCCAATTGCCCATCCGGGTCGGCCCCCGCCGCGCAGAAGTAGCGCAGGGAAATGCTTTTGATGCCGAAGGCGACATCATACCAGTGCAGAATATGCTCGGCGTCCAGCTTGGTCTGCCCGTAGGGATTGGTGGGAAACTGCGGGTGCTGCTCGTCAATCGGCACATACTTGGTTTCGCCGAATGTGGCCGCGCTGGACGAAAACAGGACGTGCTTGACCCCGTGGGCATTGATGGCATCCAGCAGGGTCAGGGTCTTGACGATGTTGTTCTGGTAGTACTTGACCGGGTCGGCGACGCTGTCGGGCACAGACGCATACGCCGCAAAGTGGATGACCGAGTCTACATTATACTCTTTCAACGTGCGGGCGACCAGCGCGCCGTCGCCGATGTCGCCCTGCACGAACTTTGCGCCGGGCAGATACTGGAGGACGCCCCGGTGCCCCAGCTCCAGCGAGTCGTATATCACGACTTCGTATCCCTTTGCCAGCAACAGCTTGGCGGTGTGGCTGCCGATATACCCGGCCCCGCCGGTGACAAATACTGCTCCCATTGTGTGTGCGCACCCTCCCCATCAACACCTAAACGCGTCTTCTTCGCGTCGTTCTGAGGCTGTTATACCTGGTTTTAGGTGCGAATTAACAGGCAAATATCGGCTTATATCACGCTGTGTCACGCCCGTGACATAAGCCGTGACACAGCGAACGCGGCGGCTAGGGACGGAAATCAATGCGCGCTGTTGTCTGCGCGGCGACGGCTTTGCCGTCCTGATAGGCGGGTTCGTAGAACCACTGCCCCACAGAGTCCAGGGCGGCGGCGTCCAGGTCATCGGTGCCGGAGGATTGGATCACGGTGGCTTCGGTGACTCTGCCTTGCGCGCTGACTGATAAGCGCACAAGCACTGTCCCGCCGATGCCGCCTGCCCGCAGGCTGGCCGGGTACTCTGCCGCCGCACGCCGCAAAAGGTGCGGAGCGGCATCGGGAACCACGACAGGGCGCGGCAGGGCTGCGGCGAAGCTTGGCGTGGCATGAACTGGCGGCGCGGGCGGAGCAAGGCGCTGCTCTTCCCGGCTCGCCCCAACCCGCACCACAACAGGGCGCCCGGCAGCCAGGGACGTGGCGGGCAGCGCGGCGGCGATGCGTGTGCTGGGGGCATGCGGGGCCGCATGGGCCACAACTGTGCCTGCGTGATGTGCGGGCTGCATGGCCCGGTGCCTGCCGCCCAGCGCGACTGCTCTTGCCTGGCGCGCGGCAGCGTTTGCATGGGCCGCGTCCTGGTGCGCGGCGGTCATGGCATTCACTCTGGCTTGGTGCCTCGCGGCAAGAGCGGACACCAGCGCGGCGTGCTTTGTGGCGGCAGTGGGAACAGCGCTCGCGACCAGCGCAGGCTGGGGACGCACCGCAGCGATTGGGTGGTTGACGGCAGGAGGCGCAGCAGCCGCCGAATGAACAGCGACGGAATGCGGCGCAATCGCTGGGGGCACAGAATGACTGCGTGCCGCCACGACTGCCACAACAGGCGCGGAAAGCACGGCAGGCTTCGCTGCCACAGGGGCGGTATGGAAAGGCCGTGCCCCCCTGCGGGACAGCATATGCAGGCGAGCAGGCTGGCGCCCCCACGCGGCGGGGATGTGGGCCACCTGTGCGGCAGGCGCTTCCGCCACTTGCCGAGACCCTGCCGGCAGCGCGCGCACCGAGGCGCTGGCCGTGGGCGAAGGCGAGACAGGCAAATGGCTTAGGGCGAACGGCGCACAGGCCAGCAGGGCTAGGCCCGCCACGCCGAATGTCCACAAAGCGGCCCGCGACGGCGGCTCCTGCGGCAAGTCGGAAAGGCCGGGGCTTTCGGCGAGAACGGCAGGCCGGGGGCGCGGCAGCGGGGACGGCATAATAATGGTTTCGGTGGACAGCCTGCCCGCGCTGCCGGACACTCCCTGGCGGCGCAAAGCCTCGGCAAAGGCTCCGGCATTGGGATAGCGGGACGCCTGCACTTTTGCCAGCGCCTTTTCTACCACTTTGCGCAAAGCGCGCGGCTGAACGCCGTCAATCTGCGGCGGGCGGTGCAGAATACGGTTCATCACGGCGGGAATAGACGGCGCATCAAAAGGCTTGTGCCCGGTCAGCATCTCGGCCAGGGTGACGCCCAGCGAGAACACATCGCTGCTCCCGCTCAGCGGCAGCCCGCTGATCTGCTCCGGCGACATATATGCGGGCGACCCGACAACCGTCCCGGTCTGCGTCAGCGCCCCTTCCGAGAGGATGTGCGCCACCCCAAAATCCATCAGCTTGACGCGTCCATCGGGCAGCACATAAATGTTATCCGGCTTGACATCCCGGTGAACAATCCCCCGCGCATGCGCATACTCTAAAGCTTCGGCCACTTGCAGGGCAATCGGCACGGCATCTTCCGCCCCTAAGGGCGCTTCCCGGTCCAGGCGCGCGCGCAAAGACTCCCCGGCCAGAAGCTCCATCGCAATGAAATGGCGTCCATCGCCCGCCTGGCCCACTTCATAAATGGACACGATGTTGGGGTGCGACAGGGCAGAAATAGCCCGCGCTTCCCTGAGAAACCGCTCCGCCATATCCTGACGCCGCTCGTCGCTCAATGCCTGCCCCAGGGTAAGCACTTTCAATGCCACTGTGCGTACACGCACCGTATCCTGGGCTTCATAGACAATTGACGAAAAGCCGCGCCCCAGCTCCTGCCGGATTTGGTAGCGCTGCGGCGCGGCGGAAAGCGGCCCCGATTCGGCCTGCGCGCCGCCTGTCTGGTGTTGTTCTTGCGGCTGCTGGGTAGAGGATACTGGGTCTATCATGGTTTTTTAGATTTCTTCCCGTCAAAGCGGCTTTGCAGCGTGAGGGCTTCACTCTTGTGACGCCGCAAGCGGGGCATGAGTTCCCGCGAATACCCCCGGCGCCATTTTTTTATTTCCTTGACGGCCCGTGTTTTGGCCGATTAAGACCTAACGACCATCCCTGCTCCCTGCCATAATAAACGGGACAGACAAAGGGTGTTAGCCGCCGGTTCCCGCCAAAACCATGTTACAATAAAAATGGAACAGCAGGCAGGAACTTAGACTGAAATCTTTTTTCCTTTGCCTGCCGTCCGCCTTGGCATGGATTGTGCATCTCTGGTCGTCGTGACTTCAGCCCGGTTCGCGCCGCGCTTCTTCCCGAAGGCTGGATGCAATGAACACGCGCATGGACGGTTCCGTTTTGTACTACCGAGGTTCGCGTTATGGAAAACTCAATCTACTCACGGCCAAGCTTGACGCTCACGGCCACTGAAAACACGCCAAAGCTGCCCCTGTCCGCCCTAGATTCGTCGCCTATGCCCAGCCAAGGACAATCTGCTTCGCTCAGTTTCGCTCCGCCTGCCCATGTAGGCGTACAGCGTTTGCAGCGCGTGTGCGACCTTGTCCTGTGCCTGCTGCTGCTGCTCGTGTTCCTGCCCGTCTTCCTCGTCATCGCCCTGCTGGTGCGACTGGACAGCCCCGGCCCCGTCCTCTTCATCCAGCCCCGCGTCGGCAAACACGGCGATGAGTTCCCCTTCTTCAAGTTCCGCTCCATGGTACAGGATGCCGAAGCCAGGCGCCTCCTCCTGGAACAGCAGAACGAGCGCAGCGGCCCTGTCTTCAAGATGAAGAACGACCCGCGCATCACCCGCACCGGACGCGTTCTGCGCAAGTACTCGCTAGATGAGCTGCCCCAGCTTCTGAACGTGCTGCGCGGCGAGATGAGCCTGATTGGGCCTCGTCCTGCCCTGCCTCGGGAAGTAGCCCAGTACACGCCCCGCCAGCGGGAGCGTTTGGGGATCACGCCGGGCGTGACAGGCTTGTGGCAGGTGTCAGGGCGTGCGAGCATCAGCTTTGAGCATTCGGTGGAGCTGGACTTGCACTACATTGAGCACCAGAGCGTGTGGCTGAACCTGCGCATTCTGCTGATGACCATCCCTGCCGTGCTTAAAGGCGACGGCGCGTACTAGGCGTCCTTTTCTTTCTTTCCACTGTTGATTATTCCCTGTTTTCGCTGCGCCCCGCCCTACTTTTTGCAAGCAGGCCGGGGCGTTTTATTGGCATTCCCAAGGCGTGTTATCGGCGTTTCCAGGGCGTGTAAAGCGCGTTGCGACGACGGAATGATTTGTTCCGTCGTTGGTCATGGCTTGCAACACGCTAGGAACGCATGTGCAATGGGCTTGGAAGTCCCTCCCCCGGCTCGCTCGAGGCTCGCCTTCCCCTCCCCTGAAGGGGAGGGGTGCCTATGGCAATTGGTTGATCTCTTCGGTTATTGGTTGTGCATCTTCAAGGCTAGGCAGAGCGAGACGCTCTATTATACAGATCAACTTACTGCCACAGGCACTCCTCCCCTTCAGGGGAGGGGAAGGCGAGCCTTGAGCGAGCCGGGGGAGGGACTCCTCAACCCCGGCGACAAGCCCGCACAAATACCTGTTTTCCCCCTCGCCCTCTTCTTTGGCATCGCCTGTGCCGAACATTGGGAGTGACCGCGCCTGGAAAACTTCGCAGGACGCGCCACGCTATTCAACTCGGATTTGACGGATACAAGGAGGCGGTGATGCCCGTGCGCACCCCAATCGCAGCAAGAATATGGGACTCGTTTTGCCGGCACAAGTGGCTGTTTCTGATCGCGCTCGTCGTGGTCAGCGGGACAAGCATCACCATTTTGTCGCTGCGCGCCAAGACCTACGAGGCCACGGCCTTGACACAGGTCACGACCGAAGATGTGGCGACCGAGCTTGGCGAAACCCCGGCCCCGTCGTATGTGTCCCCGGCCCAGCAGAACGTCACCCACTTTGAAGACCTGAGCAGCGATAACCTGCCGGGCGGGTTCCTGGACACCGCCCTGCGCCATGCGCAATTGGCACGCCCGCTGAGCGTTGACCCCAAGGATGCCGACCCCCGCTATGCCCTGCTGAAAAAGCGGCTCTCGGCGGCTTTGCAAAGCGAATCGGTGTGGACAATCAGCCTTGTCTGGGATAACCCGGCGGAGTGCGAACGCATTGTCGGGGCGCTGCAAAAGCAGTACATTGAAGAAGTCGGGCAGGGCCGCTCGGCCCAGGCAGTCGCGACAGGCAACTTCTTAGACAGCCAGATTTCCGAGTATGCCGCCCGCATGCGCCGCGCCGAACAAGCCTTGATTGACTACAAAAAGCAAAACTCCGGCGAGCTGCCCGAAGCGCAAAGCGCGGACATCAGCCAGCTTTCCAACCTCAAAGCCGAGCTGGACAACCTGCAAATCACCGCCCGCGATAATGATCTCAAAAAGGGCGAGCTGCAAACGCGCATGGCGCAAATCAAGCCGCTGTCCATCCTGGAGCAGACATCGTCCGAAAGCCCCTACGAGACGCAGATTAAGACCCTGATGGCAAAGCGGGATGTTTTACTGGCCGAAGGCAAGCTGCCCTCGCATCCGCTGGTGTCCAGCCTTTCCAGCCAGATTGACTATCTGCAAAAGGCTCTGGCGGACAAAGTCAAAGCCCATGCGCCGGAAGCCGACAACGTCACGCAGACCAAGCTGCAGGACAACCCTGAATACCAGGGCTTGCAGCAGCAGATGACCGATGCCGTCATTTCCGGCCAGACCCAGCAGGCCCAAATCCAGCATCTCACGCAGGCGATTGCACAATACCAAGCGCGGATTGCGCAGATACCGTCGGAGCAGCGCAACCTCGCCGACCGCACCCGCGACTACAGCATTGTCAAGGCGCAGTACGAGAGCCTGCTGGCGCGGCGCGAGCAGATCAAAGTCAAAGGTGCTTTGGATAAAGTGTCCGCATCGTCGCTGCTCACGCCGCTGGGCCAGATTTACGCGGAGCCGACCACAGGGCATTCCAAGACACTGGGGCTGATGGCAGGCAGTGTTGCGCTGGGCATTCTAGTCGGGATCGTCTTGATTGTGCTGGCTGAATGGGGCGACCCCTCCCTGCGCGACGAGGCTGCTGCGGAGCGCCTGCTGGGCGTGCCTGTGCTGGGCCTGCTGCCCGACAGCGCCCACCTCAAGTTCAGAACCCATCTTGCCGCCCCGCCTGCCGCCCGCGCCGCTTTGCCCACGCCGCCTTCGGACGAACAAAGGCCCCACGCACAACTGGAAAGCGCCGCTCAATAACAATTCTCTAACAACTCTCCGAGACCTCCAAAAGATGCCCATGGAAACAACAACAAGCCGCAACGGAACTGAAAACCGCAACGGAACCTACCAAGACGGAGCACATTCGCAAGAAGAAGCCGCGCCCGCGCCGCAAACCTACCATGAGATCGGGGCCAGCCCACCTGTCTCGCACCCGACAATCCTGCCGCACGAGGCGCGCATGCCCGCCACGCAAAACCGCACCCTGCTGGGCGAAGAGCTGTCGTCCCTGCTGCATCAGGGCGGGCAGCCCTCGGGCGGGCAGGCTTCAGATGTGCAGGGACAGGCGTCAGCCGCGCCATCCGGCGTGAGCCTGCGCGTGGAACAAACGCCTGCCGAGTTTGGGCATCTGTACGCCGCACTGGAGCGCCAAGCCCCAGGGCTGGGCGAGGTCCTAGGCGCGGGGGCAGACGCTTTGGGCACGGCCAGCCCGTATGTGCTGGGCGTCACCAGCGCGGTGGGCGGGGAAGGCAAAACCACGGTTGCCCTGCACCTTGCGATGACAATTGCCCGCGATACCTTCAAGAAGGTGTGCCTGCTGGACATGAGTTTGGGCGGCAGCGATCTGGCCGCGCGCCTGGGCATGCCCGCGTCCGAGGAAGGGGTTGTGTCTGTGCTGGAGGCATCCGGCACTGTAGTACCCACATTGCAGCTCACCGGCTGTGACAACCTTGTCATTATCCCCGCCGGGAGAACGCCTGCTAATGCCGCCAGGCTTGCCCGCTCGCCGCGCGTAGAACAACTGCTTGTCAGCGCGCGCTATGCCTTTGACGTCGTTGTGGTTGACCTGCCCTCCGTCTCCACAGACAATGCCGGCCCGCTTGCCAAAGCCATGGATGGCGTGCTGGTTGTCGTGCGCGCGGGGGCAACCCCGCAGGCCATCGTCAGCCGCGCCCTGGACTTGCTGGGCCGCGACAAAGTGCTGGGCGTGACATTGAACCGCGTGCCCGCGCCCCGCCCGCGCTGGGGCCGCGCCAAATAAACGCTGGGAGAACCCGACACATGCTGTCTTTAATCTATGTCTCACTCACGTTGCTGGCAGGGGCGGGCATGCTGGGCAGCCTGGCGTATCTGCTGACGCTCACGCTTGCCGCCGCCCGCGCGCCGCGCCGCCTGCCTGCGCCTGCGGACTTGAGGAAGCTGCCGTGATAGACAACATCCCTCTCTCTCTAGTCGTGCTTGTCCCGGCCCACGATGAGGCTTTGGTGCTGGATGCCTCGCTGGCAAGCTTGGCGCAGCAGGACTACCCCGCTGCCCCCTACGAAATCGTCGTGATTGCCGACAATTGCACCGACTGCACTGCGGACATTGCCCGCGCGCGCGGCGCGACTGTCTGGGAGCGCACCGATACGGCGCAGCGCGGCAAAGGGTACGCTTTAGATTGGGCCATCGCGCAGCTCTTAGCCCGCCCCCTGCCTGCCGACGCATTCGTCATTATGGACGCCGACACATGGGCCGCGCCGGACTTTCTTTCCCTGATCAGCACGCGCCTGATGGCCCAAACCGATGCGCGCGGCCTGTGCGCCTTGCAGGGACGCTACGGCGTCCTGAACCAGTCGGAAGGCTGGCGCGCTGCCCTGATGAGCGCGGCGTTTGACCTGGTCAACCATGTCCGCCCCTTGGGCCGTGACCGGCTGGGCCTGTCTGTCGGCCTGAAGGGCAATGGCATGGCGTTTACCCGCGAAACCCTGGCCCGCGTGCGCTGGCACGGCGACAGCCTGACCGAAGACCTGGATTTTGCGCTGGACCTGGCCCGCACCCAAAACCTGCGCGTGGGCTATGCGCCGGAAGCGCGCGTGTGGGCGCAGATGCCGACCAGTGGCGCGCAGGCCGCAAGCCAGCGCCGACGCTGGGAGCAGGGACGACGCCACTCTGTCCGCGCCCTCGCCCTGCCCTTGCTGTGGGAGGGGATTAGCCGGGGCCGCCCGTTATTGATAGACAGTGCGCTGGACTTGCTTCTGCCGCCCTTAGCCGAGTTGTCAGGGCTGCTGCTGTTCTGGCTTGCGCTGATCGGCTTTGGCGTCAGCCGGCACATATTACCCTATCCTGCGTTGTGGAAAGGCGCGGGCGCGATTGCCCTTGCCGGATGGTTTGCTTATGTGCTGGGCGGCCTGCGCCTGGCCGGAGCGTCGCGCGAGGCGTACCTGGCCCTGCTGCGCGCGCCGTTTTATATGGCCTGGAAGGCTGCGCTTGCGCTGGCCGGGCGGCGTGCCAAGCCTTCCGCCACAAGCGCCGCGCCCGAATGGGTGCGCACGGCCCGCGCGCCCCTGTCTGTGCCCGGCGCAGCGCAGGCGGGCATTCCGACGGAGGCGGGGACACCATGAGCATTGTGCTGCCGATTGTCTTTTTTGCCGTGGGTCTCGGCTTGTATGTCCGCCGCATGACGCCCGCCTTGTGGGGCCTGATGACTTTGTGGATTGCCCTGGTGATTGCTTTCAACTATGTCAAATAACGCGCCGGGCAGGCCGGCCAAGACAACTTTGGCCCCGCGCCTGGTGGTTATTCTTCCCCTCCTCACGCTGCTTGTCGCCGGCGGCAAGCTGGCCTCCGGCGGGCACGCGCACCTCCGCGACCGCGCCCGTGCTTTGTACCACCATTTGCATAACGCGCAGAGGCAGCAAGCCCTGGCCGCACAACTGCCGCCGCCGGAGCGGGCCGATGCCCCGCTTGTCGTGTACGGCGACATGCTGGGCGACGGCTGGCAGGATTGGTCGTGGGCCACGCACCATTTGCAGGCGTCTGCGCCTGTCCATAGCGGCAGGGCCTCAGTCACGATGGCCCCGCACGATAATCAAGGCTTGTACTTTCACCATGATGCCCTGAGCACCGCCGGCTACGGCGCATTGGAGTTTTACCTGCACGGCGCGGCGGCTCTGACCGTGTGCCTGGTAGACAGCGACAAGCAGTTCAAGGCCCGCTATTCATTGCGGCGCTTCGCTCCCCACGGCGAGGCTTGGGCGCATGTGGTTTTGCCGCTGTCTTTGTTAGGCATCGCGCGCGGCGGCGAGACAATCACGGGCGTTTCGTTTCAGGCGGACGGTGCGCGGCAGCAGCCCGCTGTCGCCATTGACGACATCCGCCTTCTTCCCGACCTGGCCTTGCCGCCTGCCGCCACGCAAATCACCGTGCCCGTCTCCGTGGATGCGCAGGCCGACATTCACCCCATCTCGCCGCTTATTTACGGCATGGCGTTCGCGCCCCAGTCCTACCTCACTAATTTGCACTTAGGCGTCAACCGCTGGGGTGGCAACGACAAGAGCCGCTACAACTGGGTGCAGGGCAATGCCTGCAATGCCGCCCGCGACTGGGGCTGGCGCAACCGCAAGGCTGTTGACACTGACCTTCCTGCCGCCCCGTCGTCTGCCGCCGACCGCTTTGTGGCCCAAAACCAGGACGCGGGGGCTGCCTCGCTGGTTACCATCCCCACGCTGGGCTGGGTGGCGCGAGATGATGACAACAGCCACGCCTCGCAGAATGTGCCTAACAATGGCGGGGCAGGCCTGCAAGGCGCGGCTGGCGCGATTGACGGCTACAACCCCGACACCAACCGCGCCCTGACTTCTGTGCCATCACAAGCACGCAAAGGCCGCGCGTTTGACATCAATCCTATCGCCAACGGCGGCCCTGTCTACCAAGATGAGTGGGTCAATCACCTCAAGGCTCGCTTTGGCGGGGCCGCGCATGGCGGCGTTCGCTTGTACGCCATGGACAACGAACCCGACCTGTGGGACGCCACCCATACCGATGTTCACCCCGCCCGCATGGGCTATGACGACCTCCTGCATACATTCTTAGACTACGCCACCGCTATCAAAGCCGTTGACCCTGACGCCCAAATCACCGGCCCTGTCTCCTGGGGCTGGACAGGCTATGAGTATTCCCCGCTGGACAGGGGCGATGACAATTACCACACCCACGCCGACATGAACCGGCATAATGGGCAATGGTTCGTGCCCTGGTTCTTGTCCCAGGTGCATGCCCACGACCTCAAAACCAAGCAGCGCACCCTGGACGTTTTAGACTTGCACTTCTACCCTCAGGGCGATGGCCTGTTTAACGGCGCAAGCAGCGCGACCGATAAAGACGCCAATGCCCGGCGATTGCGCGCCGTCCGCGCCTTGTGGGACCCGAGCTATCAAGACGAAAGCTGGATTGCCCAATCTATTCATCTGATCCCGCGCATGAAGCAGTGGGTGGCGCAAAGCTACCCCGGCACCAAGCTGGCCCTGACCGAGTGGAACTTCGGTGCAGACGCCACGATGAACGGCGGGCTGGCCGCCGCCGATGCCCTGGGCATCTTTGGGCGCGAGGGCCTGGACATGGCCTGCTACTGGGCGTATCCGCCCAGTGGCTCGCCCGCCTACCTCGCGTTTAAGCTGTTCCGCAACGCCGACAATCAGGGGCACGGCTTGGGCGACATCGCCTGCCGCGCCCAAAGCGCCCGCCCCGACAGGGTGTCCGCCTATGCCGCCCAGGACACCCGCGCGCACGCCTTAACCATTATTCTGCTCAACAAATCTCCGCAGGCTTCGGCCACTGTCCCCCTCGCCCTGTCCCATTGGACGCCTGGTAAATCTCCTGTCCAGTCCTGGCGCGTTTCTGCCGATACTAAAGCAGACCCGGCGCACGCATTGCTGCGCCCCCTGGCAAGCGCGGTCTGGACTGGCACGGCGCACACTCTGACGCTGCCGCCGTATTCCATGACCCTGCTGCGCATCCCGGGCCGCTAGTTTTGCAATAGCGCATTGGCCTTGTTTGGCAGGCTTTGCCTGAGCGTTTTTACGGCTGATTAAGCCTGTGCCAACGACGGAACAATTCCGTCCGTCGTTGGTTGTGGCTTGCACAGCGATAGAAATGCGTGTGCAACGCCGGGGCAAAGCAGAAGGCCCTGCCGCCCCAATAATGGGGAGCAATACAGATAAATGCTAATGGCAGTTGTCTTATCCTGTCCTACTCCGGTCTTCATCTGGCTCCCCATTATTGGGGCGGGGGGGCCTCTGCCGAGTTTCGCTGCCTGACCACCGCGACATAGTGTTATGACAACCGCTTCGCTGCACAACCTGCCATCATCCGACGAGTTTGCGCTTTCAGCCCGCCGCCGCCAACTGTGGCTCGCTTTGGGCGGGCTAGGGCTGGCCCTCCTGGTCGGGGTCGCTTTTGTGGGCCTGGGCAAAGACACGCCGCTGGTGCCGGTCGCCCTGCTGCTC
>JAABUQ010006755.1_pt1 | contig 17119 bp, 18 predicted proteins | sample 5560001 | NCBI WGS metagenome assembly JAABUQ01 (sample SAMN10711888, study PRJNA513371) | rock metagenome | isolation source: Antarctica rocks | place: Antarctica: Victoria Land, Finger Mt nord | collected 2015-12-18
TAGGGGTCGCTTTTCGCCGCCGATCTGCATCGCGAGCGGTCACCCGACCGGGTTCGGAAGGTTCGCCGTGAGCACGGAATTAGTTATCGACGATCGGCCGCTTTTAGCGTTGCGCGACGTTCGTAAGCGCTTTGGGGGGCTCCAAGCCGTCGATGGTGTGAGCCTATCGTTGTTACCCGGAGAACTGCGCTGTGTTATCGGACCGAACGGCGCAGGAAAGAGCACCTTATTCAAACTTATCATCGGAACGTTTGCGCCCGATTCTGGACAAATATTGTTCGATGATCGAGATATTTCGCGCTTCACGTTATGGCAGCGCGGTAGAATCGGCATTGGCATTAAAATGCAGGTGCCTGCACTCTATCAAGGGCTCACGGCTTACGAAAATCTCCATATTGCCGTTCAACAACAACGGCTTTTGGGCCGCGCCGCTGTCGCGGATGAGATCAACCGGTTCCTGAGCCTGCTCGGCCTTAGCGAGATCGCCGACACACGCGTGGAACATCTATCACATGGCCAACAGCAGTGGCTGGAGATCGGGGTCGCTCTGGGGATGAGGCCGCGGCTCCTGCTGCTCGACGAGCCAACGGCGGGCATGTCTGCTGAGGAAACGCAGAAAACAGCCGAACTCGTCGACGCACTGACTCGGGATGGAATTGCCGTCATGGTAATCGAGCACGATATGGCGTTCGTGCGTCTTATTGCTAAGAAGATAACGGTGCTCCACCAGGGCAAAGTGCTCGTCGAAGGCTCGTCAACGGAGGTCGAGGCCAACGAGGACGTGCTGACCGTGTATCTCGGGAAAGCATAGCGTGTTACATTTGAAATCCGTTGGAGCCGGCTACGGTCGCGTACGCATTCTTCGTGATGTGACATTTTCGGTCAAGACGGGCGACATCGTCGCAATTATTGGACGAAACGGTGTCGGGAAAAGTACGCTCATGAAGACAGTGATTGGTCTCATCACGACGTCGGCCGGTTCGATTATCTTCGATGACGACGACATAACGCATGCGAGCGCGACGCTGCGCGCCCGACGCGGCATCGGCTACGTCCCACAGGGACGCGGAATGTTTCCAGAGCTGACGGTTCTCGAGAATTTACGTATCGGTACGAAGATCGGTGGTGGATTGGAGCCGCCGTCGTACGATCTTGTGTACGAATACTTCCCCGTGCTAAAAAGTCGCGCGCAGCAAAAAGCCGGCACGCTGAGCGGCGGAGAGCAGCAGATGTTGGCCATCGGGCGGGCGCTCGTCGGAAAACCGAAGCTATTACTCCTCGACGAGCCCTCCGAAGGCATTCAGCCATCGATCGTGCATCAGATCGGTACCAACCTTGTCGAGGTTGCCGCTCGCATCGGCCTGACGATTCTCTTCGTCGAACAGAACGTCGATCTCATTACACTACTTGCGCGACGGTGTTATGTGATGGATAAAGGCACGGTGGTCGACTCGGTCGAGCCGGCGGCGCTGCACGAGCAAGAGACCGTCAGGCGTTTCTTGGCGGTGTAATGTGGGAGGAGCAGCAGTATGTCACAGCCGTACGATCCGATTGCATTAGAACGCGCGAAGGGGGAATACCTCGACGGTAAACTCGATCGTGACGCGTTTCTAGATGCATCGCAGCGGCTTGGTGCCGCGGGCGTCGCATTCGAATGGCTCAACGAACCGGATGCGCACGGAACGCTCGAGGGCGCCGTGCTTCCGATCATCGGAGCCGACGACATTCGAAGTCTCGTCGAAGAGGGGCGCGCAGGAGAAGGTCCAGAGCTTGCTTTTGTTCCGAAGCCGGATCAGTTCGCGTGGACGTTCGGAGGCTGCCTCGCCATAACGTCCGTCAAGCCGGGTCAGCTGATCCGGCTTTGGACCGAAGATGCATTTGCGGGACGGATCCGCTCTTTGGCCGACTTGCCGTCGAAAGCGCTCAACACACCGTTTCTCAACCCACAAACCGGCCCGTTCTTCGTCGAAGGTGCCGAGGTTGGAGATACGCTCGCGATCCACTTCATCGACGTGCAACCGGCGCGCGATTGGGCCGCGAGCACGACGATCCCGCTTTTCGGTGGCCTCACGGCTACGAACTTTACGCAACTGCTTAATCCTGCTCTACCTGAACGGGTGTGGATTTATCGCCTTGATCGTGCGGAAAATAGCGTGATGTTCAGCGCTAATGACTCTGACTTCTCGGTTGCGATCCCGATCGAGCCGTTTCTCGGAACGGTGGGGGTCGCTCCGCGTGCGCTCGAGGTGCGCACGTCGCTCGTGCCCGAAGCATTCGGCGGGAACATGGATTCGCCGGAGGTGCGCGCAGGCACCACGGTGTTTCTCGGCGTGAACGTCGAGGGGGCGCTTTTTAGCATTGGGGATGGTCATTACGCGCAGAGCGAAGGTGAGACGTGTGGCGTGGCAGTGGAAGGTGCAATGAACACGACACTTGTGGTTGACGTTGTGAAGGAACGCTATGCCGAGTGGCCGCGCCTCGAAGATGACGAATACATCATGACTGCGGGAAGCGCCCGTCCCCTCGAGGACGCTTACCGTATTGCGTTCACGCAGCTCGTGCGCTGGCTTGCGTCGGACTATGGCTTGTCAACGATGGACGCGTATCAGCTTGTGTCGCAAGTCTCGAAGACGCACGTCGCGAACGTCGTAGACCCAAACTACACCATCGTCGCCAAGTTTCCGAAGCGCTACCTACCGCAGAAGCTTCGAACGATGGGGGGCGTGCACGATAAGCTCCGCCGGGTGGCGAGAAACCTCAGTGCGGCGGCGCGGGCGAGGGATATAACATGAGTGAAGCCGAGATAGATGAGAGCGATGTCGAGGTTCTCGCACGGTTAGCGAAGCTTCCACTTCCGACCGGACGCGGCGAAGCATTGGTGCCAACCCTCGTCGCTTGGCTTCGCGGAATCGACGAGCTCAACCGAAAAATGGCGGCGCAAGAACATCTCACCACCGCGCCGATCGTATCGTTTCAACATCTGCGGAGACTATAGCGATGATGACGGGCGGCGTTACCGGGTTGCTCGACCTTTCGATCGCCGAAGCAGCGAAACTCGTCGAGCGCAAAGAGATCTCTCCGGTCGAGCTCGTCGATGCGTCTCTCGATCGGATCGCGGCAACGAACGCGGCGCTCAAGGCGTTCATTGCGGTGTACGCGGAGCAAGCCCGCGCCGCGGCTCGAGCCTTCGAAACGCTCGCACGCGTCGGTCACCTCATCGGACCCCTGCACGGGATCCCCATCGCGCTCAAAGACAACATCTCCGTCAAAGGGCTCACAACCACGGCCGGAAGTCGCGTCCTAAGCGAATGGGTGCCCGATGAAGATGCGACGGTTACGGCGCGACTTAAAGGCGCCGGCGCGATCATCGTCGGCAAGACGAACATGCATGAGTTCGCCTGGGGCGGGACGACCGACAATCCGCACTACGGAACGTGCCGTAATCCGTGGGACAAATCGCGATTTACGGCCGGCTCGAGCGGTGGTTCCGGTGTCGCGATTGCGGTGCGCGCCGCCTATGGTGCGCTCGGAACCGATACCGGCGGCTCGATTCGGTTGCCGTCGGCGATTAACGGCATCGTCGGTATTCAACCGACGATCGGCCGTGTAAGCAATGCCGGCGTGATACCGCTCGCCTGGACCATGGATACCGTGGGCCCGATGACCTCGTCCGTACGAGACTGCGCTTTGATGTTTAATGCCGTCGCCGGTTTTGACCCGCGCGATCCGGGCTCCGCGGTTGAGCCGATAATGGACTACACGGCGGACCTTGGTCTCGGTATACGCGGCTTGCGAATCGGCGTGGTGCCTGATTACTTTTTCAGCCACTTACAACCGGCAGTCGAGCGCTCCGTGCGCGATGCACTTGCCGTTTTCGAAGGGCTCGGTGCGAGCGTGAACGATGTGCGAATTGAACATATCCACGGCAATATTTCGGCGCAGCTAACGGTTGAATCGGGCGAGCCGAGCACCTACCATCAGCGCTGGCTCCGCGAGGATCCAACGCGGTACGGCGGAGACGTTCGGTCGCTGCTCGAGATCGGCGAGCTGCTCCCTGCGACCGCGTACTTGCAAGCGCAACGCTATCGACAGCTACTACGGGGGGAGTTCCTTCGCGCGTTCAAATTGGTAGACGTCTTCGTTTGTCCCACGCTTCCATTCACAGCGACTCCGGCGGGGGCCACGACAGTCGTGATCGACGGCGAGCCAGAAGTCATGTTGTCCGCATCATGCAATATACCGGCGTCCCGAGTTTGACGGGGATGCCGGCGCTAAACATCCCATGCGGATTCGATAGCGATGGTCTGCCGATCGGCATGCAGATCATCGGGCGTCCGTTCGAGGAAGCAACGCTCTTTCGTGTCGGCGCAGCCTTCCAAGAAGCGACGGATTACCACACACGCAAACCACCGATGTAATGTCGATGCTGCAACGTCCTAGTGACTACGAGTCCCTGTACCGCGACTTTCGTTGGAGCGTCCCGGAGTTTAACAATATCGGCGTCGACGTTTGCGATCGCCACGCCCGAGAGGGCGCCCGTCTCGCGTTGATTTTCATAGACGAGGATGGTGCGACATGTCGCTTCACGTTCGATGACGTCCAGCGTCTCTCGAATCGGTTCGCCAATGTGTTGCGTGCAAACGGGCTTGAGCGTGGTGACCGACGTCAGGCTCAGAGCCACACATCGGCCTCACACGGAAACGATGCGCATAACGCCGTGGAGACTCGTGAAGTCATCGGCGTTTCTGGTGTAAAGTGGAAGGCTTCGCGACAAGGCAGTTGCTGCGATGAGCAGATCGACGGCGCGGGCGCCTCGCGGTTTGCGACCGTCAGCGAGCACGGCGGCGTAGACGCGCGCGTACGCGCGAGCGGCCTCCGCGTCGAACGGTAGCGCCGTGAACTCGGACTCTGCCCATTGAAGACGCGCCTGTCGGCGCGAGCGCTCTTGGACGTCGGTCACGGCGTGTGGTCCGGCTGCGAGCTCCGCGAGCGATACCGCGGCGATCGCAGCCAGAGCCGGTAGCGCTTCGACGGGCACATACTCGTAGTCAAGGAGCACGGACGTGTCAAGAACGCCTCGTTCGGTTCTAAGCACGCGGCGCGGGATTTTGATCGATGGAGGCGTCGACATCCTTGCGGAAGCGTTTCGCGTCGATCGGAGGCAGATGGATCGCCGATTCCATAAGCTGCTCTGAGCGCACGAACTGCGCTTTTCCGACCGGCCGAAGTTCGCCGACCGGGATACCGTTGCGCGTGATGATGAACGATTCACCCTCGTCGAGTGCTCGCATGATGCTTCCACTGTCGTTCCGTAATTCGCGTTGGGTTATCTCGCGCTGCATTTCACAAATGTAGCACGTGTGCTACGGATTGTAAAACGTACCGGCAGGGTGTAGCCGCGTAGGCTTCTGAATCGCGGACGTGAACGCAGAACTTTGCGATGCAAAGTAAACAACTCGGAGCGTTTTACGCCGTCGAAACAGCGAGGGCTACCTATGAGACGAAATGCATGAGACGAAATGCAGCACTGCCTCTTGCCGCGCTCAGCGTGGCCCCAGCCTTCTTGTTCTGGGGCACGGCGTTTGCACTCTGGCTTCAAGTCAAACTCGGACTAAGCACAATGTATATCGGGAGCTTGATGGACCGCATACTGCCCCACTTTAATCCGCATGGCGCAGATTTCGACGGACTTACCTTCCTCGTCGTCAACGTCATAATTTTCGTGGGTCCCGTTCTCGCTGTCTGCGTTCTCGTTGGATCGATGCTTCAGTTCAGCGTCTCAGCGAAATCGAGACGCGTCCAGCTAAAGATCGAGACGAGATGGTTAGATGGCGTCGACTTTAGTTTTGCGGCCGTGATTGCCGCCGTTGGCGCGTGCGAGCTGCTCTGGCTCATCCCCCACGCATTCTTAGACCTAACGGAGGTTCTGTTGCAAACCGCGCGTTGAGGCAGATGTCCTGACGCTCCCCTCGTGAATGGAGCCTTGTGAGCAAGCTGTTGAGCGTCGACGAACTCTTCAAGGGCCGCCATTTCGATGCCGAGATCATCGTCCTTTGCGTCCGTTGGTACCTCGCCTATACACTCTCATACCGAGATCTCGCCGAAATGATGGCCGAGCGCGGGGTCTGCGTCGCACCGAGCACCATTCTGCGCTGGGTTCAGCGCTACGCTCCAGAGTTCGAGAAGCGCTGGAATCGCTTCGCACGGCCGGTTGGCGGCTCGTGGCGCGTCGATGAGACTTACGTGAAGATCCACGGCACATGGGCGTACCTCTATCGCGCCGTGGATGCCCGGGGTAACACGGTCGATTTCCGTTTGAGCCTCAAGCGTGACGTGGCCGCCGCCAAAGCCTTCTTCCGCAAGGCTTTCAAGACTCAAGGACGGGTGCCGCGCACGATCACCCTCGATGGATACCGGGCTTCCCATCGGGCTGTTCGCGAGCTTCGGGCTGAGGATCGAAAGCTGAGGGCCGTCACGGTCCGCTCGTGCCAATATCTCAATAATATCGTCGAGCAGGATCACCGCGGTATGAAACGGCGTCTGCAACCGATGCTGGGATTGAAGAACTTCGGACATGCGGTGATCACGATTGCCGGCGTCGAGTTGTTTGCATCGAATTCGCAAGAATCAGTTTGCACTCAGTCGACTGCGCGTTCGTGGCAGGTCAACAGCGGAGATCTGGAACGCGGTGCTCGCTGCCTGAGCGGCTGCATCTCGTCAAGACCTCGCTCGTTCCGGAAAACTGCGAGATTGCAACAGAACCCTCACGCCGAATGAGCAACGGCGATCGGATCGTTGACCGCTTCGACGTGGAAGGCCACCCCGAGGGCGGCGAAGCGCTTCGCCCAAGGTTCCGGCTTTTCGATCATGATATTGCACGTCGAGGGGCCGGCGCTCCCGCTGCGATGAGGCGGTTGATCAGTCGTTCGCAAAACCAAAAGTCGGCGCAAAACGGCCGTCCATGACGTCGATATGCAACGAAGCGACATAAGGTCTCACAGCTGCCACCGCTTCAGCCAGACGTAGCGGATCGGCGGCGTGTAAGCTGGCGAAATCTTCACGTCGTTGCGTGCGGCCAAGCGTGCCGCCGGAGATTCGCCACGGTAAGATCCGCCTCCGGAATGGCCTTGCCGTCGCAGGCGCCATTTCGAAAGACAACAACGCGGTCGGCAATCTCCAGCAACTCTTCCTCCTCACTCGAGACGACAATCACGGACCGTCCCTGGCGCGCTAGGTCGCGGATGATCGCGTAGATTTCCGCTTTCGCCCCGACGTCGACGCCCTTCGTCGGTTCATCAAGTAACAGGAGGTCGGGCGATTGCAGCACGGCGCGCGCGAAGAGCGCTTTTTGCTGGTTGCCGCCCGAGAGCGATGTGATGGGCTCGCGGACGTCACCGCGAATCGGAATGCCCGAAAGCGCGGAACCCGCCGCGCGTCGCAGCGCGCCCCAGTTCAGCAGTCCCGCCGAAACAAAGCGGCCGAGAACCGGCAAGATGACGTTCTCGATCGACGTCATCTGGGGAATGAAGCCATCCGACTTGCGCTCTTCGGAGAGAAATGCCACCCCTTGTGCGATGGACTGCTCTGGGAGCGTGGGAGAAAAAGGTTTCCCGCGCAAGAACATGCCCGTCTCGGGGGCGGATTCGGCGCCGTACACCGTGCGCAGAAACCGGGATCGGCCTGAGCCGACGAGCCCGTAGATGCCGAGGATTTCGCCTGCGTGCACCTCGAGATCGATCCCTTGCAAGCCATTGCCGGCGAGCCCGCGAGCTTCGAAAACCGGATCGCCATGCTTGTCGCCGTCCTGCCTCGCGTGCCGCACGAGGCCGCCGCGTTCGCTCACCTGGAGCTGTGCGTCCCCCGCCCCGACAATCGCCTCGACGACATCCGCGCGCGAGATGCGCTCTGCATCGCCGTTGAGAACGACTTGGCCATTGGCAAGACCAACGATGTGGCTAGCGACGGCGTAGACCTCATCGAGCTTATGGTCGATTAAGAGCACGCCGATGTTACGTTCGCGTGCAACACGCCGAATGATCTCGAGGAGCTCTTCGATCTGGTTCTGCTCCAACGCCGTCGTCGGTTCATCGAGAAGCAGATATTTCGCGTCGCGATGGATCGCCCGCGCTACTTCGAGCAATTGCCGCGCAGCGACAGGGAGGTGCGCAACAAGGTCGGTAGCATGCGCGGGGATACCGTACTCGGCACAGACTTTGTCCGCTGCGTTGTTCATGGTGCGCCGGTCCAGCAGCGGCCCGTTGACCTCTTCGGCGCCGAGGAACAGGTTCTCGGCTACCGTCAATTCATTGATGAGGCTAAGCTCCTGGTAGACGCAGGCGATGCCGACGGCAGCGGCTTCACTGGGCGATCGAAACTCGATCGCGCGGCCGTCGACGCTGACCGTGCCTTCGTCCGGAATTTCCGCTCCGGAGAGGGCGCGCAGCAGCGTCGATTTGCCTGCTCCGTTATGACCGATGAGCGCGACCACCCGGCCAGCCGGGATAAGGAGGCTTACGTTCGACAGCGCCCGCGTAGCGCCGTACGACTTGGAAACGCCGCTCAGGACAAGGCCACGTTCCGCTCCCATCGATTACTCCTCGTTGTTTCTTTTAATTTATTTTAGAGAAAAGAAGAGCGGCTTAGCCGACTTCGCCCGGGCCCGGCTTCTGACCGTTGTCGAAAATTTTGAGCGGCTGAAGGACCTGCGCTGGCACCCTGGTGCCGCCTAGATATTTCTTCATATTGTCGAGGACGATGCGGGCGTACTGGGCCGGTTGTTGCGCAGCGCAGGCGGCGTACGTTGGGGTGAGTGCGGTGTCCGCCGCGCAGAAAGCGTAGAGCTTCACAGAGCCAGCTTTGCCTTGTTGCTTAATGGCCTGCAGCGCACCGACCGCAGCTGGTCCGGTGTCGGCCCAGACGACATTGATGTCTGGATGTCCCTGCAGCATGTCGCCGGCAACCTGCAGGCTGACGTTGGGATCGACCTTGCCGTTGATGGTCTGCACGACCTTGGCGTTCGGATTTTTGGAGATCGCGTCGGTGAAGCCCTTATCGCGCTGATTCGTCGGAATCTGGTCCGGATCACCGACGATTCCGGCGACGATTTTCGCGCTGTTGCCGTGATCCTTAAGCACGATTTGACCGATCTGCATTCCGCCGGCAACCTGATCGGCACCGACATACTCGACGAATGAGGCGTTCTGAGCCTTAAGGTCGTCCGGCGCAATGATGACATTGACGGTGAAGACGGGAATGCCAGCCTGATTGAGAACCTTCACGCTGGCCGCGCCGGGTCCTGAGTTCACGGCGTTGAGCGCCACGGCGCACACGCCTTGCTGAATGAAGGCCTCTACCTGAGAGAGCTGATTCGAATCGCTGTCGTTGGCGATTGCCACTTTGACGCCGTATCCGAGTTCGGCACCGTGCTTCTTAAAGCTGTCTTGCATCGCGATGTAATACGGATTGACCGTATTAGGTAGCGCCACGCCGATCGTGGGCTTTGCACTACTGCAGTTGGCGGGGAGCTTGACCGATGCCGCGATCGCTGGCGGACGGTCGAGCGCCGTTAGGCCTAGTGCGAACAGGCACGCGCTAGTCAATGTGGACGCGACCGCTAATTTCTTCAATTTATGGTCTCCTCTCGCGAGCTCGCGCGAAGTTGGGGTGCGTTTTTCGGTTCAACCGAATTTCCGGAAACGGCCGGTACGGATGGGGCAGGCACGCTGGGCGCAATGGAAGCTGAACTGTCCGACCGACGAAGTATGGGTTTGGCTCGGCGGGAACGGCGATAGGTATCGAAGGTGACGCCGATGAGAATGATCACCCCGATGACGAGCGACTGCCAGTAACTCTGCACGTTGATGACATTCATGCCGTTGCTGACGACGGCGATCAGCACGGCGCCGATCATCGCGCCGAGCACGGTTCCGACTCCGCCAAAGAGCGAGACGCCGCCGACGACCGCCGCCGCGATCGAGTAGAAGAGTTCGTTACCCGTGCCGGTGGCGGGAAAGCCGACCATCAACCGGGACGTGGCGATCAACCCGCCCATGCCGGCGCAAAAGCCGCTCACGGCGTAAACGAAAAGCGTCGTACGAGCGACGTTCACGCCGGCCAGCCGCGCTGCAGCTCGGTTGCCTCCCATCGCGTAAATGTGTACGCCGAGTCGGGTCATACGCAGGAAGAGACCCGTCAAAATGGCCGTTAAAGCGATGAGCACGACGGGCGTCGGAATGCCCAGGACGCGCCCCTGCCCGATCCATGAGAAACCCGGGTCGTGCACCGAGATCGACTGAGCGCCCGTAATGATCAGCGGAATCGCGAGCGCGACACCCTGCGTCGAAAAGGTTGCGATGAACGCTGGTATGCGTAGAAAGTAGGTAAGGGCTCCGTTGATCAAGCCCAGTAGCGTTGCCGCCGACAGCGCAAGCAGGGCGGCGAGGGGCCACGGGACGCCCATCTGCATGAGCAACGCTGCGATGACCCCGGTCATGGCGATGTTCGCACCGGTCGAGAGATCGATGCCGCCGGTTAGCAAGACGAACGCCTGGCCAAGCGCCAGGAACGTAATGACGGTGCCGTTGACCAAGAGCACGAAGCCGTTACTCACCGTCCGAAACGAGGGCGAGATTAGGCTTATCGCGAGCACCACCACGACGAGCACCGCGAAGATGCCCGCCTCTTCGGGAATGTGCCGCTTCTGGAGCGGAGTCGCTCGGTTGACGGCGGGAGCCTGGGCCATGTTATTGACTCACCTCGAATGTCGATGGAGAGAAATGTCGAGCAGACCCGCTTGACTCGTGAGAAAGCGTCGCAAGCGTGCTTGCGTGCTTAGGGATTGCCTCGGCCGCCGCTTCCCGGTAGGCTTCTCGCACCGCGCCGGAAGCGGCGAGGGCAGCGGGGTGCGGATGCGCACCGATTTCCAGCGAAGGCGCCCAGGCAGCCGCGATCTCGAGGATCGGCGTGTTTGACAGCGCCGCTGCAGCTTGCACGGCGGCGCCCGCGGCGGCTGCCTCCGCCTGCGCACAAATCCAGACCGCACGGCCGGTTAGGTCCGCCAACACTTGTCGATAACCGCGTGAACGCGCGGCGCCGCCGATGAGGATGAGGCGACCATTTTCGTTAACGCCGTGCTTGGCGAGGAGGTCAGCTCCCTCGAGCAGGCCGCACAGAACGCCTTCGACCGCGGCGCGAGCGAGGCTGGCGCGCGTCATGACGGTACGCAGACCGCGAAGCGTGCCGGTTGCTTGGGGAAGATTTGGACAGCGTTCCCCGTCGAAATAGGGAACCATTACGAGTCCTCCTGAGCCGGCAGGCGCGGAAAGCACGAGTTCGTCGAAGGTGTTGACGGGGACATCGAGGAGGCGACGAACAGCGTCGGTCACCTTCGCGGCGTTCAGTGTCGTCACCATCGGCAAGAACGCGCCGGCTGCGTCCGCGTACCCGTTGATCGCGCCGGAAGCGTCACGAGCACCGATGCTCGTCCGCCCGTAGATGGTGCCGCTTGTGCCAAGCGAAATGACGGTGTCGCCCTCGCGCAAACCCAAGCCGAGGGCTGCGCTCATGTTATCGCCGGTACCGGCCGCGACCACTGCGCCTTCGAGTTGACCGAGATTCGCCGATGCACGTACGGACCCGGCTTGGGCATCCGACGAGATGATTTCCGGTAACTTCGATCGCCATGTGGAAAGGGGGACGGCCAGATCGGCGAGTTCAAGGTCCCAGCGGTTCTCGAAGGGATTGAAGTAACCGGTGCCCGATGAGCCGCCCCGCTCCGTGACCGAGTTGCCGCTAAGCCGATAAACGATGTAATCGCAGGGCAACATGACGCGGCGCGCCCGGGCAATTAAGCCTGGGTGGTTGCGCTCCGTCCAGGCAAGTTTGGAGACGGTCAATGCGGGGGCCGGAATAGAACCGGTGCGGCGGGCCCATTCGTCGGCCGGCTTGAGGGCCAGCAGACGCTCGGCGTCGGGCGCCGATTCTGTGTCGTTCCAGAGTTTTGCCGGCCGAAGCGGCTGATCTTCAGCGTCGAGAAGGACCAGCCCGTGTCCTTGCCCGCCCACGGAAATCGCTGCAATGCGGGAAATGTGCTCTTGCAACTGGCTCAGACAAGCTTCGAGGGCGTCCCACCAGACTTGGGGCAGATGCTCGCTCAGGGGAGGCGTGGTATCCGGGTGCCGCGCTCGCGCCTCCGCAAGGACCGCTCCGTCCTCCAGTCGCCGCAGCAACACGGTACAGGACTGGGTCGAAGAGTCGATGCCGGCGACTAGATCGCGAACCATTTCACGTTATCCGGCCGACTTGAGGCCGGGCAAGACGCTCAAGCTTCTGGGCGGCGTCCCGTCCGACTGCTCCTGAAGGATGCGTGAAAAGCACTCGCTCCCACTCGTAATTGCGCAGGACTCGCGCAATTTCGACGAGCGCGTCAACGACAGCGGCGCTGGCGAGCGAGCTGCCGGTCGCCACAACGTCCCCGAGATCGGTATCGTCATCCAGAGAAAGCTGGATCACGTGATCCGCGATTGCGGCCAGCGGCGAGTCAGGAACAGCCGTCACAGCGACGACCCCACGGCACAAAGACTTCGCTCGCGCGCAGAACTCATTGAGCTCGTGCGAGCTACCTCCCTTCGAGAGGGCAAGCAGTAAGTCGTTCGACTGCAGAACGCCCAGCCCACCGTGCAATCCATCGGCCGGCGAAAGATGAAATGCCGGCGTACCGCAGACCGAAAAGAGGTGCGCCGCCCGGACCGCGATTGTCGCCGATGTGCCGCTACCGGTAACGAGCAGTTTGCCGCTACCCTCACAGATCAGCCGAGCGACTCGCACAAATTCGTCGTTCAGAGCATCAACGACGTTATGTACGGCCCGTGCGTCCGCTTCGATTACGGAACGTCCCAGGGCGATTAGCCTTTCGTCATCCAGAGCGGCCATGCCATATCTCCTAAATCGGAATTCTTTTTCCTTTTGAGCAATTTAACAACGAAGATTTATATTGTCAACAGAGCGGACATGTGCTCAAATGAGCAACTGGCACCAGAGGCTATGCTCGCTCAACGAGCTTTACGCCCGCTTGAAAAGCCTGACGAAAGAGACCCCAGGAAGTCGGGTTTGATCCAGGCTAAGAGTCGCCGCGCCACGCCGGCGTCCGTGACGAGGACGTTGATCCAGCCGCCGCGCAGAACCGCGGTAATCGCTTCGGCCTTCTCGAGGCCGCCGCCGATCCCGATGACTTCGGGGATGCGCTTTAACTGCGCTGCGGTGATCGAAATAGCTCGCTCGTCGAGCTTCGTTGGGACCTCGGCGCCGCTCCGGTCGACCAGTGTGCCGCAAATGTCGGCCTGAACTCCGGCTGCAAGGGCTTCGCTCCGCCATGCTGGCGGAAAGCCTGAACAGAGGCATGACTCCGCCGGATCCCATGAGCCGATGCCGACAACGAGCACGTCGATGTTGTCAAACTTGGCGATCGCCTTGGCGACGGTAGGTTCATGGCGCAGCCCCTGAGCGATGGCCGGGTCTTCGGTCCACATCGGGCCGTAGATGGGATAGGCCGTGCCGCCGCTGAGGCTGGCGAGCCGGCGGACGAGCTCCACGGGATTCTGCGAAATATCGATGCCCGCGATGGCGCCGGCGGCTTGGACCACGTCGACTTTCGCCAACTGGGAAAGCGCTCCGGCCATCGCTGCCAACGTCCGTCCCCACGCAACGCCGACCAGCTGACCATCGATCAAAACTTCTTCCAGGAGCGAAGCCGCGAGACTGCCTAACGGCGCGGTTAGCGCGCTCGTCGACAGATCGGGGCCATTGAGCACCAAGACAGCGTCAAGCTTATACCTGCTGCGCACGGCCTCGCCCAGTTCCGCGTTGAGGTCATCGGGCTCGGCGATGACAAATTGAACGATACCCTGATCGATCGCCGCATCGATAAGCCGAGCAACTTTGAACCGCGATATACCTAGCTCATCGGCAACCCGAGATTTCGTCTGCTGGCCTAGGAAATAGCGGCGGACGGCCAGCACGGCTTGGATCCGTTGCAAGGGGCGTAGTAGCATCAGAGGTCACATCTCGCTTGCCTGCCGCGGTCCCATTTGGCCGCACTTTTGAGCGAGGTCGATCACCATTGAGCGAAACTTCTAGTGAGCCTTGCCTGGATCATGCCGGGCAACGATATCGACGAGCGCCGCTGGTGACCGCGTGAGCAAGCTCCCTCGGCCTTCGTCCGGCCGAGTGAACTCAACCGAAAATGATGCTTCAGCCACTTCGCGACTGCTCGACAATGCAAACACGACTTCCCTGGCCAAACGCGCCAAGCGGACTGATGAAATGTAACGCACTCGCAACTGATGAATGCCGCACTTCACCCGCCGTCAAAAAGCAGCCGTAATAGGCCTCAAACCAACAAACGTGCTCTGGGAGGCAGCGTCGGACGCGGCGCCACGCCATACGGCGCCGGGGCTTATCAGAACAGGCGGCGCTTCTAGGCCAGGGCTAGTCGCTGCTCCATGTCGAGATCGAAGCGGCCGTAGGGGTTGACGTGATCCCAAATCAGGGGCGACAGCGCGCGGAAGTCGACCGATGTCAGTCTGCGCTCCCAGCGCGGTTGCCTGAGAACCTGCTGAAGCATGGGAGTGTTGACATAGACCATGGAATTCTGAAGAAGATGGAGCGCGAGCATGCTCACCTCCTGAGCCTCGCGCTGGTTGCTCGCGAATCCTCCGCGCTTTCCAAAGAAGATGAAGTCGTTCGCGCCATTCCAGTTCTCTATGACGTTGAGCCCCTGGTGAATTTCGCGGCGCAGCGCCTCCGAATGTAGATAGCGACAGAGAAAGACGGTCTTGACCGCCTTCCCAAGTTCTGCGAACGCCTTGTACGTCGGATGCTGCACGTTGGTTCGAGTGAAGCGGCGCAAGATCGACTCGGTCTCGGCGGTCCCAAGCCGGAGCGCGGTTGCGTATTTCACCATCTGATCGTACTGCTGGCGGATAACGTCCCAGTCTATCGGACGGGTTAGGATGGGTTCGAGGTGCTTGTAGGCGTTTGGCTTGCCGGCATTCGGCCGATGGAGCTTCTGCGAGTGAATTGCTTTGAGGCGCGGCAGCAGCTGGAAGCCAAGAAGCCGGCAGAAGGCAAACGCGACCTCGCTTTGCCCGTGGCTATCGACGTATTGCCGATCGATCGACATCTCCGTCACATGGTGGATGACGCCCTCGATCATCGAGGCGACCTCGGATGAAGACGGTGACTTCAGCTGCGAGTGCACGCAGAGTGATTTATGCTCGACGTGCCAGTAGATCATGATGCCGCGGCCGCCGTAGCGGACGTGCCATTGCGTCGTAAGGTTTTGGTCCCAGGCGCCGAAGTGTTTGGAGTCGGAGGCACACGCGGTGGTTCCGTCACCCCAAATCGCAGGATTGCGTGCCCGCAGCGTCCCGTCGGTCACGGTCGCCACGGCTTCACGAAGCTGATCCAAGGTGATGTACCGGCGCCGAACGTACAGCAGATCACGGTACGTAGCACCGTGCTGCTCAGCGTTCATCCGCTTGAACCCAGTGTTCGTTCCCAGGCCGTAGAGACAAAGAAGTAGTCTCGGGCGTAGAATCGAGCGCGCAAGCGTCTCGCGCGAAGTCCGACTACGCAGCGCGTCCGTAAAGTTCAGGCGTAGATCGGTCTCCTTCAGCATCGCCAGAAGGCTCGTCATGGACCACGTAGTGCCAATCTCGCTCTTGAGCGCTGCAATGTTCAGCGGTTCCGGCTGCGGTTCAAAGTGGGGGCACGGTGATTCGTCCATCGCCGTCGCGGACAATGTGAACCGATGAATTGCGCTGCAGGCCTAAATCAAGAGCGCCGACCGCATCTCGTCACGCAGCTCGCTGACGAAGGTGTCTGCACTCGGCGGTAAGCGCAGTGACGCGTAGTAGGCTTCACGTTGCTGCTCGAAGTCCCGCGGCAAATCTTCTTCAGGATTCCGAAAGCGGTTGGCTCCGAGAACCCAGATCTCTTTACAACGCAGCTTCTCCCGGAGCGCTTGGAGAGCGCAAATCTCGTACGTAATGCGGTTGACGCGTGGTCGGCCTTCCCGATCTATGTCGATCACGGCGTCACGCCACAATCCGCGCACGACACCATCCAGCGGGACCGCCTCGTCAAGGGGATACCGGTACAGCTTCTTGTCGGCATATCGCTTGATGAGGTCGAGCGCCTCGATAACTGGACGGTGGACGTCGTTGTTCGAGCAAAAGGTCAGCGTTCGCAGCAGTTGTGGAACGATCTGACGATAGTGGCTCGCATACGAGCTGCGTATGACGGTGCGGAGAATTCTGCGGTACGTTGGTCCCGTGGCCTTCCATTCTTTGACGAGCGCTTGCAGCGTCTGCTCGCTCGCAACGGGGAAAACCACCTCCTGACTTTGTCATCCGGATTGTCGAGCGACGCTTCGGCAATGTGGAAAAGCAGATTCTGCTTACCGGTGACCCGTTTGAGATCGTCAAGCAACTCCCGTTCGACGCGGCGTTCAGCTCGCGCGTTGATTCGATGAACGGTCTCGATCAGAAGATCGACCAAACTGTCAGTGATGGCCCGGGCACGTAAGAACACGAACGCGGCAAGCCAGGTAAGACGCGTGGGTTCAGCGTGGCGCCGCAGCTCGAAGGCAGCCTCGACGGCAACTCGCTGGCGATATAAATCGAGCTCATATGGGAGGGCATGATCAAAAAGATCGATCGGCAAGTCGATCTTGCGCAGAAGCTCGAGCTTTGCCATTTCATCTCGGATGTTGGTGACACCGGGCCTTCCCGGATCGGCGCGCAGCAGGTTCAGGGCGGCGCGTGAATATAACTGCTCGCCGTCATCGTCTAAGCTGCCATCGGTGACAGCCGTTGGCTCTAGCAAGGCGTCGAGCCGAGCGCGCGTTGCTAACGGGAACTTGTCGAAGGTCTTTGCATAGAAGCGTTGTTCGTAGGCGTGGCCCTCTGTTTCAGTTTCGCAGGAGACCAGCTAACCGGGTGCATTTACTGAGGGCGTGAAAGGTCCCACGCATGTCAACGAATCCCGCTCTCGAGCCCGAGGTGCCCGCAAAGGCGACCCGCCGACGTTTCTTGGCTGCCGATAAGGCCCGCATTCTCGA
>JAABUQ010006756.1_pt1 | contig 17119 bp, 10 predicted proteins | sample 5560001 | NCBI WGS metagenome assembly JAABUQ01 (sample SAMN10711888, study PRJNA513371) | rock metagenome | isolation source: Antarctica rocks | place: Antarctica: Victoria Land, Finger Mt nord | collected 2015-12-18
TTCCCTGACGTCTTTGAGTGGGTAGTCGAGCATATGGGCGATCTCCCCCTGGCGCGGAGGTCTTCTAAAGCACATCAACCCAAACCCTTACCTACTCCGCTTTTCCCGGCTTAAGTTGATACCCCGCAAAGCTAAGTTGAGGTTGCCTATTTCAAAAACAACCATTTTGAAGGACGTTACAGCATCGCGAGTATTGGAGCGCTTAAGACTATGATGTTTTGAGGTGGTTAAGACATTTTTCATATCAATTAGTTAACGTTCAATCGCGGAATTCCCCATCCGCCTGTGCGGTGGGGATGGATAGCGAACCGGGACTACTGGGTGATAAATGTCTCCTGAACATGACTTATATACTGACTAAACTACTGACTTGAAACTGCAAATATCTAGCTACAGCTTGATAAGATAGTGGTGTGGCGATGGATACATAGGGTTTTCCCTAGGAAGCAAATGCCTTACCCACAGATTTTGACTTCTAGTAGGTGGACTTTTGTTCATCACCGAGTAACACATATATAGCTGTAATGGCCTGGTTGCTGGGAAAAACTGTGAAGTAAGTCGATACATTCTATTTCTGGGGCGTTTGGAATGCGCGTCCTTAGATGTCGATAGATAAGCTCTACTTGATAGCCTTTGGGCTTGATAGCAACTTAGCTAAATGAAGCGTCAGAAGCTTCGTCCTGTGGTGGGCCTTCAGAAACCCCACCCTCTTACAGGGTGAGGTAGTTCATATGATTATGGGGAGTGGGCAAGTATAGGCACTCTCACAGGTGAGTCTTGCACAATCATGCCTTTGATTGCTGCTAAAAATTCTTGCTCAATGTAGGGCTTGGTAAAGTAGTTATCGGCTCCCAAGTGCATAGCCAACCGCCGATGTTTATCACTACTGCGGGAAGTGAGCATGAATACCGGGATCTTTGAGATCAGCGGGTCTTGACGACGATGGCTGAGAAACTCAAAGCCATTCATGTTAGGCATCTCAATATCACAAATCACTAGCTGTACTGTTGAATTTTGCTGCAGCTGGTTGATCGCCTCCCGACCATCCCGTGCTTGTAAGACTTGGTAACCCGCTTTTTGGAGTGTAAGGGCTAAGGTTTGCCGCACAGCGATTGAATCATCTACGACTAGAAGCGCGGGGGCAATGTTTCTACTAGCCATCCCCCCCTGGGAAGGAAGGCTAGGGGGGAGCGCCGATGAATCCTGGTTCAAAGCAGAAGCTGGCAAGTTAGCCTTAGTGGCAGTCACCGTCTTACTTCCACCTAAGAAGGAGTTAAGAAGAGCTGCGCCATCAATGACCGGAATCAGACTGCCGTCTCCCAAAATGGTGCAGCCATAGATATAACCAGGAGCTGCGATCGCAGCTCCCAAGGGTTTAATCACGAGCTCTTGCTCTGTGACTAGGCGGTCAATTTCTAAGGCGAGAATTTGATCATCTTGCTTGAGTAACAGCATAGGTGGAGCCCAATCCTCTGGGTAGGGAACTGCTGCCAGGGATTGACTGGAAACCACTTCTGGTAGGGGACAGGCGTAGTCCAGTAGTTCGGACAGGTGATAAGTAAGGACAAGTTGGTCCTGCCAGTGCAAAAATTTCTGTCCTCCAGACTGCTTTACCTGACCGGGTTGAGGAATCAAAATTTCTTCAATGCTGTCGGAAGGTAAGGCAAAGGCAGTACCCGCATTTCTCACAAAGAGAGCTTGAGAAGTTAAAACCCTTGCCCTGCCAAAGTCAGGCGGAGTAAGGGTTTTAACAGAGTGTTGTTTTTTTCGCCTCGCTTTGATCGGGGTCAATCCTTTGTTGAACAAGGCTTTGAGCGATTATGTTCGCAAAGTTTGTGAGAAATGCGGGAGTAGAGTTGACAAAACAAACGAGTAATTTGGCGATCGTCAAAGTCAGTGGAATGTGCAAGGTAAACGTAGTGCCCTGCCCTGGTTCAGAAGTGAGGTTGACTGTACCCTTAAGCGATCGCAATTGGGAACGCACTACATCCAGTCCAACACCACGACCGGAGAGTTCGCTGATTTGGCTTGCAGTTGAAAATCCTGGCTCGAATAGTAAATCGAAGAGGCGAGATGTGGAAGTCGTAGCCAGTTGTTCAGGTGATAATAATCCCAGATCTAGTGCCTTGCGGCGAACGCGATCCAAATTGATGCCTCGACCATCATCTCTCACCTCAATAATAGTTTGACTCCCCTGGTGATACGCCCGAATTTCAATTTGACCGGGCGAGCGTTTTCCCTGCTGAGTGCGCACATCTGGCGGTTCGATACCATGATCAAAGGCATTACGGAGTAAGTGCACCAAAGGGTCGTAAAGTTTTTCGAGTGCTGCCTTATCAACTAAAACTCCAGTGCCACTTAGTTTAAGTTCAACTGGCTTGTCATAAGATGTAGATAAGCTGCGCAATATCCGCGGAAAGCGGTTAAGCACCTCGCTGAGGGGCAGCATCCGAACCCACATTAAGTCATCCCGTAGGTGACCGAGCATTTGGCGTTGTCGTTCTAGGGTCTGATTTGACTGTCCTGCAAGGAGTACAACGTCACCAACTGTCTCTTCAACTTGTACGATTTGTTCAAGAGTCGCTTGCAGCAGTGGGTGTAGTTCTCCGTAGCTATCCATCTCCAGCGAGTCAAAGTCAGCTTGACGAAACGATTCTCGCCCTGAAAGTAAGCTAGAGCTATCACCGTTGGTGGCCAACCCGTTTACTTGACCAGTTGCTCCAGGTATCCAAGCGCCGTAGCGTTCTGGAGCAACCAACATCTGGTCTGAAAGTTCACGCAGATCATGGCTCATTTCCCGAAATTTAGCAAACCGGCGCAGAAGCTCCTGAACAGTTGCCTGCAGTTGTTCGTTTTGCAGCGAAAGGCCGTTTCGGTTGATAGCGAGTTCTCCCACCAAATTATTCATCAGTTCCAGCCGCTCTAGGTCAACTCGAACAGAAAGTTGAGGGGTGGGAATGTTAGCTGCTTTAACTAAGTCTGAATGCAGTTCTTTAGGTTGAGCCGGCGCTGACGTGACTGGTATCGCTGGGCTTGAGTCTAAGGTAGCAGGGCTATTCAGGACGAAGTTACCAAAAACATCATCTAGGGCAGAAATGCTGGTATTTTCAGACTCAGAGGCAACGGGGCTGACGTCCACTTGTTCAGCTAGCGGCGTGACTGATATCAGTGGGCTTAAGTCTTGGGCTGGTGCCTCGGTACTGAGGGCAAAGTCGCCAAAAACATCATCCAGTGCAGAAATAAAGGTATTTTCAGACTCAGAGGTAACGGGACTTAGGTCAAGCTCCGCTTCGCCCTCGGTTGACGCCTCCTCAACTAGCGGCGTGACTGATATCAGTGGACTTAAGTCTTGGGCAGGTGCCTCGGTACTGAGGGTAAAGTCGGCAAAAACGTCGCCCAGAGAGAAAATGTTGGCGTCTTCAGCAGGCGGATCTGAAGAGGGGGAGAGTAGGGGCGGTGCCTTGTGCCCGCCCAGAGATGGGGCGATAGGGAGATGGGCTAGTTCTGCTAAAGCGTTGGAAGGAGCACCCCCTTGAGTGCGATCGCCAGCGAGCACTGCTTCTTGAGCTGCCTGGAAATCAGCTAAGGTTATTTGAGTAATATGCAAGGCTTGATCGGGGTGGGCATCGAGAGCTGCCAGAGCAGTTTCAGCGATCGCTCCAAATCCTGGTAGGTTCAATAATTCGGCTAGTCCGGCAAACACCTCTGCTTGAGCCCGCAGTTCTCCCGCCACTTCGTTACCTTGAGGAGCGGCTAAAACAGTGGCGATGCGCTCTAATCCCTGAGCTACATCAACCTCAAAGATGGATAAGGCAATATCTACACCCAATTCAACCGAGCTAGGTAGGTTGGCAGCTTCTCTGAGGAAATGACCTATTCGTGTTTCAATTTGGGCAAACACGGGTTCTGCCATTGCCATTGCCTGGTCTGAGTTGAATTGACCAGCAGTAATCTGCTCGATTAGGGGAAAGCGGAGACAGTCATAGGCCTGTAGCAACAAGCCTTCTACGCCAGCATCAATCTCTAGCTTTTCATTGTGGAGGCCCTTGAAGATATCTTCGAGGCTGTGAGCTAGGGTTTTAATCGTTTCCAACCCTACGCTAGCTGCCCCCCCCTTAATTGAGTGGGCTGCTCGCATCATATTGTGGATTTTGGCAGTACTGCGCTCTTGTCTAAGAGTCAATAACTCTGCTTCGATCACCTCCAAAAGCTCTGGGGCCTCTTGGATGAAGAATTGGTAGGCTTGGTCGCGAATATCAGAGTCGATCGCCATATTTATCCCCAAAACTTCTTAACTCACTTTGAATTGACCAACGCTAGCCTGCAGCTCTTGAGCCACTACCAGCAGTTCCTTAAAAGAGACTGATACAAGGTTTGCTTCACTTGAGTTTTTACTAGCGATCGCTGCTACACCTGACATGGTTTGGGTAACAGACTCAGAGGCATGGGATTGCACTACAGCAGCAGAGGCGATCGCCTCGACTAATACACTAATCTGGGCACTGGCATCAGCAATTTTGTTCAGACTTTGGCGAGTTTCATGCACTAATTTCGTGCTGGTGGCCACCTGCTCAGTACCTACTTCCATCGCTGCCACCACCTCGTTAGTTTCAGTCTGAATCTTCGTCACCAGACTTTCAATTTCAGATGTAGCTTCTGCAGATTGACGCGCCAATGCACGCACTTCGTCGGCCAAGACCGCAAATCCTCGTCCTTCTTCCCCAGCTCGGGCGGCTTCAATCGAAGCCTTGAGTGCTAGCAAGTTGGTCTGAGCCGCAAACCTGCCGATCAGGTTCACCACTTTGGAAATCTGTTGCGAGGATTCACCTAACTGCTTCACCTTTTTCGAGGTTTCTGTCACCGTTGCCCGAATTGCTAGAATCCCATTTACTGTCAGGTTCATCGCAACGTCACCCGCTTCTACTGTCTGGGTGGCCTGTTTGACCGCAACCTCTGCCTGCTCAGCGCTATTGGCAACGTCCCAAATCGAGTTTGACATTTCTTGAATTTGATCCAGGGCAGCGGCAATTTCCTCCTCCTGGCGCAAGGCTTCTGCTGATACACCTTGGACAGAAACTTCATTGCTGCTGGTAGTTGCCGCCACTTGTTTGGCTGCGGCTTGCACCTGGATGACAATTTTGCGCAAACTGTTAATCGTCGCGTTGTAGGAGTCAGCAATCGTGCCGATTTCGTCTTCGGTCACATTGGCTCGAATGGTCAGATCACCTTTACTAACAGGGTCAACTTCCATCAGCAGTTCAAGTGCCCGTCGCTGGAGTGTTTCTTTGGCTGTCCTTTGCTGCTTTAGGAGATTCGCTCGGTCTAGGGCAAATCCAACTTGAGCTGCTAACTGCGCGAACAAATCGATTTCACCCTGCTGCCAAGCACGAGGTCCGGAACATTGATGGGCAATCAATAAGCCGAGGAGGTGGTCACCCTGCAAAATTGGGGCTACCAAATTGGCTTTGACTGCAAATTGTTCCAGTTGCTTGAGGTGACATTCGTTAAGACCGGCTTTGTAAATGTTCTCGGTGGGTTGGACACGACCTTTACGATACCGTTCCACATACTTGTCAGCAAAACAGGGGTCATCAATTTTTGCCCCAATAGCGCGAGGCCAACCGTCACCTACTGATTCAGCAATAATGGTTCCTTGCCAGTTCTCGTTGAAGCCATAGACGACCACTCGATCCGTTTTCAGGGCAAGACGTATCTCTTGAACTGCCGCATTGAAGATACCCTCAGTTTGGGGAAATTGACCAAGCTTGACGGTAATGTCCTTAGTTATCAGTGCTCGCTCTGCCTTTTGACGCTGGTCTATGAGGTTAGCCTCAATACTGTCAGCCATTTTATTAAAAGTGACGGCCAATTGACCAACTTCATCATGGGCAAAAACCTCTGCTCGTGCCCTGCGATCACCTTCAGAGAATTCCTGGGTGCTTCTTTGCAACTGCTGCACTGGTTTAGCAATTGCCTGGCGCAGAAGCGTCGCCAGCAGCCAAAGCACTCCTAACCCTAGAGCAGACAGTAACAGTTGGAGCGATAAACTATTTTTAAGTAGCTCGTTCAGTTCAGTTTCTGGGGTGCCCCGCACCAAAATAGCCATAGGCTCACCATTAAAATTGAGTATGGCCTTGGCGGCTGTGGTGTAGGTTTGACCTCCCACGTCCATTCGCTTAGCGACTGACACTCCCCGAGCATTCTCTGCTGCATCAAGTAGAGATGTATTAGACAATTCTACATTGGGTTTAAGTAGGCCCTTAACTTTGTCCAAAGCTGTAGCTAGGGCGAACACCTTTGGAGATTTCCTCAAATAAACAGCACTGTAACCTCCTTTGAAAGCGTTCAAGGTTCCCTCTACAATGGGCAACTTGCCATTAACAATATCTCCAGAAACTAAAGCTCCAATAACCGTTTGTGTGGCTGGATCTACAACTGGTGTAACCGCGTAACGGATAAGGACATCTTGATTGGCAACACCTGGAGGCAAAGCCGGAGACTCTTTAGCAAGTTCGGCCCCACTCACAATTGCACTAGTTTTAATTTGTTGACCAGAGCTTAAAACTTCACTGACTAAGTTATTGGGGTTAAAAATTTCTCCTGTCCGGTCGTGGTTAGCATTGGCGATAATCCGCAAATCTTTTCCGACCAGTGTGGCATATTCAATGTTCCGAGCTTCGGTTTCATGCTGGAGAGTTTGTCTAACTTGATTTCGTAAAGCAGGGTTTAATGTTTGGCCTTGAACAGATGCTTTAGCAGCGGCAATAATGAGAGGGTTTTCTGATTGACCACGGAAGCCAAACCCCATCTGATTGATTTTTTCGTTGTAACCAACCTCTGTAATAGTCAACTCTGCTTTGGATTGATTGAGCAGTTGTGTTCGCCCCTCTGTAATAATTAAAACTGCCCCAATACCTACAATTCCTCCTAAGGCAACAAAGGTAAACGAAGGAATAAGCTGCGTTTTACGACTGATAGAGAGGTCATAAAACCACCGTAGGAAAGAGCGTTTGTGTTTTTGGGAAGGAACAGGACTAGGTTTAGGTTGTGGTACTGATATTGTCGGCATTAATTCTATGCTTTTGACATCAGGGGCAGATTCTTTAGGACGGTAATCTAGCATCGTTATTATCCCCGCTTGTTTGAGCCTTGCAGACCTACTAGCTGTTGTGAGAAGCAGCGTAGGCTTTCACAAATTGATCATCGAATATTTTGCTTAAGTCTGGTTCTTTTTTATTTATTCCAGTTTTAACTAAAAAATGACTGAGTTCTTTAGCTGCGTAAGTTAAAGACGACATATCATTACCACTTGCAAAGGCTTTCAGGTTCTCTTCTAAATTAAAAAGCTTGGTTCCAACGTCATACTTCTTGTAGTCTTCAACTGAAACACCGGCTCTTTCAGCCATAATTTCGTATGATTTTTCTGGATTATTATGGATGAAGTTTAATGTATCAAACCAGCTATTTACCATGGCTTGCACATCTTGAGGTCTTTCTTTAATCAGCTTGCGGCTCACAGATATATGGTCGGAGATTGCACCAGGAAAATCCTTTGAACTAAATAACTCTTTGCTACCAGGACGCAGTAAAGCTTTAGTTGTAAAAGGAGCAAAGACCCCTACGGCATCAACTTTTCCAGTTATGAATGCTTCCGCTGCTTTCTCTGTTTCTATGGGTTGAAACTGAATATCTTCTTGGGACATACCAGCTTTTTTTTAAACCTAGTAGTAAGAGAAAATGATCAACTGTTCCCGGTTCGGCAGCTACTTTTTTACCTTTTAGATCAACGATGCTATTAATTCCATCCTTAACGATTATCTTGTCATTGCCAGTTGAATTGTCATTCACCAAGACAATAACTTGATCAGAACCAGTTGCAACAGCACTAATTGTGTCATTCAATGTTTGACTATTAGCATCTATTTGGCCAGAAGACAGAGCATTAATTGAATCTAAATAGCCATTGAACCATCTCAAATCTACATTAGCTTTGTTGGCATCAAATAGATTTTCTATTTGAGCCACTTGTAAGGGAAACCAGCCAGGCCAAGCACTAAAACCAAGTCGAATCGGCGCAGTTGCTGGCGAGGTGAGTGAAGTAGAGCTTTGTTGGGAAGAAGTACAACTCACTGTAACTACCAAACTCACCAAAAATACAGTAAACCAAGATAGTAGTTTACGAACTCTCATCGGGTTTCCTTTCTCATTAAGCTAAAATTCATTTGGTTTCCCCCCTGATTTCAACCAGTGCCCTCTCAAAGACGAGTCAAATCGGGAGTTATAGCGGACAAAAGTCTAGCTCACTTTGAATTGACTGGCGCTAGCCTGCAGCTGTTGAGCCACCGCCCGCAGTTCCTGAAACGAGGCTGAAACTTGCGTGGCTTCAGTTGAGGTTTTACCGGCGATCGCGGCTACACCAGACATGGTTTGGGTAACAGACTCGGAAGCTTGGGATTGTGTTACAGCAGCAGAGGCGATCGCCTCGACTAATGCACTAATTTGGGCACTAATAGCCGTAATTTTGTTCAAATTCTGGCGAGTTTCATCCACCAGTTTGGTGCCGGCGACCACCTGTTCTGTCCCTGTTTCCATAGCTGCCACCACTTCGTTGGTTTCAGTCTGAATGTCCTTGACCAGACTTTCAATTTCAGCCGTCGCTGCCGTAGATTGACGCGCTAGGGCACGCACTTGATCAGCCACGACTGCGAACCCGCGTCCCTGTTCTCCAGCGTTGGCGGCTTCAATCGCAGCATTGAGCGCTAGCAAGTTTGTTTTGTCAGCAAACGTGCCGATCAGGTTCACAACTTTGGAAATCTTTTGTGAAGATTCACCTAACCGCTTTACCTTTTTCGAGGTTTCTGCCACCGTTTCCCGAATTGCTAGAATTCCGGTCACCGTTCGGTTCATGGCAGCATCACCCGCTTCTACCGTCTGGGTGGCCTGTTGCGCGGCAGCTTCCGCCTGCTCAGCGTTGGCGGCAACAGCCCGAATCGAGTCGGACATTTCTTGAATTTGATCTAGGGCAGCAGTAATTTCCTCCACTTGCCGCAATGCTTCTACTGATAGCTCTTGGACAGAAACTTCACTGCTGCTGGTAGTTGCCACCACTTGTGTAGCTGCTGCTTGCACCTGAGTAACAATTTGCGCAAACTGTTAATTGTGGAGTTGTACGAGTCAGCAACCGTACCGATTTCGTCTTCGGTCACACTGGCTCGAATGGTGAGGTCGCCTTGACTGACAGGATCAACTTCCATCAGCAGTTCGAGTGCCCGTCGCTGGAGTTGTTCCTTGGCTATTTTTTGCTGATCAAGGAAACTTACGCGGTCGAGGGAAAGTCCAACTTGAGCCGCCAACTGGACGAGGAAATTGATTTCAGATTGCTGCCAACCATAAGGATTTGAGCAGTGGTGAGCAATCAGCAAGCCAAAAAGCTGATCGTTGCTCACAATTGGCGTCACCAAATTTGCCTTGACTTCAAGTCGTTCCAATAACTTCATATGATCAGGGTGGAAACCTGCCTCAAATACGTCATCGGTAGGAACGACACGACCCTTTTTATAAGCTTCTATGAGACGCTCCCCAATACAGGGATCTCCTATTTCGTCCGCTAGGGCCCGAGGCCAACCAGGATCAACGGCTTCTGCTGCGATGTAACCGCTCCAGTTGGCGTTGAAGCGATAGATGACTACCCGATCAGCGTTCAGTAGTCTTTTTGCTCCTTGAACCGCCTGGTTAAAGACAGACTCCAGATCTTGAGCTCCACGAACACGGGAGGCAGCAACGTCTGCAAAAAGCTGTAATCGCTCTGCCTCTTGATGACTTGCTTCCAGGTTATCTTCAATCCTAGCCGCCATCTGATTCAATTCTTGCGAGAGGACGCCAATTTCATCTTGATGCTCGGTGGTCTCCAGTCTTACTCCCTGTTCTCCAGCTCCCACCTTCTGGGCGAAACCAACTAGACGCCTCAACGGACGAGCAAAAGAGCCAGCTACCGGAATAGTAACCAGACCAACCAACAGCAAAATGCCTCCCCCGATGCCATAGCCAAGCAGTTGTGCATTAGCCGTAGTATTTTGTACTTCCTCTAGGGTTGTCCCTAAAAAGGCCATTCCTACAGGCTTAGCTTGGGTTGGATTTAGTTCCTTTTGATGGTCATACAGAGGGTTATAGGCTGTTAGGTAATCTTTACCAATAATATTTGTCTGACCGAAAAATTCTTTACCCTGGTTGAGAACAACCTCTGCCACCTCTCGACTAGCCCGCGTTCCAGTCGCCCGGGATTTACTGCCCTTATAAGGTATAGTCGTACTCACCCGTAAGTCGCGAGCGAATAGAGTGACACCTAAGTTGTTGTAGGTTTTGCTGAAAGCATCGACCACAGAATGACTTTTGTTCAGGAGCAATCCTACAACTGCAACCCCCACGACTTTGCCCTGGATCTTGATGGGTTGGACAGCCATGGCAACTAGGCCAGTTCTACCTTTATCAACATCAGGATAGGTGCCTTCAGGAAACGGTTGCTTGGCTTCGGGAAGACCCTGAGTAGGCTGGGATTGTAGACTCACAGTAGCTTGTTTATCTAATCCCAGTCGTTGCAGAAATCTTCCTTCCAGTAACTCTACGCCAGCTAGATTACGTCCAGTACGCAGTGCATCTTTGATAATAGGAATATCCCCTAAATCAATACCTGTTGGTAGTGACACTGGCTTGATGATTTCTTCATTTTTAGGTGAGGCGTCTAAAGAATAATCTGCATGAGTTTGGATGTACTGGGCAACTGTTTTACCCTGGGCATTTGTGATAATTCTAAAACTCTTATAAAAGTCAGGACGTGCATTGTCTTGAGCAGCCATCATCTTAGTGACGAGAGCTTGCAGTAGGGGAGTGTTAGGCTTCACTTGTGTGGGTTGTTGCAAATCAATCCCTGCCGCCTGCACCGTTTCAGCTATGGTATTAGCCTGCCATTGACTTTCACCTTTTAGCCATAGGAGGTAGTCGTTTACAAAACCAGACTCTTCTGACCGTAATGTTTCTTCGAGGGCTGCTCTCGCACTGCTATGACTAAGCGAAGTTAACCCCTGAGTTACAGCAACCACCGGTACAGCAGCCCCGGCTATCAAAATAATAGTCAGCTTAGTCCGAAAGGTAAGATTTCCCCAACCTCGAAGGAGTTGCTGCCAAAAAGGAGCAGGACTCTGCTTAAGTTTCAGCTTCGGTGGTGTCCCTGATTCTAATGTTTTGGCGTCGGGAATAAATTCTTTTACGCTCTGAGTAGTATGAGTACCGATATGGTCATTTGTCGGTAATTTAGGGTTGTAACCATTAGTAGTGTTCTGGTCAGCAGATTTGGGAGAAGTCTGAGTCATGGGAGAAATCTCTTTAACTTACTTTGAATTGACCGACGCTAGCCTGTAGCTGTTGAGCCACTGCTAGCAATTCCTTAAACGAGGCCGATACAACAGTTGCTTCATTTGAAGTATGTTGTGCGCTCTCTGCCATGTCGGTCATGGTTTGGGTAACTTCTTCAGATGCTTGGGATTGCTCTACAGCAGCAGAGGCGATCGCCTGGACTAATGCACTAATTTGGGCACTAGCAGCCGTAATTTGGTTCAAGCTTTGGCGGGTTTCATCCACCAGTTTGGTGCCGGTGACCACCTGTTCTGTCCCTGCTTCCATAGCTGCCACTACTTCAATAGTTTCCGCCTGAATATCGGCTACCAGCTTTTCGATCTCAGCCGTCGCTTCTGCAGATTGAAGCGCCAGAGAACCCACCTCATCTGCAACCACGGCAAAGCCGCGACCTTCTTCCCCAGCCCGGGCGGCTTCAATTGCGGCATTGAGCGCCAGCAAGTTAGTTTGATCGGCAAAGGTGTTAATCAGTTTCACCACCTTGGAAATCTTTTGCGAAGATTCACCTAACCGCTTCACCTTTTCCGAGGTTTCTGCTACCGTTTCTCGAATTGCCAGAATCCCCTCCACCGTTCGGTTCATCGCAGTGTCACCCGCTTCTACTGTCTGGGTGGCCCGTTTAACCGCAGCCTCTGCCTGCTCAGCGCTATTGGCGACTGATCGCATCGAGTTAGACATTGCCTGAATCCGAGCCAGGGCAGTAGCAACTTCTTCTGCTTGCCGCAATGCTTCTGCTGATAGCTCTTGGACAGAAACTTCACTACTGCTAGTAGTTGCCGTCACTTGTTTGGCTGCAGTTTGCACCTGGGTAACAATTTTCCGCAAACTGTTAATCGTGGCGTTGTAGGAGTCAGCAACCGTACCGATTTCGTCCTCGGTCACATTGGCTCGGATCGTCAGGTCGCCTTTACTGACAGGATCAACTTCCATCATCAGTTCAAGTGCTCGTCTTTGCAGTTTTTCCTTAGCTGATTTTTGCTGTTCTAGAAGATTTGCTCTGTCTAGGCCAAATCCAACTTGAGTTGCCACCTGCGCGAACAAGTCAATTTCAGGCTGCTGCCAAGCACGAGGTCCAGAGCATTGATGGGCAATCAATAAGCCAAGTAGCTTACTACCTTGCAGGATTGGTGCTACTAAATTGGCCTTAACCGCAAATTGTTCCAATTGGTTGATATGACATTCATTCAAACCAGCGGCGTAAATGTTCTCGGTGGGTTGAACGCGACCTTTGCGATACCGTTCCACATACCTGTCAGCAAAACAGGGGTCATCAATTTTTGCTCCCATCGCACGAGGCCAGCCCTCAGCCACTGATTCGGCAATGACGGTTCCTTGCCACTTCTCGTTGAAGCCATAGACGACTACTCGATCCGTTTTTAAGGCAAGGCGGATCTCTTCAACTGGCGTTTTGAAGATATCTTCTGCGTTTATAAACTGACCAATACGGACGGCAATGTCCTTGAGTAAACTCGCTCGCTCAGCTTCATCCGCTTGCCCCTGAAGAAGGATCTGAAGCTGGTCTGCCATGCGGTTGATGTTAGAGCCGAGTACAGCGAGTTCGTCTTCTCCTTTTACGGCAATACGGGTATCAAATTTTCCTTGGCCCAATTTCTCCACGGCGCTGGTAGCAGCTAGGATTGGACGAGTGGCTCGGTTTGCCAGGTAGATAGCGATCACACTTACCAGTAATGCTGCTACCCCAGTCCCGATTGCCAAGGTCAGCAGCAGTTGTCTTTGTGGCGCAAATGCAACTTCTGGAACAGTGGTAAGCAATACGCCCCAGTTCAGATCTGGCAAGCCTTCCAAGTGTCCTGAGGCTGTGTATGTTACTAATCTCGTGTGATTTTCACTATCGGTCATTACCTCACTAGCTACCTTCTCTCCCCCTAGCAGGTGAGCGACACTGGGAAAATCTTTCAGAACATCCGCACCCAAATCCTGCTTTTCCTTAACTACGAAATATTTCTTAGAGGAATCAAACAAATGGTATGTGTCCCCATTAGCACCGAAGCCTTTAATTACCTCGTTTATGTATTTCACAGGCATGCGCGAGCGAACTACAGCGATTGTTTTACCCGTAATTGCATCTTTAACAGGCGCAGCGAAGTGAAGGACCAAATCGCCGGAAGATTTTGATATTTCTGGATTGCTAATAAGAGGTTTGTCTGTTTTAAGGACTTGCTGAAAATACGTCCGATCCCTGAGGTTGGGAAGGGGAGTTCCTTGGGATTGAGCAATCACGTTGCCATTTAAATCGATCACAGCAATACTGTCATAGACCTCGTAAGCGCTTCTAAAGCGCTCTAGTGTCGCTTGTTTTTCCTCGGTAGTAGTGACTTTTAGTAAATTGGAATTCGTAAAAATAGGGAGATTAGCCATGATCTGGATATCTCCATATCGCTCAAATATAAAGCGGTTGGCCTTATCTGCTATCTCAGTGGCACGGCTCTGTTTGTCTTGTTTAATTTGCTTAACAATCTCTCGGTTAGCAAAGTAATAGGCAGTTGCCCCAATACCCAACACTGGTAGCGTACCAAGGGCGATCGCCAAAGCAGTTGCTTTAGCCCTTAAACTTAGTCCTCGCGACAAACGAAGGGGAACCTTTTGATGCTCAGTTTGCTCCTGTCTATCCGTAACCAAGTTTTCTGCATTTTGAAGGTTTAGCTTTCTAAAGTCCACCTCTGCTGCCTGTTGCGGAGATTGAGGAGGGAGCTCGTCACCAAGTGTTGCTGTGCGGTTAGGGGAGTCACTGTTGGGGGTGGCTTTGTTTGGTTCAGGAGAGGAAATCATAGGCCAGACTTAATAAAAATTGATGGTTATAAGCTTTTTCAAACAGCAGAAACTTCTGGTTGAGGCATTCTAGCGATGATGGAGCCACCATCTAAAACCACTAGTATTTCACCGTTAGCTTTCAACCAGTACCCGCGCAAAAATGGTGCTAATTCAGGGGTTACAACAGACAGTGGGGGTGATTGAATTAAATCTGGATTGCACCATTCCATGTCTTCCACCCGATTGACTACCAGTCCCAGCATCTTGCCGCCAGTCATTTGACTACCTGCTCGTCTGCTTAGCACTTGCTGTCCTCCACGAATCACAATTGCCGTGTAGGTCGAGCGGCTCACGCCATGTTGGTACAACGGGGCAAGTCCGATCAAATGCCCCAAATCTACCATCCACAGAATCTCACCCCGCCAGTTATGGATACCCATCACCCAAGCGGGCATGTGGGGAATTGGCACGATTTCGTTGATGCCCATAGTCAGCACTTCCGTCATCTGATGTACTGGCAATAACGCCGTCGTGTCAGGTACAAGGTGAAACCGCAAAAACTGCTGTCCCACCCCTGCTGTTTGTTCTGTAGTTTGCGTTCCAGATGGAGTGCCCCTAGACAAAAACTCAGATATCATTGCTGATCTCCTAGCGATGCTATGTTCGCCTTAACCTTTAATCAGTTGCTTAACAGTCCGCAACAGTTGTTCTTGGTCAACTGGCTTGGCTAAGTAGGCATCTGCCCCCTGTTTCATTCCCCAGAATTTATCCATTTCACTGCCCTTAGTTGAGCAGAGCACAACTGGAATTTTGCTCGTCCCAGGTTCAGCTTTGAGGTCGCGACACAGTTCAAACCCGCTCCGCCCAGGCAGCACAACGTCCAAAACGATCACGTCTGGTTTCTGGCTATTAATTTGAGTCATGGCATCATTCCCATTGTTTGCAGTCAATACATTTAACCCACCTCGAGAAAGGCAACTGCTAATAACTTCCATTTCGGTTAGAGAATCTTCAATGACTAAAACAGTACTCATGGCATTAACCTCTTAGAAATAACAAAGACGATTTTGATTACTACACCACAGAAGTGTTGTTTAGGTGCTGGCGTGTTACTGTCAGCAATGTTTCTGCATCCACCGGTTTGCTTAAGAAACCTGAAGCGCCGACAAACTTGGCTCGGACTCGATCAATGATGCCATCATTCCCAGTCAGGATAATAATTGGGGTGTTGCGGAAAGTAGAAACTTTACGCAACTGGGTGCAAATCTCGTATCCATTGGTATTCGGCATGATCAGATCCAAAAAGATCAAATCTGGCTTGCGGGTTAATAAAGTCGCGATCGCCCGTAGCGAGTCTTGTATTGCCAAGAACCGATAGCCCGCCGTTGTGAGAATTTTTTCCAGAGTTTGACAAACGAGCGGGCTGTCATCCACACAAGCAACTAGCGGTCCCTGAGAATTTGCCACAGGTGGGGGCATCACCGTAGGCGTAGGGGTAACCGGCGCTGCTAAATCAGGAAGCTCAATTAACTCCACTAACCCTGTTTGAATATAGGGCAGTAGTGAGCAAGTTACTTCCACAACATCCCGCTTCATTGTCACAGCTAAATCTCGTAAGGTGCGCTGTCCATCCAGTAGTTTTGTCATGACTTGGTAAATTGAAGCTGATGTTTTTTGCTGGAGTTGCTCTGGCTGCCTAATTACTGGTGCGCGGTTAGGAAATAGGTCGATAATTTTAGCTTCTTGCCAGGTTTGGCAAACCCGCTGAACTTCTGTTATCACTTGTGTTACATCAAGTAATACCAGTTGCGGAAATGATAAGGTTTGTGGCTCGACCTGATAAGTTATCTGCATTGCTTGAGTGACATCAAATAACACTTCAGCAACAATGGCTCCAATTATCTGCGCTGCTTGCTCTCGAGTGATTTTTTGCTGCTCTACCCATGAGTACAACAGCTGATATTCCCAACGAATATTGAAATCTTTAGCAGGGAAGCTAGAAAGGGTGCCCGACGGGTTTAGCTGATTCAGATCAAGTTGAGGGCAGTGGACCAGCAAATTTCTGCGCCATCTTCTAACTGAATGCGTGCCTCCCGTGGCATACAAGATTCGGCCTAGGAATAGGTAAAAATTCCATTTCTGCTCTGATGATTGCAGTAGCAATTGCCCACTAAATCGCTCTTGTTTTAGAGCATAAATTTTACTGAATAAATCGCTAGCGTTAATAGGTTCAGTAATCACAATAGCAATTGCTTTCCTCCAAATAGCGTGTGACCATAGCTGGCACTAAATAGATTTAATGATCTGAACGTTTTCATGGAAACACTTCATATTCAATATCTCAGCGGCAAAGAGAAAACATACTATAGCTGCAATTTAGATGTTGCATTGATCATGGCATTAATTTTCTTAGTGCAGTAACCGTACAAACACTGAATCTATGCCATAAATGACAGAAACATGAAGTATTATTTAGCGCTCCAGTATATTCACTGGATTGATTAGACAAAGATAGTAATTCAGGCAAAATTCTCAGTAAAATTTCGGTTGGACGCAGAGCAGAGATAGCGTTAATCTTAGCGTGCAGTCATCCTTCCTGCTTTCACAACTCAAATCGGATTCTATATCCACTACTAGATTTTTACTTCATCTATAGCGGGTTCCAGTTGAATACCCTACTCTCTAAAAGGGCCTGAGGAATAAATTCTATGGCTACCTCAACTGTTTGGAAAAAATTATTAATCGTTATTTCTGCCGGAGCATTTACTACAGTAGCAGTAGCTAGCAAAGTGCAAGCGGTCACTCTCGCAGCGTAACCGTTCAGGGGGGGTAAAAGGGCGAACATAAAAAATCGCCACCAAAATCTTGTAATCTGAGGTCATGGAAGAACAGCGCCCAAGCTATTTAGAGCCGCTCCCTCCAGAAGACTGGGAGAAAA
>JAABUQ010006757.1_pt1 | contig 17118 bp, 17 predicted proteins | sample 5560001 | NCBI WGS metagenome assembly JAABUQ01 (sample SAMN10711888, study PRJNA513371) | rock metagenome | isolation source: Antarctica rocks | place: Antarctica: Victoria Land, Finger Mt nord | collected 2015-12-18
GCGGCAAGCAGGACAGCAAATGGCACAGGGCGACCTCTACGAAGCTGGAAGGCTGCCTCCATACAGCTGTTATGTCACCTCGCCGCCGCTCACGCCCAGGCCGCTACGGCAGAACTGAATGGCCCTGGGATCGGGGGAGGCGTCCTACCATCCGCAACTGCTGCTGGGCATCATCGTCTATGGCTATGCCACCGGCGTGTTTTCGAGCCGAACGGGCTTTGCTGCGAGATCCACGTTATATCGAAATCCAGCATAATCCAGCAGATTGACCGCAGTGGGAACCTTGGCACCGGTTGTGACTGCACTGACGAGAACTCGATAGGCCTCGATAGACGCCAGGGTCAGTTCCACACGGTCATGCTTCCGACGGGCGGACCTCACCGCCGCGAGTTGCGCGTCCAGTTGATGGCTCAAGCCGTTCGGCAACAGGCCGCGGACGCCCCGGGCGGCCGTCTCCGCCTCGTCGATGGTTCGGTCAACCGTCGGCAGCGCCGCGGTGGGCGAAATCTCCGTAAGCGTTTCAAACGGTTCGGCCGCAGCGCGAAACTGCTCGTCCGCACTCGATGTGGAAACCGCAGGCACAACGGACTGCAGGAACGTGGCACCGGAGCCTTGGAGCACGGCGGCCGTCCGCCGTTGATCTCCTGCAGCCAGCGCCGTGCCAGCCAAGACACTGGTCGCGAGCAGGCTTGCGAGTGCAAGCGAAGTGAGAGCTTTGGTGTTCATGGCAGCCTCCAGCTTGACGGCTGGCCTGGCGCCAACCTCGGAAGCATCATGGCCCCAAGCGCATTGGCCGGGGTTGCACGGGCCTATACCCTTTGGTAATTTGTCTGTGCTGCGTCCACGTCCGGTTTGCTCCAGCAGTCGGCCTATGATCGCCCACGAGCGTTGGGAGACCATCAGGATGTCTGGGGTGCCCGCGACGGTGGAAGCGAGCGGCGATAAGCTGGCCGGGTGACGCGAGCCCCGAAGCGAGCCAGCCCAGTCGGTGAAACTGTTCTGTCCGTGGCCGACGCCACTGTGGTTGAGGTCGTGCAGATCAAAAGGTTTGGCTGCTCGGGATCAGCCCCATGGTGTGGCGGCGCCTGCTGGTGCCGAGCACCTGCACCCTGCACGAGCTGCATGGTGTTATCCAGATCGCGATGGGGTGGCAAGGCATTCACCTGTATCAGTTTTGCCTTCGATTTTGCTGCTACGGCTCGTGGGAACTGGCGGCATCCTCGCCCGGTCTCTGCTCAACCCGGGTAGGGAGTGGCCTGCCCACGTAGGGTTTGCTGGATAGCCTGGTAGGCGCCCACACCACGGCGCGCAGCGGTGCCGATGACGGAGCGCACGCCCGCGAACAGGTCAGCACCCCAATCGGAGCGGAACCCGCCGGTCACCTTGCGGTAGGTAGCGGTGGGCCGCAGTTCGCGTTCGGACCCGTTGTTGTCTGCCGGCAGCTCGGGATGGTCGAGGAAGGTGAACAGGTGCGAGCGGTGCTTGCCGTATCGCTTTCGCAGACGCTGGCCATCACGGTGGCTGGGTGCGAGCGCCATGACGGCGTCGAGCCCTGCGGCAACTGCGGGCACGGACCCTCGCCGGCCTGAACCGGTGGGAACACGCCGATTCGGGCGCCGCCAGGAAAGGCGGCCGCGTCCGCGGGAGCAATCAGCCCCTCGCGTTGCAGCGTGTCGACGATCGCCTGCTGCTTCAGCGCAGTCAGCTCGGAGCGGTGATAAACACAGCTTTTCGTGTTGAACAGCGCATCGATCGTCCGCTCGCGCAGGGTGCGGTCATGGATGGTATCCAGGGCCAGTTCCAGCCGCCGCATGGCGGACCGGACCAGCGGGGACGCGCCTGCCACCGCCGCCGCGTCTGCATTGCCCGCGCCCGCAATGCTCTGGTCGGCAGCGTGAACCGCTGACGCGGCGCCCAACGAGCTGGCGAATGCCAACACGATTGCAGCCGAATGCAACGTCGTTCCTACCCGCATTCCATCCCCTTCGTGTGTGGCACGACCCTTACCGGTGATCGTGGCGCTGTTTGGCCCGAAGCGATCGGGCATCCTGGCTTTCAGTTTGTGTGCATTGCCCAATGGGCCTGCGCTGCTTCACACCGGCTCATAGGCCGAAGTGGCTGAACGTGTCCCGTGACACTTACGTTGCCGGTGGCTCAATATACTGGAAGTAAAACGAAAGAGACGGCAAGTGCGGTTGCAACATACTGCGCGTTGTCGCAACGATCAGGCGACGGTTCAACGAAGCGGGCTGAATGAACCATCGTCCAAGCGCGCCCGGCGAGACTTTCATTTATTGTTCATCTCGGTCGCCCCTGGCCAGAGTATGAAGTCCACAATGAATGTGGCGGTCGCCGTGTTGACGATTAAGCTTCACCCCCGGTTAGGCTTCACCCCCGGTGCGGAGCTACGGTCAGCGACACGGCACGGAGACTCTGGATGGGTTATGGCGTCTGATCATCTGCCGGTCTCGGAGCGGCAGTTCTGCGTTCTAGGACAATCTACGTCCAAGGAACTCTCCGGCCCGACAATGTCCCAACAATGACCGTTGCAACCGCGGCCATTCCTGAGCTGACCGGCCTGACGTCATTCGGCGCCGGGCTTGGCGCCGTCCTGCTCGCGTGCGGTCGCGCCCGACGTTGACGGCGCAGGACGAGCCACATCACTCGCGCAAAACCTGTCTCTCAACTTCTTGCCATCGAAGGAAACATAATGCGTTACGCCGTACACGGCCGAGCTGCCTGGTTCATCACGGCAGCGACCGGAGCCCTTCTAGCTGCTGTGCCGACCCACGCCTGGGCGTGGGGCCACACCGGCCATGTCGAGATCAGCCATCTTGCGATCCTGAACCTGCCGGCGGAGCTTCCAGGCTTCCTCCGTTCCGCGCGTTCGGCCGCACAGATCGGCGAGCTCGGCGCCGAGCCAGACGAATCCAAGACGACCGGCATCGTCACGGGCGTGAGTGATACAGGCCGGATCCAGACTACCCCGACCGTGCACGATGCGGAGCGCGATCCAGGGCATTACGTGGATATCGATGACAGCGGCTTCGTCCTTGGCGGAGCGGTGGCGCTCCCGGCGCTGCCACCAACGCGCGAGGCCTTCGACACCGCGCAGCGCACGGCGACGGCGCCGAGCGGCCAGGACCAATAATCGGCAGGCTACCTGCCCTATACCATCATCGACGGCTTCCAGCAGGTGCGGAAGGATTTCGGCATCTGGCGCGCACTTTCGGTGGGGTTGCGGACTGCGCAGAGCGACACTGACCGGGCATATTTCCTGTTCCAACTGCAGCTCCGGCAGCAGATCATCATCCGCGACATCGGCTACTGGAGCCATTTCGTGGCAGACGCCAGCCAGCCGATGCATGTGTCCATCCACTTCAATGGCTGGGGCAACTACCCCAACCCGGGCAACTACACGACGGCGCCGATCCATGCGCCGTTCGAGGGCACGTTCGTTCGAAGCTTCATCGATTTCAACACAGTCAACAGCTTGGTCCGCCCCTACACCGATCGTGGCGCCACCACCATCGAGCAGCGCGTGCCGCTCTATCTGGCGGAGACATTGGGCCAGGTCGTGCCGGCCTATCAGGCCGCCCAGCTATCGGGCAACGACAACTACCAGACGGCGCAGCCCGCCGAGGTCACTATCGTAACGACGCAGCTGGCGGCAGCGGTGGCGGAACTGCGCGATGAGATCGTCGATGCTTGGCGTCAGAGCGCATCCATCACGGTCGGCTTTCCGCTGGTCAAGGTGAGTGACGTCGAGGCGGGCGTCGTCCGGATAACCCCGGCAACGTTCGGCTCGGACTGACGAGCCACCGAGCAGACGCCACCACGCTCTCATCATCGCTGCTGCCCGACAAGACGACTTCATACCCGCGATCACGGGTTGCCCGATCGGAGACATCAGAATGCGCACGTTCTACCACGGCTTATTGCTCGGCACCGCACTTGCAACGTTTGCAACGGGTGCCAGGGCCCAGGATGCAGCAGCCCAGGGCGCGGAGGCACAGGCCCCGCATAACGTCATCCTGTTCGTCGCGGACGGGCTGCGGCCGAGTTCGGTGACGCCGCGCACCGCGCCGGCGATGACGGCGCTGCTAGCGGGCGGCGTGCGGTTCGAGAACACGCACTCGATTTTCCCGACCTTCACCACCGCCAATGCCTCGACCATGGCGACCGGGCACCTGCTCGGCGACACCGGCGACTTCTCCAACACGATCTTCTCGGGCTTCAAGGTTCCGGCCTCTAACGGCAGCGTGACGCCGTTCCTGGAGAACGACGCAGTGATCGGCCAGATGAACCAGCAGTTCGGCGGCAACTACCTGAACGAGGAGACGATCCTCGCCGCTGCCCGCGCCAAAGGCTATTCCACTGCCGCCATCGGCAAGGTCGGTCCGGTGCACATCTTCGACCCGACCGAGGCGAGCGGCCAACTGACCATCAACATCGACGACGCGACCGGGGGCGCCACCTGGCGTGGTGCATGGATTGGTACAAGCAACTTCAGTGGTTTAGGGAACGTCAAAAACGCATTTGGGGTTAGAATCGGCATAGTTCATACCGCAACGAACACAATTTGACCGCTAATTGCGAACTCTTATCATCTACGCCTGACGGACGGTAAGGCTAAACAGCTCAAATTGTTCAAGAACCTTCCAGAACTCCGATGCCGATCCATGCACCACGCTGACGGCGCCCCCAAGACGGCTAATCGGCGCAGCTCGCCCCGCTCAGAACACTTGATATCAGCCAAGCGAGCGGTCGGCTTTGGTTAGCATGCAGCCAATTGAGCGCGACGATCGAACGCTTATCCAGCAGCTTTAGTTGAGTTGTCTGGTCATCACAGCCAAACAGCGCTGTCGAGGTGTCAGGCTCGGACGCTTACGAATGAGGTGTGCCTCGTCATCCACGTCGGCATCGTCCCCGCCCCCGTCCAGGTCGATCTGGAACAGGATGCGCCGCAGGGTCAGGGGCGAGCTGAGCGGGTTGCCGACCCGCACGGACGCCGCACCCGCCTCCGCAAGCAATGTGGCCACGGCCTGGAAGCCGGAGACCCTCAGCGCAGGGTCCGCCGCGATGATAACGGCGCATCGCGGCCCCTTCGGCAGATCCGGTGCCTGGGGCAGTCCGGTGTTTTGCTGCCCCGGGCGGACCGCCTCGATATGGGAGTCTTCCATGATCATCCTGCCTCCTCTCGCCTCCGGGGAGCTCCGACATTCCGGAGCAGGCCTTCTTACTTCACACCGGCCGGCTCCGGCCCGGTTTGGGTTTCCGGATGGGCCGTCGCGCGCCCAGCATGGGAAGGTGCTGGACCGCCCCGGATCCGGGCGCCCACGCGGCGCCGTCGATGATGCCCGTGATTGGAGGGCTGCTCCGCCACCGGCGCATCCTGCTCTGCGACCGCGGATGAACCGCCACTCCGATGGGGATTCCTACGTGCCAGCGCCGTCCAGGTTGCGGCCGCACGGCGATGGGCCGGGCTGCCGCCCCCTCAACGGCGCTCCCTCGCGTGGCGGCATCATCGTGGGGCCGGAACACCGATCGTCGGTGGCTCGACGGGACCTGCCCGCTCGCCGTGCCGGCAGGACGGGCCGGACATGATGGGAGTGGCGGCTTCTGCGCCGGGCGGTTGCGTCGGGCGACCCATGGTAAGCGTCCGGTGCCGACATGCAGACAGCGTCGCTCGTTTTGTGGTGCACCTGACGACTCAATGTCAGGAGTTCATGGACGATGGGTGACCGGGAACAATTCTGGCAAACCCATGTCGACGCATGTCCGGTGAGCAGGGAAACCCAGAAAACCTACTGCGAGCGCCATGGTATCGGTCCCAAGACCTTCAGGAAATGGCGAGCGCGGCTTGCCGGAGCCGCCCACGTGATCGCGGCCGACGGCAAGCCGCACGGGGGCGAGGCCAAAGGAGGGGCTAGAGAACTGATGCTGTTGAAAAACCCTGAATGGAGCATGGCGCAGCCGGGCACCTGATCATCCAATTCTGTTTCGAGAAAAATTTTGGCGGCTGCCGCCATGGCGACCTGACCTTACCCAGACGCTGCGGTCCCCGCCTGACCCGACAGGCCGCAGACTGTGAGCCGTGCCAGCCGCCTCAGGTTCTGCACCGCAGCTGCAAGGTGGAACTCATCGGCTGCTCCCTGCAACCCGCGCAGCCCCAGGCGCCGCATCCCGAACTGTTGCTTGAGATGGGCGAACAGGATCTCGATCTTCTGGCGCCAACGCTGCGATTGCACGTAAGCCGTGGTGCCGGCGAGCGCCTGGGCAGCCTTGCGGGCCGGCTCGTGGATGCTGACGCTGATCCCGTGCGCCTTGCCGGTCGTGCACTGGGCCTTGAGAGCACAACCCCCGCAATCGGCTGCCCGCGCCGAATACTCCCGCATGCCCCGACTGCGCTTGAACCCTGCAAGGCGCAGCGTGTGCCCGGACGGGCAGTGCCAAGCGTCCTCGGCTTCGATGTAGGTGAAGCTCTCGCGCGTGAACATGCCGTTCGTCTGCGCCGTGCGGTCCAGCACCGGGATGTGCGGGTCCACTGAGCGTGGTGCATGGATCGGCATCAGAGCTCTGGAAGACTCTTGAACGATTTGAGCTGTTTAGCATCACTGTCAGTCAGGCGTAGATGATAAGAGTTCGCAATTAGCGGTCAAATTCTGTTCGTTGCGGTATGAACTATGCCGATTCTAACCTCGAATGCGTTTTTGACGCTTCCTAAACCATTGAAGTTGCATGTACTGATCCATGCACCACGCCATCGACCAGCGCCTGCGCGCCGCCGATCAGCGCCCGCATCTGTTCCTCGCGCCCCTCCTCCACGACATAGAGCGCGTTCAGCACCTTCTTCTGTGCCGTCACCCACAGGCCGAGCATGCCGTCCGGCTCGATGAACTCCGCCCGTGCCGCGGCCGAAAGGCCGTCGATGGCGTCGCGAAGCTGGTCGGTGCCCACGCTCATGGCAGCCGTCCCGCCGTGTCCCTCAGCACATGCTGCGCCTCAAAGTCGCCTAGCCACTTGTTCGTCATGTGCTGCATCGTCGCCCGCGGGCGCTTGCCATCCGAACCGGGCCTGTTTGCCGCCACGTCGTAGAAGTTGAGCCGCTGCTCGCGCAGGGCGTCCATGCACGGCAGCCTCGGCAAATAGACCGGCACCGCACCGCTATCCGTCAGGGCCTGGTAATCCGGATGGCCCACGATCGCGTCGAAGGCGCCGTCTGGGTTCTGCCCCGACCGGATCGCGCCCTCGTTCATTATCAGGATCATGTGCATGGGATGCAGGACGCCCGCGTCCACGGCGGCGCGGATATGGTTGAAGTCCTCCATGTCCGAGCCGAGCATGCACAGCGCCAGGAACTTGAAGCCGCGCTCTCCGCAGAATGCTGACAGGCTCAGGTCTGCCAGGAGTTCCTGCATCACGCGGTCGCCGCCGCTGATGTCGAGCGCGCGCGAGATGCGGTCCTCGGCCATGTCGTCCATGGTGTCGCCGATCCAGCTCTTGAAATCGCCGAGGTTCTCGGACCGGGGCATCGTCGCCCCGTCCAGGATCGGTCGCCCGTCCGGCGCGTGCGAAGGATAGTAGCTCGCCAGGGTGCGGCTCTTGAGGTCGCCCTCCATCGGCTTAATACGCCGTCCGTGAAAGCGGGCACGCTGGATGGCGGTAAGGATCACTCCGCTGCCACCGAGCCGGCCGCGCCCGTAGCGCATCGCCAGCACGGTGTTGAGAGACTGTCCTGGGTTCGGAGCCTGCTCCGGCGTTTTTCCGCGTTCCTGCGCCATGCTGTCAGGGAAGGGCTCGCTCAGAGGTGCACCGGCCTGCCGGGCTTCGTCTGTTTTCATTTTCCTGCTCACATTCTGTTCCTGGCCGATGTCGTCTGCTGCACTGTCCGATGGTCGCCCAGAGGTCCGCGAGGATCTGCTTCGGGCGGGTCGGAATGCCGCTCGCAAGGAGTGGCGCATTCGGACGCGAGTGCAGCGCGCTTTGTTCGGGAGGCGTCGGCGGGGTTCGGCGGGGCGCACGCAGCGGGCGGCTGTTCTCCCCTCTGCTCCAGGTTGCAGAGGCAAACTGCGCCCCTGAGCAGCCCGGCTTGCGCGGTTCTGGCTGCTTCCACGCTGCTGCTGATAGGTCGCTCCCTGCTAGAAGTATTGGCTGCGCCGTTTGATGATCGCCCTGATGTCCGCACGCATCTCCTCCGGGGTTTGTTTCGCGCCGCTTGCAATGGGTGGCGCATTCGGACGCGAGTGCATCGCGCTTTGTGCAGGCGGCATTGTCGGCGGTGGCGGGTAGTGCGGGACGGGCGGCCTGGGTGCCGGTGTTGCCAGGACCTGCGGTGGACGGTCCGCATCCTTCCCGCGCTCGGATTCCCGGTTGCGCGGATTCTGCACCAGTTCCCGTTCCAGCGTGGCGATCCGCACCGCGTCCACGCGCCAGGGCTCCTCGGCGGCCACGTCCTGGCAGACTCTTGGCCATATCCGCATGATGGCCCGGGCAGTCAGTGGCTTGCCGTTCCCGCCCTTGATCCCGCCGCCGGCCATATCCTCCGCAATGCCGCGCCAGCCAGGCCTGTTCCGCAACCTTGGGGACAGCTTCTCAAACCGAACCCGCAGCCAGGCATAAGCCTCGGTTCGGCCGCCATGTCCGCCCTTCCTGGGCCGCGCCATTAACCGTTTAAACGTCGTGTCTGTTGCCATGTGCCGTTGCCTGTCGCTGTCCTTGTCTTGGAACAGCGTTGCCCAGGCGGACGCGAGTGGCTGCGTATTTTGTCCAGCGAATGTCCAGTGATGGACCACCGTTTGTCCAGCGACGGTCCAGCAAAAGTCCAGCAAAGGAGCGTATACACCATTGCATCCGCCCTCGGATGAAAGAGGGCAGATTCCACTCGCGTCCGCCTGCCTCATGCTGAGGCTTCCAACGAGGAGGCGCGGCAATGCTCGCAGAGCTAACGCAAACGATATTGAAGATAGAACAGAATCAACTTGAGATTGGGCGGGGCTTCCGGAGCCTGGTCGAGGACATCCGCGTGCTCTCCGCGCAGCAGGCCACGCTGATCGAGCTGCTGACCCCGGAGCAGAAGCCCAAGAAGGGCGGTCCCGGCCTGGACGAGCTGCTGGCCGAGATGATCGTCCGCCTCGACCAGCAGAACTATCTGCTCAAGGACGTGAGCGACACCGTGAGCAAAGCGGTCACGGAGCTGCCCCTGTCGGTGGTGAAGGCCATCGCCGATGCGTTCCCGCCCTCGGACGGGCCGGCAGGCGCCACGCCCTGGAACGGCCATGAGGGAGGCGGGGCATGATCTCCTTCCGCAAGATCAGCGCCGCCTCCAAGGGCAAGCTGATCCGCGCCTACCTGTCCGAGGGCACGGCCTTGGACGACGCCGGCCGCAGGCTGGCCACTTACTATGCCGGTCGTGACCCCCGCGCATCCTGGCGAACGGACATGGCGCCGGCCGTGGCACAGGCGCTGGGCATTAACCCGGCATTGGCGCCTGGCAACGATGCACTGGAGCGCCTGTTCGAGGCCAAGCGCGGCGACACCGGCGAGGCCTGGACCAAGAACAAGCGCAGCATCTCGGCCTACGACCTGACCGCCTCGCCGGACAAGTCGGTCACGCTGGCGATCGAGTTCGCCCGCGACGACGCGGAGAAGGCCGCGCTGATCCTGGCGGTGTGGCGGGCCAATGACGACGCGATGTGCTACGTCGCCGGCGAGATCGGCTGGGCACGGCGCGGCGACGGCGGCAAGCACGGGGCCGAGCCGGGCGAGGTGGGCTGGGCTTCGTTCATGCACTTCACGGCGCGGCCGACGCTTGCGGTGCAGGACGGGGCGGACGGGCAGACCTACGTTATGGACGTGCCCGTGCCGGGCGACCCGCAGACGCATATCCACAACGCCATGTTCAACCTGGTCGTGACCGCGGACGGGCACGTCGGCTCGCTGGACACGGCCGAGATGCAAGAGCGGGTGCACGAGTTCGGCGCCTACTTCCAGGACTGCCTTGCCGCCGAGTTGCAGGCTCTCGGCATCAAGGTGGGCTACAACAAGGGCGAAACGGCGGTGGTGATCGAAGCCATCCCGGAGTTCGCGCGCGATGCGTTCTCCAAGGGCCACAAGGCGACCGTGCGCAAGGCCAAGGACTACGCCCAGCGCCATGGCCTGGACTGGGACGCGCTGCCGGCGGAGCGCAAACTCGCCCTGCTCGGCACCACGGCCCAGCACACCCGGCTGGAGAAGTTCGATGGCAAGAGCGACCGCGAGCTGTGGCGCGAGCACGCCGAGCGCATCGGCTGGCAGCACACGACGGCGATCACGGGCGAGCCTGCGCCGGCGCTGACCCGCGAGCAGCAGATCGACCAAGCGGCCCGGTTCACCATCCGCCATGTGGAGGAGGAGTTCGCCACCGCGGCCGTGCTGAACATGAGCGTGATCCGCACCTGGGCGGCGCGCGGCCTGATCGCCACCGGGCGTTCGGAACCGGAGGACATCAGCGCCGTGGTGCGCGAGGTCGAGCATCGCGGCATCACGCTGCACGGCGAGCACGCCAGCCTGATCATCGGCGAGATGGGCGCCAAGGTCCGCGACGACGAAGTGGGGCAGGTCCGCATGAGGCTGCGCGTGACCAACACCGTGCAGGTCAGGATCGAGCGCGAGCTGATGGAGTCGTCCGAAGCTGCCGCCGTGGACCGTTCTGGCGCGCTGTCCAAGGCAGCGGTCGAGCGCGCGGTCGCGGCGTCCGGCATCGACTACCAGAAAGACCCGGAGGTCGGCCCTGCGCAGCTTGCGGCCGTGCACGCCTTCGGCACCGGGGGCGGGCTGGTGTTCCTGGAAGGGGCGGCCGGGGTGGGCAAGACCAGCCGCGTGCTGCCGCCGGTGGTCGCGGCCTGGAAGGCGGACGGGCGGCAGGTGATCGGCTTGAGCCAGGCTTGGCGGCAGGCGGACGCGCTCAAGGACGCCGGCATCGACCGCACAGTGGCGATGCAGCCCTTCCTGGCCGGCATCAGGTCCGGGGACATTGAAGTGGACCGCAACACGGTGCTGGTGGTGGACGAGGCGGCGCAGATCGGCCCGCGGCAGTTCCTGGAGCTGCTCAAGCTCTGGCGGGGCACAGGCTGCGTCATCCGTGCGCTCGGCGACCGCGAGCAGTGCCAGGCCATCGAGGCGAGCAGCGCGGTCGAGATCATGGCCCGGGTGCTGCCGTCCGAGGCGCTGCCCGAGCTGCTGGCCACCGTGCGGCAGAAAAGCGAGCGGACGCGCGAGATCGCCAACCTGTTCCGCAAAGGCAGGGCCGCGGATGCGCTCGACCGCAAGCGCGAGGACGGCACGGCCATGCTGGTCGGCGGCGACTACGACCAGGTGGTCGGCCGCATCGCGAGCTTCTACCTCGAACGCCGCGACGCGCTGCGCGAGGCGGACAGCAAGCGGGGGGTCACGGCCTCGGCGCTGACCAACGCCGATGCCGCGGAGATCAGCAAGGCAATCCGGGTGCGCCTGAAGGCGCGGGGCGAGCTCGGCGCCGACGAGGCCACCTATGCCGCGATCGACAACAGGGGCGAGCAATACGAGCTGCCGGTGGCGGCGGGCGACCACTTCCGGCTCTACAAGCAAACGGCCGCCACCATCGACGGCCGGTATGGGTTCATCGGCGCCAACGGCGACGTGGTGGAGGTGGTGCGGCGGGCCGAGGACGGCTTGGTGCTGCGCAACAAGGACGGCCGGATCGGGCACGTGCAATGGCGCCGGCTGCGCGACCGGGACACCGGCCGGCTGCTGCTCGGCTACGGGCACTGCCTGACGGTGGACAGCGCGCAGGGCATCACCTCGGGCGAGCACATCAACGCCCTGCCGCGGGGGTCGGCCGGGATCACCGCGTTCAAGGGGTACGTGGCTGAGAGCCGGCACGAGCACGAGGCCTGGACCCTGGTGGGCGAGTGGGCCGAGCGGGAAGCCGAGCGCATGAGCCGCCCGCTTGGCGACCAGCGCGAGATCACCGAGGCCGACCTTTGGGCGCGGACGGCCAAGAACATGGCGGCCAAGCCGTACAAGTCGCTCGGCATCGACCTGGCCGACACGCTGCAGGCCGAGGAGGATGCGGCCCACGACCGCTTCATCCGCTCCGACCTGCGCATCCAGCGCCAGCGGGCCGAAGGGCGCGACCACGGGGCCGAGTTCACCGACTGGCAGCAGGACCGGGCGATCCGTCGCGTGCTGGAGCCGCGAATCGAGGCGCTGGACTTGGCGATCCGACGCAACGGCGAGGTGATCGAGGGCTTCCGCGCCGCAGTGGCCGACAGCCTTCGCGAGCTGGGCCGGCGCATGGAGCAGGCCTTGAGGATGTTGGAGCAGCAGGTCAGGCGGGCGCGGCTTGCCATGCCGGCGCCGGCGCCCCAGCCTCCCGTCCTACCGGCTACGCCGGATCGGCCGCGCCCAGATGCGCCGGCTCCGTCTGCGCCGCCAGTGCAGCCGTTCGGGGGCTTTCGAATGTAAAATGGTCCGATAGTGATCCCTTCTGGGCCACTGGTCGCTTCGCCCTCATCGTCTGCTTACAGGGGCGGAACTGCCATAGGATGTCATGCACAAGCATCGGCTGCTTTGCGCCCATCCCGGCCATTGAAGCGCGCCAGCTATCATCCTGGAAGCAGACCTTCTTTCAGAGACCACGGAGGGCCGAGCCGAAAACTGGCTTTGGCCATTCGGCTCAGCCCGCAGGCGCGGTCCGATGCCTAGAACCCATAGGAAGTAGTTTTGCTGCTTTTGACATATTTGACAAATTTGCCCCATCTGCCGATTATCGGTAGACCTAGGTCGGAGGTCGCGATGGTGAACAAGCCAGAGGACAAGGAGGCTGGATATTTAGTGACTTACACCAGCCATTCTTTGGGAACACCCTCGGGCCACAAGAAGGTAGGAACCCGAGACGTACGTCGCTTCCTGCAGTGCCAGTTGCTCGACGGCAGGTTGGTCGTAATCGAAGCCACGCCGGCGATGGTGGGATGGACCGTCGAGGAGGTTATCGCCCAGGCAGGACCGAAGGGGCCGAAGAGGACATACGGATTTAGTTCGCGGTCGGCGCTTTTCGCTAAAGGCCTGAGCCAAGATAAACGATCCATGTTGCGCTCAAAAATCCGATGCGTGCTACGGGTGTCGCATCTGAATCGCAGCGATTATTTCAGCTCAAACCCTAAGAGAGTGCGTCCCAGGGACGAGCGTCCTTCTTTCGAGGCGGTCATGCGGTTCATCACGGACGCGTCGCCGCAAGAACTGGATGCCCTGCTTTCTGAAGTCATCAGCAAGCCGACCAATCAGACGGCGGTGGCGAGAGCTGCGGCCGCCATCGATCCAGCCATCGACGTTCCTGAGGGCGACGGCGAGGCAGACCCCGCCGTCGTATCGGCCGCCGGAAAGATGCTTACGTCGCAGCAGGTCGCGGACCGGTTAAAGAAGACCCGGCAGGGCGTCAACGAGATGCTCAAACGCGGGGCCATCCTGGGCATCCGCTACGGGACGCATTGGAGGTTTCCTTCGGCGCAGTTTGACAGGACCGCTCCTGTTGCCGGGCTGACGCCATTACTCAGAACGCTTGCGCACCTCGATCCCTGGGACGCCCTCTCTGTGATCCTGGCCCCCGAAGCGGATCTCGCGCAGAGGCCGCTCGAGCTGCTCAAGCGAGGGGAGCGGGCGAAGGCCATCGCGGTGGCTTCCCGCAAGGCTGCGGACCTCAGGTCCCTTTCAGGCGCCGATCGGGTGATGGCTGCCTTGTCGGCCGACATGGCAGCCGAGGAAGAGGCCGACCGCGCCGCCGGTAGCTTTGCCGGGCGGAGCGTTTCCTAGGCGGATGTCTGATTACGAGGAGGCTTATCGTCACCTTTTCGACGATCGTGTTCTTGGACGCGGTCCCGCGTCACGGTTACCCAAAGCGTTCCTGATTGCGGGACCGCCCGGCTCGGGCAAGAGTAGGTTGGCCGCCGAGGCGTTGCAGGCTTGTTCGTCAACCGGCGGCCATCCCGTCCACGTCGATTCGGACCGGTTCAGGCGATACGTCCCTGGATACGAGGCGCTCGCGGGCACCGAACCCGCAAAGGCGTTCGTCTTGTCACAGCAGTGGGTCAGCCAATGGTCGGACAGCTTGCGCGACCATGCGATAGGTGCCCGCCTCGACATCGTTTGTGAGGGCCTGTTCAAGACCAACCACAACAATCGCGTGTTGCTGGCCGCGTTGCTGGCGCAGTCCTACGACGTGGAGGTCGTGGCGAAGGTCATCACTCCGGCATTGAGCTTGCTGCAGACGGAACTGCGATACGAGAGGCAGCTCGCGGGCCGCCACGGCAGGGAGGCGGCGCCGCGAAGGGTCCCCGCGGCGGCGCACGACGCCGCGCACAGCACGCTTCCATGCCTCGTCGGGCTGGCCGTCGCTTCTAACGTCCGCGTCTCGCTTCGCGACATCGACAATGCACCGCTAGAAGAAGTAGACGGGCTTTCGCCCAGCAAGCGGTTGGAGCAGCTCAGGGCCGCGATACCACCCAAAGAAGAGCAATTGGCTGCAACCAAGTTGTTGGCCTCGGTGCAGGAGTTCCGCGCCAAGCGGGGCGCGCCCGAACTACCCGAGCCCGGGAGCGCGCTAGAAGCGGCGCTTGGTCTCATAGCACGCTGGCCCTGATCTCGAGCAACGAAGAGCGGATATGCACCGGCGTCTTCCTGCCGGACGCAGCTCGAAGGGGCGCGAAGCGCGTCCAGTTGATGTGCCTGCTGCATAAAGCCAGAAGAGTTTGCACCTACCAGCATCGCGGCTACATCGTAGTGAAGGCACAGGAGTGGGCAAGGCAATGTCTCAGGTTACTATGTCCTTGCCGGATGTCCGGGGAGGACTCTTTCCTTCCAGTTTTCCTCGTCATGAGCAGCCCACTGGTCGAAATTTAGCGGCTCCGGACATTCTGGAGTCATGTCCGGGTGCTCCTTTAGGTAGGTTAAACGGCTATCGACATACCTTTGATAATCCATCCTTTGATGCCACCAAGTCCTGTATTCCAGTCTCCGCCTGTCAATGTCGGTAATGAACACCAAATGGGCGGCGAAGGCTCCCGATCCGTACCCGAGCAAGCGGCGTTTGTCATGGTAAAAAGCCGCATCATGCGCCTCTTGCTTTATTGTCGCTGGAATAACCCACAGTCTCGCCTCGTACTCTTCGAATTCAGAACCGTCCATGTGCGAGGCGGGATATTCGAGCCATGGTGATCGTTCCTCGAATGGATAATGCTCCCTTGACACGGCATCAAATGTTGCTTTCGCAGCTTCAAAACTGTCAAACGCATAAATTGAATCCAACATATTAGGTTTCAAATCGCTGGGTCTCGAATTATTTGTCAGAGGGTTCCATTTGTAATTCGCGTCAATTACTACATAGAAATCCCGCCTCGTATCAAGATGTGGCGCATCTTTTGTTTGCATCTGATACGTCTGAAATACTAGACCTAAACCGGTGATGCTCACAGCGATATATATATGAGCAATGCAATCACAAGTGGAATATCAAAGTACCAAGCTATGACTAACCATATTAAGACAGGTAACCAGATTTTGAAATAGACTCCAGCGATGACTTTGGTAACCATAGCAGTCAGCTTCAATCGCTCCCACATAGTGACCCTCGTTTGCTCCGCAAATCCCGCCGAATGATTAGATAGGAGGTCAGGAACTTCTTCCCCGGCCGCAACTTATCATCTCCGGCTCCAATCTATCATCCTCGAAATTGGTATGATATCGGAATAATTTACAGTGAGAATAGCCTGGCGCTCATTGATGCTGACGCCGCCCCTGCCGCGAAACGCAGTGCCTACAAGCCTCACGCCAAAAAAAGCCAAGGCTAATTCAAACTGAGACACTACCCGCTCAAGAGCCGACTTTCCGCTTTCGGCCAGGCCCTGCGGCTTCGCGCCCGGAACCGCCGTGCGGCGCACACCTTCGCCATTTCCGATAGCGGACCTCCGATCGGCTTAGCATGCGGTGCCCCAAGCGTGGCCAATCCAGGTCCTCCTCATCGCTTTTCGGTCTGGTACCTGACGAGGATCGCCGCTTTCCGTTTCGGTCTATCATAGGTTAAAATGAGTGAGCCCCGGCCCATCGCCCGATTCGGCGCGTTCGCTTACGGGGGTGACGCCACAGACCTTGAGGCCACGGATCTCGATATGGAAGATTTCCCGCGCTCGTCTTGCAGCGACGTCGACGTGAAGAAGGCGGGCCGGATCATTGCCGGCGGCATGATATGGACGGACGAGTCCGCTCCGCTTATTCGGGAGGCATTTGCGGTAGCCAATAGCTGGCGCGACTCTCATGCCTTTCCAATGCGGAGCATCCGCCACTCGGTCATCCGGTACATGTATAAGCAGGAGATCCAGGGCATATCGGCGGCGAGGCTCAAACGCATGAAAGCGATCCGGATGAAACTCACCCGGATTCATGTCGGCCTGCACCAACTACAGGATTTGGGAGGATGTCGATTCATCCTGCCGACGATCGCCGATGTGCATAAGCTGACCGCGATCTTGAAGGCGCAGCTCCCGCATACGCTCAGGTCAGAAAAGAATTACATCGCGGAGCCAAAGTCTGACGGCTATCGCAGCCAGCACATGATGTACACCTACATCGGCCGCAAAGGACGCGCGATCTATGACGGACGCAGGATCGAATTGCAGATCCGCACCAGGTTGCAGCATTCATGGGCAACGACGGTCGAGGCTGTCGGTTTATTCCGTGGTGAGCAGCTCAAGAATCACCAGGGTAGTGACCACTGGCTCAGGCTATTCGAGCTGATGTCAGGTGAATTTGCACAGGTTGAACGCTGCGCTGTCCCGACCACGGTGCCTGGCGAGGTTCAGCGTCGCCGAGAGATTTCCGACTTGGCAAGATTACTAGCCTGAATAATTCACGAGGGTTGGCGGGCATGGTACAAGCCCTTGATCCGGTGTAGAATATGGTTCTCGAGACCAATTCTACGAATCCGGAGCGCCATGCCCGCCAAAGTTGAGCTTATCCCTTCGCTGCCCGGCCTGTCACCAGTTGGCGGCAAGCCCGTGATCGCCCGTTTCGACGGTGGCCAACTTTCATCCGATGGTGGGCTGCTGG
>JAABUQ010006758.1_pt1 | contig 17117 bp, 14 predicted proteins | sample 5560001 | NCBI WGS metagenome assembly JAABUQ01 (sample SAMN10711888, study PRJNA513371) | rock metagenome | isolation source: Antarctica rocks | place: Antarctica: Victoria Land, Finger Mt nord | collected 2015-12-18
ATGGGTCTGGTTCTCTGGGTCTGGTTGCTGGGTCTGGTTCGGGTCAACGTCTTTTACCAGTACTGGTAAGGCAGATTGACCAGTGAGCGCAACGTCGTTGACTGGTGCCTGTGCTTGACCAATCGATTGGTTCACGATGGCGACTGGTGCGAGAGCTTGACCAGTTGACTGGTCTCCCCGACGCACTGGTATATCTCCTTGACTGGTTTGTGTGCGTAACCGATGCACCAAGTCCACGAGCGTGTACACATTGCGCGGGCGACGACCGGGTTCCCGGACCGCCTCGATCTCGATCAGCCCCGCCTCCTTCAGTTTGCGCATCGCCGCGATCACGGTGGGTCGGGACAGGTCGAGCAGCGCGGCGATGCGGGCATAGGAAGGAAAGCAAACGCCAGCACGATCCGCGTGCCGTGCCAGGGTCGCGTAGACCGCCACCCCAATTGCCCCGATGGCCGCACCGTGATCGTCCAAAAGCACGTTGTCGATGTGGAACCAGCCACGGTCGCGGCCATCGCGCAACTCGGCGCTCATCGGGTATCCCCCTTGTGTTTGCGGGCGGCCTATGCCCACCACGCCGGTGGGTGACGACCGCACCCTTGCCGTTAATCGGCCCACGCCCATTCCCGTTCCAGGTGCGCCCACTGCACCCCCGTGAGCGGCACGATCTGCTCGCCGCGTGCCCCCAGGGAGAGCCGCACCGACCCCGCCACGAGCCGCACCACGAGGCCCGACGCCACGGTTTCCGCCCCCGCCGCCGTCCAGCGCAGCGTGACCACTCGCCTCTCCCGCATCGCCGCCGTAAGCATGGCGTACAGCGCCACCGCGTCACCCTCGGCCCATTGCCATTCGGCGGGTGTGCAGGCGACCCCTAGCCGCCGTACCCGCCGCCCCTCCATTCGCCGTTGCACCCTCACCGGTTCCTCCTTTTCTCGGCCATTCGCGTCCGCGTCCGGGGACGTGGCCATCCGTTGCAATCCTGTGGCATTTCCGCATATACTTGTGATGTTTCGAGGTAGGTCGTCGTGCCTCTCCTTTCAGGGGAATAGAAGTGATACGATCAAATGTTCTCTCACAGCATGGTGTGAGATTATCATAAGTCTGCGATGGTGTCAACACACCAAAGGGGGTTCTCCGTGTCTCACCGTGCCGCCGATCCTGTGCCCCCTGGCACCTGGTTACGGGCGCAGATCGCCCGCCAGTACGCTTCGCAGGCGGAGTTCGCGCGCGCCGCCGGGGTCCCCGGCCAGTATGTTTCGAACTGGGTGAATGGCAAGATTGCCTTGTCGCTGGAGTACCTACCGGCGGTGGCCCGGGCGCTGCACCTGGACGCCCACACGGTAGCGGAGCGGATGGGCATTCCCTTGCCCGATCGCGCCCCGCCCCCCCGCTCTGCCGAAGACATCCTGGCGGAGTTGGAGGCCAATGCCCCCGTGGCGGTGCCCGTGGTGCAAAACATGGTGGCCTCGATGGGCAGTGGCATACCGATCGAGGACTTTCTTTACCTGCCCCCCCGCTTTCGCCGGGGCAAGCGTACCCGCATCCTGGCGGTGAAAGCGGAGGGCCACTGCATGGAGCCGGACATCCGCGACGGCGACTACGTGATCTTTGACAAGGACGCGAGCTTTCACCCGGGGGACATCGTGGTGGCGGCGGTGGACGGCCAAGTGATGGTGAAGCGGCTCGTTCGCAACGGCACGGGGTACGTGTTGCGCGCCGACGCTACGGGGGACACGCTCACGCTCACCGAAAGCGATCATATCTTTGGCCGCGTGATCCAGATCACCCATCCTTTGTGCTGAATAGTACCTGCTTGCTGTATTCATCTCTGTTTTCTATCTTGCGTCGCTACTTCTGGGTAATCGGTACGCCGATCGGTGATGCTGCTGCCGTTGGTCCCCTGGTTCGTGTTGTCACTCCCTTGGGCGCGATGCGCTCCGGCACGCGGTGAGCCGCCTTCTTGGGGGCGTAGCTCCTCACGGAGCACCTCGAAAAAGTACGCCATGCGCTTGCCGATGCCCGTTACTTTGCGGGTTTTGGTGCGGGCGATGTAAAGCACGCGGAAGTAGGTATCGAGGGCGATACCTGTCTGGTGGTACAGGCGCGTTGCCTGGGTGATGTTGCTTGCCGTGTGGTCGTAGTCGTTCATCTCCTTGGAAAAGTCCGTGATGATGGCGGCGATCTGGGGAATGGGCGCCACGGCGGGCGCGAAGTTATCCACCGAGTTGTCCACAAGTTGTCCACAAGGGGTGTCTTTCGAAAGATTTCTCCCTTGTTCTTCTGTTTCTTGTAATCCTGTCTCTTGTGTGTTTCGTTGCGAAACACGGGGGGTGTTCTTCTGCGAAACAGGGGGTGTTTCAGATTGAAACACGGGATCGCGGAAGACAAGCCGATACGTAGTGGCCTCGTCTCCTCGTGTAGTCGAGCTATTGCGAACGGTCTCAATGATATTTTTAGCGATGAGTCCCTTGATCCCACGCCACACGGAACTCTTGGCGATGCCTGCTCCATGGTCAAGGATCCGCCCGTCACGCGTCGTAATTCCCTCGACCATCTGTCGTAAACTAATTGTGTCACTTTCCTTTTTGAAGCCGAAGGTGCGGCGAAAAATATACAGGAGTACCTTCAACTCTGCTTCCGAGAGATGCACCATGATCTCATCGAAAAAAATATCGGGAATAAGCGTGTACCGGGGCTCCGAAAAGCCAGAAAACACCCAGGTCTGGTCAGGCACGGTACACCTCCGATACCTGTTGCTTCGCAAGCAAAATGCACACTGAAATGGCTGCACCCTGGGTGAAGTAGGAGGTGACGGAACTGGCGAACTGATAACCCTCTAAAGGGTTGTTTTTCAAGGCAGGGGGTGATACGGTCATTACAAGCTCCTTACATGAACGGAGTCACCCGCCTTCCCCCGCCGCCAAGCAATCGGGAAGGCGTCTTTCTTGTGTTCTAGCGTAAAGTGCCCGTCAATCCGGGAATGGGGAGGAAACCGTTCTTTCTCCAAAAACCGATAACCACGAAATTCGCATGTAGAAGAAAAATGCGATGTTCACGAAGATCATATATTTCTCCTATATCGCATTTTCAACCAAAAACTCGAATATATTCGTTACCGCTTCCGGTAGCGCTCAGTGAGTCGTTCTGCTAGTTCGTTAGTGTGTTCCATTGCGAATTCTAGCGCTGCTTCTAAGTAAGCGGCTTTCGTGATCTTTGCCGGATGGAGCTGAGAGCGCAAGGTGTAATACTGCTGGTCTGCCGCATCGGTGAGCCGCTTAGAGAGATACAGGCTAATCTTCTCCCGCGCTTCCACCTCTGGGTCCGCAGGTCTGCCGGTATAATTGGCATGCTGCCGGAACCGGGCGGTCAGTCGTTCCCGACGCTGAGCCTCGTTCTCTGTTGTGTTATCAGACACGGGTGTCCTCCTCGGCGCAGCGGGCAGTGACAAGATCTGCGAGCGCGTTGTACGCGGCCACAAGTTCGGCACGCGTCTTCTCCTGATTCGATCCGTGTGGCTCAAAGGTGTAGATCGAACGGCGGGCTGTCCATGCCTGTGCAAGTAAGGTTCGCTTTCGGAGATCAAAGGGTGCCACGTAGGGAAAATTTGAGCGGAGTAATGTCAGCATATCTGCCGATTCTCGCGTATCCTCAACTCGATTAGGGACGATGGCAAGGATCGCGATGTAGATGGAGAGCTCAATTTCGATGCCCTCGATCTGATTGAGTTGCAACTCTAACCCGCCTAGGCTCTTACCGTCAGCTTCGACTGGGATCAGCAACCGGCGTGACGCATTGATCGCGTTATCTGAGGTCGGAGTCAAGTACGGGGGCGTGTCGAGAATCACCCAATCGTAATTCGCCAAGATCGGTTCCATGACGTGCCGGAGCTTATGCTCCCGGTCGCGCTGCTGGTTCAGCTCTCGGTCAGCTAGAGCCATTTCGAAGTTCGAGGGGACAACAGAAAACTTTTCAATCGGATGCTCTTGAATGGCATCTGCGAGCGGATACTGCTTCTTGCGGTCAGCAAGCGAGTGGTAGAGCGATGGTGCGCCCTCCTTCTCGAAGAGATGCCAGAGCCCCAGGCCCCGTGTGAGGTGGCCCTGCGAGTCTAAATCAATAACGAGGACGCGATTCCCCCGGGCGACGAATGCTGCCGAGAGGTTATGTGCGATCGTTGTCTTCCCCACACCCCCTTTCTGATTGATGACAGCAACAACCTTGGCCTTCTCCTCCATACTGCATCTCCCTCCCGTCCGGCATATTCCGCTGCTATGCGATACGCAGGAAATATGCCACAAAAATGTACAGACAGTCAAGTGCCATGCCATCATTACGCAGATAATAAAACAATAAAATAAAAACTAAAAATATATGATATACTGTAAGTGTTCCTGTCGCCGCTCGTTTCAGAAATGCAGATACAGTAAGTTGTCACACGCGGACGAGGATGCGCGAGAGAGCACGCAGCCCCACAGGTTTTACTGCCAAGGAGCTAGGAGTGTACTTTGCCGCACTCCGCGAAATTCGTGGCTTCGTGGAGGGACACTGGGAAGACTACGCGGTGGTGCGGGTGAACCGGACGGTACGGGAGGGCAACGGGCCAACGAGAGGCACTTCAACAAGGTGGATTTGGTAAAGCGGTTGATGTACGGGCAAGGGAAGATCGATCTCCTGGCGTCGCGCGCACGACAAACGCCTCCGTCTCTTGCCATTGCCGCGCCGCGTGCATTGCATTTGGGGAGGCGGTGGGTGCGAGTCGTCCCGTGTCGTCGGGTGGAGGATGATTTGGCTCAGGCTTGGAGAACATCTGCCACCTCCGCGAAGGGAATCATGCTGCGACGTGTCTGGCAGAATCGGCGGGGTGACCACGGACTTGGATTTCGTCAACAGGATCGTCTCAGGGCATTATCCATCCGCCGGCACGTTCATTATTCTTTTTTGAGAAAAGGTGCTATGGTCATTCTTGTATGTACATGCTCTCCCCGATCTCGTCAGGAGCAGGACAACGATGGTGCGCAAAAAATCCGACGCCGCACGCACTGACCCAATGACCGAACATTTCACGCTTGCGGAAAAGCTTGAACGGCTTTTCCAGTCGGTACGTTCCCCCGCAGGTCGCGAATACACCTATGCCGAAGCTGCAACGGGTATCAACGCTCGTGGCATTGCAACAATCTCGGCTGCGTACCTGTGTGATCTCCGCAATGGGATGAAGGACAATCCGCGTGTAAAGCTCATCGAGGCGCTCGCAGATTTCTTTGGTGTGCCTGTTACCTATTTCCTTGACATGGATCCGTTGGCTGCCCGACTTTATGGTCAGCTTGTGGCAATGCCAACGTATGATGATCCCGAGAGCCAGAAACTACTAACATTTCTCGCCGACCTCTCGCCTGAAGCACGCCATGCGGTAGTACAGATTGCGGAGCAGGCGATGCAGCTTGAACGGCTTGATAAACGACGTAAGTCGAGAAGTTAACCACCATCCCAACGCCATTCACCCCACGACGGTCATGAAATCGTCTGCGCGAGTCAGCGCAAACGACCCTGCCCTTACTCCCCAGCAGTCGTGGGAGGCCGGACACGATAGGCGTCCTTGAAATACTCCGGGTGCGACGTGATGTACCACACCCCGTTGTTGTCCTTACAAACATAGAGGGGACGATTCTCATGTGACAGGCGGTTTACGGCCGCTCGCTCCGCATCCTCGCGGGTCGGAAATCCTTGCATTGGACTCCTTTCGGATTGCGCCATGCTTCCGTCACCTCCCCTCCATCTGTCGCACCGTTTCATCGTCCAGTGTCTCATACACCCGTTGATGGGCTATCCTTGGATTTGCTCAAGAAGGATCAACGCGGTTTGGGCGCGACCGAACGACGACATGCGATACTCCGAGGAACAGCTCAGGTACCACAATATTGAGAGAAAACATGCAATTGGGGTTTGCAAGAACAGGAGCAGAGATGAGTACGAAGACACCCTCCGAGTGGCAGCAGCAGAACGACCCCGTGATCGCGCAGTACCGGGCGACGGGCGGGCACGTTACGGGCCGGTTCGCCGGACGACCGTTGCTGCTCCTGACCACGATCGGGGCACGAACGGGCCAACCCCGCGTCACGCCACTCAACTACAGCATGGATGACGACCGATTCGTGGTCATTGCGTCCAAGGGTGGTTCGCCCACCCATCCCGACTGGTACCGGAATCTCGTCGCGCACCCGGAGGTGACGCTCGAGGTGGGGAGCGAGACGTTTCGCGCACGGGCAACGACGGCGGAGGCACCGGAGCGGAGCCGCTTATTCACGCAACAGGCGGCGGCAATGCCGTTCTTTGCCGCGTACGAGCAACAGGTGACGGCACGGCAAATCCCCGTGGTAGTCTTCGCGCGGATTGCCTAAACCACCGAGCCATTCGCCGCCTTCCCGATGAGGTGGGCTGTTATGGTCCTCCATCTGTCAGGATAGTGCCGGTGACAACCGGAGGTAGATGTCGAGAAAGGGCAAAAGGGAGATTATCCTGACGCAAAGAGGAGGGGGCGCTTGACGCCTACTTGGGGTAGACCCTATAATGACAACTGCCGCGACGCATCGCCGTTCCTCCGGCTGCTCATGTTGCGGTGAACATTTTAGTGTGCGACTTCACCTTTGCAAACGATGGGCGTTCGCGTCTGCGTCAACTGCTTCCGTCTTTTTCAACACGCAGGAGAGTATGAGACTCAACTCATCTCGCAGTTGTGTCTGTGCCGCTATTGTTCGCCCGCGAGCAATTACCCCTACGTCCCGTACTCCGCACCCAAAAGCTTAGCACTTATATAATAGTATATTTAATTAATATACCTAAAATTACAAATTAAACGGTACTGATTGCAATTGTACTTTGGCACGCGCGAAGCGGTCTTGCACCTGATCTTGTAGTCCTGACTCGCATTGGAACAGGACGTGGAATGGTGTTTCATCGCGCTCATACAACTCGCGAGTTCCCTGAAGCGCATTTGGCATTTGCAGTGGTTGAGCCCAATAACTCGCTGCGGTTCCAAGTTGTTCGAGAAACTCTGCGAGTGCGTCCTCATCCTCCTCAATCAACAGCAAATTCGCGTTGGTCACGACAAAAATATAGGCATTCGCTCGCAGCCAAGTAAGCTCTTCCATACAATCGCGGAATGCCAAATAATACGGTTTTGCCCATCCCGGAAACTGTAACGCTGCTGACCAGTATATATAATTGCTTTCCCAGTTTTTACAGTATTCAGCACGGATAGAGCGTATAAGTATCCCGTGCTGTTTTGCATCGTTCCAATCATAGAGGAACGCCGCACTGTCAATCTCGCGCTCCTCGCACACTACGAGATGGGCCCAAGGGGGAGTAGGGGCAACAAGGTTGGCCCAATCAATTGGTTGTCTTGCTTTTGTCCAATCAATCAGTACCATTGTTGCCCTTCCTCCTTTCAGGGGTAAAACGGCGTGAAGATGAAGTAGTGGTCGTCGGTGTAGTACCCCTGACCCGTCACGTTGTTGATAACTATACGCTGTGTACCCCGATTGGTGGGACCCAAGGGGTTTTGGCCTCTCGCGTAGATATCGTATTCCATGTATGAGTAGGGCATTCCCGTGATGGGATTCCCTTGAGGGTCAAGAGGATATCTCGGCAATCGTTCTCCTCCTGGTGGTCCACGTTGCGCGGGATCATTACCATATGGACGCGGATTCCTGTATTGTAATCCTTGACCGAACGGCTGTGCGTAGGCGTCAGGGTTAATGGGCGGTGGGGGGCCATAGATAGGTGCACCAGTCACGGGGTCAAAAGGTGGACTACTTCCATCTGGTCTCACGATACCGATGGGAATAGGCACGCCCTGCGCGGTGAGGATCGTTTGCGCAGTTGGGGTGAGGGTGGGTGGAGGCAATGTGGCGGTGGCAGGCGCACAGTACGCCGCCACATTGCCGCAGGGGCCACCTACTGTTGCGGTCGGAGGCGCACAGTAGGCGGCCCCTGACGAGCAATACGGTGCTGTGGTGCCGGTCGGGGTCGCTGGCACGGGCGTGGGAAAGGTTCCTGCGCAAGACCCATACACGTTCGGGCCTAAGCCACCACACCCGTTCCCCCCGTACCCGCCGAATCCCCCTGAGGGGGTGCCGTATCCCCCATACCCCCCCGGAGCCGTGGCTGGGTAAATGATTTGGTTGTTGGGGTCATCAGGGTTATACGAGCCATTGCCCAGCGGGTCGTGCCCGGTGGGATCGGTACGGTTGAGAGGGTTGTTGCGCACATAGCTGTAGGGATTCCAACTCTGGGGATCGCTCATCGCGCCACCTACCGTATCGCCGCTGAGAAAGCGCCCCAGGGCGGGGTCGTAGTAGCGCGCGCCGTAATAGAGGAGGCCCGTGCCGTCGCGGTGCTGCCCCGTGAAGTCGAGGGGCGTGGTACTGCTGTTGTCGCCCGCGCGCGTCTGCCCCCATGGCCCGTACTCTTCGCCTGAGAGCTTCGCGCCGGTGCTATCGGTGAGAATGCTCACGCTGCCGAGGTGGTCGCCATGCAGGTAGACGAGCGTGCCATCGCCCGTGCCGCCGAGGCGGGTGCGCTGCGCCACGGTGCTGCCGCCAAGGGCGTAAAACGCCCGCGTCGTATTTGTCTCCTTATCGACTTCCCACAACCCGCCGAAGAATAGCGTGGTGATGCCCAGGCTGTTGCGGCTCACCCGCGCCCCTTCGGCGTCGTAGGTGTACGTTTCCGTGCCCGTGGTCGTGGCCATGGGCGCGTTCCGTGGTTGCAGGCCCGTGCCCGTGGCCCCCGTACCACAGCCCCGGTTCGCCGTGAGATTGGGGTTGCCGGCCACGGTCGCCCCACCCCGGTTGCTCGTCAGGTTGGGGTTGCCCGCCACCGTGGCCCCGCCCCGGTTGTTGGTGAGGTTGGGGGAGATGCCGGGAGGCGTGGTGGCACACGGTGCGGTCGTGCCGGGGGGAACGGTGCCGGTGGGCGCGGCGGTGCCCGTGGCGGTGGGCGCGACCGTGGGGGGAAGGGTGGGCGGAGGCGTGGCAGTGGGCGTGGGCGTGCCGCCGCCCCCACCCCCGGTGGTAATCGCCCCGGTAATTGTCAGGGGCAGGTTCTGGCTATTCCAGGTGAGGGTGCGCCCGTTGCCGGTGAGCGTGTTGCCCACCTCATCATAGGTGTAGGCGCCGCCCACCGCCGTGGCCGGGGCGTGCGGCAGGGCGCGGTTGGTGGTGGTGTGTGCCGGGTACGAGTATGCCACGCCACCCTTGGTGGTGAGGTTGCCAATGGCGTCGTAGCTGTCACTCTCGGTGTAGGCGGCGGGCGCCGCTGCGGTGGCCGCCGTGAGCCGGTCGCGCTCGTCGTAACTAAAGCTCTGCGCCCCGCTCGCCCCGTCGCCGGTGATCGCCGTCACGTTGCCCACGCCGTCGTAGCTGTAGCTGCGGTTGAAGAACGGCGACCCGCTTGGGCCGATCTGATGCTGGCTGAGGCGCTGCGTCTGCATGTCGTAGCCAAAGGTCTCGGCCACGCCGTTGCCCAGGGTGATGCCCATCAGCTTGCCCAGCGCCGTGTACATCACGCTCCCCGCGTAGTTTGTGCCGCCAATGCTCGACTGAGCCTGGACGGGCCGTTCGGCGGCATCGTAGCCCGTGGTGACGACCTCGCCACCGGGGTAGGTGGTGCTCGTCTGGTTGTCCGCGAGATCGTAGCCCATTGAAAAAGCCTGGGTGATCCCCTGGATCACCTCGCTCATGCCGGTCTTGCGTCCGCGCGCGTCGTATGTGTACTGGGTCATGGCGTTGGGGCCGCTCTCGCTCGTCAGGCGTCCCTTGCCCAGAGTGCCGAGATCGTAGGTGTAGTTGGTCGGGCTCCCGTCGAACTGCTTTGACATCATGCGGTCGAGGTCGTCGTACCCCATGGCGATCACTTTGCCGTTCGCGTCGCGGGTTTGCTTGAGATTGCCCACGGCATCGTAGCTGGACGTGGTGAGGCCGAGGTCGGGGTCGTTCACGGACGTGGTGCGCCCCAGATCGTCATAGGCGTAGGCCGTGACATGCATCTGCGGGTCGGTCACACTGAGGAGCTGGTCGAGCGCGGTGTACGCGTAGGTCGTGGTCTGCGTGGGCGCGCCGCCCCCGTACACTTCCCCCACCGCCGTGAGACGGCCAAAGGCATCGGTGGCCTGCGTGGTCTGGTGGTTGTTCGCGTCGGTGGCCGTGGCGGAGCGGCCCGCCCCCGAGATGCCGAAACTCGTCTGCGTGGTGATTGCCCCCCCCGTCGCACTCGTGCCCGGCCCGGTCACTTTGGTGGCCCGCCCGAACACGTCGTAGTCGGTGATCGTGGGGTTGTACAGGCCGGGATCGGGGAGGGCGTAGCCGGGATCGCCCGTGCCATTGGGCCCGGGCGGCAGGTAGCGGGCCTGGGAGGTCCGCGTGACGTTCCCTACGCCGTCGTACTGCGTGTCAACGGTGATCGTCTGGGTGTTGTCCGTGCTCTCGGCCCGGGTCTGAATGGTGCGCCCGCGGCCATCGAAAAAGGTAGTCGTCGGGCGGTTGCCCGTCGCGTCGCTCTGGGCCACGGTGACGTTGGGCGGGTGTGTCGCGTCCGCCGCGTCGCGGTAGGTGGCCTGCAGGGAGCAGTGCATCATCGTCACCGGTGGCTGGCATCCGTTGGTTTCCAGCGGCCGCGCCGTTGCGAGCAGCCGTCCGAAGGGGTCATACGTTGCCACCGTGGTCTGGCCGTTCGCGTCCGTGACGCTCGTCAGCGTGTCCATCACACCGTCATAGGCCGCGCTCTCGCTTAACCCCAGAGGGTAATTCACCTGATTCGGGTGCGCGTGCTTGGAATCGTAGCCGATGGTTGTCGTGCGGGGATGGCCACCATTGTAGTCCGAGTAGGTCATGGTGCTCGTTTTGTTGCCCCAGGTGTCGTAGCCGTACGCGGTGTCGCTGGTGTTCGCCGGCGTGGTCGCGTCTGCATAGGCGCTCACCTTGGTGAGTTCGCCCTTGGCGCCCACCCCCGACCCCTGCCCATCGTAGTATTGCCGGGTGAGCTTCACGATCTTGTTCGCGCCGTCGGACACCTTGACCTGGGTGGCCCGGTTCACAATATAAGGGCCGGAGGAGGTGTTCCCACTCGTGTTCACCGCGTACGTCGTATCGGTGCGGCGCAGGGTCGTGCTGCCGCTTTGTTCCACGGTGCTCGTGATGTTGCCGTACTGCGTGTTCCCCTGTGATCCGGAGTCGTAGCTGTACGTGGTGGTGCGTGGCGGCCCCGCATTCCCACTGCCCCCCTCGAAGGGGGAGTTCACGGTGGACTGTTCGGGCGCCCACGCGTGCCACACCCCCGTGTACGGCGCGACGCCCATGTCCACGAATTGCACGGCACTGAGGGACCCAGGGAAGTTGTGCTCAATGCGCTCCTGGAGGTTGCCGTTGGCATCGGTGACCTCGGTCTTGTACTCGCGGCCCTTGAGGATGCCGTAGAGATGGAGACGGGCGAAGCAGGTGTCTTGGTCATAGGCGGCGCGGACATTGCCCGTGACCGTGGGTGGGCATGCCCCCTCACCCCGGTCGTCCACGTCCCCCTGATAGAAGTAGTGCTTGGTCTGCTTCCCCTTCGGGTCGGTCTCCGTCATCGAGGCATGGCCCCGGAACTCCCGATGCGCCTGGGCCACCGTGTCGTACTGGAACGTCGGGTCGTGATTGGGGTCGCCGGGGGTGTAGTAGTGCTGGTCGAGGTAGAGTTCGGCGGAGTTGATCACCTTGTCGTCCGCGTTGAGTTCAGGCCGACCATAGCTGTAGCGCCACTGGGCCTGCGAGTTCGCGGTGCTGCGCCCGTCGTCCAGGATGCGGCTCGTGACGCGGCGATAGTTCGCGAAATCCTTGTTCGTGACGTAGTTCGTTCCCTGATAGAACGCATCGTTCTGGACCACCGCGCCAATGTCGTCGTAGGCGATGGTCACGGTGCCCGTGTAGCCATTTTCCACCTTGTTGAGGCGGTTCCAGTCCCCGTTGGGGTACGTACCGGTGCCACGGTCGTTGCCGTACGAAAAGACCGTGCAGGGCAGGGGCGAGCCGTTGTAACCCATGGGCGTGGGCGTGGCATCCCCGTTGTTGCCGTAGTGGCAGACGTTGTGTAACGTGAGCCGTTTATCCGTGGTGTCCGGGGTATTGTCGCTGTTTGAATGGTCGGACAACATCGCTGCATCAGCCGTGGTGTAGTTCAACTGGTACCGGGTGATGAGCCCGAAATCCCCGTTGTCGGGCTTGCTTTGCACATCGAGGTAGTTGAGTTGCACCACCGGATGCGGGGGATAGCCATATTGGATTTGCACTAACGGGTCATCAAATTGGTTGTCGTAGGCGCGCCCCGCATGCGGCCCGGATTGGTACCCTGCCTGACCCGAGGTGGCCGAGGTGTAAAACAGCACGCGGTAGCGGTCGTCCGAGGGGCCATTGGCGTTTTTGCCCCAGGTGATGCTCGTGGGCCAGGCGTCGTGATCGGCGGTCCCTTGCAGGTAGCCGCACGCCTGGCTGCCCGACGCCTGATCCGAATCCCGCTGATAGGTATAGGTGATCGTGTTCCCGTGGGTATCGGTGGCATGCGTCAGCTTCCAACTGAATGTCATCGCGTCGTGGTAGCCGCCCATGAAGTTCGTTTCGCGGGTGCAATTATCGAATCCCTGCCACAGATCCTCCTCGAAGTCGTACTGGGTGCCGTCCTTGGTCCATACGTGCCACTTGTAGCGGGGCAGGGGCGTGAACATGCGGTTGCCGTTGGGATCGTCGAAAAAGCCGCGGCTACTGAGGTCACCATTGGTGTAGGTGGAGTTGCCGTTGCCCTCCACGGTGATCTTGAGAAAGCTCTCGTCCGCCGTACTCCAGGTGCGCTGTGTGGGGTCGTGGTTGGTACTTGGGTCGACAGTGCCGATGGCCGCGCCGAACATGCGGTAACTCTTGCCGCCGAGTACGAGCGTGTACTCGTAGGGATCATTGAGGTTGAACAGATCGAGGCTGATGGCGCCCGTGTCGAGTGACCAGTCCCTGCCCGCCCAGCCTGCCTGGTGCAGGGGATTCTCGCCCACCCCGCCGTCGCTCTGGTTGCTGTCGTAGTGCAAGGTGAGGGTCGGCTTGACCCCATTCGGTCCGGCGGGCACCGCGATGGGGACCTCGTAGGAGGCCGCGCCGGTGAAGCTGTTTACCTGAAACCCTTGCAACGTGGGTCGGAACGCGTCGGTCACACCCGACGGGTCCCCGAGGCTGAAGGTGCTGAAGTGATCCACGCTCGCGGTCGCGGTATGCGTGACGGTATCCACCTGTGTCCGCAGTTGTCGCCATTGGCCCAAGCCCGTGCCACGCCCGGGTGTGGGCACGGTGGGTTCCCACCAGAACAGGCTGAGGCCCGATGCATTGAGATCGAGGGCGGCAAGCTGCTCGGGGGTGTAATGCACCGTGAGGGTGTACGGGGCGGCGAGCTGATGCACCGCCTGCCCCGTGCTATTCGTGGCGTTCAGATAGAACACACCGAGGACGCGCCGGAGCGTCGGTGGTGCGGCGGGCTTGGCCTCGCCGGGTCCGGGTGTGGTGGTATAGCGCACCGTGAGCGCATCCGTGCTTGCCGCCGCCGGCAGGGCGACGTCCACCCGCGCGTCGGCGCTGCGCAAGGCAGCGTCTGTCCGTGCCGCAACCGCCTGGGTAGTCACCACGGCGGTGGCCACGTCCTCGATCACCGCGCCGCCCCGACCCGTCACGGGGGTCGTGATCTCCTGGGAAGTCACGGTAGGAGCAAGGAGCAGCGCCCGTGACGGCGGCACGACCGACGCGAGCACGATGGCGGTAAAGGTCGCGTCACTATGGGCTGCGAGTTGCGGCTGGCTCCAACGCCACCCGGCGGTGGCAGAGACGAGTCCCGGCCCCGCTTGCGGGTCTACTCCCACAGGTGTGGGGAGGGTCACGACGAGGTTCGTGGCGGGGATCGCCCCGTCGTTGCGCACGGTGAGCGTGATGGTCGCAGGTGTGCCAACGGTCACCGAGTCGGGTGCCACACGGATGCGGATCGCAAGACTTGGGCTGGGTTTGCCGGTGTAGGCGGGCGTTTGCACGGGTGGTCCCGGTGACAGAACGGCAGGGGCGGCGGCACCGGCGTGGGAGGCCTGTGGGCTGGGTGTGAGGAAGTCCCACACGGGCAGGGTCGGCAGTACCAGCAGTGCCACCAGTGCCAGCGAGAGCACGCGGGTGCGCGCGATGCGGCCCCCTGACCCGGTAGCAATGAGGGAAAGGCGCAGGGCACGGAGCAGCGAGGAGCACGCACGACGCCCAACCCGCACGGGCCGGGGCAGACGGGGCGGGGACATGGGTGGGCGTCGCATAGTGGTGAGCTCCTCGTGGCGAAGGGCGGCACGATCAAGAGGGAAACGCGACCGGGGCCGGGGCGAGCAGCACGGCGGGGCGAGGGGGGCGCTAGTGGGGGGCCGGGGTGGCGTTCGGCACCACCCCACCCCCCGTGCCCGCCGTGCCACTGGTCACGGTACCCGCTGTGGCGGCGCTGCCAGTCGCGGCGGCGCTCGCGGGCGCACTCGTGACCGCTGCCCCCATGGGTGCGGCAGTCAGTCGGGGGACGGCGGTTGCCACGGGGGACGGTGGCGCGCCCGTGGCGGGGGGCACGGTGGGTGCGGGGGTCGGCACGGACGTGTTCCGGGTCGTCGGTACGGGGGTGGGCGCGGCGGTGCTTGGGACCGTGGACATCGCCGTTGGTGCGGACGTGGCAGTGCTTGGAGGGGTGGCGGTCACGGCGGTCGTGGCCGTGGGGCCGGACATCGGTACCACCGTCGGCGTTGCGGTGGGTATCACCGGCGTCACCGGCGGACCGGGCTTCAACGGCGTGCCGGGGGGCGCTTGTGGTGGCGGGGCAGGTACCGGCAGGTCGGGCGACAGCATCAGGGGTGCGGGGGGCTTGGGGGACGCAACAACCGTGGGCGGGGTAAAGGGCGCGAAGCGCTCCCCCGCGATGTCGCCCCGGCGCGCCGCGAGCCGCCAGGAAAAGCTCAGCGTGCTCGTGCCGCCCCGTAACTCCTGCACCGAAAACCCGCTCGCCGTTTGGTTGGTCACCGCCAGCCCGTTGCAGTCGGCGCGGGGGGTGAGAAACACATGGTACCCGCTCGTCACCGCCACCGTGGCGAAGTCGGGGTCGAGCGCCACGGTGGCCTTGCCCCCCGTGAGATTTGCCACCCCGAAGTCCTCAAACCAGGGTTCGGGTGACTCGGTGCAATACAACAAGCGGTAGCTGCCATCCGGGTGCGGCACCGCCGCGTTCTTGGGGTAGCTGCCATACACGGTTAAGCTCCCGGTGACGACCACATTGCCGTTCAACACCGCCGCCACGCCCCCTGATCCGGGCGCGGCATAGAGGCCGTGGGCACCGGCGGTATTGCCGATCCCCTCCAGGGCATAGTAGCCAGCGGTGCTGGTATAGGCGACGAGGCTGTATCCCGCACCGGGACTCGAAGAAACGTATTGGGTGCCATTCACAAGCACGATCCCGCCAAAACTGGCCCCGTACCCACCCGTCGCGCCATTGTAGGCCACGAGCCCGTACCCACTGCTGGCGGTGGCGACGCCGATCAAGCCGTACCCCGTACTGGAGATCCCGCCCGTGCCATTGCCACTCGTGGAGGTGCCGAACATGCCGTAGTTGCTGGTGGATATCCCCGACACCCCGGGTCCCGTGCCACTGCTCCCGCTGACGCCGATGCCGCTGGGCGCGGTCCCAACCACCCCCAGGCCATTCAAGTCGTTGTTGCGCCCCGCCACCCCCGCGTTGTTCACCCCCGAGGCGTACCCCTGCACGCCATCGGCGGCGGTGGGGTCGGTAATGGTCGCGGTGCCGTTGGTGCCCACCAGGGGTGACGCGGCGGCGATTGGCTGGGCGGCGAGGGCGGCGGCCACCAGGGCGGCGGCCCCGGCCACGAGGCCCCGTCGGTGCAGGGTGCGTTCCCCCGTGGGAACAGGGGCAGCAGGCAGGGAGGCAGGTGTGGTGCGTGTGGTAGCGGTGGTGTGATTCATTCCCGTTCCTCCCCAAGGTGATCGTCCCTACATGTGCTTCCTGATTTGGGCACACACTCCCCCAAAGCCACCGCCCGTTCCCAGTGCCTCAGAGGACACGGGGGGGAAGGCGGGGACAGACAGCGGCATGGCATGGTTGAAACAATACGGATGAAACCGATGGTAATAGCGGGGTGCGCGAACATACGGTTATCTCGAACCGTACGGAACCGGGAAGTGAACAGAGAGGGATGAAGCGCGTTATTAGTTGTGCAGGTGGTACAGGTACGAGAGTACGGGTAATGCATACGAATGTCAAGCCTTTTTCGATAATGCTTTTTCGTACTTAACAATAATACACAATGCAAACATGAGCAGGAATGATTCGCAGAGAAGAAACATCTTTTCGTCGTGGTTCCTTATCAGGAATTGCCATGTTTAATGGGAGCGAAACGTTCTCCCGCGAAGCTGACAATCAGCTCGCCTCCTTTTTCGTAGGGAGCGTGCATGGTCGCCCGGTCCGTCTATTGCACCTCGTGTCGGCATGGCTCGCCAATGGGAGCAAAACAAGCGGTTGTTTTCTTGAAATCATTATGGGAAGAAAATAAACATTACCTTCGCCAAACCCCCCGTTATTCCCCACCCCTTCCCCCCTCCGCTCGGGGCGGCCTGTTACTTACAACGCTGTTTGGTTCTCAGGCACTCCTGATGAACGCCGATCAGGCAGTTAAGGAAGGTGGAGCATCCGCTGCCGCAGTAGGTCAAACTTCGCCCGCCCGTACATCGCGCGCTTCGTCGTTTTGAGGCGATTCACCTGACCTTCCGTTTGTCCATTGCTCCCTCTCAAAGCGACGGCTGCTTCCACGGCACTACGGTCGAGCCATACCCCCCGCGTGATTGCCTGTAATTCCGGGATGCCACTTTCCTCTGCGTCGCGTAGCCAGGTGTAGAGTCCATCCACGTCGTGCTCGCGCAGCACTGCGGCAAACTGCTCGACGAACGCGGTCACCTGAGCAATCTGTGGGCGAACCGCGTGCAACCGCCTCAAATAGGCGTGTTCTTCGTCAGTGAGCGTATCGCCCGACCGGAGCAAGA
>JAABUQ010006759.1_pt1 | contig 17116 bp, 12 predicted proteins | sample 5560001 | NCBI WGS metagenome assembly JAABUQ01 (sample SAMN10711888, study PRJNA513371) | rock metagenome | isolation source: Antarctica rocks | place: Antarctica: Victoria Land, Finger Mt nord | collected 2015-12-18
AAAGTCTTTGCCGCTCAACCCCTTGAGACTATTCGTCATCGGGTCACTTGTCGGGGTTGCTGTACCCATAGACATCCCAGGCATAGTCGTCGGCGTACTTCCTTGGCTTCCACTTGATGAAGTGGTGGTGGTAGTGCTTCCACATGCCGCCAGAACAAGAAGTGTAAGGAGACTCGTAATGAGCGCGAAAAGAAAACGTTTGTTCACGTGAAAAACTTCTTTCTTATTTTTATGAAGATGTTGGACTAACCTATTCCTTAAAAAGGATAGCCACAATCATGGAATGTACTCGCAAGACTCCTGCGAGTACATGTTATTTAGAGTTACCTATCAGCAATAGTACATCTTCCTTGTCCACTCAGCCAGTTTGCACAGGCTGGCTGTTTGAGTACTCTTATTACATTTACATACTATTGACAATGGTACCTATAACGATTGTAACGTTATTCTTGTATTCCGTCAACTATGCGAAGGAAGTTCCCTTTTTACCCTGACTCTCACCGATATTGCAACGGGTTGGACGGAATGCCTCACGCTCCTCTTACTCATTTAAAACACGACAGGAGGAATCAATGAAGCACATGTGTATTTGCTTTGTGGGAGACCGCATTGCCTCGCCAGAAATCTGCTTTTGGATTCACCTCATTGTGAGGATAGAGGCGACCTTGATACCGTGTTTTGTTTGACGAGAGGCTGATGGAACTCGCTCTTCCATGAAACTGTGGAGGTACTACAATGAGGGCAAAAAGGAAGATTTCTGATGATGCACTCGAAGGTGTGGCTGTCGTTTTGGCACTTCAGTCTCATTAGGACACCTTCACCTGGGGAAGTAGATGGCACGGAGAATGGGTCTTTATATGTGATGTGAGGTGCTGGAGTAGATGGCACCTTTGTGGTCACCACGCATGTGCAGAGGTGCTGGTAGTATTACTCGTGCAGAATACTACCAGCACCATATTCAGAGTTTTAGAGCATTGTATCTCGTCTATCCGTACTCTTAAGCTTCTTCCGTTTTCTCCTCTTCATTTAGAGAAACTGGAACCAGGAGATAGGTCAGGAGCCACCCAACAAGAGCTGATGTCGTCACCGATCCTCCTGCCAAATGAATGGTCCAGACGATGCCAGAGGTCAATTGCAAGACGAGAATGTACATGAGGTAAAATCCACCTGCTGAAATTGCTGCAAAGGTACGGAACTGGAGGACACGAGTGAGAGAGGGCTTGAGGAGAGCATACGCTCCATCAATCACGATTCCTCCGAGCAGGGCAACGAGGATGCCGATGTAATGGTCCTCCATGAAGGTCAGAGGGATCGCACTTGCTGTCAGGACAATCGTGAAAAAGCCCGGATACATCTTCCATCGTCTGATGAGATAGAGCAAGACCCCTACCATGATTGCCGACTGGAAGAAGATCGCAACAACCGCGAGCAGTTGCCCTTCAACATCCGTTTTTGGCGTATTGGTCGGCCACAAAAACACCAAGGGATGGTAGGTTTGTGTGTTAATATTGAAGAGCAGAAACAGCAGGATGGCGGTGATGGTCAAAAACACTTTGGACCCAACGGTTTCCACACGTCGTTGATACACCGCGCGAAATGGACCCAGCAGGAACATGCACCCAAAGAGGAGCAGCGTCAGGTGCGATGGGGAAAACTGAGCATCGACGCTTTGTTCGACGCCAAAGAGCGTGTGCCAGATCGCATCGCCAATACCGCCAACGATAAACCCGCCTATTCCGAGCAACGAAAGCGCATATCCGGCAGGAATGGCATCGTGCCAGTTCGCCCCACGAACACGATTGATAGTGATTGCGGTCAGCAACACCAGTGCGGTGACGAGAAATCCCGAGTACAAGATACCATGCCAGGGTGTGAGGAAGGTTTCTAACTGCGGAATGTGGTGATGCGCCCATGCATCAGACCAACCGCCGAATTGAAACCAGACGACGGCACCGAGAAAAACTGCGTCAAAGACTGGACCTCCAATACGCGTCTGAGAGGTCTTCGTGCTTGCAGATGCATGAGTGGTTGTATGTACTTCCATATTGATTGCTTCTCCTTGTGATTGAGTGAAATGAAGAGGACAACACTATCTTTTTGTTGTGAGCGGATGTTTTTCCTGTTGCATATCATTGATCTCTTGTAAGACAGGATCAAGTGGGGTCCCAGTCAGTTGCTGAAACACGAGTGGGCGATGATTGCTCCTCTGTGTTTGGATATACTGGACAATCTGGGTGGCGACCCTCTGCGTGTGTGCGAACATCTCGGCCTGTGACTTCCAGCTTTGTGTTCTGGAAAGCAAATTATTGAGAGGAACGGCAACAGGCCAGAGCACCGTGTGTTCCTGAAGGGGGACACGCGCATCAAGGTCTCCACTTGCCACTCGTGCATGTGTCGCTGCAATCGTTTGGATGCTCTGTTCCAGAGCACGTTTCTCGTCGGCTCGCGCTTTTTCAAAGGTGGCAATCTGCGTTTGCAGGTCTGCAATTTGCTCTGCTCGGTCTGCTCGTCGAATAGTTGCGTGCAAGGAGCGAACGATCACGTACATGACTCCCGCAACCACCAGTTGTAAAAAGATGGGTGGGAGCAGAACGACAGACACGCTACCAGCATTCAGGACTTGCGTAAAACTGTGCGTGTGTGGAGCAATGAGAATGATAAATGTGATGACGAGACTGTTGAGAGCAGCAACGAAAACGGTTGAAACAGGAGGCAAGACAGCACCAGCGATCAGAATCGCAATTACTAGATAATCAAGTAGAGGCAGGTTTTGCGTATCAAACCCTGCTGTTTGCGCGAAGAGGGGCGTCATTTCTGTCAGAAGAATCCCTGCAACAAATAGCATTCCTGCAGCAACACTCCATCCTCTTTTATTACAGAGCAGAGCCAGCAGATAGAGAGCATCCGCACACAGACCAAGCAGGTTGCCAGTGGTATCTTGTGCAAACAGGCGAAGTGGTAACGCAAGGATCGCCAGCGTGAGAATGAACAGCAAAAATCCGCTGATGAGGTGTGCATAGCGCATTTTCTCACGTCCTGCGGGCGTGGTCTGTTCGAGGTGTGGCAGTGTGTAGCGATACCACAGGCGAAAAAGAGCGTGCATACAATTAGTCCTTGTGAATTTCTTGAATAGCCTGCACACGCTGGAGCGTCCTGACGGCTATTTCGATGACAGAAGAAGACAAATGCAAGGTCTGACGAATGTGGTCAATGCTTCGTTGCCCATTCATCATGAGATGCACCATACGAACAACCATTCGTTCTTTGTGAGAAAGGCTATCAAGCAGGTGTGGAGCGAGAGAACGCTGTTGAGAAAAGATGCATTCATCGAAGGTGTGAACGTGGACAAAAGACGATGGAGCAGGGTGCCTTTCATCAGAGCGTTCCTCAACGGGAAGAGCAGAGACGTGATCTTCTCGTTCCAACTCCACAGTCCACTCGTTCCTTTGTCGCAGATACTGCGCTGCAAGAGGACTCTGCAGACGAAATCCGTTTTGTCCTTCAATCCAATACTCGTCAATATGACCCTCCTTGAGACGAATGTACCCTCGACACGGAGATGGATGAGGTGGTATGCCATCAGGGAACAACGTACTCACGAGGGCATTCGCTCCATGAAGATGCTCAATCACGGTCTCAAGATCAAGAAAATACATGCTCATTCGTTTCTCAGTGTCACATGAAAAGAGGGACGACACTCCCTCCTCGTGGTGCTCTTCTAACGCTGTCGGGTGTGTCAGCATTGCACGTTTCATCCTCGAAGTGCTGGAAAGCTCGGCGGAAGAAAATGCGGTTGATCCGTTTCCATCTTCTCCCCTTTGTGTCCCCATGCCTGAAGCAGGATCATGCCACCTTGAAAGTTCTCCTCGGCAAATTCGCTGGCTAGCTGATCACAGAGCGTATACAGGTCTTCTTGACTCCCATACCCCATCGTGGTCAGGAACGGCTGCAACAACACATAGGTTGTCCAGAGATAGTGAACTATCGGAAAATACTGTGGCAGACGCGAGGAGAAGTCAAGCAGATGCGCCTCAACGTGGAGGTCGCATGCCCCGCCTCGTGTGAGCAGGTCAGGTAAGGCATGGACGATGCCGAGATCGCGTCCATCAACACTGAATCCCAAGCCAGCCTTCCAGAATGCTTCCGTCGTAGAGCGTGCCAGTTTCTCGGCTGTAGGACTTGATGTGGTTGCCCATTCTGCCTCGGTGAACAGCACCAATCCTTCCGGTCTGAGCATGCGGAAACACTCTTGGAGCACCGAAGGCCACTGTTTGGTCTCAAGAAGTCCCGCTAAAAAGCGGATATGAATGAGATCAAAGCAGGCATCTGCAAACGCGAGTGGTTGCGTGATATCCATCACCTCAAAGGTGGCGAGATCGTCGATGCCTGTCATGCGTGCTTGAGTTTGTGCAAACGCAATCAGGGAGGGGCGACCATCGACGCCGACACAGTGAGCCTCCAAGACATATGCGGCATCCATCGTCCATGCGCCTGAACCACATCCTAAGTCCAGGATGCGAGTGACGTTGGTGAGATCAAGCGTCTCAGGAAAGACGCCACCAACTGCCTCTGTCATGAGTCTATTCTGGTTGTCGAGTCGAATGATCTCTATACTGTTCTGTGGGTCCAGAACACAAGGAGTTTTCGACTCAGTACATGTGTCTTGCATACATCTTCCTCTTTTCATAAGAAATATTTCAAGCTCTTGCACCTGATGTTTCCACCAATGGCACGAGTGGACCAGCAATGTTGTTGGACAGACGAAGCGTGTCGTTGAGGCACGCGAGAAATTGCGTCTTGTCCATCCCTGTAAGAGCCTCTCGCATGCAGAGATGCCACTCTCTGTTTTCTTGTGTCGCATGAATATGACCAAAGCGGCTGTTCATGCCATACCCTTGTGCTTCCAGCAACTCACGAGCCATTATTTCCGTTAGGAAGAGCGATTCATCAATGATGTTCTGCATACCCATCCTGTTCGGAGAAGCGTGATCGCTCCCATTGCTCTCTCTTTGTCGTCAATGGCATGAAGACTTCTTGCTCGCCTGAGGACGTAATGCCTAACTGTGCTTTGACCACCGAGACAAGTTCTTGTGTCTGGAATGGCTTGGTGAGATAGACTGTCGCTCCAGCGAGTCGCCCCTTGAGCCTATCAATCACGCTGTCGCGTCGTGAGAGCATGACAATGGTGCTGTGTGTGAAGTGTGGTTTGGCTTTGAGACGCCGCGCGACTTCATAGCCATCCATCTTGGGCAGATAAATGTCTAGGATGACAAGATTGGGAGTACGTCCCTCCGGTCCTGTGAGCCAGCGCATCATCTCGACGCCATCTGGGAAGGTGTGTACCACAAAGCCTTCTCGACTCAGGCAGGTCTCGAGTATGTGTCTGATTGTTGGTGAGTCGTCAACGCAGATAACACAGGGACTTTGAGGTGGTATATCATGAAACATGGTGTTGAATGAACTCCTTATGCTTCAGTCCTCTTTGGCTTTCGCCCACGATATTAGGTTTCATTCTTCTCGATGCCTTTCTCAACAGATTGAGAAACAGGAGGTCAACCCGCGTTCACACAGACTGGCACGAACGCAAGTCGCTCATGATTTCACTGTGCATTTCGGTGTGAGTACTTCTTGAGTGTAGCAGGAGAAGTGGCACAAAAACTCGCACAATAGTGCGAGCTATCAGCAGAACTGCGTGTTATACTTTGCATGTATTCGGACGTGAGGGAACGCGGAGAAGAGGGTGTGGATGGGCACTTGGTTGAACAAGAGAGAAGGATGGTACGCGAAGAGCTATGAAACAGCGACAGGTTTCGTTCGTGCAGGAAGGCGAACATGGGCACGATTTTGGCACCCTGCTCAAAGTCTTGCGCGTCAGCAAACAGGTGCGACAAACGACCATCGTTGCACTCCTCCCCGGTTGGTCACGCACCAGCTATACGCGCTTGGAAAATGGCGAACTCCCACCCCACTTTGACCAACTCTATGCGCTTTATCGTGCCTTTCACCTGGCTGGCATCTCTTTCACGCCGGAAGCTCGCCAGCAGTTTCTCGACTTTGCGCGTGTGCAAATTCACAAGAAGAAAACGCACTTAGATAAACATACTGATACCGAATGGGCGGAACTGCGCTATCAGTTAGCCCTTTTAGATGGGTCCGCCTCTACGCTTACTGAGGAACTAACACATCACTCCTCTTCGGTTGTTCATCGCCCCTTGCTTGCAGAAACGAGTCACTTGTTGGGACGCGAGGAATGGCATGAGCATCTGTTGTCTCTGCTCATCACGAGCGATCCGAAGAAGGTGCTGATTATTCGTGGGCCAGCAGGTATCGGCAAGTCCTCGGAGTTGAACTGGCTGGCGACCTACCTCTTTCGTCAACGACTGACCCCGTATCGGGTGATCTTGTGTGATTTTCGTTCGCTAGAGCGGATAGGTGGACCGGAAGAAGCCTTTGAGGTGTTTCTGGGAACGCTGTTGACCGAGTTGGGTTACGTGCAATCCCAGGCAACACTTCCCTCTTGGGAGGAGCGCACGATGCTCATCTTGGAGCAACTCGAAAAGGGAGTACGTCCGACCGTACTCCTGCTCGATCACAGCGAATGTATCCTACATGCATCGGGTGTTCTGGCGGCATGTTGGGAACGGTTTTTGACCAAATTTCTGCGGAGCAAGCACCTGACGACACTGGTTTTTGCGACCAAACAATGGCCGGGATGGTATGAAGGGGAACAGCAGTTTGTGGCAGAAATTCCTCTGCCACCGCTCTCACGAGAAAAAGGGGTCTTGGTCTTACAACACCTCGGACTGGAGCATATCCTTGTTACCCTCTTGCAAGACATCTATGCTCGCACAGGTGGCATTCCGCTTTGCCTGGAATGGGTGACAGCCCTGGTCAAACAACCTCTCTTTGCTGATGACTGGGAGGAATTCACGACCTTGACACGGGATAACGAGAGTGATGCACCGCGCACGATGATCGATGCGATCCATCGGCTGCTACAAGAACCACACCTCTTTGGAGGTCCTGTAGCCGACGAATTGGCTCCATTCTTAGAACGTATCCTCTCGACGCAACGACTCTCGTCCGATGCCAATGCCTTGCTGCAAACGCTCTCTGTGGCAACGCTTCCTCTGGCGAAACCTGCCTTGCAAGTCTTGTGTCTTCAAGGTTCACGTCCACTCAAGGAATTACGCCGTGCCTCAGTCCTTGTTGCGTATCCTGATCGTGCCCAACTCCTGCCAATGGTTGCAGCAGCGATGTATCGACGACTTTCGCCTGAGCAAATTCACGCCCAAGAAACTCTCTTACTCCAAGCATATAAGATATGGCAACAGAACGAAACATTTCATGAGCAGGAAGAGGGGAAACTGATTACTGAGCTAGCAATGCTCCTCTTGATTCATCATCATTTGCTAGAGGCAGCTGAATTCCTCATTCGCTATGGATGGCTCAGTTTTAATTTGGGACATGCTCCTCGTCTGGCTCAATTAGCAGAAAGCACACTGAAAAGTTTTGATTGGCGTAAGACGGAAGCGGATAAATGCGGAGCACTTATATTACGCTATTTTCTTCCCCCGTTCCTCGGAAAGCGCGTTGACTCTGCACAACAATTTTTAGACTATCAATACATACATAAGCTAATTCTTGCTGAAAAGTTAATTCTTCAGCCATCAACACAGATACATGTCGCGCTTCAGCTAATGATAGATTTGGTAGGTAAAGCATCTTTTCAAGAAGCGGAAATACTACTGAATGACTGTTACAGTCAACTGTATGGATTGTTTGTGGAAGATAAGGAATTACAAGTATCTCTTCTTGAGAAACAAGCTTGGCTCTTTGGAAAATGGAGTGAATATGCTGAGGAACAGGGATACAAAGAGAATACGAGAGATTACCAAGAACAAGCAATTTCTCTGTATAAGCAATGTTATTTAATTCTTTCTAAGTATGAGGTATCATCATTGCTTAAAAGAAATCGGTTGAAGAAACGATTAGCTCGCGTTTTTAACAATTTGGCATATCATTTAAATCGCGTGAAGCGATACGAAGAAGCTATCACATGTGTAGAACAAGGCATTATATTAAAGGAGCAAGGGTATGTTGAGTTTGATGGACTCGCAGCTTCTTATGGTCAAAAATCAGAAATTCTTGTAGAGTTAGGTCGTTTCCAAGAAGCTCTTTTTTTCGATGAGAAAGCATTTGCAGAAGTCGAGCGGCTAGCTCTTACTGGACACACCTCTTCAAGAGAAGAAAGATGGATTTATGTTGTAAATCGTGGGCGTTTATACCTCCGTTTAGGGAGAGTGCTTGAAGCAGAACAATTGCTTCGACAAGCTCTTTCCCAAGTTCCTTCCAGAAGGAGAAGTTATTCTATGTTTGCGAAAGATGCACTTGAAGAAATTGATAATTGGCGACAAAGTGACCTTTCATCTCACTATCAACTCGATTGGCGGTGGGTTGAACGGTATCGGCAACTCGATTCGTATGATGCCTATTGGTGGTTAGCATACGCAGGACCGTTTACTCAAGAAGAACAATGTCAATGGGAGCACTTATTTCGCCCAAGCCTGGATGAAGACGCAAAAGCTCGGCTGGGAGTATTACTTGCTCACTCCAGAGAACGCGAACTTGCGACTGCTCTTGCCGAACAGCGAGAACCTCACCTTTCTTATCCTACTATCGACATTGAGGAGGTCAAGGCGCGGATTACAGCGTTTCTCGAACTGGATGCAGACATTCAGCAGAATGAACCAAACATGATTGTACGTCATCTTTACCATGGAGCAATAGAAGATGAGGTGGCCTATCTTGGAAGGATTCAAGCGACCTATGAGGGAAATAGTGAGCGTTTTTGGGAGCTCAGTCGTCACCTTTTCCCTGAGCCAACGAGAGAAGAAATGGACGTTGCCTTTACACACGTTTGGAATATTCTGCAACAAGGGATACACTCCTCACCAACAGAAGAAGCTAGTCAATTTCTTCTCCAGTTTCTTCATGAACGGCTTCATCTCTCTCAGAAGCAAAGTAGACCCGACCGAAGAGAGCAAGAAAGGCAACAAAAGACGCTTGCTTCTTCTCCTCAATCACAAGAGATGCTTTCGCCTCAAGCTGTGAAACTATTTTTTGAGGCTGTTTTCCGAGAGAGTGGCTATGAGGGATGGAAGGTAACGATAGATACGAAAACGAGCGCCCCTCGTGTTGAGTCAGGATTACGACAGGTGTTTATTGGGAATAGCCCACTTTCACTTCACACCGTGAGACACTATTTTTCTCATGAACTACTTGGTCACGTCGCTCGTGCTATTGCAGGAGAACATTCGCCATTAGGTTTACTTGGTATTAATACAAAGAATTACGCACCAACAGAAGAGGGTTTAGCTCTCTACCACGAACGCCAGATAGCGACTCTTCATGGTCAAGAGTTTGCTGATACAGGACTTTGGCTCGGAACATTGGCGGTAGGACTTGCATGTGGAGCCTGCACACCTCCGCAGAGCTTTCTTGCTCTTTGTACCTTTCTTGAGTCTTTTTTCTTCGTGAAAACGCTTCTCGCTCATCCTGAGAAAGAGCCAGAGGAGGTGAGACAAAGAGCAAGAAAGACTGCTCTTACCTACTGTCTCAGGGTGTTCCGAGGAGTTCCTGATCTTACGAAGCCTGGTATATGCTACACCAAAGATGGTATCTATTTGCGAGGGCTGCAAATGATTGAGCAAGCTGTAGCAGAAGACGAAGGAATACTTGATCGACTTGCTGTAGGAAGAGTCGCGTTAGAACTGCTTCCCTACCTTCAAGAACTTGGCATTCTCATAGCAACTCAGCCGTTGAGGAAACGCGCATACGATCCTGATTTGGACTCCTACATTGTATCTTTTGAGAGGTACCAAGGAGAGAAAAGGCTGTCGTAAGTGTTCATCTCTCTTACTGCTCATCTCATACAGGTACTGTATGAGACGGATAGTAACAACACCTGTTCCCGTAGTGCGTAGCCTAGAGACTATTTAAGGCGAAAGGAGAGCAAAACGATGATCTACCTGCTAGATGGTATGCCTGATGACCCCAATCCTCCCGAAGATGACGAAAAGTAGTGCTTCATAACACAAAAGAGTACGATGCTTTCCTTAGTTTCGTACTCTTTTTCATTCCTTCAACCTATAAAAGAAAACAGGTACTAGGCATTATTATGTGATTCCCCGTCATCTTCCGTGCTCATCTTATCTGAGTGCGGAAGATGACGGGGAACCGGATTTGTAGGGCCATTATTGTCTGCTTAATATAAGCAAATCTGAATGATTGGAGTTTCTCTTTATGAGGCTCCAGTGTAATTAGGCTACTTGGTTCTTGTTGGATGCCTCGCTAACCTGCTCTTGCACGCGTTGTGCCTTTATCTCACGGCTGGTGCGTGGAGGTAGCGCAGGTAAGGAGAGTACGAGATCAAAATCGTCATCCCCTGCAATACGGTTGAAGCGTTCCAATCCGCAATCCAGGCAGCAGTGTACGAGTACATACTCCCCATTTGTACGTTGGAAGTAGCTGATGGGTTTCATGCTTCCTCCACAAGCACTCATCCGATCTCCTGGCCGCCTATCATCGATATGACGCGAGAATAAGCAAGAAGGACAATGATTTCTATTGCGAGTGCCATATGTAGGTGGGCAAACGAACCTGTGGCAATGTCTACATTTGAAGACCTCTTCCGCAGAGGATCGCTGCTTTCGCACAAAACGCTGTTGGGTATACTCTTCTTCACCCAAACGCGGAATTCTTCTGTATGTTTTTCCCAATGGTGGATCTCTTCTTTCGCTTCGATAGGTTGTACATCAGTTGAAACATCGAAGGCGCGACGACAGTGGTCGCGCAAAAGGAAAGGACAAGATCCATTGTGGTTCTTGAATAGTGTTTACACATAAAACAGGCTCTTTCTAGCTGAAAGACAATACCGTCAAGGATATTGCTATGTTTGGCTTTGATGAGACAACAATGCATGGAGAAGTTGAGTTAGTTGGGCGCAGGAGAACTGCATCTAGAAAGAAGCCAGAGGTGAGGTCGAAAAAGCAACAAAGGGGACAAACACCCACATGACCCAAAGAACAACACTGCTCGTGACATAAGATCATAGACAAAACTGAATAAAGCCTGTATATAGTAACAAGCTTCTAAGTGCAATCAGCGTCTATTTTCAGTTCTCAAATCACAAAACAAGTCATTTATTCGCAGTTCGCTGCACTACATCCAATGGGTGTGGGTACTTGCATCAAAAATCTACCTTTCAAGAGGCTTTCGTGTTGCTCGAAAGAAAGAATAACAGGGTTTTTACAAGAAGTCAACGGTTTGAACGAAGTGTTTAGTATCTTGCCAATAAATGCCATCAAGTACAAAATTAACGATTGCTATTTGAAAAACAAGTTCTTGACTTGAACCTTATCAGTGCTTATGATAGCCCTACGCTTTGACAGAGTACCTACAAGTGATAGAAGAGAGGATTTTGATGGGGAGTAAACGCAAGCAGGCGAAGCGTCCTGCAAAACCCAAACCGGCAACAAGCAGATCAACGCGGTCGCACTTGGTCAACCTTACTGTTTCGCCCGAACAACTTATCAAAAATGGTGATTTTCCCAATGCAATTAATGTGCTCCGAACACAACTGATACAAGAACCATCAGATGAGCGGAAAAGAATGCTTGGCAATTGCTATTTTCATACTAAAGAGTACACAGAGGCGGCGAACACTTGGTTAACACTTGATGCGCCAACGTCGATTGATTTCACCAATGCTGGTGCTGCGTGGCTGAATGAAGACGAATGGGAGCATGCGAGGTCGGCGTTACAACGTTCACTCGATCTTGAAGAGCAGGCGTATCCTCTGTACTTACAGGCACTAGCGATAAAGGGTGACGGGCAATACTACTCGTTGCATGGTGAGGAGCGCAACAATGTCATGAACCTGCTGCAAAAGGCCAGGACGTTGGATGATTGTCCTGCCGACGCACTCCTTCTACTTGATGATCTGCTTCATCATGATGATAGTTCTGATCGAACAATCTTTCTTCAGGAAGCTGCCCTGCTCTATCCTGATCATACTGAGCTATGCTTGAGGTATGTGAGGCATTTGGCTTACGATACTAAGGACTATATTGAGGCACTTATAGTTACTGAACCACTTCTCTTACAGACGCCTCCGTCGCAGCGTGCATTGGACTGTGCTGTCTGGTCAGCATACAAACTTGGTTTCTTCGAGGATGCCCTCGCCTACGCCAACCAGCTTCGTTCCAGTTCTTTCTGGCCCTACGGACCAACCATAGAGCAAGTGAAAGGCGATATCTACTTAGCATGGGGAAAAACCGATGAAGCTCTAGCGTGCTATGAACATGAAACACTGCGCCATGATTTCGAGGCAGCCTTTCTTGGCTTTTTTAGGATAGCCAAAGTATGGCTTGTGTGTAACGAGCATGAGAAAGCACTCGCTGCGGCTCTTAAGGGAGCCGCGCTCTGGTTGGACTATCCAAACGAACTAGGCTGCGGAAGAGTGCTAAGCCATTGCTCTGTTTCAGTTGGCGAGGCTGACGATCATACAGATACTTGTCTACATTTTTCAAGCGAGACGGTGAAAGAGGTCTGCGAAGTATTCCTTTCTGCTGATCAAGAAATCAGCGTGGACAAAAAAGGGATGCTTGCGTATCTGCTCTATAGGATTTATCAAGAAACTGAGCCGGATGATGGTGAGCATGAAACGATTTCTAAGATTGATGATCTCTTGCTCACAGTAGCACAAGGGTCTTTTCATCCTCATCTGGGTGAGAATATCGCTAGCTACTATGCAGAGAAAAGAGACATTGCACGTGCGATTCAGGTGCATCTCGAGTATTGTCTATGGAAATGTTCGGCATTGGAGCAGCATCGGCTAAAACCACCAGCTGACGAAGAGAATCATCGGTTGCTTGCAAGGGGATGGAGGTTTTCTGAATACGATGCAGAGTTTTCGTGTGATCAAGAATTGCTGGATAGCCTCTCGGAGGCAGAGCGGGAATACTGCCATACAATTGCCTGGGAAGCATTACAATCCCATGTAACGGAAAATGATGTGGTGACGAGCATCTTCGTCCCATTCTTCAACTCGGTCTGGAGTGATCTCTTGATTGCTGGCAATATGGATCGTGCGGTGGTCGAGACAGCCAAGCTTCTCATACAGTTTGCCATCGAGAACAAAGCGTTGTGGTGGCTGCTTGCCTACCATTTATATGAACTAGAGCAACTCGATGAAGCCGAACGTGCCTATCGGCGTTACCTCGAATTGTCTCCTAACTCTGCTAGCGTACTACATAATCTCTCGCTCATAGTCGAAGAGAAAGGCGCACTTCAGGAAGCACTGGCACTATCACAAAAGGCAGCAGCCCTTTCTCCTGATGACGAACTCATTGTCAAGAACGCTCGTCGTCTCATAGGCATAGACGCGGAGCAGCAACAAGCGCAGCAAAAACAAGAGGGCGCAACGCTATTGGCCCGTCTCACGGATAGCCAGAAATGGTTGCTTTGCCTGACGAAACTCTACCCATCTACCCATTGGTCAGCCCTCCTTCCCCGGATCAAACAGGATGAGCACCAGCTGCGTCAGCTCCAAGAAGATTGGGAGTGGCTCCTTGCACAAGGCATCTTTGTACAGCCAGAGGCCGAAAACCTCGTGCATGCCGTCCCTCTGTTAGAACCATATATCCGTGAGGAATGCTTTCAATTTTGGCTGGCAGCGGAAATTGCCAGAGTCCAAATACGGAAAAAGAAAAATCTCTGGTTGCCAGCCGCAGTCGAACTTGGGGATGAGCAGCTTGCTGATCTCGGTGCTCCACAGCGTGATCTCCTGCAGCAAGCCTTTATGAGACAGATTGATCAGGTTTCTCTCTCAGGTCTCGAACAGGTGTATCTGCATTTCTATCGTCGTATTTGGAAAGGATTGTTGATTAAATGGGAGATGTATAGTGACCTCTCAGATAGCTACAATATTTTTCTGATACGCCTGCCCTCTGTCATGACGAGGCACGAAATGTGGGAGTGTGCTTTCTACGCAGCACGCCTCTCCGATTACTCATACCAAACCCGTGCTGAAAAATGGTATAAAGCCTATTTAGAGCAAGGAGAAGAACATTCTGCCTACCATAATCTTTCGATTATTTACCTGCGCCGGAAGGAGTTCCAAACTGCGTTGCAGATGATAGAACAAGCACTACGTCTCGCACCTGAGAATTCGAACAGTCTAAAGCAGAAGGCCAGTATCCAAGAGGCACTTCAACAAGAAGAAGAGCGAAAACGACAACAAGAATTTGAACGGCAAACGCAACAAGCAATACGGGAACAGCAACTTAAATCAGTGGAATCGAAAATTGTGGCCCACCTCGAGGATGTTGATTTTTATAAACAAAAAATCCTGCGAACCTTGAAAGCAACGTCCTACTTCTCAAGCAAAAAAGCGTTTGCCAGGGAGGTACGTATGGAAGATGGGCCATTGGCAGGACACTGGAGAAAGCTGGTTGCCTGGGGCATGATCATTGAGGATGGGCGACAACCTACTGTTCATCCTTTGGTCGCTACCTACCTTGAGCAAGGCTGGTGGGTGGCGCAGGGATCGTCCATGAACGCGATGGCTGCTCCTCCCAATGAACCGCACACCGCATCTTCAAATGGTACAAGTAGTGCTTCGAGGAAAAGAAATATCTCTGCAATCACACGAAGAGATATATTCGACAAACTTTGCACTCTGAAGATCGAAGGCCGACTCGATTTGATAGAATTTCTTGAATTAACGTGGCCCAACCTAGACTCTATGCCCTCACCGAACTCAAGCGTGTCTTTGAAAAGTGATATTAAGCTTATGATCGAGTCACCTGACTGGGAATACAAATTTCTGTTTTACGACTGGCTGCAACTCGGAAGCTGTAATGACGACCTGTTTACCGCTTTCTTGACAGCATGCCTTCATCCACTTGTTCGGACAGATAAAAAGGAAGTGGCAGAGCTACTTTCGTTTTTTAACGAGGTGTTACATCCTGATGGGTATGTATTCAAACTGGTTTCGCTGGAATCAGGGCGGCCAATCTACAGAGCATACACATTTGGAACAAATGACGAAGAATATATTGTCCCTCGGGCAATTGAAATAATTGAGCAATTGGCTCGTAACTTTCACTTAGTTGTCAGAAAATTAGCTCAGCGTCATGACAATCGCCCTGCACTCGAAATACGGGATGAATATGATGTTCAGGATTTATTTTACGCGCTAATCACGCCGTTCTTTGAGGACATCCGTCCTGAAGAAGTAGCACCCAGCCACGCAGGAGGTCATGGCAGAATCGACTTCTTAATCAAAGCTGAGCAAATTGTTATAGAGATAAAAAAGATGCGGCCATCGCTGAAAGTCAAAGAGCTTCGAGACCAGTTGATCATCGATAAGGATATCTATCGAACCCATCCTCATTGTCGAACCTTCATTGCTTTTATCTATGATCCTGATGGCTATATCGATAACGCAATAGGCTTTGAACGGGATTTAAGCAATACTCCTAGTGATATACGAGTGAAAGTGATTGTGGCTCCCCATTAACGGAATTTATTATTCTGATATTGCATTAGCGTAGGATGATCCTTTGCTCGGCCCATAGGGAAACGTCACGATGAACGTCAACGGGCTGGTTAGATCACAATAGAAATGTATTTGGGAACAGATGTGCTGAAAGACGATGAAGGCAATTTCGTCTCTGTCCAGTGGAAAGGCTATATGGGCAAGAGAAAGGCGTACCAAGGAGAACTCTTGAATAAGCTTCGCTACAAAAAGCCTTTAATGAGAAGCTCAAGCTTGCTACGGCAGATAGGAAAAATGCCGAAGGGCAAGATTGGGCTGGGCTGAATGCCATACTTGATAAGCTCATTGAGACGCTTAGAGTGCTTTAAGTTATTAGCGATTATAGATCGGGAAATGGAAAATGACAGGCACGAGTATTTTACTGGCTTTGCTAGCAGAAGTGGAAGCAGGCGGCATAACATACTGTTTATGCGTCGGTGTGAGGCTCTATAACTCGCGTTTGCGCTTTTTGTGGCAAGCTTCAAAAATCTAAGCGTTTGTAGTGTCTCCTAAACCTGAGTAGTCCGTAAGGGAAGCTTACCACCAATATGATTAGTTCTAGCTTTGAAATGATTTGTTTCCTGTATCTATCCTAAAGTACTGTTTATGAATGCTACTACGGCTCGATGCTGTAGTACCTAACAGGGTTAATGATATAATGGTTGTATGATTAACAACGCTTACACGGGCTGGACACCCCTACGAAATGCACTGAGAAAGCTTGACCTCAACGACACATTGGAAGTTATCAGAGCTTACGCTACTTTTAGAACTTTGCCCACAGCGACTCCTTTCCCTACAAATATAGAAGTGCCTCGAGGCGTATGTTCAGGCGAGTTTCTTATCCTGCCCTGGGAAATGGAAGTGCTTGCTCGCGAAGCAATCATTGTTTGTGGTCATCAACCAAGCACAAGCTACACTGCTCGTAAATGGAATACCTTTTATAACCTAGTAATGAAGCTAAGGGAAGTTGATGAGTATATTTACTTTCATTTGGTGGGTGATAAAAAAGTATTGCAGGAAGCTACAGTCCGACTTCCTCACCTGCAGTTTAAATATCAGACAGTACGTCCAAGTAAGGCGAGTCTGGTTCGCTGCAATCACATATTCGGCCATCCCTTAGTCGAGCCGATAGTAAACACAAAAACTGGCCTATCGCCAAAGCAGTTATTCACGATTGGTGCTGGCCTGTGGTTTATATATGCTAGTCAATACCATGGCGTAAACTATCCGCTCAATCAGTTGGCAGTGTCGGGTATCACCCTCGCTGACTATGATACGTTCATACAGTTGTACTCGTTGCCTATGCAGGAAATGAGGCAACGTTTAACATCCGAACGTAAGCTCGACGATACATTCATGTACCAGTTTCACGCCCTTCAAAGTTACCCGTTAATTCTTACAGAATTAAGTAGGCAGCCAGCACATATTGCCCTATACCTACCCTGCTTTTCTGGCGCATCACCTCAGGATTGTTCTATGACCTGATCAGAGAACCGGGCTTCGATCAGG
>JAABUQ010006760.1_pt1 | contig 17115 bp, 24 predicted proteins | sample 5560001 | NCBI WGS metagenome assembly JAABUQ01 (sample SAMN10711888, study PRJNA513371) | rock metagenome | isolation source: Antarctica rocks | place: Antarctica: Victoria Land, Finger Mt nord | collected 2015-12-18
CTAGTTGCTCCCGTTCTGTCTCGGTCAGTCGCAAGGGCGTTGGAGCTAATCTAGGCATGGTTCTATCCTCATAATCCCACCTTGCCTAAATGGTAGCTCTATTCCCGCTAAAGTCTACTAGCTGTCTTACCGCCATATGGTTACTGTTACTTAAATCAAGCACAGTGCATTTTTGAACCAATTATCCTTTTTAGGGACTTATCAAACTACTACTAAGACTTCTTCCACAGGGTTGAATAACGCCAGAACAAGTGCTTTTTAATCTTGGCACCCTTGAATGTCCTCGTATACATTTGTCATGCTAGGGTTGAGTGCAGCTTTGTAAAGACTTGTACTTTGTAAAGACTTGGATAAGTCGGATAAAATCAGTAAATGTACTGGTTTAACTTAGCATTTTTTCAGCGACAGTGAGTATTGTTAGGAGATGCCACAGACAACTTGGATTTAAAACATCTTTTTTAGCACAATGGAGTTGCTACTGGCAGCTCAAACTTTCAGCCAATTTTGATTGGAAACAAAACCAATATTGAGTCTAATTATTAGCTTGCAGTTGATATTTCGTCACATATCTTAACTCTCTTTGAGCAATTAAAAATTTGCAGTGAAAGACGTTTTACAGGTCGGTTACAGATTACAGGTTTGGAGGGAAAGCAATTCAACTTGCACTTCTTCATGGGTAAAACTGCGGGGGACAGTGACGGGGTACACCCCATCCGCAGGTAGCATAGGCAGCTGTTACAGAACTGCCCACAATTAGTTAAAGGTAGTCAGGAGATTCTCACTACCTACGAGCTTCAAGGTAGTAGTAGCTACTCCAGTACAGAAGAGCTACTCAGGAGTAAATCCATCACGCGTCAGCAAGCTACGAAGTTAATTGAAGGCAGTTTGATGGAAGTTCTTTTCGATCTTCTACGCCAGGAAGAACTGAACAAGCTTCAGCCGGGACTTTTCCTCAGTTATAGTCGCTACCCTAACTTACCGGTCGTTACAATCGCGCCTCAAATTTCAATTGAGATCGAATCCCTCTTACCAGAAGTCAAGCGAAAGTGGGAAGCGTGGTGTGAAGCTGGGTTGAAAGATTGCTCTCCCAATTTGGCTCCTGCAATCATCCATCCCCAGAAACTTGAACAAGAAGTGTCACCAGCAGCCTACCACAGGCTGACAAACTTAATGGACGGAAGTCGCACGCTGCGAGATCTAGCCGTGAAAATGGGACAAGATCCCTTGCTGCTGACTCAATCTCTACTATGTTTTGTATACAAAAATACCGTGAAGCTAGTTGAGATCTCTGACTTGAGTAGTACAATTAAGTCTGTTACCCCGATTACAGATGCCCTCTCACTTCCTAGTCTTCAGGTATCAACAACATCTAAGTCAGAGCTTCAGGATTCTCCGACAGTAGCTTATATAGATGACAGTCCAGTCGATAGCCAAATTATGGGTCAAATTTTAATCGAGGCAGGCTATCGGTATCTCAGTATCCGTCACCCACTCCAAGCTTTACAAACCCTTCTGGATTATAAACCCAAGTTTATCTTTCTAGACTTAGTCATGCACATCGCCAACGGATACGAGATCTGCTCTCAGCTTCGCCGTGTCTCTATTTTCAAGAAGACACCTGTAGTTATTGTTACTGGTAATGACGGACTTGTCGATCAAGTAAGGGCCAAACTAGCCGGAACCTCAGGCTTCATCGCCAAACCAATCGATGTAGCAGTCGTGATGACTGTATTACGTAGACATGACATGCTCACTACCTCAACCTCTTCTACAACAGTGGACCTACAAACGAGTCTAGACCCATGAACTTTTACTGGACAAATAGCTTCTGCACTGCTTTCAATTTGTAACTACTGCCGATCAATCTAGTATTCCCATATAAGGAAATAATTTCATGAGTACGATTCTTCTAGTCGAGGATAGTGTGACAGACACTGAGGCTATTTTCCAGCATCTTAGATGTTATGTTAATGTCACAGTCATCAACGTTAAAAGTGTTGAGGAAGCCCAGATAAAATTGCAATTCCAGCAACCCGATCTGCTAGTTTTGGATGTAATTTTACCTGGAAAAAGTGGGTTTGAACTCTGCCGTAAGCTTAAGAATGACCCCAATACTAAGCAAATTCCCATTGTGATGTGTTCCACTAAGGGTACTGAAGCTGACAAACTCTGGGGCTCTATGTTAGGAGCAGATGCTTATCTAGCCAATAGGAAAAATCATGCCTTCACTAGACCCTACTATGTCTGTCAGTAGTTTTGACCCCCTACCACTAGATTATCAACGTGAGGATTCACATCAGAAGTTTCTTCACTTCTCATTGAAATGTGAGGAGAATGCTCTACTAGCCCTAAAGCACATTACAGAAGTGGTTCGACTCAAGGCTGAAGAAATTTTGCCTGTTCCAGATGTATCTGACTGTGTGTTAGGAATCACTAACTGGCGGGGAGAAATGCTCTGGCTGGTCGATCAGAGTCAGATGGGAAATCCCACAAGTTTTATGAAGTAGTGGTTAACGGCACACAAGTGTCAATTCGCTATGGTCGCATTGGTGATCAAGGTCAGACTCAGGAGAAAACCTACCCAACCCCAGAAAAGGCAAAAGCTGATGCCATTAAAAAGATTAACGAGAAACTGAAAAAAGGTTACGAACACGCAGTTATGGGTGTGCGTCAGAAGCGTTCTGTCACACGTCGGCAGATAGTCAGCGATCGCTCAACTGCTAACCAAGCACCTGTGATTTGGAAATTTGCCTCTGGTTCATCCGCTTTTGGCATCTTCATTGACGACTCGCGTTGCTGGGTTGGCAATCAGGCAGGTCAAGTATTTGCCCTCAACCATGAGGGGCAAGTGCAAAACCAGTTCCGTCTCCCTGACGGCGTGAAGTGTATTATCGCTGATGATGGCTGGCTTTATGCTGGGTGCGACGATGGCAAAGTTTACGACTTGACTGGTAAAGTGCCGCGTGTTGCTTACGAAATTGCCGCCGATGTGGATATCTTCTGGCTTGATATCAAAGATGGGATTCTTGGTGTCTCTGATGCCGCTGGTCATGTCACAACTATCAATCACGAAGATGAGTCCCAGTGGAGTCGTCGGAGTGGGGGTTCGTATGGCTGGATGGTGCGCTGCGATGAGATTGGCATCTACCACGGTCATAGCAGTGGCGTGACAATGTATGACTGGGAAGATGGTCAGATGATCTGGAACCAGAAAACTCGTGGCGAGGTGCTGTTTGGCTGGCAAGAGGAGGCAACAATCTATGCCGGAACTAGCAACAGTCTCGTCTATTGCTTCACCAAGAAGGGAGAAGTCAGTAGCATCTACCAGTGTGATGCACCAGTTTACTCTTGTGCCACAGCCCAAGAGGGCAAGTATGTCTTTGCAGGTGACAACTGCTCCTCAATTTATTGTTTTAGTCAAGGGGGTGATCGCCTTTGGAAACTAGGTACTGGCTGTGGTTCGGCTTTTTCAATGCAGCTATTAGGCGAGCATCCAACTACAGTCCGCTACCGTTTCCATTGCGGTCCCGCACCAGCTGCTGCAATATAGCTAAAGTGGCGTCGATGCCAGCTATAGCAGTATCAGTTCGCTCGATATACTCTCGAAAGTTAAGCCGATCTTCCTCTGCCCTTTCCCGCAATTCGTCAACTGCTCCTAGCGTCCTGCCGATTGCTTCCGCTAGCGTTCGATCCACCTCAGCTATCTGGTTGCTGTTGGCTTGGATCGCCTTAGCATTCGATTCAATCAGTTTTTTTAACTCGCCAATGTCCATCCGATTAGCTTCCACCATTTCCACGATCCGATTGAGCCGATCGTTGCTGCCATTGGTCATGCTGTTTCTCCGAGTGTCTTCCCTGACTCTTGACCCCGCGTTCTCATAACCTCATGATATCCACACTGCTGTATCAAGGAGCAAGTGCCGGTTGTGGAGTTAAACCGCTAGTTAATATCGTCTATATTTTTCTCTAATTCGTCGGATTTGCGCTTGAAATTCAGCACCTTTTACAGGATTGACCATAGCAACAAAATTAGCAAAGCCCTGAATTGAAGTCATCACATCAGAAGAGTTTCCCCAGTGCTTGCCTTCTAAACCGTCTTTCTCAATTTGATACAAGGTAGCGCGGAAGCGTTTTAGCTCTTTTTGGGAAATGTTGGGATGGCTGTTCACTACAATGCCAGTCACTTCCTGCTGCCGATTCTTACGCAGAATTCTGGTCTTTTGTTCAAAAAAGTATTCTCGTTGCTGTTCAATCCAACGGTAAGCTTGTGTACGTGCCTCCAGTAACACGCAATTGGCAATAGCCAAAATCAGTTTGCTATTGAGTTGGGCGGAGTTATAGTGATCGCGTGCCAGTAAAAAGCCCAGTTCGGCTGTAACTTCGTAGGGTTGACTCAGGAGTTTGGTTAATGCGTCTACGTCGAGTTGTTCGCAGAACTGCTTGCAGACACGCAATGCTTTAACTGCAAAATGATGCACCGGGCGACAATCACTCTCTAACAGCAGTTGTAAAAGTGCCTCTGGGTTTTGTTGCCAAAGTTCAGGAAAAGCTTCCTCTCGTACTTTCGGTTCTGGATCTCCCGGTTTATAGCCTTCCCGACAACGCCATGCTTTGGGATGGTAAACATAGCGCGGACTATTTTCGTAGAGGATATGGTTAAAAGTTAGATAGCCAGCATAAGTATCCCACTCACGGCTGTACTGGATGCGAGTCCAGTTAGAGCGGTTCCACCGATAGAAAATTGAGCGATTGGCTGGTTGAGCGTCGTCATCTGCATACTGCAGGAGCTAACTGCCATGTTGACATAGTTAGCGTCGATTATCCCCAACTCCATGCCTCACTTACCATCAGGGGCGATTTCCCGTTACTGGGAAGGCGATCACCCTTACTCCTGAGCAGCTAAAATCTGATCCACCGTTAGCTTCAACTCAGGAAACGTAATGCAGGGAGCGACCTCACCTTCAACATATTCTGCCTTTTGATAAACCCCGTCTTCCAGCGTTAGCACAATCACTTTTTTACCTTTTCCACGCTGACAATACTTTGCCGGAATCTGCCCTCGGTAATCGACGAGCCAATACACTGGAACCCCTAACGCCTCATATTCCTCCTGTTTATCAACCAAGTCAGTGCTCCAATTTCCAGAGGCAATCTCGACAATCATTAGTGGCGTTGTGCGGATGCCTGGTTCCCGCTCCTCCCGTCGAGTAGCTGGGCGCTCAATCACGGCAATATCGGGTCGTCTGCCCTTAGCGTTTTCGATCAGAAGTGCATTTCGCTTCCGCACCGAATACTTCAGCTTGAATTGTCGATACTGAAGCTCAAATATGAAAGAGAGGAACTCCAGGATTTCCTCGTGCCAATCGTCCGGTTCGGGCATTAGAACAAGCCTTCCATCGACAAGTTCATATTCATTGAGTTCATTGCCATCGTCAAAATCGATGAACTCTTCAAAAGTTAGGGGTCGAGTGATGGTTTGAACCATAAAGACTCTCTCGATTGATTACGCTGCCGACGCTTGGGGTGAAGAGGCTTTTCTATTTGCTGCCATTCTACTCGATCAGACTTTTGCTGATGATGGGGCCACGACATTTTTACTGAAAAAAGGTTACTTCAGATGCTTTTGGAGGAAAACAGCAATTTCTTCCTTACTCATCTGCCCTTGAGCTACCCGCATGACCAGGTCGTATGCTTCATCATTAGTGAGAGTCAAGTTGTATCTATTCAGACGCAAAAATGCTTCCATCGCACCATAGGCTGTACGCTTGTTGCCATCAATGAAAGGATGATTTTTGGCAATGTGGAACAGGTATGCTGCCGCTTGCTCGTGAATCGTGGGATGCAGGAGTGCGCCAAAAAACGTCGCTTTTGGTTGGGAAAGAGCTGATTCTAATAAACCTTCATCTCTGACACCTAACATTCCACCAAACTGCTCGACTAAAATCTGATGAATTGTCAGGACATCGCTTGTTTCCAGAAACTCAGGAGTCTGCAAGACGACGATAAACCTCCTGTCGCTCCTCTAAGGATTCTAGAAAGGCTAGCTCTGCCTTGGAATACGTTCTCCCATTTTGTTGAAGCACTTGTTCTGGGGCTATTTCTGTTTTCCCATTACGATGCTTTTCCTTGAGCGAGCGCACGAATTCCCATAACTCATTGAGAAGGGATTCCGGCACCTGTTCGATTTCTTGTACAATCTGCTCTCTAGTTGTCATACCTGTGCTCCATCTGTGGGCATGCGATCCCACTTTGCGGGCTGCGCTTCGCTATCACTTCTGTCTTCCGGGGCCGTCCGCGCCTACGCCTACTACTCGGCTCACACTTCCTTTCCGCTACGGCAACCGCCTCCAGCTCTTCAATCCTGGCAGCAAACCTCTGCTGTTGCTCTGGGCTGATGTCAAGGGTGGCTAGAGTGGCCTTCGCCTCGGCGTAATTTCCCAAATAATGCTTCGTCCGTTGGCGGGGCCTCGGCTGTCCGGTGACTCGCTTCGACTCGACCAAACAGTAGTAGGGTATCCTTTTGGCGATTTTTGCTCGAACGAACATCTCTGTAGTGCAAACTCTTTATTCGCATTCATTCTATCAAAAAAAAGTTTGCACTACAAATCCCCCATATTCAAAGCTTGAGCGATCGCTCAACTGCTAACCAAGCGCCTGAGATTTGGAAATTTGCCTATGTATGACTGGGAGACATCGTCAACTATTAGATCCAGAGGCTGCTAGTTCTGCCAAACGTTCCTGCTGGTCTTGTGAGATGCAAGCCTGAATCATTAGTTCCAAGTCACCTTCAAGCACCGGGTTAAGTGCGTAGTTCTGATTCAACCGGTGATCGGTGACACGGTTGTCTTTGTAGTTGTAGGTGCGGATTTTTTCCGATCGCGATCCCGTACCAACCTGCGATCGCCGCATCGAAGTCACTGCTTCCTGTTGTTCTTGTAACTTGATATCGTAAAGTTTGGCGCGGAGGATTTGCATAGCCCGCTCTTTGTTTTGCAGCTGACTCCGCTCTTCAGTACAGAAAATGCGAATCCCAGTCGGCTTGTGGATTAAGTCAACCGCTGTTTCCACCTTGTTGACGTTTTGCCCACCAGCACCGCCAGACCGGGCTGTTTTCATTTCAATGTCCTTCGGGTCAATGTGGATTTCTACATCGTCCACCTCTGGCATCACCGCCACCGTTGCCGTGGAGGTGTGAACCCGTCCCCCAGCCTCTGTCACTGGCACTCGCTGCACCCGATGAGTTCCCGCTTCAAACTTTAGCTTGCTGTAAACTTGGTCACCCTGAATTTCTAGGATCGCCTCTTTAAAACCACCCATTTCTGCTAGCGATTCACTTAGCAGCTTGACTCTCCAGTGCTCGGTTTCGGCATAGCGGGAGTACATCCGCACCAAATCCCCTGCCCAGATACTAGCTTCGTCCCCACCAGTACCTGCCCGAATTTCTAGCATGATATTCTTATCATCATTCGGATCCCTGGGTAAAAGCAGGAGTTTCAAGCGAGTTTCTAGGTATTCCAGCCTGGCATCCAATTCTTCAACCTCCAAAGCTGCCATTTCTTGTAGTTCTGGATCGCTCGCTGCTTCCTTCAACACTTGACGAGCCCCTGCCAAGTCTTCCTGTGCTGTTTTCCAGGTTTCATAGGTATTAACCACTTCTTCCAAGGAAGAGCGTGCCTTTGCCACCCGTTGAAACTCTGAGGGGTCAGTGGCGATATCGGGATCAGCCATCCGGCGAGTCAACTCATTAAAGGTTTGCTCGACGGATTTTAGTTTGTTAAGCAGATAGGTTTCAGCCATGACAGCGATCACTTCATCAAGTAGGGATAAAAAGAAACAGGGGAAAAGGGACAGGCGACTGTCCCTCTAACTCTTCTAGCCGCCTACTTTTTCTTTGCCTGATCCGCCTGTGGAGCTTGCTCGGCTTCCATCATGCCGTATTTACGCAGGAAGCGCTCGACTCGCCCTTCAGTGTCAATAATTTTCTGAGTGCCTGTGTAGAAGGGGTGATTTCCAGACCAGACATCTACGTGTAGTTCTGGCTTCGTTGAGCCAACAGTCATGACGACTTCACCGTTACAGTAAACTTTAGCTTCTGGATACCACTGGGGATGAAGATTAGGTTTAGCCATTTTTTCTCCTTGAGGATCTCGTTAATACAAATTCACTATTGAACTAATCTATATCCATTCTAGCTTTTAGCTCTTGTGAGCCCAGTTATTAGATTTTAGTAGGGGCGGGTTTTTCTAAATTGTTTGTCTTACCACTAGTATATTTGTAAACCTGCCCCCACAAATCCAAAATCCAAGTCGTTCATTAGCTGTGCACCCAGACTCGACCCAAAATCGATTAGCGTTTGGAAAACTGAGGTGCCTTCCGGGCTTTGTGCAAACCGTATTTCTTGCGCTCTTTCGCTCGGGGATCGCGCGTCAGGTAGCCTTCGGTTTTCAAAGGCGGACGGTTTTCTGGAGCTAGCTGGCATAGAGCCCGAGCCACTCCTAGACGAATCGAGTCTGACTGCCCGGTTAAGCCACCGCCATGAGCCTTGACCAAAATGTCATACTCAGTTTCCAGTCCCAGAGTTTCTAAGGGTGCCTTGGCGACTGAGAGATAACCAGCGTTGAATTGGAAGTACAGGTCTCCTGGCTTGCCATTTACGATCAGTTGACCGCTACCTGGAACTAAGCGGACCCGTGCTACTGAAGTTTTACGACGGCCTGTACCAAAGTATACGGCGCGACCTGTGGTATCTGCTGCTTGCATTATTTAGGTTCTCCTCCTGGAATTGTGCTGATTTTTAACTCTTTGGGTTTTTGTGCTTGGTGGGGATGCTCGGCACCAGCATAAACTTTGAGTTTGGTGAACAGTTGCCGCCCTAGACTATTCTTCGGCAGCATTCCCTTAACTGCATGTTCAACGATTCGTTCTGGTAAACGAGCTTGCAGCGCCGCAAAGGTTTCCTGCTTCATCCCACCTGGTCGTCCAGAATGACGGATGTACAGCTTCTGAGTGCGTTTTTTCCCTGTGACTTTGATTTTTTCGGCATTGATCACAATCACAAAGCCACCCGTATCCATGTGTGGGGTGTATTCGGGTTTATTTTTCCCTCTAAGGACCGTGGCAATTTCGCTTGCTAGGCGACCGAGGCGTTGGTCAGCGGCATCTACCAGATACCACTCGCGCTCAAGGGAATTTAAAGGAGGAAGATAGGTCTTGTTCATTGGAGTTTTGCTTGGCTGTAAAAATAAGTTGGCTACTAGTTGAAAAATTTATCCACTTGATTTTGCTGCTACCTCGACCATGACATTAAGTTCGTGCTTTGCTTGCAAGTAGTGGAGCCGCATTTTCTCCCCCTGCTCCAGAAAGAGCCTCCCCTGCTCTCTTCTTCGGGTCAGGCAAAACGAACTTAGGCAGCGTGTCATACCAGACCTCTGGAGGGAAGGGAAACTCTGGATAGCCTACTCGTAACAAGCACAATCCGTGAGCTGGTGCTGCATGCTTTACCTCCTCGCGGCGCTCAGCGCTCCAGATTTTAGTAAAGCTATCGGGCGATCGCTCTTTTGCACCCACCTGCACCAGCATCCCTACCAGGAGCCTCACCATACCGTACAAAAATCCATTTGCCTGAATTTCGATGTGGAGGAACGGTCCTTGACGATCGCACTCTGCCGCCTGCACCTCCACCCAAGAATGCGATCGCTTCGACCCTGCCCGGCGGAAAGCAGCCAAGTGATGGTGCCCAACCAGGGGGACCATAGCAGCCTGGATTAAGGATTCATCTAGGGGCTCATAATAATAATGCCAACTAAAGGGCTGGATAAACAAGTTCGGTCGGCTGTCATTATAGAGGGTATAGCGATACCGCCGCCAACTAGCAGAAAAGCGAGCGTGCCAGTCGTCCGGTACAACGGCTGAGGCTCGAATCAATATATCTTTGGGTAGGTAGCTGTTAAGAATAGCTGCCCATCGAGCAGCTGGAATAGAACTAGTGTTGTCAAAATGGGCGACTTGGGCAGCAGCATGAACTCCGGCATCAGTTCGACCAGCGCCGTGTAGGGTCACGGGACGCCTCAAGACACTAGCTATGGCGTTTTCTATCTCTTCCTGCACAGTGCGATGCCCCTTTTGCCGTTGCCAGCCATGAAAGCGAGTGCCCAGGTATTGGATTACCAGAGCGACTCGCTGAGTAGATAGAGGCAAAGCTTTTAACATAATTTGAGTTGAGATTTCAGTAGTAGGGGCGAGTTTTTCTAAATCATTTGTCTGGTCACAGATATAGTTGTAAATCCGCCCTTACAAATCCAAAATCTAAAATCCAAAATTGCTAGACCAGTTCGATAACCGCCATCTCGGCATTATCGCCCCGACGACGTACTGTATGCAGGATGCGGGTATAACCGCCTGGACGCTCACCGTAGCGGTTGGGGACTTGCTCGAACAGAGCATGAACCAGCTTTTTATCGTAGAGATAGCCAAGTGCTTGACGACGCGCGGCTAAAGAGCCATCTTTGGCTAAGGTAATCATCTTTTCGGCCTCAGAGCGCACCACCTTAGCCCGTACTTTAGTAGTGGTGATCCGACCATGCCGGATAAGTTCTGTGGTCAGTGCCCGCAAAAGAGCGCGGCGCTGGTCAGCTGGCTTACCGAGTTTTTTGACACGACAACGGTGACGCATAACGGTTTTGTTTGAGATGTAAGGTGTGATGGTTTAGCCGACTTTATCGTGGGGCAGGGTGATGCCTAATCGTTTCTGCAAAGCTTCAATTACCTCTTCTGCCGATTTCTGACCAAAGTTTTTGATTTCTAGTAGGTCTTCTTGGGTGTAGTCCAACAAGTCGGCTACGGAATTAACTTGCGCCCGCTTGAGACAGTTGTAGGCTCTGACAGAAAGCTGCAGTTCTTCGATAGGAATCTGGCTGGTTGGGTCATCCGTATCAGACGTTTCGTCTAGCGTTGGTTCGAGGGAGATATCCTTCAGGGGGTTGAATAACTCCACCAGGATCCCGGCAGCAGAGGAAAGCGCTTCTTGGGGGGTTAGACTGCCATTCGTCCAGATTTCCATAAGCAGCCGGTCTTTCTGCATCGAGCTATCGGTACGGGCCTCCTCCACACTGTAGTTCACCTTGCGAACCGGCATAAAAATCGCATCGATTTGGAGAAAGTCTAAAGCCGTAGCTTCATCACGCCCACGCTCGACAGTGCGATATCCCTTTCCCCGGTCGATCCAAAATTCCATTTCCAGCTTTGCCCCATCAGCCAGGGTTGCCACATACTGATCTGGGTCGATCACTTCTACCTCTGAGGGCAAATCAAAATGAGCGGCGGTCACAGTTGTTGGTCCGGTAACGAGTAAGCGACCAATCTGTCGTTGAGAGGAGTAGCTTTTGAGGACAACTTCTTTCATCCTCATCATAATTTCCAGGGCGTCCTCTCGCACCCCTGTAATTGTGGCAAACTCGTGACTAACGCCAGCAATCCGCACTGCTGTGACCGCTGTGCCTTCTAGATTAGACAGCAAAACTCGCCTCAAAGCGTTACCAACCGTCGTTCCTTGACCGCGATCAAGAGGCTCCAGGATAAATTTGCTGTAATGACTCCGGTTTTCTAGAGTGTTAGACTCGACACATTCAATCTGAAACTGCGCCACGGAGTAACCTCCCTTGTTATTAGCTCCCAAAGGAGGCGCTCTACGCCTCCCGAATTTACTGAAAAGCCCAGCTGTCAAGGTCTATCAAACTACATCTGTCAACAACGAATAATTGCGCTAAGGTAGAGCAATCGCTGACTTGAAAACAAGGTTGGCTCGAGATGTTTTGGTAATTCGAGCTAGACTCGACGTCGTTTTGGTGGACGGCAGCCATTGTGAGGAATCGGGGTAATATCACGGATCAGCGTAATTTCTAGTCCTGCCCCTTGGAGCGCCCGGATAGCGGTTTCTCGCCCTGCTCCAGGGCCACTGACCATGACTTCAACTTGGCGCATCCCTTGCTCAGTAGCGCGACGACCTGCACTTTCAGCAGCAGTTTGGGCAGCAAAGGGAGTCCCCTTTTTTGCCCCTTTAAAGCCGCTAGAGCCAGCTGATGCCCAGGAAATGACATCTCCGTTCTGATCGCTAATCGTGACAATGCTGTTGTTGAACGTAGACTGAATGTAAGCAATCCCGTTAGGAACGTTGCGTTTTTGCTTCTTAGCACCAGTTTTTTTAGTTGGTTGTCTAGCCATATTGGAGGGGGTGAATCATCTGAAAATTGCTCATTCGACCACTGCGGAAAGTAACTATTTCCCGCTTGGTGCTTTTCTCTTGCCAGCCACTGTCTGCCGTCTGCCACGACGAGTACGAGCATTGGTGCGGGTTCGCTGCCCTCGAACTGGTAGACCCATACGATGGCGGCGACCTCGGTAGGTGCCAATATCTATCAGACGCTTGATGTTCATTGACTCCAAACGCCTCAAGTCTCCTTCAACTTGATAGTTGGCTTCGATCGTCCCTCGTAGCGAGGCAACGTCGGCATCACTCAGGTCCTTAACGCGGGTATCTGGATTCACACCTGAGGTCGTCAAAATTTCTTTTGACCTTGATAGCCCAATTCCATATATATAAGTCAGACCAATCTCAACGCGCTTATCGCGCGGTAGGTCTACACCGGCAATCCTTGCCACACTTTTCTCTCCCTAGTCTTACGAGTGCTACAACATGCTTTCAATGTTGTTGATGTCTAGCAGAACATCTGTTTTGGTTTAACGCCGCGACGCCCTAACCTTGGCGTTGCTTGTGCTTTGGGTTAGGACAAATTACCATCACGCGCCCACGACGGCGAATGATGCTACACTTTTCACAGATTTTCCGAACCGAGGCTCTAACTTTCATGCCTTCTTTTTAGGGTTACGAATCTTATACTATACCATTTAAAATGAGGATATTCAAGCAATTTTATCCTATTTTATGGACAATGAGATCTATCTTAAGATTCTACCTATTCTTATTTTTTCCGAAGTCGGTAGGTGATGCGGCCTTTTGTCAAGTCATAGGGGGTCAATTCGACTTTGACGCGATCGCCTGGGAGAATTTTGATGTAGTTCCGACGAATCTTGCCCGAAATGTGAGCGAGAACATTGAAGCCGTTATCCAGGTCAACGCGAAACATAGCATTGGGTAGTGACTCAGTCACCGTCCCTTCCATCTCAATCAGATCTTGTTTAGACAACTTGTCTTTTCCTCAACTCAACCCGCTGCAGTTCCAATAGCAGCCGCTTTTCAATTACAAAATACATCACAGCTTTGAGACTACCTCATCTGTACATTAATATATCTTATCAAAAATTTATTGCTCATTTAAAGACTCCCCCAGCTCCCTCAGCTCTCTACTGGACGACCTTTTGGATTGCGGCAGTGACGGCTTCCAATGGCTGATCGCCATTGATCGAGACGAGTTGCTGGCGTTCGCCGTAGTACGAAATTAACGGAGCTGTTTGTGCGCGGTAAACTTCTAACCGATGGCGAATCACATCTTGTGTGTCATCTTTTCTCCCCTCTTTTTTGCGGCGTTCGCCCATGCGCTCCGCCAACACTTGATCTGGCACTTCCAGATTGACTACGTTGACCCTCTCCTGAGCCAGTTTTTGCAGTAATTCATCCAAGAAACTGGCTTGGGCTAGGTTGCGGGGAAAGCCATCTAGGATCCAGCCAGAATTGCTGTCTGGTTGAGTCAGGCGTTCTCGCATCAAGTCCATTACTAGGAGATCGGGAACCAGTTCACCTCGCTCTTGGTAGGACTGTGCTTGGATACCGAGGGGAGTACGCTCTTGCACTGCTTGCCGCAGAATATCACCTGTCGAGATGTGGGGAATCTGCCAATGAGCAGCTAGGGCTTTAGCTTGAGTTCCTTTGCCGGAGCCAGGAGGTCCCAAGAGAATAAGTCGCATCACTACTGTTTCACCATTCCTTCATAGCGCTGGGAAATCACGTATGTTTGGATTTGTTTGGCGGTATCGATGGCAACGCCAACCAAAATCAACAGGGAGGTAGCACCCAGTCCACTAAAGGTCCTCACATTTAGACCGCTCTCAACGGCAGTTGGGATAATGGCAACCAAGCCAAGAAAGATCGCACCCAATAAAGTCAGCCGATTTAGCACCCGCTCGACATACTCGCTGGTTGTCCGACCTGGACGAATCCCAGGAATGCTAGAGCCCATCTTCTTCAAGTTCTGTGCCAAATCTACTGGGTTGACAATCAGGGACGAATAGAAGTAGCTGAAGAAAATAATTAAGACGAAGTAAGCAAGGGCGTAGACCCAGGGTGTAGAACCAGTGGGGCTGAAATAATTTCTGACAAAGTTAGCCAACTCCGGGTTTTTGGTGAAATTAGCTAGAGTAACTGGCAGAATCAGGACGGCAGAGGCAAAAATAATTGGCATCACGCCCCCTTGATTTAATCTTAGGGGTAGGTAGCTACGGCTTTCCTGGTAAAGCTTACGACCCACTTGGCGACGGGCTGAAACAATCGGTATTTTGCGACTTCCTTCTTGAACAAATACGATCCCAACAATCGTGACTAAGAAAACCAGCAGGATCACGATGACGCGCCCCACTGTTTCCCGACCGCCCGTCTGAGCAAGTTCAATCGTTTGCCCCAAGGTTTTCGGCAGTGACGACACAATGTTGACAAAAATTAACAGCGAAGCTCCATTGCCCACCCCACGTTCTGTGATCAATTCAGACGCCCACATCACAAACATCGAGCCAGCTGTCAGAGCGATCGCTGTCTCGGCGACAAAGACAGGTCCGGGGTGCAACGCAAAGGGTCTGACCCAGACTGCCGAAATAAAGATACTCTGAATAATTCCCCAGCCTAAAGCGACATAGCGGGTAATTTGAGAAATCTTCCGCCTACCAGCTTCCCCTTCATTTTTCTGTAAGTTTTCCAGGCTAGGGATAGCAGCAGTCAGCAATTGAATAATAATGGAAGCGTTGATGTAGGGCAAAATCCCTAAGGCAAAGATTCCCAAGGTAGCAAGACCACCTCCAGAAAAGATGTTCAACAAGCCCAACAGGGGGTTGTTGGCCTGGCTTGCCTGCATAAACTGCTCCCGATTAATCCCAGGTACAGGTAAATATACGCCAAGGCGGGCCAAAACTAACAAACCGACAGTAACAAGCAGCCGTCCTCTCAGTCCAGCTGCTTGTGCCATCTGCATAAAGGTTTCTTGAGCCGACGGGGCTTTATCTCGACTAATCATAAGGGCTTCCTCTTTAATGAAGCTACAACTTCACAACTTCCACCTGATGCCTCAATTTTACTGCGAGCTGTAGTTGTGAAAGCTGCTGCTTGAACCCGAAGTGGGACATTTAATTCCCCATCCCCTAAAATTTTCAGCGGCCCCTTAACAGCAGTGACAATGCCTGCAGCTTTTAACGATGCCAGTGTTACATCTGTATTGGCATCAAGCGATGCTAGCTTACTGAGATTAATTGTAGTGTAATGTTTTCGATTTACAAGTGGGAAGCCCTTTAACTTGGGAACTCGCCGATATAATGGCTGTTGACCTCCCTCAAAACCGGGTCGAGTGCCGCTACCAGAACGCGATTTTTGTCCGCGCATACCTAGACCACAGCTAGCACCTTGACCAGCGGCAATTCCCCGACCTACACGCCGAGGGCGCTTCTTTGAGCCTTTTTGGGGCCGAACATCGTTTAGTCTCATAAGTAATAGGGAGTAGGGTGAAACCCATGTCCAAACCTGGAGGCTTGAATCATTAGGCGTAAAGATTTTCAATTGGAATACCACGCTCTTCGGCCACATCGGCAAAGGTGCGCAGGGTGGAGAGGGCGTTGACGGCGGCTCTGGCATTGTTGAGCGGATTGTTCGAGCCCAGCTGCTTAGCTAAGATATTGCGAACACCTGCTAACTCCAGTACAGTTCGCACCGCGCCGCCAGCAATTACACCAGTTCCTGGTGCTGCTGGTCGCATCATCACCTTCGCGCCGCCACCGACACCATTAATTGGATGGGGAATGGAGTTTGATTTCGTGAGTGGAATGTCAATTAGATGTTTTTTGCCGTCGGCTACGCCCTTCTTAACAGCGCCAATGACGTCTCCGGCTTTACCGACTCCAACGCCGACTTGACCACGCTCATTGCCGACAACAACGATCGCACGGAAGCTAAGTTTTTTGCCACCTTTGACGACCTTACTTACCCGGCGAATTTGAATGACGCGCTCTTGCCAGATGGTTTCTTTTTCCTTGCTGCGGTTGCCTTTACGACTACCAGTTGCCATGTTTGAATGCCCCTCGTCGATTTTGGATTTTGTGCCCTTACGTTCGCGCTACTTTAGAAATCTAATCCAGCTTCCCGTGCCGCCTCGGCTAGTGCTTTCACCCGACCATGGTAGAGGTTGCCACCACGGTCAAAGACAACCTTGACTATGCCTTTTTCGAGTGATCGTTGAGCAATTAATTTCCCAACTTCAACCGAAGCTTCGCAAGTCGCCCCCAAATCTCGGGATTTCAGAGATGGCTCTAAGGTTGAGGCTGCCACAAGGGTCTGATGCATAGTATCATCAATCACCTGGGCATAAATATGCTGGTGAGAGCGAAAAACCGATAATCGCGGACGCTCTGGTGAGCCACTGACTCGACCACGAATGCGACGATGTCGCCGCTGCTTTGATTCTCTCCGACTGAGCTTCATCTTACTTCTTACCTGCCTTACCAGCTTTACGTCTAACTACTTCACCGGCATAGCGAATGCCTTTGCCCTTGTAAGGTTCCGGTGGTCGAACAGCGCGAATTTGCGCTGCTATGTTGCCTACTATTTCTTTATCAAAACCACTTACAATCACATTGGTGTTAGTTTCAACTGCTAACTGAATTCCTGTTGGTGGTTCAATCTGTACCGGATGACTGTATCCTACATTTAAAGTCAAGTTCCGACCTTGGACCTGCGCCCGGTAACCGACCCCTTGGATTTCGAGCCGACGCACAAAACCCTGAGAAACTCCCTCGACCATGTTGGCGACCAACGTGCGGGACAGTCCGTGCAATTGGCGGGATGTGCGGGATTCATCCCGCCGTTTAACTAGCAGCGTTTCTCCCTCCTGCTCGACTGTGACTGCC
>JAABUQ010006761.1_pt1 | contig 17115 bp, 11 predicted proteins | sample 5560001 | NCBI WGS metagenome assembly JAABUQ01 (sample SAMN10711888, study PRJNA513371) | rock metagenome | isolation source: Antarctica rocks | place: Antarctica: Victoria Land, Finger Mt nord | collected 2015-12-18
GCTCAGGGCATATCAGCTCCACTAAATGCCTCATTATCTATAGGGCCTAGATTGATCAGCCGAGTATATAGATGAGCCTGTATTCCTAGGTAGATAGAGCAATTGAAATCTCCTATAGCCAACAGGGTAAAAGAGGCATTTTTAGGGACTAGCGTCCCCAGACCGAGTCATTCGCAACCAATCTCGACCCCCTAGATTCTCCCCACTCGAAGCCCATGGAATGCAAAAATTACAAACACTGTCTTAAACACAGATGATGCGCTAACGTCGACGAGATAGTGATAGATGACACAATCGCCATGTTGGCCAATGATGGCTTGTTCCATCGTCTTTGCGGTATCACAACACGAACAAGTCACAGATGACACTCTACTATGAGACTTGAAACACCAATCAAACGCCGAATGGATCCACTGTCTATCGCATCGACCACGTTTTGGCAGAGCGTGGGTTTCGATGATTGCTTGCAACCCCACCACGTCACAATAAAGCACCGCTGCTTGCTCCTTGCGCGCAGGAACTGTGGATACCAAGGTGCTTTGAGAATCTGGCGCTCTTGCGTAGCCTCCTGCTGCTTTGTTGCAATGGGCCTATTTTCTTGTCTTTCGTTCATGTCCGTTCTGATTGCCACATTGCCGCGTTTTGGTACGTGAAAGCCTGGGAGTAAGCCAAATTTTCATGTCAGTCGACCTGCCCAAAGGATCAACCAACTCGTCCCCCATTGTCCCGCCCCCGCCTACGAGAATACAACTGGGCCCTAGTGCATGTGTCGGGCCTTGCGGGCCGCAGGTCGGACTTTGTCTTTATCTCGATGCCACCACTCGGCAGTGTTACCGGCCACATGGTCTTGTGCCCCAATCTCTTTTGGATCGGCAGTGTGCTCCGAACTTCTCTTGTTCTAGCGGGTCAGCGTTAGAGCCTCGATAGGCCTGACACTAATCGATGAATAGCAAATCGCCCAAGGAGTATGGTTTACCACCCACTCCGCCGTCTTACCAATGAGTTGCTCTTCTGTCACAATCTAAGTCAAGAGCACGAGCCATACGTAGTTGGTCAACTTCCTCTCCACGTTTTCACTGCGAATATCTCCAAGCTACCAACATGACAATCGCAGATCTATATCAGTACTACCTCACGTGTATATCATCTCAAGCACGGGAAGTCCTAATGGGCTACGTATGGCGTGAGGAACGGAGATCTTAGCAATGCAAGGATATAGCTACGTCCTCCGAAGAGGCAATTTCAGGAACACTATTACTTTCAGCATTCTACAAGTAATGGTCCATAGCAAGACTGCATACTCGTCACCTTCTTCGACAGCGCATGGGATCCATTTCCTTCAAGTCCATCGCCATTCGCCATCACCAACTTCTCAGACCAGATAACGACCTCTCTTGGGCAACCTGCCGGGCTCTCCTCCATCCAAGCACGTCTCTCCGCCCCCTTCCCGCCCCTTTTCCCGACTCCAGAAACCATCACCGCCTCCATCTCCGCCGCCAATATTGATACCCTCCCTTTCCCCAGCTCTGTCTGTAGCTCGACCCTCCGCGTGTATTCCCCATCCAAGCGACCGTTCGCAGGGCTGCGCATGATATCACCGTTCTAGACTACCTCATCCCCAAAGAGTACCGCTAGTATCCAACCCAACTGGGCTTTGGACGCAAACAAAGCCCTCCGATGGTCCCAACATAGCCGAACCTTTCCCGATCTCTGGCTTCGTGCGGGCTAAGTGGATGGGGCTGCGGAGAATTATTGCGCTTTCTTCGCTTTTCTGTAGGAGCTGAGAAGTTGTATTGAACAGGGTTTTGCGGGTTGGGGTGGGTGGGGTTGACGTGTTTGTTTGCGGCTTGGGTGGATTGTATGGAGACAGGGTTTGAGGGCAAGGTCAGGAATGTGATTTTGGCTACGCTTTTGGGGAAATGATAAGGGGGTGGGAGCGGGAGTGGAGAGGTGGATGTCTCTTGGGATAGCGGGCTCGGCTGGTTGAGGCTGAATAAAGTATGGAGAGGAAGGTGCCAGGGTAGCAGTGAGAGTGGATCAGTGCTTCTATGAAAGTGGAGTCGTAAGGAGTATTGCCCGCATAAACCTCGTCAAATAATGAACTCGGACGCGACTATGAGAAATTCGTTGCGGCAATAGCTTAAATTTATGTTGGGAAAAGCGTCAGTAGGAAATCATCCGCCGCATGTTCATTGGTGATGTACTCGCGAAACATCATTGACAACACGCTCGAAATAGCAGCAAAAATTGAAGAGCCGGGTAAAACCATCTTGTTGAACATAAGCTGCCATCGCTCAATTACTCGTGAGTCACAATGTTGTCGCCCTTGAAGCCAGGTATATCTTTGAAATCGCTTCTCCTTTACCTTTCTTTCATTTCCATGCTCTCGGTATGCAGTGCAGAGTCTTGTCACAACCTTAACGGTATAAGCACCCAGCTGAACTCCACGACGATCCTCCATGCACAAAGCATAAAGGCTTGTATTGCCACGTCCGATTGGGTAAAGCCCGCCCTCGAAGTTGCAGACTGCGAACAAGCCCTCAGCAAACTCAGTGCGGAAGAAAAGGTACACGGAGGTCGCATCTTCGAATTCGACAGCCCCGGTGCTTCACGCCAATTCCCTGGTACGATGCGCATATCAACGCCTCGCAAATACGTCAACAGCACCTGCACTATCGCACTCGTGATGATGAAAGACTTTCTCCCGGGAATGATACCGGGTTCTTCACTACCACCGCGTTTCCAGTGGCGCGTGGGTGACCTGGCCACTTTTCCCGAAGCGAGACACTTGGCCAAGGTCAGGATCAATACCTGCTGTCGGTACCAGAACCGAGCGGGTTGGACCAATATGGGGCAGGTGGGCAAGGGAGTTGGGGTTTTTGTGCTGGCCACGGGGAGTGTGCTCGATCAATATATCGATGACATTGGTTGAAATCGAAACGACCCGATGGACTGGCTCGCGAGCGTGACAGAGCTCGAAGAGATGGAGCTGGAAGTTGCACAAATGTCGAGAACGCCAGGTTTTCCGCGATCTTCAACAGTTTTCTCGTCCCAGTCATAGATGTTCATGTGTTCTCGCACGCTCCACAATTCCATAAAGATGCATCACGAGGACACAACCTGGGTTCCAGTTGGGCTAGAGTGTCGCGTGACTCCAGTGGAGGCGAAAGAACAATAAAGTCTCTCCTGATACAAAGTCAGGTTGTGGTTCATATGGAGTTTTGCCCTTGGCTTTCAGGACTGGACGTATCAAAGCCAAAAAGAACATCCTTTGGCCCTATGGATTTTTGTGCACTTTGAGCAACTTCGTCCTCTACTGCTGGGTCTACACTGACATCAGGAAGACCAAAGCTTTGCAAAATGGCCTCGAAGTCGAGATCCCTGATATCCCACCCTTGGAGAAGATCATTCCCCCTGTCGAGATCCATGCTGTCGCCGGTTGAGAAGCCTTGGCCTTCGCCAACACGACGAGAGATATCGTTGAGACTGGAGATCATTTGCTCTCCAGACAACCCTGAATTAGACAAAGACTGTTCTTTGCTTGGAATTGTGACACCCATGCGATCCATCAACTTTTGGATTGTTGACTTAGCTTTTTTGACTGCGGGGTTCTTCTTTTCATTCGCATCGAACACCGTGAGGCAAGTATTGAGATGTTTATACGCGCTCGTCTCGACATGCCTTTGCGCTGCAATTCTCACATGAATCGTTGCGCTCACGTAAGAGGCGTAGAACAGGAAATATGCGAGATTCCTGAAGGAGTGCACGCGGTTATACGATTCGAGGTACCGCGCAATACTGTCTGCAGCAGCCGCACATGTGGAGAATGAATCGAGAGCGACTGCTGGTAGAACAGACTGCAGATGACCATACGAGACGAAAGGCCGATGGAGTAGAATTTGAAGCACATAGTAAGCGATACTGAGAAATGTCAGTGAATGCATCGATCTCAATGTGTAATATACGGCATACATGACGATATAAGTATGGGGCGGAGGAGCTGCCACTGTGTCCTGTCCGATTGACCTTGGTGAGAATTCTAGATGGAGTGGTAGAGTAGAGCGCCAATGTTCCAGGTCTTTATTTAGTGCGTTCAAGTCTTTCCTGATTACCTCTGGATCTTCGGTCTCTTTTCTGTCCCTGTAAATCTTGTTCAGTACTCTGTTCATAATGACAGATAGTTTGCACATCCTCGAAAAGTTGGATATGGTGTAAATTGCAGTGTATGGACCGCGACTCGCTTGCGATGGCTCGATTGGAACCCATTGTTCAAGCTCGTCGTACTGGTCACGGAATACAAGAGGTACCAAAGTATCGGCTTCTTGAATACTTGCTGGTCTTCCGTGATAGAATGATTGTAACTTGTCCGTTAAGAATGCACTCCAAAAAAGTCTGCGGCTGATCTCGAGATCTTCTTCTGATGCTTTCCGATTCCTGGCGGAATTAGGATTAGTAGTGTGTAGCCCCAGGTCAAATATCATTCGGAAAGCTAGCCCAGAGTACATCCAAGCCACGCTTCGTTCTTTGCCCACGGCGGAGAGTGAGGCCGACGTTGTGAGGAGAGCTTGCACGGTCGTAATTCGGCTCGAAACGAACTCTTCCCGTAAAAGATGCTTGAACCTTTCATGAAATCTCTGTCTCAAATCCATAGTACTAGCTCCGACCTGTTCAAGGTTACCCTCGCTCAGATATCTACAAGCATCAAAGTAGACGGCATTCAACAAAAGCTTTGAGAAGTAAGGACCGCCATCAGCCCAGTCCCGCATGAATGCCGGTCTGTAAACAATGAGGACGGCGGAATTTGCGCATCTCCAAAAGAGGGACAGTAACTCTGTAGCCAAAGCCAGCCCTACGCCGTCAAGGTCGAGTTTGTTTGCTGACAAACGGGCGTGCTCGAGTTTGCCTGTCAGCATGAGGCCAATAATTAATCAAGGTCACATAGACAGAGAATGTATATACATATGCAGCTTACGTTGTTTGGCTGCCTCTTCCATCAGAGCGGTCGACGCAGTCTCAGCAGAACACTTTTCGGATTCCGATGAAAGCGTGCGCTCAAGATTTAATGGAGCCTCATCAAACAACAGGCTCGATGGACCATGGAATGCCGCTTCGTCTATCATCTCAACGTCTGTCTTTGGAGCAAGGGGCGTTTGGCCGTGCTGTACGCTTGATTCTCTCTCGCCACGTTGATCTCGAGCAGTTGATGATGATTCGGCATCCCCAGAATCGTTCTGAAGCGAACCGCTTACTGAGGGTAGACCATCTCGGAGGCTCGCGCCATCGCCGAGGGGATGGCCAGCAAGGCGAGCTTGTAGTTGGCGATTCTCCTCCTCCAGACAAGAGATGCGGGAATTTGATGGTCGAGCTTTCTTGGGACCCTGGTTGTACACACAGTCCTCGTCGTAGGACACACAAGTGGCACACTTAGGAAGTTCATTACTACACCTCATCTTTCGCTGGCGGCAGAATTGGCAAGCCAGCTGGGCCCGCCGGCGTTTGCCAGCCTGACCGGGCGATTCCATAGCTTCCATTTCTTGGTGCAAGAACAATTCGATGACGGGGATTAATACATTTTTAGAGTATGAATATTCCGCAGTAGCATAATTCTAAGCGAGCAGGAAACATTCAATGTCTTCCCATATCTCGACAGTGAATGTGCTCGTAAACACGTGTGTGCCGCAGCGGAGGCAGCATTGAAACGGGATGAAAGGCGCTAGATCAGCCTTGCTGTTTCGGTACTAGGTACTTTACCTACTTGGGTAGGGACTGCCCGTCTTCCGGCAAGCGAGTACCGGCGAGGAAGGATTTGCCGAGCTTATCTCAACTCTCTCTACTAGAAGCCGAGTCTTCTTCAGCTGCCTCTCCATGCCCTTGATATTTGCATATTCATGTGAGTTGTTTCATTAATTCGTTTCCGCGTGGATGGCATGTACATGATACTGATAATGTTGGCCCCAAACTTGTCCGATGAAACCAGCCAATCACCGATGCGTCCAATCAACAGCGGTCGAATCTTCTCTTCAGTGACCATCCTAGAGCTATCTACATACTCGACTCCGCTGTGGGTCCTGTCGTGATGACCGGCCAAATCTGCAGAGGGCAAGGTTCGAATCTGAAGTGCAAAGGTTTGTCATACTGATCCGGAACAGTGTCGACATTCTGCGCGCAAACTCTGCATTTGTTGTATGATGAGTAGAGCCTCTTCCTCTCGACTACAAATTCCAATAGCCTGAGACTATTCGCACGAGTCAGGATCTACAGCTTCTCTGACATTCTCATATCGTTCAAGGACCTTGACTCCAAGCACATGTGTGGCATTGCCAATCCTTCACTGTGCCGTCTCCTGACATGCTGTCGTTACGAATACCAAGCCAGCCAATCATGCCGCAAAGTGTACCCTCATAACGACGGTCGGCCCGATTTGCCGTTGCAACAACCTCCTCGTTGCCGTCAACGGCTACACCAGATCAACAACCCATTGGCTATCGTGCAACTCCTCGCCCAACCTTGAATGTGAGGTGGTGTGTAGCATTCGGTCTTAAAGCATTACTTCGTACTCGAAATGCGGATTCTCAACCTTCCCGCAGCCACTTTAGATTTGGTTACTCGGACACTCAAGTTTTGGTGAATTATCTCTTCCCTGGTTTCTCTATTCTCAACAGTGCCATTCAGTATATTCCATCCACGTTTACATCGTCCGCGTACTCTACATTGAGCCAATCTCCTAAATTATGAATCTCTTGATATTTGGAAATGATAGCCATGGCGGGTACAGGGTCGTCGTAGTCGCTTCGGTTCTGATTGTGATGCAAATACTAATGACCTGCGGCCGTTTTACATCCCGTATGCTATTAAAAGTATCAATTGCTGCGGACGACTATGTGCTCTTGACGGCCACAGTGAGGCCAATGCTCCCGTCGTGGCCAATAATCAAGGCCTGCTGACCTGTAACAGCTGCTTACATGCGGAACTTGTGGACTCGCAATTGCATGTATGCCCTCACTTCCACATTGTCCGCCGAAAGAAAAGTCCTGACTTTTGCAGTTCCTACGATTGCGGGCGTTGGCGCACACATCGGCGACATCCAGATGAAGAATGCTACGGAAGGCATGCTGGCTGGCAAAGTGAGATCCCCTTTTGTCAGATGCACTCAGGGCTAAATCGTCTGCTTGATAAATAATGGTGCACAGCACCCTAATATACATGATGATGAGGCCCTAAATAGGGGCAAATAAATGTTCCTAGCCCTGTTTTATATCAATTGCTTCGCCTAATAAAGTGGAGAATAGGTAGTATAATAATAGTATTTTGGTAGTATAATTAAAAGTCCAAATAACCTTAGAGAAAACAAAATAGGAAAATACAGGCTAACAAAGGAAAATAAGGGCAATAACAATTAATATACCCCCCTAAAATAATAGCAATCTAATTATTATTATAATTTTATTTAATTAGTAAATAAAGCTATATAGCTATTCAAGTCAACGAGTTATAATATACAAATAAATTCCTTATATTTCTAGCGAGGAAGGGGTTTGACAAGGTTATTTATTAATATTTTAGCTATAAGGATTTATTTAATAATAATATAATTATTCTGAACTTCTTAGCAAAATTAATATTAATATATATTAATATACTTAAAGCGTATAAATAACTTAGGAGTAGGTCGATTAATAAAGTCTAATATTTGCTAATTATTATAAATAATAGTAATATTTTGGCCTATTTGAAAATATATATATTCGAAAAATCCATTCTATTAAATTATTTATCAAATTATTTTATTAAGAATAAGCAATTCAGTTTTAGTATTAAATATAATAACGATAATTTGTTTTAAAGCTTTCTAATCGATAAGGCTATTATATAATTGAAAAAGATAACCGAATAAGCTTTTCCTAATAATAGAGTTATCAGTAAATATAATATTTAATATTAATAAAAAAATATTATTTTATACTTAGCTATTATATTTAATTACAAACGTTTTAGTAGCAAATAAATACGTTATTAACCGATTAGCTAAAACCAAATAATAAGGAGATAAATTTTGGAGGAATTGCAAGCCGAAAACTAGCAAAAATAATATTTAACCTAATAATAATAGTAGCGAACAAAATAAAACTAATATATTATTAATATAAATATATTTATTCAGGAGTAATTTAATATTCGTATAGAAGGATTTCTTTTATTAATAATAGTATTTTTGATAGAATATAATTTTCAGAAGGGAATTTGCTAGCTATTTTTTTAATATATAAATCTTAACTTAATTAGACTTACTTAATAAAGCGATTTCTAATAATATATATATTAATAAACTATATTAATTCTTTTAAATATCGAAGCTTGTATATATTAAGGAAAGATACTTCAAAAATATTATATTTAACTTGATACTATTTCTCGTATAATATTATAAAATTATTAATATAAAAAAATACGATTAACTAATTATTAATAAAAAGGTATTTTATTCTTAATATTATATATAAACCGAGACGTTCTATTATTTTAATAACGTCCTAAAGCCAAAATAATAGAAATCTCTTTAATTTATATAATATTTTTATAAGCAAAAAATATTTGTATAATATATTCAATCCCTTCGGAGGATTAATACCCTTAAAATAATAAATATAAATTTCTTTATTAATATTACTATTAATAAAAACGTTAATTATATTATACTAATAAGATTTAAAGGAAAAAATAGCTATAATAATTATAAATATTCTCAAGATTTTAATAGCTAAAATAGCTATAATCGTTTCTTATTCTGTTTGTTATAGATCTCCCTTAATATATAAGCGAGCTTTATATCTTTCTAAATATTTATCTTTATTATATTTATATTTGAAAACCTAAATAAAAGGGAGAATATTTGCTTTTTAAAGTTTAAAGCTTGCTTAAAATATACCTTTATTATTAAAATTAATATATTCTTTATATATAGCTTATACGAAGGTATTGCTATAAAGGTATTTTATTAAGGCTTTTTAGCTTTTTAACTTTAATAAAAGGTTATTATAATATAAATATTTAATAAAGTTAAGGTTTTTTGTAAAGGCTAAATAATATCTTATATCTTAATCGAGATTTGCAATAATTAATATATAAATATAGCGATAATTTTTCGCTTGTATTCTGGAAGGTAAGATATTATCTTTAATTATTCTTAATAAGATCTCGGAGTTTCTAAAAGCTAAATTTATTATAAATTAATAAAATTAATATAATATTAATAATAATAATAATATAGCGAGAATATTGTTTTTTAAAATATAATTTTTTAATATATTATTAATATTTTAATTTAATATTGTATTTTTAATATTTTTAATATTTTAGCCTAATATTTCCCCCTCTTCAGTAGCAGGTATATAGACTAATAATATTCCTCCTAAGGTATTATTTAATAGAGGAGTAAAAAGAATAGGGTAAGAATAATTAATTAAGATTAATAAAGTAATAATCGTTATTTTTGAAGTTGATAGCAAAATTTAATAATAAAGCTAATTTACAATATTAATATTATTAATAAATAAATCTATTCTATTTATTTTATTTAACAGCTAATTATTAATTAATAGCTAATTAACTTCTTTATTAATAATATTTACGGCTTTATTAAGCTTTAGGTTACTAAATAATAAACCTAAATCGATATTTATAAGGTTATAATAATAATTTTTATTAAACAAAATATTCTTAACCCGAATAATATATTTTTTGCTTAGGATTTATACTCTGAAGATATTTCGTAAATTATAATTAATAAAATAGTCTAAATAGGCTCTTTATTAAAGCTTTAGAAGTTTAGGAACTTCTAAATATATAAATAAATATATTTTATAATTAAAAATATAAAAATAAGCTAATAATAATTTTATATAATAAAGAGCTTTAAATAATATTTTGCTATTAAATACTTTAATTGATATCCGATTAAAAAGATATATTATTATTAATATAATCAAAAATTATAAATTATAAGGAAGTTTTGAAGCTATTTATATATATTTACTTTTTATTATAATTACCCCCCTAGAACGTTTAAATAAACCGTTCTGTTCTATAATATATAGGGCTATTAATTTTATAATAATATTATTTTCTTATATTAATATATCAAATAATTTTCCTAAAAAAGGCTCGCTATTGCTATAAAGGTATTTGATTGGATAATTATATTATTATTTAATTAAATAAATTATTCGTTTTACTATTTTAATAGCTTAGTCCTTTATATAATAAATCTATATTTAATAATATTTAATAATAAGGCAAACGAAATAGCTTAACTATTTATACTTGTTAAATCCTTTTTCAATAGGAATAAGGTTATAATAGATACGTTCTAATAGGTTTATTGCTTCGTATTCGTAGTCCTAATAATAAAAAATAATCTTTTTAATTTTAAAAAGATAATATAATTAATATACCTTAAATTAGCCCCGGGTTAATAAAATAGTAAACTTAATTTTAATAGTATTTTCTAATAATATTGTAATTGCCTTAGGGCTAGGATAGCCTATCAGCAAATACTAGTATAATAATATAGCCTCGATTAATAATCGAGGGTTTTCAGATTTATATTGTTTTATTAATATAGTTATAATAATAGGTTTTTCTGGGAAATCCTAAACTTCTGATTAATCAGTTTATAAAAATTAATAGCCTTAATATTAATAAAGTTTATAGAAATAATCTTTATAATTATCCTCTATTATATAAAGTATATTGCTTTTAATATTTTAATAAATATTAATTTAATTAACTTTGCTAAAAGATACCAGATTAATTATAAAATTAGGAATTAAAATTATATCTTAAAGCTCGATTATATTACGTTCCCTAATAAATATTAAAATACTAATTTTATATATTTTAAAAACTTTAATTTTATATAATATTTTCTTTAAAATAATTATATTATCAAGAGCAAATAATCGTTAATAAGAGAAATAATCTCGATTATTATATAAATATATATTAAAGCTAGAGTCCAAAATTTAGGCGTTGAGTAATATATCGTTATAAGAGTTAAAAAATATAGTTAGAAAACAAAATAATATTTGCTTAATAAAGAGCTTTAATAATAAGATTCTTATTATCTATTTTATAAATATTTTTATTTCTAATATTCTATTGCTTATATAAGTTGCTATAAAAATATAAGGCCTTATTAATAATATTTATATTTAGCTTATTAAAAATTTTAATAAGGTAGGAGTTAAAAAATATTCTTTAAATACTTTTTAATTAATAATAACTCTCTCGACTCTTTCTTTAAAAAAACTATTTTTTATAAGTATTTCAGCCTTCTTGATATATACGGTATTTAAGATCTAATTTTTTAAGCGAGAAGCTTTATTAAGATAATAATATTTAATAAACTAATAATATATCTCTTCGATTAGGTATTTAGGAATAAGAATATTATTATATTATATAAATTATTTTCTCGGAGGTCTCCCTTATAAGGTAGCAAAAGATAAAAATATTCCTGCCTAATAAACTATCTTTTCGTTTATTCTATATAATTGTTTAATTTCCTATATAAATTCTTTAAAAGTTGGTAAAGACTTCCCCTTGTTCTCCTTACAGCTAAAATATACCTTAATTATATTAAATTAATCCTAATTTATAAAGTTAATATTCTTAATAAAGTTAATTTTCGCTATTGTTATTTGGAAGTCAGGGTATTTGATTTCGGTAATTTCGGAAAATAATATTTATTATTTATTTAATTAAAATTCTATATTTTGGCCTTTAATCTTTCTAATATATAATACTCGATATTCCTTATCGATATCGAAATATTATACTTATATAATAGGTACTAGTTAACGTTTAAAGCTTTTAAAAACTTAATAAAAAATAATATAATTGATAAAATATATAATAAGATTTGCAGAAATTGATTTTTCAATATTAATTTATAGAATTTATATAATTTTTATTTAATCTAAATAATACTTCTTTTTATAATTGTATTCGATATTGAATATTCCGTATATTTCTTTAGGTATATAGCCTTTATATTCAGCTTATTTATTTATTTATTTTACGGATAATATAATAAGAAATATTAATAATAAATAAGAAAATTCTTTAGGTACTTCAGGGTTAATAAGGTATCAGATTTTGGCAGATACTGCTTTATTCTTAATATCTAAGATCTATTGGAACCAATTGTTCGTATTAATAAATATAAAGGATATAAAAATAATAATAATAGAAGATATAATATTAAAGATATTTTATATTCAGGAATATTTAAGTAGTTTAAGAGCAATTTTAATATAAATTATATTTATTTAAGTTTAATAATATTAAATAATTATAGTAATAGTTTAGCAAACCAATTAAATAAGTTTAATATAATAAGCTAATAGTATAATCCGGGCTTATAATTATTAAATATATTTAGGGCTAAATTATCTACTTGATAAATAATAATATATAATATTTTAATATATATAATAATAAGGCCCTAAATAAAGGCAAATAAATATTCCTAGCCCTGTTTTATACCAATTGCTTCGCCTAATAAAGTAGAAAATAGGTAATATAATAATAGTATTTTAGTAGTATAATTAAGGGTCCAAATAACCCTAGAGAAAGCAAAATGGGAAAACACGGGCTGACAAGGGAAAATAGGGGCAATGACAGCTGACACCTTTGCTCCCTTTGCGTATTACAGACATCTAAAAATGGTTCAGGGTTTCCTTGCTTGGACTGCCCTTTATGGACTGTCAGTTGCAATGTCCAAGTTGGCCATTCTTCTGCTCTATATTCGAATTTTTACCACTCACAATAATTCGTTCTATATCGTATCATATACCGTAGGGTTTGTGATTGGTGTTGTGGGTATCATCAACATGCTAAACGTCGTCTTCCAATGTTCGCCGATCAACAACGCTTGGGACAAATCAATGCAACATGGAAGCTGTATCGACGAATTAGTCTTCGCTCGGTACATGGCTATACCAAATGTGGCTACTGGAGCGATCATGCTCGCTATGCCAGTACCGATGGTATGGAGACTGAAGATTACAACGCAATTGAAGATCGCGTTGATCTTAACATTTCTACATGGAATTATGTACGATCATTCCTACCAAAGTCTCTTCATGAGGTTCTTGAGACTGAACATAAGGATTAGCGGCTTAGTCGCAAGCAGCGCTCGCCTTGCTATCCTTTGGCAACCCACTTCCATGACAAATATGAACGGTATTTATATTTGCATCTGGATTGATTCACCTTATAGCTGACCACTACCTCAGACACTGCCTTGTCATGGACCATCTGGACAATTAACGAGCCTGCTAATTACATTATAGCTGCTTGCCTACCTACCCTTCGCCCAATTCTGGTCCGCATCCTCCCATCTTCATTATTTGTGCTCACCAAAGCCAGGATCAGTAAGCGCTCTGCATCTTCGATCAAAGTGTCTTGGCCGAGGGGCTCTCTAACCCCCAAGTTTTACTTGGGGGACGGAACATTGGTGACCGGTAGTCGAAGCACCGGACCATGGGTCACGAGCCCAGGGGACGACGATTCGGCGCATGGCAATGCTGTCACTCTAGATGGGAGATGTCTGCCGGTTTCGAACTCACTGGAGCAACATTCAACGGTGGTGAGACATGCAATACCATTCGACGTAGAACAGGGTATATCTTCTACGGAGTCTTCGACAAATTGACTCGCTTGGCTCCCAATGAAGCCCGATGAGCTTCTTGGGTGTCTATCACAACTGTATCCAGCATAGCAGATTTGCGAATTTCTTAGATCCCGGGCAACTGGCGACTCTTTACGGTCAACAATGTATACATAAAATTCCATGTTTTAACGCTGAGAAGACGATTGGTGAAATTTACGCCTCATTCAATACTTTATGCATGCCGAATGAAGATTTCTATTGGCTTGAGATGTACTTCTTTTTCACCATGCAAATACCAATCCACATTACAGCCGAAGCTGCAAATTGAGCCGACCTGCGTTTCGCTCCCTGCCAAGATTAACATACGAGTACGAGTACGCATCTCATGATGTAACACCCTGCATGATGGAATGATGTCGTCTTTATGTGCCTTATATGTTTCCCACTATCGTCTATTTCCTTGATCCATACTACTAAGAACATCTTCTAGATCACTTTTTAAAGGTTCACAATCAATTCATCACCTCACACACAGAACCTTCACCACTACACAATTCTTCAGAATGCCCCAAGATCTCAAGGCCTCCGAGGTCAACTCCAAAACCGACCCAACAACCGCTAAACAATACGACACCGAGACCCCCAAGAAAGACCAAATTAACGACTTCTATAAAACTGTCGATGGCCTCAAAATCGGCCTCCTTACCACTATCCGTCCCTCCATCGGTCCCGTTTCCCGCTCCATGGCTATCGCAAAGCGCGTTGGGCCTGACTTCCTCTTCATAGCCAACAAGCACTCCAACAAATTCTCCGACCTGGACGCGGATAAGACCGCGCAGATCACGTTCCAGAACTCTTCATCCCAGGACTGGGTCAGCATCTCCGGCCAGGTGACCACCGCCTCCAACGAAGATCCAAGGATCAAGGAGCTGTACAGCAAGGGCTTATCGGCATGGTTCGGAGATTTGGGAGATGGAGTCCACAATGGTACGGCCGAGGATCCCAGGATGACTTTGATTGAGGTGCAGGCTAAGTACATTTGCTATTGGAAGAGTACGGTCAGCAGCTTGGGGTTTGTGAAGGAGGTTGCGCAGGCGACTATCATGGGGCAAGTGGCGGATACGGGGGTCTTGAGAGAATTCAAGCAAGATGATGTCGAGGCGATGAGGAAGGCCAATGGGACGTGAGGAGGGGCCGAGGAGAAGTGGGGTTGATTGGGCGGCAAGTGGGAATTCGGAACTCGTGGAGCAAAAAGTACATGGTGCAGTGACGGAATGGTGCCAACGCAGCAAGCTCACCCCATTCCTTGTCTTCTCACGACGTTCGCACAAACATGAATAGAAACCATGCTTCTGGATGATACTGAAACAATCTGAATTGCGGATAACCTGACTTTTGAAGAGAAAAAATTAGCTGAATACACAAATTATGATCAATTGTGTCTCGTCTCTCTCTAACTCAATTTACCCCAAAGGCAACATGGAAGCACCGAGCCGCACAGAAGTCTATGTCCCAGATGCGTGCACTTGCGTTCAGAATGATTCTTTCAAAATGGCGCCCGATGGGCCTTTCATTTCATGGCGGTTATATAATCAGCAATAATCAGCAATGGCCCTATTACGCAGTATGAAGTTTGTTCTTATTCATCTCCTGCCAAACCGAAACAATCCTTTCGAAATTTCGACGATTGGATTATATGACACAGCGAAATCTTGAGATTGGAATGTCTGCAACCTTTGTGCGTTCCGACCCCAATGTGCTTGGTCTATTCGATTCTTTGTACTCCAGCCTTCCTTTTCTACTCAAGTGTTCGGTACCTTCTTCGACGGCTTTGTACGCACAAACGGCAATAAAAGACCGCATGCGTAATACTGTTAACAATCCGCTCTCTCCATACGGAGTGCAACTTTCCACAAACCAAAGTGGTAAGCTCGAGCCCCAACTCCAAACTTCCCCAACAGAATCGTGAAACATGCTTCTGAGCCTGCAATTGCTGACTTGCCTTATCCCTACCCTCAGTCTCTCCTTCCCAGCCACTAGCGATAGCAGTATCGATAATTTCAGGGATCAGCTATCGACGTTCCATGCGAAGCGTAGTAGTAATGCTAACATAGCCTCTTACGGCGGTATTGGCTGCCATGGCAAACCCATCAATCAAGTCGATATCACAACGCCCGAGAGATGCATCACCTGGACTAATTCGACTCCGTACGGTAAGCTCTTGATTCTTTTCCCGATTGCCCCTCTTGCTCCACTGCTCACGTACCCCGCTGGACATTCTTTTCACAAAACGATATGCTGATTTATCAATGTGGTAGTTGGGATCAACTGTTGCCTCAGTTACTTAGACTCTATATACTAATACCCTTCGGGGTTAGCCGCTGCTAACTACGTATACAATAATTATAAAGTCTAAGCTTAAGAATAGAGATTATTAGCAAATAAACCTTAATAATAAGGAATAATTAACAAGACTAATAATATTAACGTATATTATTTAATATAAAATATTTTTATTAATAAATATATATTAAAAATATATAATATATAATTATAATATTTATATTTTTTTAAAATTATAATAAGGTTTTATTATATATTATTTATTAAATAAATTATATAAATATAAAAAAATATAAATTATATTAATTTTTAAATATTGAATAATATTATAAATATTATTTAATTATATCTAATATATTTTATAATAATTATAATAATTATAATATTATTTTTTATTAATAATTATTAATAACCTTTTTTATTTATTATATTTTATAATTTATATAATAATTCTTTATATAATTATTTATTCCGTTAATAAAATAGCCTAGGTAGTTTTATTAACTTTTAATATTTTTATATTCTTATTATATTTTTTTTCTTCTTTTTTTTTTCTTTTTTTTTTATTAACTTTTTTTTTTCGATTCCTTTCCTTTTATTATTTCTTTTTTTATTATCTTTATTTCCTTTATTATTATTTACTTTTATTTATAAGGAATAAATATTATTAGCTTTATTTTTAAATTAATAAAAATAAATATAAAATACTTTTTAATAATTAAAATTAACGTAATATTTAAATTCCTAATTACGCTATTAATTATTAATTATTTTAAACTTTTATTAATTATATTTTTAAGGAATATTAAATCCTAATAATAATTTAAAAAGAATTAAATAATATATTTCGAAAAAAAAAACTATATTATATTAAAATATTTTAATAATTCGAATAAAGGATATATTATATAAATATTAGAATCTATTCCTTTTTTATTAATTAATATATAAAAATTATATTATTATTTATAATAATAATTTTATTAAATTATTTTAACTTTTTTATTATTTTTATTAATATTATTAATAATAATATAAAATTTATAAGTATATTTATATAAGAAATATATAATATATAATATATTTTTCAAATTAAT